>Ga0070665_100006263_pt1 | contig 12164 bp, 11 predicted proteins | sample KBSS13metaG_FD_65862 | JGI IMG/M metagenome (GOLD analysis project Ga0070665, IMG submission 65862) | Switchgrass rhizosphere microbial communities from Kellogg Biological Station, Michigan, USA - KBS S1-3 metaG | ecosystem: Host-associated > Plants > Roots > Rhizosphere > Soil ...
TGCCATTCGCCTCGGGAGCATTCGGTGCGAAGGGTATCGGCGAATTGCCGATGGATGGGCCGGCCCCTGCAATCCTAAATGCGGTTTCCTTCGCTGCGGGAAAAGACTTTAACGCGATTCCGCTGATGGCCGAGGATATATGCGCTAGTCTGAGCGCCAAGAGTGTTTCAGAGGAGGCTGTCGCTGTATGAGTCTCGGCTCCTTTTCGCTGCGGATTAACGGGGAAAATCGCGTGGTCGAGGCATATCCCATGGAGCGTCTGTTGGATATTCTGCGGGAGCATCTGGGATTGATTGGGACGAAGGAAGGTTGCGGTGAGGGAGAATGTGGTGCTTGCAGCGTTCTCATAAATGGTGAACTAGTCAACAGCTGTTTGATTCCCGTTGCCCAAGCGGATGGTGCGGAAATAACCACGATCGAAGGTGTAGCCAACGGCGAAGACCTTCATCCCGCTCAAAAAGCATTCTTAGCCTGCGGCGGTGCCCAATGTGGCATGTGCACACCCGGTATGATCGTCGCGACTGTAAATCTGCTTAACAAGCATCCACATCCGACCGCGGAACAGATCCGCGAAGGCCTGAATGGCAATCTTTGTCGCTGTACCGGTTACATGCGTATCTTTCAGGCTGTTGAAGAGGCAGCGAGAACGGGATCCGAAAAATGAGGTCAGATCCGAGAGACTACGAATTTTCCTCGCCTGGCACGCTCGCTGGTGCGCTGAGTCTGTTAAATCGTGAACCGGGTCAGTGGCTTCCCGTGGCCGGTGGCACCGAGGTTATGGTGCAGTATAGTTCAGGACGACTTGACGCACGCCGCATGTTGAATCTCTGGGACATTCAAGAATTGAAGCAGATCACGGAAGGTGCGGATAGCCTTCGTATAGGCGGAGGCTGCACTTTTGCTCAAATACGTGAGCATTCCGCAGTTCAGAAATACTTTCCACTCCTAGCGAAGGCGGCAGCCTGGACTGGAAGCATAGCTAATCAGAATCGCGCCACAATCGCGGGAAACATCGTGAATGCATCGCCCGCTGCGGATTCTCCGCCGGCACTACTGGTACACGAAGCAGAATTGGAACTAGTATCTACTGCGGGAACGCGGAGGATTTCCTACGGCGACTTTCATTTGTCCTACAAGAAGACCGCTCTGAAACCAAATGAATTGCTACTCGCTATCCATCTTCCTAAGCGCTTTGTGAAGTGGTTTTCGTATTGTCAGAAAACTGGGGCCAGAAACGCGCAGGCGATCTCCAAGGTCTGTATCGCGGGGATAGGAAAACTGAGTGGTGGGCGCGTAGAAACGGTGCATTTGGCCCTCGGCGCGGTGGCACCAATCCCGCTGCGTCTAAGAAAAACCGAGAAGGTGCTCTTAGATGCGGAACTAACAAAGCACACCGTCGCTGAAGCACAACGGGCCTTGGCCGGTGAGATCTCACCGATCGAAGACATCCGCTCCTCCGCCGAGTACCGCCGGCAAGTCGCCGCTAACCTGCTCGAAGATCTCTTGGAATCTTTTGCCGCTTCGGAGTGCGGGCAATGACAGCCGCTAGTGATGTTCTCTTCGAGTGGAACAAGCTGAATGAGAAGTCTGCGGTAGCTAAGGTCTTGCCATGCTGTGGTTCAAGCCGGTGGGCTTATGAGTTAGCTCGGGCGCGTCCCATTACGAATGCGGCAGAATTACTTGAACGCTCCGACGCAATTTGGCAGTCGCTCTCGTGGGAGGATTGGGACGAAGCTTTTAGCAGCCACCCCAAGATAGGAGAGCTCAAAGCTGAAGCGGCCACTACCCAGCAGTCGATTGATTGGTCACGCCGCGAGCAGCATGGTATTGCCGCTTCTGGCCAAGAACTTCGTGTTTTGCTTGCGAATGGAAATCATCTCTACGAACAGAGGTTTGGACGCATCTTCATTGTGTGTGCCACAGGAAAGTCAATCGAAGACATACTAGCCGATTTGGAGCGACGACTTAAGAATGATGCCGAAGGAGAGTTGCTTGAGGCTGTTGAACAGCAACGACAGATTACGCGCCTGCGTCTGAGAAAATGGCTCGACCGATGAAAATCTCGACCCATGTTCTTGATCTCGTATCCGGGCGACCAGCAGCTGCGATTGCAGTGCGACTGCATCGTCACGACCAGGGTTCGTGGCGTGTTATCGTCGCGCATCGAACCGATGACAACGGCAGAGTAGTCGATCTCTTGTGTGGGAAAGAAGAGTTGAAGCGCGGGTTCTACAGGTTGCGATTTGGCACGAGGGCATACTTCCGGGCCAGAGAGATTGAGAGTTTTCATCCCTTCATCGATATTATTTTCGAAGTGCGGAACCCGCAGGAACACTACCATGTGCCGTTACTGATTACGCCGCATAGTTATTCAACGTATCGTGGAAGCTGAGAAAATGATTACGATCGGCCAAAATCGCTACGGGAAATCCAGAGTCCGAGTCATGAAGGTGGAGCGGAACGCGCTTCAGCACCGCGTCTTTGAATGGAACGTCGAAGTATGGTTAAAGGGAGACTTCGCTGAGTGCTTCGAGAGCGGAGACAACAGCCGAATACTTCCCACGGACACAATAAAGAACACGGTGTATTCGCTTGCTCGTGCTTCTACCGTAGAGACGATCGAAGAATTCGCTATTGAGGTAGTGACGTACTTCATCAAGAACCAGACACAGGTCGAGGAGGCCGGTGCTCGCATTAGAAGTTCCCGATGGGACTATGTTCACGCTCGAGGCAAGGAACATGGGACTGCATTCGTCCAATCCGGTCCAGCTGCTGAAATTACGACTGTTGTGTACCCGCGCGACGGGACGTTGACCGTTGTTGCCGGAATAACCGATCTGGCAATCTTGAAGACAGCCAACTCAGCATTTACCGGATATATTCGCGATGATCTGACTACTCTCAAGGAGACTCAGGATCGATTGTTGGGAACGCTCGCGACCGCGGAATGGGAGTACACAACTCCCAATTTGAATTTTGGGGCGATACGGGCGCGTGTCACTGATGCCTTACTCGAGACATTCGCACTTCATCACAGCATGTCTGTCCAACACACGCTATATGCCATGGGAAAGGCCGCTCTTGAGGAAGAACCTGCGATCGCAGAGATCCACCTGAAGATGCCGAACAAGCATTGCAATCTTGTAGATCTATCTGCTTTTGGGCAGGACAACCCAAATCAAATCTTTGTGCCGGTCGACGAACCTCATGGCTCTATCGAAGCATGTGTGCGGAGACAGCCATGAGCACCGAGACAATTTCTAAACGAGGGGCGATATCCCATGGATTAGCGACCAGCGTGTTGGAGCGCGTCGCCACGATAGCCTCGTGCACAGAAAAGCCTGGCGAGATCCTGCGCACATTTCTATCCCCTGCCATGGAAGAGGTTCACGAGCGCATGCGCCCATGGCTCGAACGAATGGGCATGAACGTGAACGTCGACGCTGCGGGAAATCTTCGAGCCGTATATGCATCAGATGCAGGGGAGTCATCACCGGTCCTCATCATTGGCTCGCACTTGGATACAGTGCCTAACGCCGGTGCCTATGATGGTGTCCTGGGGGTCCTGTTAGGTCTGGCGTTGGTTGAGGGACTTGGCGGCCGGCGCCTACCCTATTCCATCGAGATTATAGGGTTCTCCGATGAAGAGGGAACACGGTTCGGAGTTCCTTTCCTCGGTAGCCGGCTTCTCACAGAGATGCCATCCGAAACGAGCTTTTTGGAGAGTCGGGACTCTTCGGGGGTCACTATCCGCCAAGCCTTGGCGAAGTACCGTGTCGGCCATCCGGGAGTAACCCCGAGCATTTTCAATCCGAAATCAGCAGGCTACTTCGAGTTCCACATCGAACAAGGTCCGCTGCTCGAAAGCCGGAATCTTTCGTTAGGCGTGGTGGAGTCCATAGTTGGACAGAGTCGCTGTCATGTGGTTTTTCATGGGAGCGCTGGTCACGCCGGTACTTCACCAATGCCATTGAGGCGCGACGCATTGGCGGCTGCTGCCCTATGGATAACACGGTGCGAAAGCATTGCAGCCGGAGGAGTGGGATTGGTGGCGACAGTAGGTCAGATTCTGGTCAAGCCCGGCGCCGTAAACGTCATTCCCGGAACAGCGCTTTGTAGCCTGGACGTGCGGCACGCGGACGATGCAGAGCGAACTAATGCGGTCGAGGCCATGATGAAAGAGGCCCGTGACATAGCGGCTGAGCGTGGTCTAGGGATTGAGACCGATGAGTATCATACGCAGCCCGCCGTGCGATTTGATCCCGAGATGATTTCACTTGCGGAGAAAGCAGTTCGCGATGCGGGATGCGGTCATATCCGTATGACAAGTGGCGCGGGTCACGATGCAATGGTGATTGCCTCCCATCTTCCGACCGGGATGATCTTCCTGCGAAGTCCAGGTGGAATCAGCCATCATCCCGACGAGAGTGTGTTGGTCGACGATGTAGAGGTGGCGATCCAAGCGGGCCTTTGCTTTCTGGATGAATTCGCGCTCTTTATAGAGAAACGAGGAAACAGTCCACGTGAATAATCTGGGTTTAACGAGGAGTGCTCGACGCTCGAGTCACGCAATTCATACACCTGACGCTTTTATTCGTACCCAGATCCCCGGTTGCTCCAAGGTAAATGTGATTGTGCATGCTTCGCCTGCACTGGGCTCTCAATTCACTCAGTATTCTGTTGAATTTGAAGCGGACGGCTCCCTAGGAGCGGCAGAAGGCCAGCGCTTTCTTTATGTCCTCGATGGTTCGATCACGCTTGAGTGTGACACGGAAAGTCATGCCCTTTTACAAAATGACTATGCTTATATCCCGCAGGATGCTGAGCACCGTTTCTCCGCTTCTCAAAAAGCGCGCGCTGCTGTGATCGAACAGCGATATCGGTCTGCTGCAAATGTCTCCCCACCGTCGTTGTTGGTTGGACGGGAGCCATCAATCCAAGCCGAACCACTGATGGGCGACGAAGACCTTCTCGTGCGCTCCCTTTTGCCTGCGACGATGTCCTTCGATTTTGCGGTAAATACAATGACGTATGCGCCTGGCGCAGGTTTAAGCATGGTCGAGATGCATGTGATGGAGCACGGTTTGTTAATGCTTGAGGGAGGCGGGATTTACAGGCTGGATGACGAGTGGTACCCGGTGACTGCGGGGGATTTCATTTGGATGGCGCCATATTGTCCGCAATGGTTTGGAGCAATCGGAAAAAGTCAGGCGAAATATCTCATCTACAAGGATTGGAATAGGCATCCGCTAAGCTGATATGCAGATCCGCATAGATCAAGAGCGCATCGCACAGGAGATAGAAGCCCTCGCGCATTTCTCCGACGCCGAGCCCCCCGCGGTCACTCGAGTCGTGTTCACCGAGCAGGATTTGCGCGCGCGGGATTGGCTAAAGAATCGGTTCGATGAAGCTGGGTTGGCAGTCCGTGTGGATGCGGTTGGAAACACTTTTGCCCGCTGGAGAGGATCGCGGCCTGACTTACCTGCTGTAGCCACAGGTTCTCATGTCGATGCAATTCCTTACTCAGGCAAATTTGACGGTGTAGTGGGCGTTCTCGGAGGATTAGAGGCGATTCGAGCTCTAAAGATGAGCGGCTTTAAGCCAACACGGTCAATAGAGCTGATCCAACTCACTTCAGAAGAGCCTACGCGCTTTGGCATTGGCTGCCTTGGGAGCCGTCTATTGTCGGGAGTTGTTACGCCAGAATCTGACGAAAAACTACGTGACAGCAGCGGGGAAACCTTAAGGTTTGTGCGCACCAAAGCCGGCTTCGTTGGCGATCTTGCATCGGTTCGTCTGTCCCAGGGAGCTTATGCGGCATTTGTTGAGCTTCACATTGAGCAAGGTCCGACTTTGGAACGGGATGGAATTGCAATTGGACTTGTAACTGAAATTGCTGCTCCCGCCAGTTTCCTAATTACTTTAGTGGGCCAAGGCGGCCATGCTGGCGGAACGCTGATGCTGGGACGACGTGACGCGCTCTGCGCAGCATCGGAACTGATCCTTGGTATCGAACTGCTCGCCCGAAGTTCGGGTGCTGTCGATACGGTGGCGACTGTAGGAACGTGCGAAATCCACCCCGACGCCATCAACAGCATCCCTAGTCGGGTCAAGCTTGGTGTGGATCTGCGCGATATCGACAGTGTACGACGGGATCGCATCTTCGAGGAGATCAAGAGTTTCGCAAAAAACATCTCAGACCAGCGGCAAGTTGAGATTGATTTTGAAGTGCTCAACGCCGATGCTCCTGCCTCGTCGTCGCCACACGTGCTTGGAGCAATTCGCGCCGCTTGCAGTGCCACAGGCGTGAGTTCACGAGAAATTGTCAGTCGGGCCTATCATGATTCACTTTTCATGTCCCGACTTGCGCCGATGGCCATGATTTTTATCCCTTGCCGTGACGGTGTGAGCCATCGCCCAGACGAGTTTGCTGCGATAGGCAACATCGCCACCGGTGTTGAGGTATTGGCGCGCGCCTTGGCAGAACTGGCCAGCGAAGCCGGTTGACCCGACTACCTTCTTTGTCAGTCCCGTTCGTTCGCTCCCCTGCTATCATTGAGGCCGCTGCGAAGGAGCAAGCCGATGTCATCACTTACTGTGTCTCCTATTTCTTCCTCCTCGAAACAGTCCTCCACGAATGTGCCACAGGTCGCTCACTGGATCAGTGGGAGCCGCGTGCTTGGTGTCTCAGAGCGCTTTGCAGATGTTTATCATCCGGCTTCGGGTAGCGTACAGGCTCGCGTTCCCTTGGCGAACGAAGCTGAGGTTGACAGGGCAGTGGCTGCCGCCTCTGCTGCATTCCCAGAGTGGTCCGCGCAGCCGCCGCTGCGGCGGGCTCGAGTTTTGTTTCGATTTCGTGAGATATACGAGCGCAGGTTGGACGAGGTTGCTGCTCTCATCAATCGCGAACATGGCAAGGTTTTTTCTGATGCGAAAGGAGAAGCGACACGCGGCCTTGAAGTAGTGGAATTCGCAACTGGCATTCCTCAGCTATTGAAGGGCGAGTATACCGAGCAGGTGGGAGCGGGCATTGACAGCTGGTCGATGAGACAGCCCCTCGGCGTGGTAGCAGGCATCACCCCGTTCAATTTTCCGGCCATGGTTCCGATGTGGATGTTTCCCATCGCGCTGGCGTGTGGCAATACATTTGTCCTGAAGCCGAGTGAGCGGGATCCGAGCTCATCGATTCTGCTGGCGGAGATGTTGAAAGAAGCCGGCCTGCCGGATGGAGTGTTCAACGTAGTGCATGGCGATAAGGCTGCGGTTGACGCCATTCTTGCGCATCCGGTGATCCAGGCGGTCAGCTTTGTTGGTTCCACGCCAATAGCAGAGTACGTCTATCGAGAGGGCACGAAGCACGGAAAACGCGTTCAGGCACTTGGCGGGGCGAAGAACCACATGATTGTGATGCCGGATGCAGACCTGGATCAAGCCGCTGACGCTCTTGCCGGCGCTGCTTATGGTTCTGCCGGCGAGCGCTGCATGGCAATCAGCGTAGCGGTTGCGGTGGGAAACCAGACGGCAGATCAGTTAATCGAAAAGCTGCGGACGCGCATCACCGGATTGCGTGTGGGGGATGGGGCAAAGGATGAGGCCGATCTCGGTCCACTCATCACCGGGCAACACCTGGAGAAGGTCACCAGCTATGTCGAACTCGGCCACCGGGAGGGGGCTGAGCTTGTTGTGGATGGACGCGCGGGCTCACTTCCACAGGGCGACGGGTTTTTCCTAGGAGCGTGCCTGTTTGACCACGTGAAGCCTGAGATGAGGATCTATCAAGAGGAGATCTTCGGCCCGGTGCTTGGGGTAGTGCGCGTCAATAACTTCGAAACAGCGCTCCAACTCATAAACGAGCACGAATACGGTAATGGCACAGCGCTGTTTACGCGTGACGGCGATACAGCGCGCGATTTCGCGCGACGTGTCCAGGCTGGGATGGTGGGTATTAACGTCCCAATTCCCGTACCCATGGCTTTTCACAGCTTTGGTGGCTGGAAACGCTCCCTCTTTGGCGATCATGCGGTGCATGGGCCGGAAGGTGTCCGGTTCTACACTCGCCTGAAGACCGTAACCGCGCGTTGGCCCACAGGGATTCGCACAGGCGTAGACACGAGCATGCCAACGCTGGGATAAGCGTACGTGCTCATCCTGTGCACTGTTCATCGGCAATGTGCAGATGGCGATCGAGCGTGTTGATTCCATGCTCGATCTCTTCTTTTGTAATGATCAGCGGTGGTGCAATGACGAAGTGGCTCACCCAGGCCTGCACGATAACGCCGTCGGCCAATGTCTTCGCGGCGATCTGATCGACCACTAATGGCTTGCCAGAGACTTTATCGGAGTAGGTGTTGAAGGGTTGCCTGGCGTTTTGATCATTCACCAGATCGACCGCCCAGAAGAGGCCTTTACCGCGCACGTCTCCTACGCTGCGATGTTTTGCCTTGAGTGCTTGTAGCTTTTCTTCAACGAATGGGGCAAGCTCGCGAGCGCGTTCCACGAGCTTCAATCGACGCATCTCCTTGATTGTTGCTACGGCGGGAAGCAGTGTTATCGGATGCGCTTCGTAGGTGTGGCCGTGGGCAAAATAATGATCCTGGAAAAAGTCACCTATCTTCTCTGAAGTGGCGCACAGGCCAAGCGGCACATACGCTGAGGTAATTCCCTTAGCTGTGCAAAGAATGTCCGGGGTGACGTTCCAGAGGTTCATGGCGAACCATTCCCCTGATCTTCCCCATCCGCTCATGACCTCGTCGGCGATCAGAAGCACGCCGGTCTCGTCGCAGATACGACGCAGCTTCGGCATATATTCGGGTGGGGGAACGATAACGCCGTTTGTTCCCACGATAGGTTCGACAACGACGGCCGCCACGTCAGACTCATTGCGAATCATGTGTTCCAGATAGTCGGCGCAGGCGATTCCGCATTGCGGATAGGTGTGCTTGATCGGGCATTTGTAGCAGTGCACCTCAGGCGAGAAGATGATACCTGGTCCTTTGCCGCGAGGCTCCATCGCCCAGCGACGGGGATCGCCAGTGGCTGCGATCGATCCGGAAGTCGACCCGTGGTAGGAACGGTAGCGCGCGATGATCTTTGTCTTGCCCGTGTACATTCGCGCGATTTTGAATGCAGCCTCGTTAGCGTCGGTCCCTGAGGTAGTGAAGAAGAACTTATTCAAACCCTTCGGCAAAACTTCGAGCAGGAGTTTAGAGAGTTCAGCGCGCGCGGTCGTTGTGTAGCCCGGCAGGGCATAAGCCAGATCCTGTGCCTGCTTAGCGATGGAATCGATAACCGCTTGGTTCTTGTGACCCAGGTTCATACACATCAACTGCGCCGAAAAATCGAGATAGCGTTTGCCGGCCGCGTCGACAATATAGCAACCGTCAGCGTCCACGATGTGGAGCGGATTCCAGCCCTTTTGAAAGCGCCACGTGCCGTAGTTGGTCTCTCGAGTGATTTGGACTACTTCTTCGGAGGTTAAGTCTGTCGTCGTCGGCTGTGTCAGAGTTTCTGGAGGGGTCATCTAGTTATTCTCGATTTCTTTAATGGACATCGCCGGTTGGCCGGCGTGGCTGAGCATGGCTATGTAGTAAAGCGTACCTGACAAGAAAAAGCCAATGAACCAAGCGTAGTCATAGAGAAAGGATACGGCTGGAACAAAGCGGCCGATCAATGCTGCGACGACTCCGACCACTAAGGCGATAAGAGCGGCCGGGTTGATTCCACGACGGTACTCGTAAATCCCACCTCGACGGTAGAGCGAGTAGCAATCGAGTTTAGTCCGTCGAACCAGAAAGTAGTCCGCCACCATGATTCCGGCGACCGGTCCAAGCAAGCCAGAGTAGCCGACAAGCCATCCAAATATATAGCTACCGAAGGTCTCCATCAGCTTCCATGGCATCATTGCCAGACCAAGAAAACCCGTAATCATGCCGCCGGTGCGGAAGCTTATCAGGCGGGGTGCAAGGTTCGAAAAGTCATTGGATGGTGAAACCACGTTGGCGGCGATGTTGACGTTCAGGGTCGCGACAAGCAAGGCGATCAGGCCTAGAAATGCGATAAAGGGCTGATGAAAGCGGCCAAGGAGCGTAATGGGGCTCCAGATGGGTTCGCCAAAGACGACCTGAGAAGCTGAGGTGACGGCGATACCGATGAAGGAGTAGAGAGTCATGGCAATCGGCAAGCCTATCGCTTGACCGATGATCTGCGCGTCCTGGTTTTTCGCGTAGCGAGTGAAGTCTGGGATGTTGAGCGAAAGCGTAGCCCAGTAGCCGACCATCGCTGTGAGCGAAGGAATAAAGAAATGCATGAAGCTGCTTGTGGAAGTGAATCGGCTCGGAGTGGAGAGCATGGGGCCGAAGCCGCCTGCTTTATGCAACATCCAGAACAAAAGAAGGAGAGACATGAGCAGCATGAAGGGCGCGGAGAGGCTTTGCAGAGAGCGGATCGACTCGACTCCGCGCCACACTACGACCATGTTCAATAGCCAGAAACTGAGGAAGCAAGCCCACAGAACCCAGGGCATGTGGGAGGTTTGAGGGAGCAGGACGGCCACCATCGCGGCAATGGCCTGGCCTCCGAGCCATGACTGAATGCCAAACCAACCGCAGGCAACAATTGCGCGAAGCAGCGCAGGAATGTTCGCTCCGACGGGACCGAAGGAAGCACGCACGAAGACTGGAAAGGGAATTCCGTACTTTGTTCCAGCGTGTGCATTAAGCAGCATCGGGATAAGAACGATCAGATTGCCGAGGAGGATGGTAAAGATCGCCTGCTTCCAGTTCATTCCGCCCGCGATCAGCGACGAGGCCAGCATATATGTCGTCACCTCCATCGACATCGAAAACCATAGAGCGATGTAGTTATACGTGCTCCACGTACGATTTGCGGGGTTTGTCGGCGCAAGATCTTCGTTGTACAGGCGCGTGTCAGGAGTGAGTTCGGCGACGTTTCGAGTCAAGCCAAACCCCCTGCATTTGCTTCACGCCTCTCAAACCGTCCGCGCCCGGTCGTCCCCAGGAATTTGCCCGGCTGAGCAACGTTATCGACTACCAACTCGCCCCGAGAGAAGACTTTTGCTGCATTTCCCTGGACCGTCCAACCTTCAAACATTGAATAGTCCGTGGCCATGTGCTGGGTTGCGGCGGAGATCGTGTACCTGGCCTTCGGATCCCAAATCAAGATGTCCGCGTCGAGGCCCTCCTTGATTGACCCTTTTGTCTTTTCCATGCCAAAAATTCGTGCTGGTGCGCTGCAGCAAAGCTCAACGAATTTTTCTTGTGTCAGTCGCCCGGAGTTGACGCCGAAGTGCCAAAGAATCTGCATCCGATTCTCAACGCCCGGGCCTCCATTCGGTATCTTGCTGAAATCGTGGCGTCCGAGAGATTTCTGATCGGCAAAGCGAAAAGGGCAATGGTCTGTAGAGACGACCGACAACGATCCATCCGTCAGCGCATTCCATAGTGGTTCCTGGTTCCACTTTTCGCGTAACGGAGGTGTAAAGACGTACTTTGCTTCATCCCAACTTTTGCCGGGCATTTGGTCTTCGATCGACAGAACCAGATACTGCGTACAAGTCTCAGCGAGGGCCTTTGCACCACGCTGCTGCATGTGCTTCAGCTCATCGAGCGCGTATTCGTTAGAGAGATGGACGATGTACACGGAGGCCCCTGCCATGTCAGCGAGAGCAATGGCTCGGTGAGTGGCTTCAGCTTCTGCCTTTGGCGAACGGGAGAGTGCATGGTAATGCGGGGCGGTTTTGCCCTCGGCAAGCATCTGCGCTACGACGATATCGATAGCGCTGCCGTTTTCGGCATGTATGCAGCAGAGCGCATTCAGCTGAGCAGCCTTCTGCATCACACGAAACATCAGGCCATCATCGATCATCAGCACGCCGGGATAGGCCATAAAAAGCTTGAAGCTGGAGATGCCCTCGGCGACCATCTCCTCCATCTCGCGCAAACCACATGCGCCATCGCCGGGACCGAGATCGGTCACTGCCATATGCAGTGAAAAATCGACGCAGGCTTTGCCGTCCGACTTCTTTCTCCAGACGTTGAGCGCCTCTCGCATCGTGTGGCCCTGCGACTGCAAAACGAAGTCGATAAGCATGGTGGTGCCGCCGATGGCAGCGGCCTGGGTGCCGGTCGTATAGTCATCGGCTGATA
>Ga0070665_100006265_pt1 | contig 12163 bp, 12 predicted proteins | sample KBSS13metaG_FD_65862 | JGI IMG/M metagenome (GOLD analysis project Ga0070665, IMG submission 65862) | Switchgrass rhizosphere microbial communities from Kellogg Biological Station, Michigan, USA - KBS S1-3 metaG | ecosystem: Host-associated > Plants > Roots > Rhizosphere > Soil ...
GGTGGACACGGCGTCCAGCCCGATGAAGGTGAAGAAGATCGTGCCCGCCGCAGCCGTGACGCCCGCGGCCCCCATCGGCGCGAAGTCCGCGAAGTTGTTCGAGTCGAACGCGGTGAACGCGACCGCCGCGAACAGCAGCAGCACCCCGATCTTGATCACGACCATGATCGCGTTGATCGTGGCGGACTCGCTGGCGCCGCGGATCAGCAGGAACGCGCAGAGCGCCACCAGCAGCACCGCGGGCAGGTTGATGAACCCGCCCTCGACGGCGAAGCTGTTCGACAGCGCGTCCGGGAACCGCCAGCCGACGAGATTGTTCAGCAGCTCGTTGAGGTAGCCGGACCAGCCGACCGCCACCGCCGCCGTCGAGACGCCGTACTCCAGCAGCAGACACGCGGCGACGACCATCGCGATGATCTCGCCCATGGTCGCGTAGGCGTACGAGTAGGTCGAGCCGGACACCGGCACCGCCGACGCCATCTCGGCGTAGCAGAGCGCGGACAGCCCGGCCGCGATCCCGGCGATCACGAACGCGATGATCACCGCGGGCCCGGCGGCGGGGACCGCCTCGTGCATCACGAAGAACACCCCGGTGCCGACGGTGGCGCCGATGCCGAACATCGTCAGCCGGAACGTGCCGATGGTGCGGGCGAGGCCGCCGTGGCCGCCCTCGTCGGGCGCGGTGACGGGTTTGCGGCGGAAGATCTCGGCGCGGAACGAACCGCGTTCCTGCAGGGCCATCCCTGGTCCCCCTCCCCGGAAGTGCTAGGGACCGTAGCTCACACCGCCGGTGTTTCCTACGCTTTGCGCCCTTGTTCGGAGATCGACGCAGCCGCCGGACATGCCCACGACGCCCGGACGAGGTGACCGGCGAGCCGACCGCTCAGTCCTTGCGGATCCGGCGCTCCGCCCCGCCCTCCCGCCACGTGGTGATCACCAGACCCTCGTCGATCTCCACCGCCGCCGCCCCGACGAGCCGCGCGACGAGGAACCGGTCGAAGACCTGTCCGCGCAGGTCGAAGCCGGTCTTCTCGAAGAGGTCCGCGGCGAACCGCTCGTGCCGGGCGGTGTCCGGGTCGTGCGCCACCGTCCCCCACACCTTCGCGTCGCCGTCGGACACCTGAGTGTCCACAGTGGCGGTGTGCAGGGCGAAGCGCGGATCGGCGTCCAGGTCCCGGAACTTGGCGGTGCCCGGCATCCCGCCGAGGATCAGGTCCCCCTCGAAGATCCGCGGCTCCATGGGGCTGACCCGGGGGAACCCGTCCGGCCGGTTGGTGCCCAGGAAGCACAGGTCGCCGACGGCGGCGTGCCGCCGCACGAACACCTCCGCGATGTGCGGAGCGACCTTCTCGAACTCGTCCCAGCGCAGGCTCATGACGCTGACGGTAGGACCGAACCCTGACAGGTGCCGTCACGGATGTCGGCGAGGACGGCGGCGTCCGCTCCTACCGGGGCTCCGGCGACGCCTGATCCCGCGGCAGGGCCTGGAGCCGGGCCGCGAGGGCAGGCACGTCTCGCAACGTGCCGTCGGCCACCGAGACGATGAGATCCACGACCTCCTCCTGGCTCGGGTTCAGCACGATCCCGTTCATGTCGCAGAACACCCAGGTGGCGAGCCAGCCTAGGCGTCTGTTGCCATCGACGAGGGCGTGGTTGCAGACCAGGGACTCGCACAGCGCCGCCGCCTTCTCGAAGACCGAGGGATAGGCATCGGCGCCGAAGACGGTGGCGCGTGGCCGTGCCGCGGCGGACTCCAGCAGCCCGACGTCCCTCATCGACGGCTCGCCGGCCACGGCATGCCCGGCGATCGCGATCAGATCCTCGAGCGTGAGGTAGACGATCACAGCGTGCCGAGGCGGTGCAGGGCCTCGGCGTATCGCTGAGCGCCGCGGGCGGCGGAGTCCGCGACCCGCGCGGTGTGCGCACGTCGTGCGATCTGCTCGCGCACGGCCGTGCGCGCGTAGTCGTTCATGGAGACGCCCTCGGCCTCGGCGGCGATTCGCAGGGCCTCGGACTCCTCGTCGGTGAACCGCACCGTCATGGCCATGCCACCATGGTACGACGGCGATACCACCGCTTTCCGCTCAGCCGCGGACGGTCAGCCCCACCCGCTGGAACTCCTTGAGGTCCGAGTAGCCGGTCTTCGCCATCGCCCGGCGGAGGGCGCCGAAGAGGTCGACCGTGCCGTACGGGGTGCTCGACGGGCCGAAGAGGACCTGCTCCAGGGTGCGGTCGCTCGGGGAGAAGCCCGTGACGTCCGAGCGGGGCAGGGAGGGGTGGGCGGCGCTGGAGGTCCAGTAGAGACCGTCCGCCGGGGAGTCCGCGCAGTCCGCGAGCTGCTCGCCGAGCATCACCGCGTCCGCGCCGCAGGCGATCGCCTTGGCGACGTCCCCGGAGCCGTTGATCCCGCCGTCGGCGATCACGTGGACGTACCGACCACCGGTCTCGTCCAGGTAGTCCCGGCGGGCGGCGGCGGCGTCGACCAGTGCGGTCGCCATCGGGACGCCGATGCCGAGCACCTCGTCCGTGGTGGTGGCCGACGACTCGCCGTACCCGACGACGACACCCGCGGCGCCCGTGCGCATCAGGTGCATCGCGGTGCGGTAGTCGCCCACGCCGCCTGCGACCACCGGGACGTCGAGCGAGTTGATGAAGTCCTTGAGGTTGAGCGGCTCGCCCTTGCTGACGTGCTCGGCGGAGATGATCGTGCCCTGCACGACCAGGATCTCGACGCCGCCTGCCAGCAGGGCCGGGGTGAGCTCGCGGGCACGCTGCGGGCTGACCCGCGCCGCGACCGTCACGCCGGCCTCGCGCACCTTCCGCAGCGACTCGGCGAGCAGGTCCGGCTGGATCGGGGCGGCGTGCAGCTCCTGCAGCGCGCGGACCGCGGCGGACGGATCGTCCGAGTCGGCGGCCGCGACGACCTTGGCCAGCGCTCCCTCGGCGTCCGCGTGGCGGGCCCACAGGCCCTCGGAGTTCAGCACGGCGAGGCCGCCGAGCTTGCCGATCGCCACCGCCGTGGCCGGGGAGACCACGGCGTCCGTGGGGTGGGTGACCAGGGGGATCTCGAAGCGGTAGGCGTCGAGCTGCCAGGCGGTCGAGACCTCCTTCGAGCTCCGCGTCCGCCGGGACGGAACGATCTCGACCTGGGTCAGGTCGTAGGCACGACGGGCCTCTCGGCCCATCCCGATCTCCACGAGGTCACGCACGTTGCGCCACCCTAGCCGGTCACCGGGCTGCGTAGTTCGGCGCCTCGACGGTCATGGTGATGTCGTGCGGGTGGCTCTCCTTGAGCCCGGCCGCGGTGATCCGGACCAGCTGTGCCTGCTGCAGCTCGGGGATCGTCTCGGCGCCCGCGTAGCCCATGCCGGACCGCAGCCCGCCGACGAGCTGGTGGACCACGCTCTGCAGCGGCCCGCGGAACGGGATGCGACCCTCGATGCCCTCGGGGACCAGCTTGTCCTCGCTCAGCACGTCGTCCTGCGCGTAGCGGTCCTTGGAGTAGGACTTGGCGTTGCCGCGGGACTGCATGGCGCCCAGCGAGCCCATGCCGCGGTAGGTCTTGAACTGCTTCCCGCCGACGAAGATCAGCTCGCCCGGGGACTCCGCGGTGCCTGCCAGCAGGCTGCCCAGCATGACGGTCGACGCGCCCGCGGCGATCGCCTTGGAGATGTCGCCGGAGTACTGGATCCCGCCGTCCGCGATGACCGGGACTCCCGCGGGGGCGCAGGCCCGGGAGGCCTCGTAGACCGCGGTGATCTGCGGGGCTCCGACGCCGGCGACCACCCGCGTGGTGCAGATCGAGCCCGGCCCGACGCCCACCTTCACCGCGTCGGCACCGGCCTCGACCAGCGCCTGGGCCCCGGCGTAGGTCGCGACGTTGCCGCCGACGACGTCCACCGACTCCCCGACCTCGGCGCGCAGCTTCGCGACGGTCTCCAGCACCCGCCGGGAGTGCCCGTGCGCGGTGTCGACCATCAGCACGTCCACCCCGGCGTCGACCAGGCCCATGGCGCGCGAGTACGCGTCCTCGCCCACGCCGACCGCGGCCCCGACGATCAGCCGCCCGTCCGGGTCCTTGGTGGCCAGCGGGTACTTCTCGGTCTTGTTGAAGTCCTTGATGGTGATCAGCCCGCGGAGCACGCCGTCCCCGTCGATGATCGGGAGCTTCTCGAGCTTGTGCCTGCGCAGCAGGCCCAGCGAGGCCTCCGCGGTGACGCCGACGCGGGCGGTGATCAGCGGCGCCTTCGTCATCACCTCGTGGACGGGGCGGTCGAAGTCCACCTCGAACCGCATGTCGCGGTTGGTGATGATCCCGACGAGCCTGCCGTCCGCGTCGGTGACCGGGAGGCCGGAGATGCGGTACTTGCCGCAGAGCGCGTCCACCTCGGCGAGCGTGGCGTCGGGCGAGCAGGTGACGGGGTCGGTGACCATCCCGGCCTCCGAGCGCTTGACCACCTCGACCTGGGTGGCCTGCTCCTCGGCGGACAGGTTGCGGTGCAGCACGCCGAGCCCGCCCGCGCGGGCCATCGCGATCGCCATCCGCGCCTCGGTGACCGTGTCCATCGGCGAGGACACCAGCGGCACCCGGATCCGGACGCGGCGGGAGAGCTGGGTGGAGGTGTCGACGCTGCTGGGGACGACGTCGGACTCCGCGGGGAGCAGGAGCACGTCGTCGAAGGTCAGGCCGAGCATCGCGAACTTCGGCGGCAGTCCGGTGGTCTCGCTCGTCATGGCTGGTCGTGCACCCTTCACCGACGTCTCACACCCGACCGCGGAGGGGCGGGCGTCGCACAGGACTCCACTGTATCCGCGTGACACGGTCGCTTCGGGAGTCGCCCACCACACCCGGTCGTCCACAGCATCACGAGTTGTCCACAGGCCTGTGGGTGGAGCGGTGGATACCGACCCCGACGCGGTACCGTGTGTCCGTGGCGTTCGACGGTCTGCCCCCCGACCCCTTCGCGGGTGATCCCTACGATCCTGCCCTCTCCCTGGAGGAGGGCGGATCCGAGGAGCACGAGGAGCTCTCCGAGACCGAGCGCGAGGAGGTCGTCGCCGATCTCGCCGATCTCGCCGTCTACCAGGCGTTGCTGGAGCATCGCGGGATCCGCGGCATCCTCGTCGACTGCGCGGACTGCGGGGAGCAGCACTTCCACGAGTGGAACCTGCTGCGCGCGAGCCTGCAGCAGCTGCTGGACGAGGGGCAGATGCGGCCGCACGAGCCCGCGTTCGACCCGGACCCCGAGCACTACGTGAGCTGGGACTACTGCCGCGGCTTCGCCGACGCGGCGCTCGGCGAGGACTGAACCGCCCCGACTCCGCCACCCCAACGACAGGAAGGCCCCCGACCGGATCGGTCGGGGGCCTTCCTGGCGTTCGAGGTCAGCTCGTGGTGGTGCTCGGCTCCACGGTGCTGGTCTCGGTCGGGCCCATGGACGTGGTGGACGTCCCGGGCGGCGGGGTCGTCGTCGTGGTGGCCGGGTCCTGGCCACCCTCCGTCGTCGGGCTCGGCGACGGGCTGGTCGACGTCGACGGGTTCGGCGCCGTGGTCCCACCGGTGCTCGGCTCGCCGGGTTCGTTCGCCGTCTTGACGTCCGGACCGGCACCGCCGACGCCGCCACCCGGGCCACCGCCCGGCTCGGTCGGCACGGTCGTCTCACCCGGCGTGGTCGAGGACGGATCCGTTGAGGTCGACTCCGACGGGTCCGGGGTGCCCTCGGTCACCTCCGGCGGCGGCGTGGGCCGCGGGGTGCCGTTGCGCAGCGGGGCGCGCGGGTCCACCGGGACGCCCGGGGGCGTCTCGACCGCCTTCTGCTGCAGGAACGTCTGCTCGGCGGCGAGGTAGGTCTTGCCCTCCTCCGGCCGGACCTGCTCCAGCAGCGGCGCCAGGGCCGCGAGGTCCTGCTGCGCGCCGACGGAGTCGCCGCTGGCGAGCTTGGCGTTGACCTGCCGGATCCTCGACTGCACCTCGGCGGCCGCGACCTTGGAGTTCGCCGCGTCCTTGTAGAGCACCTGGGTGACCGGGAACAGGGCGTCACCGGGGTCGGCGCTCTGCGCGCCGATCGACACGCCGCCGATGCTGAAGACCAGCAGCGCCGCCGCACCGGCGAGCGGGACGAGGTGCCGCCGCCTGCTCGACGCCTTGCGCGGCTTCCCGGACTCGACCGCGGCCACGGCCGTGTCCAGGTCGACGAGCTGCGGCACCGGCTCGGCGTCGACCTCGGCCTTCCAGGCCGCCAGCATGGCGACGACCTTGTCGTCCGCGTCGTAGCCGTGCCTGCCGGGGGCGGACACGGTCATGCCCGCCGACAGGGCGTTGATCAGCTCGTCGTCCGCCTGGACCGCGACGAGGTCCAACGGCTCGTCGGCGAACTCCTCGTCCTCGACGCGGTAGCCACCCTGCCTGCCACCCGTGGGGAACTGGATGGGCCGATTGGGGATGCCGTGGGGACCGGCACCATGGCCGCCTCCGCCGTTGCGGTGCCTGCCGTTGCCGCCGTTCGGGCGGGGCCTACCGAAAGGGTGGTCGGCGCCACCGGGATTGCGCGGGTCGCTCATCTAGACCACCTCCTCCTCGGGCATGTTCTTCCGCAACCGGGCGAGCGCCCTGTGCTGGGCGACGCGGACCGCGCCGGGTGTGGAGCCGACGGCGTCCGCAGTCTCCTCGGCCGACAGTCCCACGACCACTCGCAGGACGATGATCTCGCGTTGCTTCTCGGGGAGCTGGTCGAGCAACCGCGACATCTGTTCGGACAGTTCCACGCGCAGCGCCCGCTGCTCGGGACCGTCCCCGTGGTCCAGTGAGTCCGGCACGTCCGCGACCGGTTCGGAGCGGTTGCGGCCCGCGGCACGGTGCGCGTCGATCACCTTGTGGGACGCGATCCCGTAGACGAAGGCCAGGAACGGACGTCCCTGTACGCGGTAACCGGGCAAGGCCGTCAGCACGGCCAGACACACCTCCTGCGCGACGTCGTCCGCCGAGACGGACGACCGGTCCATCCGTCCCAGCCGTGCGCGGCAATAGCGCACGACCAAGGGCCGGATGGTGGCCAGTACACGTTCGACCGCTCCGCGGTCACCTGCCATGGCAGATGCCACCAGCTCGTCGAGAACGTCTGTCGGTTCACTCATCGCGCAGAGTCGTCCAGGCGTTACGCAGCATGTTCGTCTTCATCCGTTCGGTGAGGCCGACTACGGAGAGTGCTGAATCGACCTCAGTGCCGACCACCGTAGCGAAGCCCCGTGCAGGTCCGGGAACCGCTCTCACCGGTCACGACGACCGAGCCCGCGCACAGTTGCGGTCCGTAGGGACTCCGACGCCGATGTGTCGGGCCTCGTCGGCGAACGGTCGACCGACGGTGTGACGGGCAGGCGGAGGGTGACGGGAAGACGCCCGGACGAGTTCGTCACCCACGACACACGCGGGCCCCTCGGCCGTCACGCTGCGGAGCGGACGCGGGGGCTCCATCGAGGCTGCGCCCGCCGCGGCGATGACGGCCGCATGACGAGCAGGTGACGCAACCGGATTCCGGGGGCGTCGGACGCCGGTCCGACCCGAGCGGACGGCGACCGCGTCGCGCAGGGTGCCCAGAGGCCCGCGGTGGGCACGGAAGGAGCCGGGAGGACACGGAGAACACTGAGAACTCTGAGAACCCGGACAACACTGAGGCGCTGAATGGCGCTCTGAGGGCGGTGGAGGCGGGCGCTGGAGGCCCGGGCCCACGGCCGCCCCGGCCCGGTCCGGGCCGTGGGGCGGGAGTGTCGCGCAGGCGGGGGTCCTGCGCACGGGAGGAACTCGGAAGGACTCGTGATGGATGCGTCTGCCGGATGCGCCGTTGTCGAGGTGGGGCGCGGACGCGACGGACGTGCAGTCGTACCGGGGAATGCAAGGGGGCGGGCCGGGGGCAGCCCGTCCTCGTGAGGCGATCTCGTCCGACCGGACCGCGAGGTCCGGCGGTGTCGCCGAGGTGCCCCTAGGAGACCAGACCGCGGCGGAAGCCGTGGGCGACCGCCTGGGCACGGTCCCGGACGCCGAGCTTGCGGAACAGCCGCCGCGCGTGCGTCTTCACCGTGTCCTCGGACAGGTAGAGCTCGCGCCCGATCTGCCCGTTGCTCTTGCCCTGGCTCATCCCGCGCAGCACCTGGAGCTCGCGCTCCGTCAGCTGCACGCCCGGGTCGGCCGGGGTGCGCGGCGTGGGCACCGCGGTGGAGGCGAGGGTGTGCGCGAGCGCGGCCACCAGCTCGGGGCGCGAGGCGTCCCAGCGGAGGTAACCGCGGGCGCCGCCCGCGATGGCCGCGGCGATGCTGCCCGCGTCGTCCGGGGCTCCGAAGACGATCACGTTCGCCTGGGGGTGGGCCGCGACCAGTCGTCTGGTCGCCTCCACACCGGTGGGCACCGCACGCTGGGTGCCGACCAGGACGACGTCGACCGGCTGCCGGGAGAACCGGGCCAGCAACTCGTCCCCGTGGGCGACGCAATCGATCCGGTGCACCCCCGGCACCGCGGACATCACGCGGGTGAGACCTTCGCGGACGCTGCGACGATCGTCGCAGATGAGTACCGTCGTCACGACGATTCCTTCCTGCAGCTTCCTGCAGCCGGGTGATGTGTCACCCTCCGCATCGGCGAGTGACCGGATCACCTTGACACGATCAGGGCGATTTTGTGCCCTCCATTCGAGACCCTTGCGCCGAGTGGCACTCGTCATGTGGGTGACTAGGGACCGAATGGAGTAATAACGTTACCGCGAGCCTCTCAGGCTTTGGTTCCCACTCCCCCCATCAGGCGCCGTCCGACCGCCTCGGACCGGGCACGGATGTCGCTCAGCGCAAGCGCTGCGGCGTGTCGCCGGTGCGCCGCGTCGTTCGCCGCACCGTTCACCGACTCACGCATCCCTTCCTGCCGCCGATCGTGGAGCGCTGGCGACCCGATCGGACGGTCGGACGGTCGCTCCGTGCCCGCGGGCGGACGGCCGTCCACCCCGGGGCCAACGATCACTGACGGGGGAGGGTTCGGCCCCGGCCGGGCAGCCAGGGCCGAGGTGGCCGACGGCACTCCGCAAGCCGCGCGGAGCGCGTCGGCGGTGTCGGCGGCGGCCAGCAGAGCGGCCCAGGACAGGGGCAGCAGACCCGCGTCGGCCGTCTCCGCGGCGAGGTTATCGAGGTCGGCGAGGGCCGCGAGGAGGGCCGCACAGATGCCCGCACAGACGGCCGAGGAGCGCGCCGCGACCGGCGGGACCGCTCCCCCCGCCGGGTCCCGCGCCTCGACGGCGGCGACCACCGCCCCCAGGAGCCGGGACTTGAGCAGGTGGCGCAGCGAACCCGCGGCGGCCGATCCGGAGACGGCCGCCGCGGCCGCACCGCGCGCGAGGACGAGGTCGCCGCGGGCGAGCCCGACCTCCGCCCGCACCCAGTTCCACCGGACCCGCGGACGCCACGGACCGGCGTCGCCCAGGAGGGCATCCGCCCTGTTCAGCAGGCGTTCGGAGTCGGCGAGGTCGCCGCGCCCGAGTCCGTCCGCAGCCAAGCCCACGAGGGCGTCGACGGCCGCCGAGCGAAGGTCCGCGCAGGGCCCGCCGCCCGGCTCCGCCCCCGGCCCACCCGCCTCGTCGAGCCGCCGGTCCCCACCCTGCGGGGCGGGTGACTGCAGACCCGAGAGGCCCCGACCGCCTGCCCCCACCGCGAGCGCCAGGGCCCGCCCGTCGAGCCCCTCGGCGAGCCTGTGCCCTCCCTGCTGGCGCACGTGCGAGGCCCGCGTGACGAGCGCGTGCGCCCGGATCGCCACCGGCGTGCGCGGGTCCCGCAGGAGACCGTCCAGCAGGGCCGCCGCGGCGGCGTAGCGACCCTGTCCGCCGAGGGCGACGGCTGCCGTCCAGCGCGCGATCGACCCCGTTCGCCCGGCCCCGACGACCGACACGCCGGGCGTGGCACCGGTCGCGGTGGCCCACCACGGGTTATGCGCCATGTGGGTTATGACCCTCAGGTGAGCGCGCGGGAGAGACCCACACGGGCTAGTGCTTGTGGGGGACCGCCAGGAGGGCGGCGAGAGTCTCCGCGGCGCCGACCAAGGACTCCAATCGGCTGATCCTCGGGGGGAGCTCCGCCCAACCCGGCCCTGCGGCGAACGAGCGGAAGGGGGGCCGGGTACGGGGCAGGGCGGAGAACACACCGGTCTCGGCGGTCTCGGGATGCTGGGCCCAGAGCACGACCGCGGCGGGTGCGGTCCGGCGCACGGCCGCGACCAGGGCGTCGACCGGCAGGTTCGCCCCGAGTGGGCGGGTGGGGACACCGCGCTCGGCCAGCACCGCGGCGAGGGCGACGAGCGGGAGGTGGTGCCATTCCCCCGGCGTCCCGGCGAGCAGGACGGGCCGGGCGTCGGCCGTGGGCCGGGTGGCCGCGACGGCCCGGGCCGCGAACACGGCGGTCACCGCCTCGCTGACGAGGTGCTCGATCTCGACCCCCGCGCCCGTCGAGGCCCAGCGGTCGGCGACGGCACCCAGCACGGGGCGCACCACCTCGTCCCATGTGCGGACGATCCCGTCCGCGGTCACCGACTCGTCGACCAGCCGCCGCACCGCGGCGGCGTCCATCGCCAGGGCGGCGCGTCCCATCCCGCGGGCCCGCCTGCCCGCGCCGGGCAGCCGCAGCACCCGGCCGCCCACCCGGACACGGACCTCGAGATCGTCCGAGGGCTCGCCGGTGACCAGCAGCGGGCTTCCGTCCTCGGCGGCCTCCTCCCCGGCAGGCCCGCCTGCGACGACACCGTCGTCCGGACCGGGTGCGGGGAGCACGGCGTCCCGGGCCGAGCGCGCCGCGTCGCCCGCGGCGACCCCCCGGACGAGCGCGCGCTGCATCAGCTCCAACCGCGCGACGTCCGCCGGGGCGTACCGCCGGTGCGCCCCAGGCCGGTGCGCGGACGGACCGAGGCCGTAGCGGCGGTCCCAGGTGCGCAGCGTGGCGGGCGCGATCCCCAGCCTGCGGGCGACCGCCGCCACGGTCAGCTGCGGGGTGGGGTTCGGCTCCGCCGGGGTATCCGACGCCGGGTCGGGCTCCGGCTGTGTCGTCACGGGGCCATCGTCCGCGTGCACCTGCGTGTCGGCAAGTCCGGCACGCCGCTTGGCGCGGTTGTCTTGAACAAGGTTTGGCGCGATTCTAGGCTGGGCATATCGGTGGGGACGACGACTTCCTTCGAACGGGGTGGATGACAGTGGCGGACATCAGGCGCCTGCCCGGACCGGTCTCGGACATCTGGGACTGGCAGATGCAGGGATCGTGCCGGGGTATGGACTCCGGCTTCTTCTTCCACCCGGAGGGCGAGCGCGGTCCGGCGCGCGCGAACCGGGAGCAGCGCGCCAAGGAGATCTGCGCGACCTGCCCCGTCCTCGAGATGTGCCGCAGGCACGCGCTCGAGGTCCACGAGCCGTACGGCGTGTGGGGCGGGCTCTCCGAGCACGAGCGGGACGCCCTGATCCGCGGCCGCGACCGCAGGATCAAGGTCGGGCGGCAGCGGGTCGCGCCTCCGGTCTGAGCCGAGCGCTCGACCAGCACCCCGGGAAGTGACGAAGGGCGGGTGGCCGCGATGGCCACCCGCCCTCCGTGTGTCTCAGGCTCGGGTCAGTGCCCGTGCCCGTGGCCGCCCGCGGCAGACGCGGGCGGCGCCTCCTCGGGCTTGTCCACGACGGCGCTCTCCGTGCTCAGCACCATCCGCGCGATCGACGCGGCGTTGACCACCGCGCTGCGCGTGACCTTGACCGGGTCGATGACCCCGTCGGCCAGCAGGTCCGAGTAGCTGAGGGTGGCGGCGTTGAACCCGCTGCCCCACGGCTGCTCGGCGACCTTCGCGGTGACGACCGCACCCTCGAGACCACCGTTGGCGGCGATCCAGAACAGCGGCGCGGTCAGCGCGCGCTTGACGATCTGGACGCCGGTGGCCTCGTCGCCGGTGAGCGTGAGCTCGTCCAGCGCGGCGGCGGCCTGGACCAGCGCCGAACCACCGCCGGGGACGATGCCCTCCTCGACCGCCGCACGGGTCGCCGCGACGGCGTCCTCGATGCGGTGCTTGCGCTCCTTGAGCGCGGTCTCGGTGGCGGCACCGGCCTTGATCACCGCGACGCCGCCGGACAGCTTCGCCAGCCGCTCCTGCAGCTTCTCGCGGTCCCAG
>Ga0070665_100006268_pt1 | contig 12161 bp, 12 predicted proteins | sample KBSS13metaG_FD_65862 | JGI IMG/M metagenome (GOLD analysis project Ga0070665, IMG submission 65862) | Switchgrass rhizosphere microbial communities from Kellogg Biological Station, Michigan, USA - KBS S1-3 metaG | ecosystem: Host-associated > Plants > Roots > Rhizosphere > Soil ...
ACTGATCGCCAGTATTTCTTGCTTGTTCTATATGCAGATAGAAGGCCATTGAGAAACATCCAAATATCAATTACTTAGCGGGAACCCCAAACGTTATGTGTGCAAACTTTTGCCCATCCGGAAGGAACTTACCCACACACAAACGCCCTGCTTATCCACAAGTAAAAGCCCCACCGTAAACGCTCCCGACGCTCTCGGTGGGGCCAAAATGCTGTTCTCCAGCAATCTTCATTCAGTTGCGAACCGATCTCGCTCTCCGCAGCAAAGCTCCGGCCGAGCCGACTAGTCCAGTTCCAAGCAGTAACAGTGAGCTCGGCTCTGGAACCGTATCGACCCTAGCCGACCAGTCGAGACCGAGATCGATGCTCGCGATCTGTTGCACTTCAAACGTCAGGGTGTGAGTGCCGGCAGTCAAGAGCGCAAGCGCTCCCGGGATGTCGGCCTGCGTTACCGTATCAACATTCAGGCAGTTTGGCAGATTATTCTGGCAGATGGCATTGCCGCCCGGAGCTGCCATGATCAATGTATTTCCACTGCTCACGCCGTCTAGATAGACGACTACGGTGTCATCCGCAAGGACGCTGAAAGTAAACCCGGTCGCCTGGGCGTCCAGCGTGAAGTTTGTAGTAAAGAAATAACTTCCGTTTGGAGCATAGTGTCCGCCCGGTTGCGAGGCTGCTGGTGTCGTTGGCCCGGTCTGACCGAACGAGATCCAGGTAGAGTTAGGCAATGGGGCGTGCCATAAACCAGAAGCCAGGGCCACGGTACCGGTCCCAGAAATGTCTGGATCGGCTGGCGTGGCGTGATCAAACGCCATCGCCGTGTTCTGGTTTCCCATCGGCGAATTTCCCGTTGCATAGCTGCCGAACTGATACGTGGTTGCGGATGCGATAGCAGTAGAAAGCACTGCGGCCACACCCAAAGCAGACAATCTTGCGAAAGGCTTCATGAGTCCTCCTTAAGTTCCGGTCAAAGCTGAAGAACTTACGGTGAAACAAGGCCCAAAAAACCACTCAGTTGCGCGCTTCTCGCACGTCTGGGTGGTATCTGCAATAAAAAGCATGTTTAGCTCCAAACTTATCGATACTTAAGTCACCTCGTGTCAAATACTTCATAAATGCCTACTTCGGAATTACGCAGGATTTTGCATACTGTCGCGCGATGGGAGTGCTCTCGACACTTTCGCGCGCGCATTTTCCACTGTTGCGTTCCTCTCACGTACACCTCTTTCACGTCATCTGTCGTCCAAGCACAAAGCGCGAAATACCGCTCACGAGTACACTTCCGGGAGCGAGATCAGTGGCTAGCCGCCAACAAAGGAATTGAGGAATGTTTCAATCCGCCGCTCCATGGCGATTGTTTAGATCGCTCCAGCCCCGGGGTTCACTGGGTATTACCTGCGTTCTGTTGCTGATTCTCTCAGCCGTTCCGCCGTCCTTTGCCTCCGCGCTCCTCACCGGCAACCCGCTCGATGATGGCTATCGCGACATGTATAACCTGCGATTTCTCGACGCCCATATCAAATTTCAGGACTGGATAAAAGCCCATCCGGACGATCCAATGGGCCCCGTCTCCGATGCCGCCGCCTGGCTTTTCAGTGAATTCGAGCGCCTTCACATCATCGACGTTCAGCTCTTCGCCAACCAGAGCAAGTTCGACAGCCGCCATGCCCTTAGTCCGGACTCAAACGTCCGCAAGTCCTTTGATGACAGGTTGAATCAAGCCTCGAACCTCGCCGACGCAGCTCTGAAGAGAAACGCCAAAGATGCTCGTGCGCTCTACGTCAAAACGCTGGTCAGCGGGATGCGCTCCGATTACGCCCTGATGATCGATAAAAAGGATCTCAACGCGCTGAACTACAGCAAAGAGGCGAGTGCCTGGTCGAAACAGGCCCTCGAGGCTGATCCACATATGTATGACGCCTACCTCGCTTCGGGCGTCGAGAACTACATGTTGAGCCTGAAATGGGCTCCTCTGCGCTGGTTCCTGAGCTTCACAGGGGCTGGGACGAACCGCGAAGAAGGGCTTCGGCTGCTCAACCTAACTGCCACCCAGGGCCACTACCTCGCCCCCTTCGCCCGCATGATGCTGGCCGTGGCAGCCCTCCGTGAAAATCGGCCCCAGGAGGCCCGTTCTATCCTCATCGAGCTCAAGAAGGAGTTTCCGATGAACGCCCTCTACGACCGCGAACTCGCCCTCATCCACTAACGTTCTCCTCCTCCTTCGAACTTTTCAGAGCGCAATGTCTGCAAAGCATGTAGGCTGATTGCACATCACAACTTGAGCCACAAACGGTTTCCACATCTGGACCTCGTCACTTTCTCGAAAGCAAAGGCCTCTTTAAAAGCATGCGCATCTCCTCTGTCGGCACGGCGTATCCTCCTCATCGTTATCAACAAAGCGTTATCGCCGAAGCCCTTCGCGGTCGCTGGGAACACAAGATGGAGGAGCCCCGCCTGCTCCCTCGACTCTTTGCAAACTGTGGCGTCGAATTCCGCAACATCGTATTCCCGCTCGAGCAGTACCCTGCGCTCGATACCTTCCGCAAGACCAACGATGCCTGGATCAAGGCTGCCGTTGATCTCGGCCAACAGGCCATCTGTCGTGCACTCGACCATGCAGGCGTCGGCCCCGAGGAGATATCCGCGATATTCTTCGCTTCGGTAACCGGTATCTCGAGCCCGACCGTTGATGCACGCCTGATCAACCGCCTTCCCTTCCCGGTCAACATCAAGCGCACGCCCATCTTCGGTCTCGGTTGCGTAGCCGGAGCCGCTGGCATCGCGCGCGCCGCCGACTACGTCCGCGCCTTCCCGAATCACTACGCTCTCCTGCTCTCCGTCGAACTCTGCTCGCTTACCTGGCAGGATGACGACCAGTCGATCGCCAACCTCATCTCCTGCGGACTCTTTGGCGATGGCGCCGCTGCCGTTCTCGTCGCCGGTGCTGACACACCGCTTGGCCGCGAACAGCGCGGTCCTCGAGTCCTCGATACCCGCTCCACTTTCTACCGTCATACCGAGCGCGTCATGGGTTGGGACATCGTCGAGTCCGGATTCAAGATTGTCCTCTCGCCCGAGGTCCCCAAGGTCGTCGAAGACAATCTTCTCGGCAACGTCGAAAACTTCCTCGCCGACAACAACCTCACCCGCGATGACATCTCCACCTACATCTTTCACTCCGGCGGCCCCAAAGTTCTCGAGGCGATGCAGACGTCACTCGGCCTTCCTCCCGATGCGCTCGCACCTTCCTGGAAGAGCCTCCGTGAAGTCGGCAACTTGTCAGCCGCCTCGGTCCTCGCCGTCATGGAGGATTACCTCAAGGTGCATCCAGGCAAGCCCGGCAGCTACAGCATCTTGGCAGCCATGGGTCCAGCCTTCTGTTCTGAACTAGTGCTGCTTCAATGGTGATCGCGTCTAATTCTTAGCACTTGGACGACGAACGGTCTTACTTTTGAACGCTCCCGATCTCTTCATCGCGGGTGCCGGCCCTGCCGGCCTTTCTACAGCCATTGCAGCGGCACGCCGCGGTCTCTCCGTCGTCGTGGCAGATTCGCATCGCCCCTCCATCGACAAGGCATGCGGCGAGGGCTTGATGCCGGCGGCTGTTGAAGCCCTCGGCCGTCTAGGCGTTGACCCCACCACAACCGAACACACTTCTTTTCGTGGGATCCGCTTTCTCGACGCGACGGCCCCTTCGTCCTCTTTCCAGGGCCTGTTTCGATCCACACCTGGCATAGGCATACGGCGAACACGACTGCACCACCTCATGCTTGAACGGGCCATCAGTCTCGGAGCCCGTTTCCAGTGGCAGACCACTGTGCAGGCAATTGAGATATCAACCACGGGCCTTCCGGTAGTCTCCACCACAACAGGCCTCTTTCAGCCGCGCTATCTCGTTGGGGCTGATGGTCTGCACTCACGCATACGAAACCTTGCAGGCCTCGACCGCACCGGCTCCGGCAGCACGCGCATCGGCATCCGCCAGCACTACGCGGCAAAGCCACACACAGACCTCGTCGAGGTGTACTGGAGCAAAGTCGGACAAGCCTACGTTACCCCGATCTCCTCTTCTGAGCTTTGCGTCGCATTCGTCTATCGCACGCGTCCATCCACGCGGGACCATCTGTCTCTGTTCCCCGCCTTGAAAGCTCGCCTGAATCACGCATCACCCATCGGTGCCACCCGCGGAGCCATTACGCTCACCCGTTCGCTCCGCCACGTCACGCGAGGCAGCATCGCCCTCGTCGGCGACTCCTCCGGCTCTGTGGATGCCATCACTGGCGATGGTCTCGCACTATGCTTTCAGCAATCGCTCGCCCTCGTACAAGCGATCGAAACCGGAAGCCTCGCTCCGTATCGGCAGGCACACGCGCGAATATCGCGCCGTCCTCGCCTCATGTCACACCTTCTCCTCCTCATGGACCGGCACCCGGCACTCTTTTCTCGAGCTCTGCATGCCTTCAGCCAGCAACCCTCCCTCTTTCCTGACCTCCTCAGCATGCACGCCGGGGAGGAGCCGCTCCGCCTTCTTGGATCTGGCGGGCTTGTCGCCTCGCTACTCTGCCTTCTTGGAAGCTAAACTATCCTCGTGTCGCCTCCAGCACTCCCAACAAAAATTCGGCACTCGTCCAATCTCTTACACGGGCTGCCTTTACACTGACTCAGGCATCCCTGTAACGTTGAGCCACAGTACAGAAAGGGGGAGCCACTATGGACGACATTGCCAAGCGCTCGATCGAAATCATCGCCAAGGCCAAAAACATCCCCACCGACACCATCAACCTCGACACCTCCTTTGAAGAGCTGAACATCGACTCGCTCGACAAGATCAACATCTCCTTCGAGGTCGAAGAGGCCTTTGACATCGCCATTCCCGATGATGCACTCGGCTCCCTCAAGACCGTAGGCGACGTCGTTCGCGGCGTAGAACAGCTCGTCGCAGCTAAAGCCGGTTCCGCTCCTCCAGCCGCCGCCGCCACGTCGTAAGTAAAGGAGCCCGCTTCCGACGTGAATCGTGTCGTCATCACTGGTCTTGGCTGCATCTCCCCCATCGGCTCGACCGTACCTGCCTTTCGCGAGTCGCTGTTCTCCGGCACCACCGGCATCACGCCCATCTCCGGCGTAGAGGACACCCCGCACGGCCTCCCCGGCGTTCGCTTCACACAGTCCGCAACCGTTCAGGACTTCGACCCCACACAGCATCTCGACTCCGGGGTCATCGCCGCGAGCAATCGCAACACTCAATTTGCCATCGTCGCAGCCCGCCAGGCTGCCCAGCAGTCTGAGCTCACGAAACACCATGCCCCAGGCGACATTGCCATTGTCATGGGTTGCGCCTGCGGAGGCCGCTCCTCCGAAGAGCACGAGGTCAAAGGGCTCTACACCCGCGACGCCCGGGCGCATCCGCTCACCATCGTTCGCACGATGTCCTCTGCAGGAGCCAGCCAGATATCCATCGACCTCAAGATCACTGGGCCAACCTTCGACATCTCCACCGCCTGTGCCTCCGCCACGCACGCCATGGGACTCGCCTTCCACATGGTGCGCTCCGGCATGGCAACCGCAGCCCTTACCGGTGGCCATGAGGCCCCCCTAAGCTTCGGCTTCTATCGCGCCTGGGACTCTATGCGCGTTGTCTCACCCACGCGTTGTCGTCCATTCTCCGTCGACCGCGACGGCATGACCCTCGGCGAGGGCGCCGCCATCTTCGCCATTGAGACGCTCGACTCCGCACTCGCACGCAACGCAACCATCTACGGTGAGATCGTCGGCTTCGGCATGTCCGCCGACGCCAGCCACATCACCCAGCCACAGGCCGAAGGCGCGGCCACAGCTATGAGCAAAGCTCTCGTAGATGCAGGCGTCTCTCCCGACGAAGTTGGCTACATCAACGCGCACGGCACCGGAACCCAGGCCAACGACGCCACAGAATCCGCCGCCATCCATCAGGTCTTCGGTGCCCATGCCGCGCACATTCCAATCAGCTCCACAAAAGCTCTGCACGGCCACGCCATCGGGGCCAGCGGTGCCCTCGAAGCCCTCGCCACCGTACTCGGCCTTCAGGAAGGCCGCCTTCCACAAACTGCCGGCGTCACCGCTCCTGATCCCTCGCTCAACGTCGACGTCATTATCAACGAGCCACGCCCAACCGGACCAACCATCGCACTCTCAAACTCGCTCGCCTTTGGCGGCCTCAACGCCGTGATCGCGCTCAAGACATGGGCCTAGGAAACACGAAGCTGCAAACAGTTCACGTGAAGCGAGACAGCCGTGTCTTCCGCGTCGGCAACGCATCTAGCATCGAAAATCTCCATGGTCTCTTCGAAGGCATAACCAAGCCATTCGTACTCTTACTCGCAGCGGATGCCACAAAGCTCTCAGACAAGCAAATCCTTCACGCTGCAGAACAAATCATTCCCAAAGGACTCACCTACTTCTGTGCGTGGGGACCCGATTGCGAGCGGGTTCACGATCTCTTCGATCGAATCACTCCATACGAGGAAACAACGCAGAACCCTCTCCAGAAGCTCATCATAACTACCTGGCATGCCAAAGACTCGTTGCGTAACGCCGCCTGGTTCCTTCAGAATTGCGCTTGGCCGGCAGAGGCGCAAAAACCTGAAGAATTCGACTGTATCGGCATCTCCGTCAACAATCTTCTGTGGTGCACAAAGATTCGAGAGACATTCATCGCGAATTCACGCCGGTGAGTCTCAGGCAAACTGCTCTTTTGGTCGTCTCTCCCACAACCAGGCACCAATCCAAGCACAAGGCAGAGCTGTCACAGCCAATCCGACCGAATACCAGTGCGGCCCAATATCCTTGTTCCACGTCGCAACAGCACCAGCGATACACACCAGCACTCCCAGCGCTCCTGCAAACAACGAGTGCGCCATCGGCCTGCTGGGCGCCAGCCGCGCAGTCACATAGCTTCCAATCACGCTGAATACCAGCCGGTACGCCGTGGCGAGCACAAACAGACCATCCGACATGCGCTCACCCCACGGCGGATAGACCTTCAGCAGATGCAGCACCTCGTCCAGGCCAAGCGCAAGCGCCGCTCCAACGAAGATGCCAGCAACAACCGCAACCACGCTCCTGCCCCATCGACGCGTCTCGCTCATGGCGTCCTCCTCGGATAAAAACCAAATCAACTCCGGCGTGCGCCACACAAGCACACGCCGCAGCCTCAACTCGTTCAGGCAAAGTTCTCCGCCAGCAGTTTCTCCAGCCGGTCGTAGCCAAGCGCTACGCCACTCTCCATCGGCGAACGCAGCACGCCATCGCGCGCTTCCTTCGAGTCATACGTCACAGTCGTCTCGACCGTCGTTACGCCGCCTCCCTCCCGGAAGGCCGTCGTCACAATAGCCCCGCCCGGATACCACGACTCATCAAACTTCTCCGTCGCCGTCAGCAGTTCGTTAGGCACAATCTCGCGATAGACGCCGCCCATGCCCATTCGATTGCCCTTTTCATGTGTCCATTCGTAACGATACGAACCTCCCACCTGCAAGTCGATCTCACACACCGTCATCGTCCATCCATCCGGGCCCGCAAGCCACCGCTTCACCAGCTCAGGCTTCGTCCATGCGTCGAACAGAAGTTTGCGCGGTGCGTTGAACTCGCGTGTCATCACCAGGGAGCGATCGCCCGATTCCCCGATCTTCAGCTTTCCGGTCTCTTTCGTAAGCATCCTTTGATCTCCTTTTCTCTCGGAAACTCTCCCGTTGCTATCGCCTCGCGTGCGTCCGTCTCTTTTGTCGTGTCTTTACGGCCTTACCTCTGCCATCTTGCGCCTTCAACTCTTCGAGCAGCGCGTCCAGCCGCTGAAAATTCTGCTCCCAGCACTCGCGATATCGCTCAAGCCACTCGTTTGCCTCGGCCAGTGGTTGCGCCTCCAGCCGGCACGGTCGCCGCTGCGCATCACGTCCTCGCGAAATCAGACCCGCTCGCTCCAACACTCTCAAATGCTTTGAGATCGCCGGCTGGCTCATGGCGAACGGCTCCGCCAGTTCCTGGACCGACGCCTCCCCCTGCACCAGCCTCGCAAGGATCGCTCTCCGCGTAGGATCGGCGAGCGCCGAAAACGTCGTATCAAGCTGCTGTGCCATCGTGCCGCCGAGCTGCGTTCCATAACCCATAAGTTTTATAACCTTTTGGTTATATACAAGTCGCAATAGCAGGATGTCAAGAGCTTCGACAAAATTTTTTCCACGTTGCGATGCCTTTGAAGCCCACCCTTCAAACAATGTAGGGTGGAGAGATGAAGGCGTTGCGCAGAATCACCATCGTTCTTCCGGCCCTCCTCCTCATCGCAAGCCTGATCGGGATTTACCTCACACGCAACTCCACTGCTAACCTTCCGTTTTTGCGTGGTAAAGGCCGTCCTGGCGGTCGCTCCTCCTCCGACCTCGTCGATCAGCGGCCGTGGCAAACCATCGAGGCCCTCGCTCCTCTCGCCGTCTCCGCGGAGGAGAAGCGCCGCGCCCGCGAGGCCCAGCGTCTCGCCGACCATGAGGTCGACCAGGCCTTCGCGCAGGCACTTCGGCAGGCCAGTCTCGAAACCCGCACCCTCACTGGCGAAGCCCTCGCTCTGCAACAAAGAGTCACCACGCTGCAGGCCACTGTCAAAGATGATCAGGACAGATTCAATACCCTTACCGCGGCTGCGAAAGGCGTAAACCCTCCCGGAACCGACGATCTCGACATCGCCAAGGCGCAACTTCAGCTCGACACCGATCAACTCAACGACGCAAATGAAGATCTCGCGCGGGTAAGCGGCGACAAGCGAGGCGAGATACAGCAGGAACTCACCGCCCGCGAAGCGGCAATGAAGAAGTTCGACGAGCAGAATGACGCTGCCGCCTCGGCGCCTTCCTCTGTGCAGTCTGCCAAGCGATACGGCACACTTGCCGGACGTATCTCCGCGTTCTTCGACCAGCGAACCCGTATGGACTCAATCGCTCAAGCGCAGGCCCAGGCCAACGCTGATGCAGCTGCCCTGTCTGCGCAACACGAAGAGATCGAGAAGAAGCTAAGCAGCGCGAACACAAATAACGCACACGACATTGAAGCCAAGAGCCGGGTCGCGCGCCTCACTCAGATGCACGCCCTGGCGCAGATTCACTCCATCATCGATGACCGTGTTGAGACCCAGAAGCAGCTCAGCACCGTCTACGGACAGTGGCTCGATCAGGTGAAGCGCCAACATGGAATCATTACCCACCTGATCCTCCAGTCAGTCGCTTTCATCGCATTTCTGCTTCTATGCTCGGGGCTCATCACCGCGGGAGCACGCAAGCTGATCGATCGTCTCAAGGTCGATCGTCGAACCCTGCACACGCTCCGAACCATCATTACTCTCGGGCTCCAACTCATCACCGTTCTTCTTGTTCTGCTTGCTATCTTTGGCGTGCCCAGCCAGATGCCAACCATCCTCGGCCTCGCCACAGCCGGCCTTACCGTCGTCTTTCAGGACTTCATCCTCGCCTTCTTCGGATGGTTCGTTCTCATGGGTAAGAACGGCATCCGTGTCGGCGATTGGGTCGAAATCAACGGCGTCGGCGGCGAAGTCGTTGAGATCGGACTCTTCCGCACCTCCCTTCTCGAAACCGGCAATTGGACCGACAAGGGTCATCCAACCGGCCGCCGCGTCAACTTCATTAACAACTTCGCAATCACCGGGCAGTACTTTAACTTCTCAACGTCAGGCCAATGGCTCTGGGACGAAATCAAACTCAACGTCCCCTCCGGCCCGAACAGCTATCAACTCATAGAGGCCATCCACACTGCCGTGAAACAGGAGACGACAAAGGACGCAAAGCTCGCCGAAGCCGAATGGCAGCACGCCACTCAACAACATGGGCTCAGCAACTTCACCGCTGAGCCCACCATCGACATGCGCCCAGCAGCCTCCGGTATCGACATCATCGTGCGATACGTCACACGCGCGGGCGACCGCTTCACCATGCGCAACCGTCTCTTCCAGGACGTCATGAACCTGCTGCAAGGAGAAGACAAACCCGCCGCCATCGGCGCGGGGGAGAAGAGCACTTAAACGAAACTCGCAATCGCCGAGGAGGCAACTTGCACCTGCTCGTCATTAACAGCGGATCGTCCTCCATCAAGTTCTCCATCTTCGCTGCGGCAAACGGCGAATCGCCGCACGCACTCTATGAAGGCGAAGTCACCGGCATCGGCTCCGGCTATGCCGCCTTTCGCTTCCACCATGTAGATCAGGATCAACCCGGGTCTCCCATCAGAGCCGAGAACTCTTCAGAGGCTCTCGCACAGGTCGTCGCTTCCGTAACGCAGACCGGGCTGCCGCAGATCAGCGCCGTGGGCTACCGCGTCGTGCACCCCGGCCCAAAACTCGATAGCCACACGCGAATCACCGATGAGGTCCTTCGCGACCTCGACGAGGCCGTCGTCTTCGCGCCTCTCCACGATCCCCCAGCCATCGAGATCATCCGCCATACCATGGCGCGCTTCCCCAACGTCCCGCACTTCGCCTGTTTTGACACCGTCTTTCACCGCACCATGCCCGAGACCGCCTCGACCTACGCCATCCCGCTCGAATACCGCAGCCAGGGCGTGCACCGCTACGGCTTCCACGGCCTCTCCTGCGAATCCATCGTCACCGAGATGCGCGAGGCCTCCGTCTATCTCCCTCACCGCATGGTCATCGCCCATCTCGGCAGCGGGTGCAGCATCACCGCGGTTCTCAACGGCCACTCCGTCGACACCACAATGGGCCTCACTCCCACTGGCGGCGTCGTCATGGGAACCCGACCCGGCGACCTCGACCCCGGCCTCGTTCTCTACCTCCTTCGCCAGCAGCAGGGCGACCGCACCGACGCTGTCAACGCCGTAGAGCACCTCCTTAACTTCTCCTCCGGCATCTCTGCTCTCTCCGGCCTCCCCAACGACATGCGCTCCACGCGCCAAGCCGCGGTAGACGGCAACATGAGCGCAAAGCTCGCCATCGACGTCTTCACTCGCAGCGTCCGCAAGGCCATCGGCAGCTTCGCATTTCTCCTGGGCGGTCTCGACGCGCTCGTCTTTACCGGAGGCATCGGTGAGCACGACGCCAAATCCCGCGCTGAAATCCTCATCGGCCTCCAACCGCTTGGCCTGAATCTCGACGTCAAGTTAAATGACGCTGAAAAAGCGGACCGTTCCTCCTCCACATGGCGAATTTCGACATCCGACTCATTTACGACTATCTTGGTGATTCCAGCCAGGGAAGACTGGATGATCGCTCGGCATATGCAACGCATGCTGGCCCTATCCTGAAAGCCTTTAACACGTACGTCGCAGGTAGAACCATCGGAACCGATTCCCGAAGGAGAAACACCATGCCGACACCCGTCTCGCAGAAAACGAAGAAGCCCGCATCCAGCAACGCAACCCACAGCAACGCAGTCCTCACCAAAGAAGAGCTGCGCAAAATGGATGCGTATTGGCGAGCCTGCAACTATCTCAGCGTCGGCATGATTTACCTGACGCAGAACCCTCTTTTGCGCCAGCCTCTCAAGCCCGAGCACATCAAGAATCGTCTGCTCGGCCACTGGGGCTCCGATCCTGGCCAGTCCTTCGCGTGGGTACATCTCAACCGGCTCATCAAAAAATACAATCTCGACCTGATCTTCCTCTCCGGTCCCGGACACGGCGCTCCTGCCACTCTCGCCAACTGCTACCTCGAAGGCGTCTACTCCGAGGTCTATCCTGACAAGAGCGAAGACGAAGCCGGAATGCAGAAGTTCTTCAAGCAGTTCTCCTTCCCCGGAGGAATTGGAAGCCACTGCACTCCCGAGACACCTGGCTCCATTCACGAAGGCGGCGAACTCGGCTACTCAATATCGCACGCTTTCGGCGCCGCATTCGACAACCCTGACCTCATCGTCACCGTCGTCGTCGGCGACGGCGAAGCCGAGACCGGCCCGCTCGCCACCAGTTGGCACTCCAACAAGTTCCTCAATCCCGTCTACGACGGCGCGGTTCTTCCCATCCTCCACCTCAACGGGTACAAGATCGCCAACCCCACCATCCTCGCCCGCATTCCGCACGAGGAGCTCGAAGCTCTCTTCGTTGGCCTCGGCTGGACCCCGTACTTCGTAGAAGGCAGCGACCCAGTCGAGATGCACCAGAAGATGGCCG
>Ga0070665_100006273_pt1 | contig 12152 bp, 16 predicted proteins | sample KBSS13metaG_FD_65862 | JGI IMG/M metagenome (GOLD analysis project Ga0070665, IMG submission 65862) | Switchgrass rhizosphere microbial communities from Kellogg Biological Station, Michigan, USA - KBS S1-3 metaG | ecosystem: Host-associated > Plants > Roots > Rhizosphere > Soil ...
CGGTCAAGGAGGCGGTGTTCCCGTTCGCCCGCTTCCCCGGGGTCGATCCGGTGCTTTCGCCGGAGATGAAGTCCACCGGCGAGGTCATGGGGCTCGACCGCGATTTCGCCATGGCCTTCGCCAAGTCGCAGATCGGCGCGGGGACGAAACTGCCGCAGGGTGGGGTCGTGTTCATCTCGGTCAAGGACAGCGACAAGAAGGTGATCCTGCCGGGCGCGCAGCGCCTGGTCGAGCTGGGCTTCCGGCTGATCGCCACTGGCGGGACGCAGAAGTATCTCGCCGATGCCGGGGTGCCGGTCGAGCGGGTCAACAAGGTGGCCGAGGGGCGGCCGCACATCGTCGACCGGATCGTCGACGGCGAGGTGGCGTTCGTCATCAATACGACCGAAGGGTGGCAGAGCCTCAAGGATTCGCAATCGATCCGGGCATCGGCGCTCAATGCGCGGGTGCCCTATTTCACCACCGCCGCGGCGAGCGTGGCGGCGGCGGAAGCGATTGCGGCGCTGCGGGCGAGGCCGCTTGAAGTGCGTTCGTTGCAAGACTATTATGGCTGAACGGTCACCTTTCCCCCCAGCGCGATCGTCTCGATGAACCGGTGGCACCTTTGCCCCGGTATGGCGTTGTAGTCCCCGGCGGGTGAGGAAGAGGAGTTTCCATTCTGATGGCAGGTGTCGAGAAGTTGCCGATGCTGGCGGAAGGCTATGAAAAGCTGACTGCCGAGCTGAAGGCGCTGCGCGAGGAACGTCCCCGGATCGTCGATGCGATCGAGGAAGCGCGCGCGCATGGCGACCTTTCGGAAAATGCCGAATACCACGCCGCCAAGGAACGCCAGGGCCAGGTCGAAGCGTCGATCGCCGACCTGGAGGACAAGGTCAGCCGGGCGAACATCATCGACCCGACCTCGCTTTCGGGCGACAAGATTGTGTTCGGGGCGACGGTGACCCTGCTCGACGATGACGACAAGCCGATACGCTACCAGATCGTCGGGCCGTACGAGGCCGACGCCAAGGTGGGGCGGATCAGCTACAATTCGCCGCTGGGCCGTGCCCTGATCGGCCGCAAGGTCGAGGAAGAGGTCGAGGTGACAGTGCCTTCGGGCGACCGGTTCTACGTCGTCGAGAAGATCGAATTCATCTGAAGGAGCGGGGAGCGGTCGCGGCCGCCCCCCGCCTCCGGCTGGCCTCAGGCAGCCGCCTTGCGGCGGCGCTTGGGCAGGTCCGGCTGCAGCAGCTTGTGCAGGTGGACGATCACGTAGCGCATCTCTGCATCGTCCACCGTGCTCTGGGCCTTGGCGCGCCAGGCTTCCTCGGCACTGGCGTAGTCTTCGTAGACGCCGACAAGATCGAGCTTGTTGAGATCGACGAACTCGAGCTCTTGCGGATTGCGGACGCGGCCGCCCATGACGAGGTGGAGTTTCTGCATAGTCGCGGGTATCCCGTTGGGGAAGGATTGCCACCCTACCTCTTCGCGGGTGCAGCAATCAAGACCGCGATTGCACCTTGCCGACAATATCCGCAGCCTTGCGTGCCAGGCTGCTGCCGGTATGGCGGGCCTTGCCGGCGCCGTCTTCGATCAGGCGGCTGGCGGAGGCGAGCGCTGGCGCGGCGTGTTCCTTGACCGCTTCGCCGACAAGCTCGCCCATGTCGGCGGCTTTTTCACGGGTATCGCGGACCGCGTCTCCCGCGCGGGCGAGGGCCTTGGTCGCCAGCGCCAGGCCGAGTTCGCCGGCGCTCGATGCCAGGCCGCTGGCCATCTTTCGCGATTTTCGCTTGCTGGCGCGTGGCAGCAGGACTGCCGCAACGAGGCCGACCAGCAGGCCGCCGGCGATGGACAGGCCGATGTATTCGCCGGCGAGGGTGGAGAGTTTCTCCGGCGGCGTGGCATCGGGGGCCGGGCCGGACAGGTCTGTACCCGGTTCGTAGCCGGCCGGATCGTCGTGGGGCGTGGCGGCGCTGCGCGAGGTGCTAGTCATGGTTCTTGATCTCCTTGCTTTCCGCAGCCAGCAGCCGGCTGAGCCGCGATGCCAGCCGGCTGCGGGCATCCGCGAGTTTGCCGGCAGCGGGCGGTTGGGCGCCGGGCAGGTTCGGCGCGACATGCTTTTCCCAAAGGCCGGCCGTGGCGCGCCCGATCGGGCGGCGTGCCAGCCACAGGGCCAACGCGGCGCCGGTGCCGATGACGACGCCCCGGCTGTCGTTGGCGATCTCGATCGCCTCGCCGGCGAGCGCCATGGCCTTGACCTTGGCGTCGGCGATCACCCGCTGCTTGAGCGCAGACGGTTTGAGATCGACCTTGGCCCGGCCGAGGCGCTGGTCGAACGCGTCGCGGGCGCGATCGCGGGCGGCACGCAGTTCGGCCAGGTTGCGTTGGGCGCGGCTCATCCGCCGTCTCCCCGCAGCAAGGCGGAAATCCGGCCGATCCAGCGCCAGGCTGCGAGGGCGGCAGCTGCTGCCAGCAACAGGAATGCGCCGGCGACGATGCCGGTCGCCCCCCAGGCGCCGACTGTCTCGGCGAGCGCCAGGACCAGGCCGAAAACCGCCGCCATCAGCGCGAGGAACAGCAGCCCGGCGGCAGCACAGCCGAGCGCCGCTGCCATCCCGGCCCATTTCCCGGCAAGGATGGCCTGGGCCTTGCGGAAGGCCCATTCCGTCCCGGCCCGCTCGCGCGCCGACGCGTAGAGGCCCAGGATTTCGTCGGCGATCGACTGCCGTCCCGGTTCGGCGCGGGGCGGTTCGTCCTCAAGCGGTGGCATCGGCCAGGCCTGCCTTTCGCTCAGTCTTCCGACCCCGAGCGGAACATGCGGGCAAGGACGAAGCCGGCGAACGCCGCGACGCCGATGGCAACGCCGGGGCTCTTGCGGACGAATGCCTTGGCATCTTCGCCGAGCTGGGCGAGATCCTTCGATTCGAGTGCCGCAGCGGCCTCGTGAATCGAGCGGGCGGCGCCACGGGCGACATCGCCGGCCTTCTCGCCGACCTTTTCGTCCAGGGTCAGCGCGCTGTCGGCGACGAAGCGGCCAAGCGTGCTCAAGGCATCGCTGGCATGGGTCTTGCCGACGTCGGCATAGGCGGTTGCCAGTTCCTTGGCGGATTCGCCGACGACCTTGGCGCCTTCGACCAGTTCCGAACCCTTGCCGGAGATCTGTTCGGTCAGCTGGGCGCCATAGCTGCCGGCGCGGTCCTGCGCCTGTTTGCCGAGCGCGGTGGCCCCGGCCTTGGCTTCCTCGATCGCCTTGGCGAAACGGGCCTTGGCCTCACCACCGGTGGCATCCAGGGGAATGGCGGAGGTGGAGGTGCTTTCCTGGTCGGACAAGTCTGGCATTGGATAACTCCTTGAGGGCGGGAGCGGAAATTCGACGTGCAGGCACCCAGTTCCGACGCGAGGTCCGGCAGCTCGGGCAGACTGATTATGGTCCAATGCCGCTTGTCTGCCAAGGTTCCGCTGGCCTCGTGCGAAGTCTGCGCGGCTTTTTGCAAAAACCGGTTCCCACTTTTTTGCGCGATGCTCTAGGGGAGCTTCGTTCGTGCTGGGTCGAACGGGATTTCAGCACACGCCATTTTCGCCGAACAGGAGAAATATCCGCCATGACCGCCATCATCGATATCCACGCCCGCGAAATTCTCGACAGCCGGGGCAACCCCACGGTCGAAGTCGACGTGCTGCTGGACGATGGCAGCTTCGGCCGGGCGGCGGTGCCTTCGGGCGCCTCCACCGGTGCGCACGAGGCGGTCGAGCTGCGCGACGGCGACAAGTCGCGCTACCTCGGCAAGGGGGTGCAGAAGGCCGTCGCGGCGGTGAATGGCGAGATCCGGGAAGAACTCGTCGGCCATGACGCCGAGGACCAGCGCGACATCGACCTCGCGATGATCGCGCTCGACGGCACCGAGAACAAGGGCCGGCTCGGCGCCAATGCCATCCTCGGCGTCTCGCTGGCCACCGCCAAGGCCGCCGCCGATGCGCGCGGGCTGCCGCTCTACAGCTATGTCGGCGGGGTCGCCGCGCATGTCCTGCCGGTGCCGATGATGAACATCATCAACGGCGGCGAACATGCCGACAACCCGATCGACTTCCAGGAATTCATGATCATGCCGGTCGGCGCGCCGACGCTGGCCGAGGCGGTGCGCTGGGGCGCGGAAGTGTTCCACACGCTGAAGAAGGGCCTGCACGAGAAGGGCCTCGCCACCGCCGTGGGCGACGAGGGTGGCTTTGCGCCGAACCTCGCCAGCACGCGCGATGCGCTCGATTTCGTCATGCAGTCGATCGAGAAGGCCGGCTTCAAGCCGGGCACCGACATCAAGCTGGCGCTGGACTGTGCGGCGACCGAGTTCTTCAAGAACGGCAAGTACGAGATTTCGGGCGAGGGGCTGTCGCTCTCGCCGGTGGAGATGGCGGAATACCTCGGCAAGCTGGTTGCCGACTATCCGATTATCTCGATCGAGGACGGGATGAGCGAGGACGATTTCGAGGGGTGGAAGGCGCTGACCGACCTGATCGGCGGCAAGTGCCAGCTCGTCGGCGACGACCTGTTCGTCACCAACCCGAAGCGGCTGACGATGGGCATCGGCAAGGGGCTGGCGAACTCGCTGCTGGTCAAGGTCAACCAGATCGGCTCGCTCAGCGAGACTCTGGAGGCGGTCTCCATCGCCCAGCGCGCCGGCTATACCGCAGTCATGTCGCACCGTTCGGGCGAGACCGAGGACGCGACGATCGCCGACCTGGCGGTTGCGACCAACTGCGGGCAGATCAAGACCGGCTCGCTCGCGCGTTCGGACCGGCTGGCGAAGTACAACCAGCTGATCCGGATCGAGGAGGAGCTGGGCTCGGCGGCGAAATACGCTGGTCCTGCGGCGTTTGGGCGTCTGGCTTGAGCAAAGGGACGAGCAGGGGGAATCATCCCCCCTGCCCCCCGTTACCTCACGCCGCGAAGCGGCCTGCAAGCCGGGCCAGATGGCGTGAGGCGGCGTGGCTGGCGCGAAGCCCGCCAGTTCCCGGGATTGCCAAGGGCATAACGCCATTTGCCCGCCGGAGGCAAAACGTCCCTGCTTGAATAATCAGTTCGCCAGATACTCGACCATCCGGCAGTAGGCGTCGGCCGAAAGCCGGACGAACATGCGGCGGGCGTCGTTGGCGTCGGCTTCGCGGACGACGAGGCCCTTGTCTTCCAGCACCGAGAGCCAGCGCAGCGCGGTGGTGTTGGGGACGGCGGCGCCGATGCAGGCGCTGGTGACGGCGACGCGCTTGCGCTGCTTGGCGGCGACGAAGAGATCGAGCAGGATGTCCCACGCCGGTTCGCCGAACAGCGAATCGTCGCCGAAGATGGCGTTGCGGCGGCGGCGGTCGCGATAGGCCTGGAGGGCGATCTCGCCGAGTTCGGGCTGATCCCGCCTCGCGGAGAACACCGGCATCTCGTCCTTGCGGGGGTAGCTCGAGCGCTCGGCGATCGCTTCGAGCTCGCGTGCGGTGGCGAGCAGCGAATTGGCGGTGCTGATCAGGCGGCGGGCCTGGTGGCGAAGATCGCTGAGATCGGGATTGGGAACGACGCCGTCAGCGCCGCCCACCCACTGCTCGATCCCGAGAGGTGGCGTGTCCATCACGAGGTGCCTTCCGCTTGATGGCTGTTCGTGCCCATGTCGCCTCCTCATCTACATCCACGCCCGAGGAATGAAAATCGGGTACCGGCGTTAACAATCCGGTAATGCGTAGGTGTGGTTTTCCCTGAGGCAAAACTCTTACGTAATTCCCCAAAAGGCGACTGGATTTCAATCCGATGCGGATGTATGAGAATCCGGAGACGCCTGATTGGCCAGGCAGTCGATGCAGGCGCTGAGGTGAGCGGCGGCGATCAATGCACCAATTTCATCGAGATCGCGCAGGCAATCGCTGAGTTTTTCCATCACATCCGCCAACGTCGTTTGTAGGCCCATATTGGATATGTTTTCCATCGTCACCATCGCAGTTGCGAGGAGCGGGCGCAAGCGCTCCTCGTGAGATTAGCGGAATAATCCAGAATCAACCATGCAATCGCTTGCACGATCGCTGGTATCACAATGTCAGGCGGGTGTTTAGAAACATTTTGCAGGCGCGTAGCAAAAATGTTGCCATGCAGCATGGCCGGCGTCAGGCCGGGAGGTGGGCGTCCGATTCCTCGCTGGCGACTTCCGCTTCGGCTTGCTCGGCCAGTTGCTCCTGCTTTTCGATCACGCGCCGCTTGCGCGGGTCGAGGAGAAATTGCCAGGCCCCCCAGCCATCTATCAGCAACAGGATCGCGTTCTGGATGACGAGCGGCCATGTCCGGCTGATGACACCGGAGATCACCCAGGCGAGCGCGACGGCCATGAACAGGACGAAGGCCCAGCCGGTGACGCGGCGACCGAAATCGCCGGCGAGGAGGGAAGAAGCGAGAATCGCGCCGATGGCGCCGAACCATTCCATGGGACCGTTCATGGAGCGATCAAGCTGCGGGAGTGGCTGCCGGTTCCCGGCTGGCCGCAGCGTCGGGCGGTTCAGGCGCCGAATTTTTCCCGCAGGGCGAGCAGGGCCATTGCCGCCTTCGCCGCCTCGCCGCCCTTGTCCTTCTGCGCGGGATCGGCGCGGACCAGCGCCTGGGCCTCGTTTTCGACGGTCAGCACGCCGTTGCCGATGGCCATGCCGTCCATCGTCAGTGCCATGATGCCTCGCGCGCTTTCCCCTGCGACGATCTCGAAATGGTAGGTTTCGCCGCGAATGACGACGCCGATGGCGACGTAGCCGTCATAGGCTCCGCCCTGGTCGGCAAGGGCGATGGCGCCGGGAATCTCGAGCGCGCCGGGCACGGTGACGACCTCCACGGCGTGGCCGGCGGACTGCAGGGCAGCGCGGGCTCCGGCGACGAGCATGTCGTTCAGATGATCGTAGAACCGGGCCTCGATGATGAGGAAGCGGGCCATGTCGGAACTCCTGCCAATTTCCGCGCGCGATTGCGCCGATGCCCCGGACGCCGGGGCCGGGCCGCGCTAGAGCCATCGCCATGCGAGGTCAATGCGGAGGGCAAGGACGACACTTGCCTCCGGTGCCGCGCGGATTCGGACTACCGGGATCGGCCAAGTCCCGGTAAGTTGCAGGCAGGGACAGCATATGGGGGGAATCGTTGTTCAGGGTCTGCTTGCGGGGGGCTGGAGGCCGGAGGGTGCAGGCATGGCAGGCGGCGGCGACGACGGCAGTGGCCGCCGGAGTCGTGCTGATCGGCCAGCCGGCCGTCGCGCAGGGGCTGGCGCCGGTCGGCGGCGGGGGGCCGTCGGCGAGTGCCTATGAGCTGACATTCTGGCAATCGGTCGCTGCCAGCGACGACCAGGCACAGCTTGAAGCCTATCTCTCGGCTTATCCGAACGGCGCCTTCAGCACTCTGGCGCGCTTGAAGATCGCTGCGTTGCGGCAGCGGCTGGGTGGCAATGCGGCGCCGGTTGCAGCGCCTGTGCCCGTTGTGCCGCCTGCGCCTGTCGTGGCGCCCGCGCCAACGCCCGTCGTGGCGCCCCCGCCCGTTGCCGCACCGGCAGTCGTGGCTGCCGCGCCGGCAGTCGTGGCGGCGCCGCCGGGGCCAGTCGCTGATGCAGTGATTCCCGCGGCGAGTGTCGCAGTGCCGGCGCCTCGGGTCGCCACCGATGCCCTGGCCCTGCCGGCTCAGCCGACGCCTGCCCCGGTGCAACCGGTCGCGCCGGTATCGCTGGCCGAGCAGTTGCGCCTGCTGGCCAGCGGTCAGGGCGGAACGAACCCGGCGGCTGCGGCGGCGCGGGCCGGCATCGTCCTGCCGGTGCCCCCGGTGCTGGAGAAAGTGCCGGAGCTTGCCTTGCCCGATCATTTCTGCTCGGCCCAGGACCGCAACCTGTTCTATGACGCCCGCTACAAGCCGGCGATCGACCTGGCCGACCGCAACAACCAGGCGGCCATCGGCCACCTCAAGGATCTGCAGCGCCTTTATGACGAGCGTGGGCGGGCCGGCGATATCGCCGGGCAGAACCAGCTGGCGGCAGCGGCGCGCGATTACGATCCGGTTGCCGCCGAAGCGTTCCGGGCGCGCAGCGCCTACGATGCGGCGTTCACGCGGATGATGGCGGTGCCGATCCGCGACTGCGCGCCGGGAGAAAGCTGATGGCGGGGCCATTGTTCCGCAGGGCCGGGCGAATTGCCGCGAGCATGGCGGCCGTGATGCTGGCCGCGCCGGTTGCGGCCGCACCTTGCTGGGCACCGGCGGCGATCGGGGCGGCACGGGTGCAGCAGTTCGAGATCATGCTGATGTCGGTCAGCCTGCGCTGCCGGCTGGTCGGGGTCGATCTCGCCGGGCCATTCGAGCGTTTCCGCGAAGCGCACAAGGCCCGGCTGGAATCCGTGCTGGGGGTGCTGGAAGAGCATTATGGCGCGCGGAGTTCGCGCGAGGGCAAGCGCGATCTCGACCATTTCGTCATCCAGCTCGCCAATGGCTTCGGCGGCGGCAGAAGCGATGCTGCCAGCTGTCAGGGTTTCGGTGCCGTGCTGGCCGAACTGAACGCGACGGAGCATCCTGCCGAGGCGCTGGAAACGTTCGCCTTCGCCATGGTGCGCGATCCCTTCATCGATGGTCCGCGCTGTCCGCCCGAGGCGGGGGAGAAAGGCCTGGCCGACCAGATGCCCCGCCGGTCCGCCGGTTCGACCGCCAGGCGGTGATGGCGGCGCCGGCGATGCCGACCGCGAGTGCCGCCGCGCCGGCGGTCCAGCCGTCGACGCCGAGGCGGCGGAGGCCTTCGAGCACCGGCATCTGCAAGGCGAACAGGGGAAAGGACAGCTGACCGAGCACTCCGGCGGCGCGGGCGAAGTGGCGAAGCCGGACGGCGCCGGCGATCATCAGCGGGGCGACGAGGACGACGAAGGCGAGATCGAACCACGGCCCGCCAAGCCGCAGCCACCAGCCCAGCACCAGCACGACCGGCATGGCCAGGATGGCCGGGATCGCCGGTACGGGCGGCAACCGGCGGTTCCGCGACCAGCGGGCGAGCGCCATGCCGATCATGTAGGCGAACAGGATGCGGAGGCCGCCAACGAGGAACGTGGCCGGCTTGGCGCCGACATCGAGGCCGTGCCAGTGCAGCGCGATCCACGCTTCCGCCGGCGCCAGCACGGCCAGCGCCAGGGGCAGCCAGCCGCGTCGCAGGTGGCGCAGCACGGTGACATGGCAGGCATTGGCGACGAGCTCGAAGAAGATCGTCCATGCCGGAATGTTGACCGGAAACAGGAAAGGGTGCGCCCAGACCGGCAGCAGCAGGAGGTTGAGCCCGGCGACCAGCGCGAAATCGCCGGGTCCGTGCGACCGCAGCCACTGCATCGGCAGGCCCAGCACGAGGCCGGCGGCCATCATCGGCCACAGGCGGCGGTAGCGCTTGACCAGGAACGGCCACGGACCGGGGCTGCCCGGCGCGGCGAGGCGGGGCTCCTGCACGCGGGTCATCAGGAAGCCGCTGAGCATCAGGAAGAAATCGACCCCGAGGTAGCCGTGGCCGAAAACCGGGGTGCCGCCGAAGACCGCGCGGACGTGAAGCAGCAGCACGCAGATGGCCGCGATCGCCCGCAATGCCTCCAGCCCGGGCAGGCGGCCTGGCGGATCGATCCTGTCTTGGTGTTCGCCCACGGCGTGTCCCGTCCCTGATGGCTGCGCATACCGGGTTTTGGCGTCGGCGCGCAAGCCGCGAGGCCTGGCCCGGCAAGATGGTGGTTGTCGTGCGCCGGACAAGCGTCCAGTGGCGGTGGCGGAGATCCCAGAGGATGTGACGATGGAAAATGGCAATGCGCGGGGCGGCAGCGCCCTGATGACCCTCAACGACGGCCGCGCCATGCCGCAACTGGGGCTGGGGCTGATGCGCTTCGGCGATACCGACCTGACCGGGGTGGTGATCGAGCGGGCATTTGCCGCCGGCTACCGCCTGTTCGACACCGCCTCGGTCTACGACACCGAGACGCAGACCGGGCAGGCGCTGCGGGGCCTCCCCGGCGGGCGGGAGGCGGTGTTCGTCACCACCAAGCTGTGGAACGACGCGCAGGGCGCCGATCGGGTGGTGCCGGCGCTGGAGCGGAGCCTCGACCGGCTGGGGCTGGACTATCTCGATCTCTACCTGATCCACTGGCCGATGCCGATGCGCGATCTCTATGTCGAAAGCTGGCGGGAGCTGATCCGGCTGCGCGAGGAAGGGCGGATCAGGTCGATCGGCGTGAGCAACTTCGAGATCGCCCACTTGCAGCGGCTGATGGACGAGACCGGGGTGGTGCCGGCAGTCAACCAGGTCGAGGCGCACCCCTATTTCCAGCAGCGTGAACTGCACGCCTTCCACCGGCGCCACGGCATCGTCACCCAGGCGTGGAGTCCGTTTGGCGCCGGGGGGAAGGGGACTGTCGGGACGCTGCTCGAAGACCCGGTGATCGTCGGCATCGCCGCCCGCCATGGGGTGGCGCCGTCGCAGGTGGTGCTGCGGTGGCATGCCGCCCAGGGCATGTCGGTCATTCCCAAGGCGACGAGCGAGCAGCATCTGGCCCAGAACCTGGCGGCGCTGTCGGTCGATCTCGACGAGGAGGACCTTGCCGCCCTGGCCGGGCTGGACCGGGCCGATGGGCGAAGCGGGGCCAATCCGATGACGATGGACTATACCGGGCGGCGATCGCCGGCGTGAACGCGGCGGCATGACCCTGGTGCTGATGGTCGGGGAGACAGGATTCGAACCTGCGACCCTCTGCTCCCAAAGCAGGGTGTGGGAGACCGGGCTAGCTCAGCGCTTGAGCCAAATTCCCGTGTTTTCCTGCGGTTTGCGGAGGAGCGGGCGCGGCGGATGCCGGCGTTTGACCCCCCTAGGCGGCCTTCTACGGCGGACCGAGTCCCGGAATAGTCCCGGACGATCCCGACTTTATACCAGCCTGTCCGTCCCTGCGGCGGATGGGCCTTTTCCGTCTCGCGAAGGGCGCCCCTGGGGTCTGCACCCGCGCGATAACCACCACCACCACCGCCACACGCAACAGGAGCACACACCATGGCAATCACTAAGCGCCAGCTTGAAGACGCTATCCAGGCTTGGGCCAAGCGCGCCAGCTACGTCACCGGAGGTATGCTAACGCACCTCATGGAGGCCGATTTGGGAGAGGCCGAGAGGAAGCGCGTCGGGGACCTAGCCCAGGCTCTGAGCGGGCTGTGCGAGAATCTGGAAGCGCACCTCTTTGAACTTCGCAAAGCTCGCCGGGGCAGGACGGTGGACGTGTTCGCTGGGGCGTTCCCTCCCTCCAACCCCCGCGACTTGTTCGCCCAATGGAAGGCCCTGTTGGACGATATCGATGAGGAAGGCATGTGCGATTACCTCAACGGTGACCCCTACGAGAGCAGCCCGCTCTTTCCTGCCTGGAAGGAAACCCATGAGGCGCTCCGCACTCTGGACCCCACCGACCCTGAGTCCGCACGGGTGATCCTGATGGCGGCCAAGCGGGATGAGGAGGCCGGAGCTGGAGGGGATTGGGATGATGAGCTTCTAGGGGTTGCGGCTGCCCACGCTGGCCCGGGGTGGCAACTGTGATTGCGCCCCTCATCGCGGTCGCCGGAGCCTCCACGGGCTCAATCCTGGCGGTCCCCGGGGAGCACAGGGAGTGAAGCCCAAGCCCGTGCCGCTTGAGGAGTTGCAGCAGCAGATGATTATGCTGGCGAATGCGCTGGAATACACTCCTCAAGTGCACGCCCTCCGCCTCGCCATCAATGCCCTCCTAGATGCCTACGAGCGGGAGACCACCCGGGCGTTCGGGCTAGGGATGGCTGCCGGGGCGGTTCTAGCAGGAGTGCTCCTGTTGGGCGGGAGTGGGGCAGGGTTCTAAGCCGCCTGTTCTGCGGTCAGCATCGCAGAAAGCTCCTCGGGGCTGGGGAACGATAGCCCTTTAGGGCCGCCCTCGTTGAAGTATCGGGTGAGGATTGGGCCGAGTTTGTTCGATGCCTCACGGCATAATCCAATGTTGTCGTTTAGGCCGTCCGCAATCTGTTTAACTAGCGAGTTTAATGCGGCACCTCGTGGGCGAAGCCTCCTAAGCTCCTCCTCTGTAATCATGGCCTTCCCCAGCAGGCCTTCCATTTCATCCGGGGGCGGCACTAACTCTAACATTCTCTCGCGCTGAACCTGATATTCCTT
>Ga0070665_100006275_pt1 | contig 12150 bp, 10 predicted proteins | sample KBSS13metaG_FD_65862 | JGI IMG/M metagenome (GOLD analysis project Ga0070665, IMG submission 65862) | Switchgrass rhizosphere microbial communities from Kellogg Biological Station, Michigan, USA - KBS S1-3 metaG | ecosystem: Host-associated > Plants > Roots > Rhizosphere > Soil ...
CTCAGGCGACGTTCGTCTTGGGAGCGGCCTGTTCGGTATTTGCCTTTGCGAGCGCGTCGCGAAGTTGCTGTTCCTTGCTATCGTCGAGCGACGTCTTGAGCACGGTGCCACCCGCGTCCTTGATCTCGCGCAGCACTTTGTCGGGCGTCATGTTCTTGATCAGCACGAACAGCGCGGCATTGCCGGGCTGCATGCTGCTGGAAACTTCCTTCATGAAGGCATCGTCGATGCCGTAGTCCGACAGCGCGCCGCCGAGCGCGCCGGATGCCGCGCCGAGCGCAACGCCGAGAATGGGATTGAGGAAGATCAAGCCGATCAGCAATCCCCAGAAGCTGCCGGATGCAGCGCCCACGGCTGTCGTGTTGACGAGCTGGTTGAGCTTGACGGGCCCGGTTTCCGTCTTCACCGCGATCACGGCATCGCTGAGCGTGATCAGGTATTCCTTCTGCAGCTTGAACAGGCGCTGCCGCACTTCTTCGGCCTTGGCTTCGGTTGGATAGATGATTGCGACCAGATCTGACATCTCCGTATCCTCCAGCTTGATGTGATGGACATGATGCGAGGCGCGCGCAGCGCGCGTCCGATGGTCAACACTCCTTCTGCAGCGTCATCCGCGACGCCGATAGTGACGAGAGCCGGCGGATCAGCCGGGCCGCTCGCGAACCGTGTGGCTCGCCGCCACTGTATCACGGCTGCGAGCGAATGGTTCACACGTCGCAGATTGCTGCCATGAGACCGTGAGGACGCTCGATCAAATTGGTTTCTAATTGGCGGCAGCTTCATCGATGCAGCATCCATGCTGTCCGATTTGTTACAAAGTGTTCTCGGGCGGCACACCGGCCGCAAACCGAATCAAGGGTTGTGCAATTGACTTTATGCACTCTTGGGCGTAACGCAGCTTGCAGAGGTAAAGGGCTGTGGCGGTCGCGAGCCGCTTGTCAGCGCATGACTTGTGTTGCCGAACGGCTCGACAATCCGCGAGCAGGATCGTGCGAGCCGGGTGGAGGAGTCCGATGGGCTGGCCTTCGATCTCGGAACAAGCAGAGCGGCCATACGTTTCGACCGGACATCTGCCGGAGCCCGAACTGGTGCAGCGACTGGTGTCGGATGTGCACCGGCGTTTCAAGTCGAACGGCGAGGGGCAGAACTCGCAGGTCTATCCGGCGCTTGCCAGGGTGCCTTCCGATCTTTTCGGCGTGTGTGTCGTAGGAACCAGCGGCCGCATCTACGAGGCCGGCGACACCGGCTACGAATTCTCCATCATGAGCGTCTCGAAACCGTTCGTGTTCGCGCTGGTGTGCGAGACGATCGGGCCGGAGGAGGCGCGCGCGAAGCTGGGTGCCAACGCCACCGGACTGCCGTTCAATTCGCTCGCGGCCATCGAACATGGTTCCGGCCGCACCAACCCGATGGTGAACGCGGGCGCGATCGCGGCCACCAGCCTGGTGCCGGGCGACACCGCGGAAGATCAATGGCGGTTCATCCATGACGGATTGTCGCGGTTCGCGGGTCGGCGGCTCGCGCTCAACGAGGAGGTCTATGCCTCGGCGGCGCAAACGAATTATCGCAATCGCAGCATTGCCCGGCTGCTGCAGAGCTATGACCGCATCTATTGCGATGCGAAGCAGGCTACCGACCTCTACACCAGGCAATGCTCGCTGAATGTCAGCGCCCACGATCTGGCGGTGATGGGCGCGACGCTGGCGGATGGCGGCGTCAATCCCGTCACCAGACAGCGCGTGGTCGATCCGGCCGTCTGTCACTACGCGCTGACCGTGATGATCACGGCGGGGTTGTACGAAACCTCGGGCGACTGGCTCTACGACATCGGGCTGCCCGGCAAGAGCGGCATCGGCGGCGGCATTGTCGCGGTGTCTCCGGGCAAGGGCGGTTTTGGAACGTTTGCGCCGCCGCTCGATGCGGCCGGCAACAGCGTGAAGGGACAGCTCGCGGCAAAATTCCTGTCGCAGCGGCTGGGAATGGATCTGTTCGTGTCGCAACCGGAAACCGACGATGCAAACAGCGGCTTGATCGCACGATAGCCCGGTCGGTTCAGAACCGGGCAACTCGGGAGAACACCATGGCGACGCACTCGATACCGATCGGAGCAATCCGGGAGCAAGCGCGAGAGTCATGGGTGCCGATGATTGCGATCGCGCTCGGCCAGATGATCATGTCCTTTAACGTCGCCTCGCTGCCGGTCGCGCTCGGCGGCATGGTCGCGAGTTTTTCGGTGCCGCCGACGACCGTCGCCACCGGCATCGTGGCCTATTCGATGCTGGTCGCGGGCTTCGTCATGCTCGGCGCCAAGCTCGCACAACGGTTCGGCGCGTTGCAGGTGTTCCGCTTCGCCGTCGTCCTGTTTTGCGCCTCTCAGATATTGATGACCTTCAGCCCGACGGCGACGCTGATGATCACGGCGCAGGCGCTGTGCGGCGCTGCCGGCGCGGTCATCGTGCCGTCGCTGGTGGCGTTGATCGCCGAGAACTACACGGGACGGCAGCAGGCGACGGCCGTGGGCGCGCTGGGCTCGGCGCGGGCGGCGGCCGGCGTGCTGGCGTTCATCATCGGCGGCGTGCTCGGTACCTATATCGGCTGGCGACCCGCGTTCGGCATCCTGATCGCCGTCTCGGCCATTGTCTTCTTGCTGAGTTTCCGCCTCAAGCGCGACTATGGCCGCCCGGATGTCCAGATCGATGTCCTCGGCGTCGTTCTGGCGGCGTCGGCGATCGTCCTCATCAGTTTCGGTTTCAACAATTTGAACCGATGGGGGCTGGCGCTCGCGACCGGCAATGCACCGTTCGACCTGCTCGGGCTTTCGCCGGCGCCGGTCATGATTGTTCTCGGTGTCATGCTCGGGCAGGCGTTCCTGATGTGGACGCGCCGGCAGCAGGCAACGGGGAAGACGCCGCTGCTGGCGCTCGAGGTGATCGACTCGCCTGAAGAGCGCAGCGCGGTCTACGCGCTGTTTGCCGTGGTGGCGCTGGAGGCGGCGCTGAATTTCTCGGTGCCGCTCTATATCCAGATCGTGCAAGGCCGCTCGCCGCTGGCAACCGCCATTGCGATGATGCCGTTCAACCTGACAGTCTTCTTCACGGCGATGCTGATCGTCAACCTCTATGAGCGGCTGACGCCGCGGCAGATCGGGCGCTACGGCTTCATGCTGTGCACCGTGGGCCTGGTCTGGCTGGCTGTCGTTGTGCGCAACGACTGGAGCGAAGTCCCGGTGCTGCTGGGTCTCGTCCTGTTCGGCATCGGCCAGGGTTCGCTGGTGACGCTATTGTTCAACGTGCTGGTGACGGCGTCACCAAAGCAACTGGCCGGCGATGTCGGCTCGCTGCGCGGCACCACGCAAAATCTGGCCGCGGCAGTCGGAACCGCGCTGGCGGGAGCGCTCCTCGTCGGTCTGTTGAGTACGATCGCGTTGACCAGCATCGCGGCCAATCCGGTGCTGCCGAAGGAAATCCAGCGCCAGGTCGATCTCGACAACATCACCTTCGTCAGCAACGACCGGCTGCGGAGTGTGATGGAAGGCACCAGCGCGACACCGCAGCAGGTCGAGGAGGCCGTGCGCGTCAATACGGAAGCACGCTTGCGCGCCCTCAAGATCGGGCTGTTGATCATGGCCGGCCTTGCGCTGCTGGCGATCATCCCGGCGGGCCGGCTTCCAAACTACCGGCCGGGCGAGATCCCGGACGATGCGCCGACGGGCCGGCTGAAATCGAACTGAGCGAATACGACAAGAAGCGAGGGGGCCAACACAGGGAGGACAACAATGGATGCGATTGATCGTCGAAGGGCGCTGCAGAGCCTGATTGGCGGCATTGCCGTTGCCGGATTAGGCGTGGGTCTGATCGCAGACCCAGCCGAGGCGACGCCGCTCGCGATACAGAAGGATCCCGGAAAGAGCGCCGGAGACTTCAGGCAGGAAACGCAGGCCGAAACCAGCGGACGACCGCCGGGACGACCTCCGCAAGGACGACCGCCTTCGCATCGACCTCCGCCGCATCACCGGCATCGCCGCCGGCGCCGCCGTTGGGAGTGCTGGTGGCACCGCGGCCGTCGTCACTGTGGCTGGCGGTGGCGTTGGTGACGGCGAACGACGAGAACGCAGAGCGCATCTGAGCCGAGGAGGGTGCCATGACGACGCTCGACAGCAGTTCGCCGATGGGCGTCACCAAACTGCCTTCGCCACCATTCTGGGCTTGCATTCTGCTCGGGATCGTCATGGTTCTGGCAGGCATCTCGGTGCTCGGCGACGTCATGCTCTTCACTGTAGTCAGCACCATGTTCATCGGCTGGGTCTCCATCTTCACCGGCGCCTTTGAAATCATTCACGCCTTCTGGACCAAGGGATGGGGCGGATTCATCTGGCAGGTGCTGGCGGGCATCCTCTACATCGCATTCGGCGCCGTGCTGGTGGGGCAGCCGGTCGCCAGCGCGCTGATCCTTACCTACGTCCTCGGGCTGGTCCTGCTGATTTCAGGGTTTGTTCGTATCCTGCTCGGCATCAGCCATTGGCGGCAGGCGGGCTGGATCATGCTGCTGTCAGGCGTGTTCGGCGTCGTGGCTGGTCTGGTGATCCTGACGGGATTTCCGATGACCGGGTTATGGATCATTGGATTCCTGCTCGGCGTCGATCTGATATCGCACGGGATCGGATGGCTGACCTATGCGTGGCTGCCGACGGCCAGGACCGCCGGCAGCACCTAGAGCGTTCGAGCGAAAGCCTGCCCCGGACTTGATCCGGGGGGATACTGGTTCGCGTAAAGAAAACGCGTCAAAACAAGAATCGAGAGCCCGGTTCTGATTCAATCAGAACCGGGCTCTGGTTTCGCGCCGGGTGTTAGCCGCGACGGATCGCCGCCACCTTGAGGTGGAACGGCATCACCGTCACCGACATCGGCAATTGTCCGATGCTTTCGCCGTCGACATCGGCGCGGACCATGCGGTCGCTGTCGATGGTGACCCGCGTCGCGTGGCGCCGCGAGACTTTCGGATGCGCCAGGTAGCTGCCATCGCCGAGTTTGGGGACGATCTGGGTCAGCGTCTCCCAATGCCCGAGGTCGCCGACCATGATCAGGTCGAGCTTGCGGTCGCCGGGATCGGCGCCGGGCGCCAGCATCAGCCCTTCGCCCGCGCCGTCGAAGCTGCACAGCATCAGCGACCACATCGGCAAAGTCTGCTCGGCCTCGTCATCGATCCGGATGCGATAGTCGCGCGGGTTGTAGGTCAGCGACGTGAACGCCGTCATCAGCACGTAGGCGAACGGGCCGAGCCGCTTCAGAAGCGGCACGCGTTGCGCGCGCCAGGAGATGGTGGCGGCGGCGCCGACGATCGCCAGCACGAAGCCGTAGCGTGTCACTTGATCGCCGCCGTACCCTTTGGCTTCGGCGCGGAAGATATCGACCTCGCGGGTATGGCCCATGGCGATCGCCTTGCTGGCTTCCCCGAGCGAGAGCTGTCCGAAGGAGCGGCACAATTCGTTCGACGTGCCGCCCGGCAGTTGCGCCAGCACGAGGTCCGGCGCGATCGGGCGGTCGTCTGCGATCACGCCGTTCATCATCTCGCTGAAAGTGCCGTCGCCGCCGGCCGAGATCAAACGGCGGCAACCGGCATCGACCGCTTCCCGCGCCAGCGCCGTCGCATGGCCCGGCGCGCGGGTCATCGCGATGTCGTCGTCATCGACCGGGCCGAGATGCTTTTCCAGTTCGGCGCGGATCTGCGGCCAGCGATGGCCGCAACCGCCCTTGTTCGCCATCGGATTGACGATGATTTTGGACTTCACGGCCGTCTCCGCATGCGATGACGATCGCAGCAGCTTGACGTCGGCGGAGGTATGACGCAACCGGAAAGCGACGGTTTCGCTTGTGCAACAATTGCTGCGGGTGCGTGAGAGCTGCGTACAGCTCCGCCAAAGGCCTTTACGAGAAGAAAGCGATCTTCTCGGCCTGGCTCATGCGTCGGATCGGCGCCAGCGGATCGTTGGCCGCTGTCATCGGCTTTTTCAGGAGGCCGCTCGCGATCAGGCTGGAGCCGAGCGACATTTCCACGGCCGGTGCCGGGACAGGTGCAGGCGGAGGAGGCGGGGCCCGAATCACGGGCTGAGCCGGCGGCGCGGCGATCGGTTCGGGGGCTTTGGCCGTGATCACAGGGGCAGCCGGCGCGGGCTCCACGGCGTGGGACTGCGCGGCAATCGCCGCAGCGATCTCGAGTTCTTCCTCGCCGATCGGGTCCGGCGCGCCCATCTCCATCGCGACCATGTCGAGGAGCGCCTCATCCTGGGCGTCGGTATCCTCGGCGATCGCTTCCTCCGCGTTCGCTTCAATGGCGTCCGCTTCAATCGCGTCCGCGGCATTTTCATCCAGGGGATCGGCGTTCTGGAACGCGGTTTCCGCGGCGGCTTCCTGGATGACCATGATCAGGGCGTGGGGCGTTTCCGAAGGCGCGGGTTCGGCGTGCGTGCCCATCGCCTTGCGCAGGGCCTCGGCAATCGGCGGTGCCTCGGCAACCGGCTGCGCTTTCGCAGCTTCCTGCGCAAACACCGCTTCGGCGATTTCGGCCACCCGGTCCAGGGCCGGCGCGGCCGGCGAAGGCATCTCCGCTTTGGCCTCAACGTCCGGCGCGGGCTCCAAGTCCGGCGCGAGCTCCAAGTCCGGCACAAGATCCAAGCCCGGTGCGGGCTCGTCGTCGCTGAATTCCACCAGTCGGACCTGCAGGGCGGCAAAGGCCGCGCGCAGCGCCAGACGCGCCTCGTCGGAGGAGAACTGGTCGGCGCTCTTTTCGATGACGGTGACCTGCGAATCGATCAGGTCGCAGATCCGCCCGTCATTGCCGATTTCGCGCAGTCGCCAGGCGATCTCCCGCAACACCCGCGCGCCCTTGCGGACCGGGGCCAGCCGCTGCTCCAGCGCCAGGCTGTCGAGCGCCTCGAACGCCGATTCCTCGGTCACCTCGACCATGCTGCGGATGGCCAAAAGCGCCTCGGTCAGCCGCTCCTGCGCGGCGGCCGCCGCGACGACGGCCTCCTGGGCCTGCTGCGCCGAAAGGCCTTCCTCGCGCTCCAGGCTCTCTTGCCGCTCGAGCTCTTCCTCGCGCTGCGCGGCGAGATTCTGCTCGATCCGCGCCACCGCATCCAGCACCATGCGGGTATCGGCATTGCGGTTGCGCTTGGCGTATTCGGTCAGGAACCAGCGGCCGCGCGACGTTTCCATGAACGCTTCGGCGATCGCGGCATAATCCTCCTCGCTCGGCAGCGTGGCGCGTGCCGAGATCGGAGAGAGTGCGAATACGTCGTCGGCCATATCAAACTCTTCGCGCAAATCAGCGCGCACTGGGATAACGAGACAACACGATATTGCCCGAATCGCAATCGAATTGATGCCAAGCGAATCACACATTCCCACAGCTTCTCAAGACGTATCCCGCCGTTTCGCGACCCGGGTGGCGGTGTTCTACGGCACCCTGTTCGGCATGACCGGAACCCATCTGCCGTTTTTCACGGTCTGGTTGAAGGCGGTGGGTATCGATGCGTTCTGGATAGGCTTGATCACGGCCGTTCCTTCGGTGACCCGCTTCACGGCGCTGCCGCTGGTGACGGGGCTGGCGGAACGGCGCCAGGCCCTGCGCGGCGCCATCATGGTGACCTCCATTGCCACCGCTTTGGGCTTTTTCCTGCTCGGCACGCAGCATCTGCCGCTGCTGGTATTCCTGATCTACGCGCTGACCTGCTGCCTGTGGACGCCGATGGTGCCGCTGACCGATGCTTATGCATTGCGCGGGGTAAAACGTTACGGGCTGAATTACGGGCCGCTGCGGCTGTGGGGCTCGGCCGCCTTCGTCCTCGGCGCGCTGGTCTGCGGCATGCTGTTCGACCGGATCGCCGCCACAAACCTGATCTGGATCATTGCCGGCTCCGCCGCGCTCGGCGCACTGGCGAGTCTCGCGCTGCCGCCGCTGGACGACACCAGAACGTCCCGGCCGGACAGCGGCGGGGCGGGCACGCTGCTGCGCGACCGCGGCTTCATCGCCGTCATCGTCGCGTCGGCGCTGATCCAGGGCAGCCATGCCGCCTATTACATGTTCGCGTCGATCGCCTGGCAGCAGGCCGGGTTCGATGGGCTGACCATCGCCGTGCTCTGGGTGCTGGGCGTGATCGCCGAGATCGTGCTGTTCGCGCTGTCGCCGCGCTTCACGCTTTCGCCGTCGATGCTGGTGGTGATCGCCGCGCTGAGCGCGGCGGTGCGCTGGGCGATCATGGCGCAGGATCCGCCGCTGGCGGTGCTGGCGGTCGTCCAGCTTGCGCATGCGCTGAGCTTCGGGCTGACCCAGGTCGGCATCATGGGATTGCTGCTGCGTCAGGTGCCCGGCCACATGATGGCGCGAGGGCAGGGCTATATGACCGCCTGCGGCGGCATCGTCGCCGGCCTCGCTTCGGTTACGTCAGGCACGATCTACGGAAGCTGGGGGCTCGGCATCTATTACGTGATGGCCACGATGGCGGCGCTTGGCGGGCTGGTCATCTGGTTGTCGCGGCAGCGGCTCTCCCATCAACCCCACAAGGCGGCGTCCGGCGGATAGACCAGGCTGCCATCATAGCGCAGCCCGCTCTCGCGATCGCGCGCCAGCAGCAGCGGACCGTCGAGGTCGACAAATCTCGCCTGCGGCGTCAGCAGCATCGCCGGCGCCATCGCCAGCGAGGTGGCGACCATGCAGCCGACCATGATCTCGAAGCCCAGCGCATGCGCGGCGTCCGCCATCGCCAGCGCCTCCGTCAGCCCGCCGGTCTTGTCGAGCTTGATGTTGACGGCATCGTAACGCCCGCGAAGACCCGCGAGCGAGGCGCGGTCATGTACGCTTTCGTCGGCGCAGACCGCGATCGGGCGCTTGATGCGCGCCAGCGCCTCGTCGCGGCCGGCCGGCAGCGGCTGCTCGACCAGCGTCACGCCGGCATTGGCGCAGGCGGCAAGGTATTGTTCGAGATTATCCGGCGTCCAGGCCTCGTTGGCGTCCACGATCAGTTCGGACTCCGGCGCCGCCTTGCGCACTGCCGCGATCCGCGAATCGTCGCCGTCGCCCCCGAGCTTGATCTTCAACAGCGGCCGGCGCGCGGCCTTTGCCGTCGCCGAGGCCATCGCGGCGGGCGTGCCCAGCGAGATCGTAAAGGCGGTGGTGCAGGGTCGCGGGACGGTGCGACCGAGCAGGGTCCAGGCCCGCTGCCCGGCCTGCTTGGCTTCGAGATCGAGCAGCGCGCAATCCAGCGCGTTGCGGGCGGCGCCCGCAGCCATCGCCGATTGCAGCGCGGCCCGGTCCAGTCCCTTCGCAACCGGCTCCTGCATTGCTTGAAGCGCTTCAAGCGCCGCTTCCGGAGTCTCGTTGTAGCGCGGGTAGGGCACACATTCGCCGTGACCGCTCACGCCGTCCTGGCTGACGGTCGCAACCACGGTCACAGCCTCCGTCTTGGCGCCGCGGCTGATGGTGAAATGGCCCGCGATCGGCCAGCGTTCGATGCTGACGGCAAGCTTTCGAGATGCGCTGGAAGTCATTTTAAAATCTGGCTATTTCGTGAATCGCGAGCTTGCCCGCCGCGGCCAACTATGGCTGGTTAGAACTGGATTCGACAAGGTCATAACCTGCGCGCTTTTGGATCAACAGGGTATTGGCCTCGAGGGACAAGGTATTGTGAACGGCGACCCGACATTGGAGCGGATAGCGCGGGGTAACGGGCTGGCGCTATGCGCGACCGGCTCGTGGACGGCCCGTTTTGCGCCGACGCTGGAACGGATGGTCGCGGAGGCCGAAAAACTCGGCGGCAAGGCGCCCGGAATCGTCATCGATGCCTCCCAGGTATCCAAGCTCGACACGTTCGGCGCCTGGCTGATCGAGCGGCTGCGCCGAAGTCTGACCCAAGGCGGCGTCGAGACCGAGATTTCGGGTCTTTCCGACAATTATGCCAGCCTGGTGGACGAGGTGCGCCGGGTGAAGGCCGGGCCGGCTGTCGAGACCGACCGGGTGACCATCACGGGCATGCTGGAACAGATCGGCCGCGCCGTGGCCGGCGTCGGCGGCACGCTGATCGGGCTGATCGAGATGCTGGGCGCGGTGCTGGCCGCCGCCGCCCATGTTTTGGTCCGCCCCCGCGGCTTCCGTCTGACCTCGACCATCCATCACCTGGAGCAGGTGTGCTGGCGCGCGGTGCCGATCGTGGTGCTGATCACGTTCCTGATCGGCTGCATCATTTCGCAGCAGGGCATCTTCCATTTTCGAAAGTTCGGCGCCGACATCTTTGTGGTCGACATGCTGGGCGTGCTGGTGCTGCGCGAAATCGGCGTGCTGCTGGTCGCGATCATGGTCGCCGGCCGCTCCGGCTCGGCCTACACCGCCGAACTCGGCTCAATGAAGATGCGCGAGGAGATCGACGCGCTGCGCACCATGGGGTTCGACCCGATCGAGGTCTTGATCCTGCCGCGCATGCTGGCGCTGGTGCTGGCATTGCCGATCCTGGCGTTTCTCGGCGCGATGGCCGCGCTCTATGGCGGCGGGCTGGTGGCGTGGCTCTATGGCGGCGTCGATCCTGAAGCGTTTCTGCTGCGGCTGCGCGATGCCATCTCGATCGACCATTTCATCGTCGGCCTCATCAAGGCGCCGGTCATGGCCGCCGTGATCGGCATCGTCGCCTGCGTCGAGGGGCTCGCCGTGCAGGGCAGCGCCGAGTCGCTTGGCCAGCACACGACATCCTCGGTCGTGAAGGGGATCTTCTTCGTGATCGTGATGGACGGCGTGTTCGCCATCTTCTTTGCATCGATCGGAATGTGACCATGCAGAATCTGAGCATGTCGTCCGAGATTTCCGACGCCATCATCCGCGTTCGCGACATTACCGTGCAGTTCGGCAAGACGCGGGTGCTCGACGGGCTCGATCTCGACGTCAAGCGCGGCGAGATTTTGGGGTTCGTCGGGCCGTCGGGCGCCGGCAAATCGGTCTTGACGCGAACCATCATCGGCCTGGTGCCGAAGATCGCCGGCCGCATCGAGGTGTTCGGCGTCGATCTGGACGCGGCGAGCGCCGCCGAGCGCCGCGGCGTCGAACGCCGCTGGGGCATCCTGTTCCAGCAGGGTGCGCTGTTCTCCTCGCTCACCGTGCGGCAGAACATCCAGTTCCCGGTGCGCGAATATCTCAGGGTGTCGCAGCGGCTGCTCGACGAGATCATGGTGGCGAAACTCGGCATGGTCGGCCTGCGACCCGAGGTCGCCGACCGTTACCCGTCCGAATTGTCCGGCGGCATGATCAAGCGCGTGGCGCTGGCGCGCGCGCTCGCGCTCGATCCCGAGCTGGTGTTTCTGGATGAGCCCACTTCGGGTCTGGATCCGATCGGCGCCGGCGATTTCGACGAACTGGTGCGCACCCTGCAGCGCACTTTGGGCCTGACTGTTTTCATGGTAACCCACGATCTCGACAGCCTCTACACGGCCTGCGACCGCATCGCGGTTTTAGGGAACGGTAAGATCATTGCTGCAGGTTCGATTGCCGACATGCAGGCCTCGCAGCATCCCTGGCTCAGGCAATATTTTCATGGCAAGCGGGCCCGCGCCGTCATGGGTTAACGCGGTCACGGGGTGGGCACGGTTTTGACGCGATCATGCCCGAACAAGCGATAAACGACGGGTCCGTTCGGCAACGCTGAACGGATCCAGCTTCCGGAGTACCTTGAGTTATGGAAACGCGGGCGAATTACGTCCTGATCGGAGCCTTCACGCTGGCGGTGATCGCCGCCGCGTTCGGCTTCGTGCTGTGGTTTCAGAGCCTGCACACCACCAAGCTGCGCAGCCCGATCCGCATCGTGTTCGAAGGCCCGGCCTCCGGCCTGCGCAACGGCGGCAGTGTCAATTTCAACGGTATCCGGATAGGGGAGGTCGTCTCCGTCAAGCTCGATAACCCGCGCCGCGTGGTCGCGCTGGCGATGGTCGAGAACAACGCCCCGATCCGCAAGGACACGATCGTCGGCCTCGAGTTCCAGGGCCTGACCGGCGTCGCCGCCATCTCCCTGAAGGGCGGTGAAGAGAACGCCGCCGCCGTGCCGCTCGACGAGGATGGCGTGCCGATGCTGACCGCCGATCCCAGCGCGCTGCAGGACGTCACCGAGTCGATCCG
>Ga0070665_100006276_pt1 | contig 12148 bp, 9 predicted proteins | sample KBSS13metaG_FD_65862 | JGI IMG/M metagenome (GOLD analysis project Ga0070665, IMG submission 65862) | Switchgrass rhizosphere microbial communities from Kellogg Biological Station, Michigan, USA - KBS S1-3 metaG | ecosystem: Host-associated > Plants > Roots > Rhizosphere > Soil ...
CGCGGACCTGCGCAACGCGCCGGCCGGCCAGTCAACCGGACCGGTCGAGGTCGACCGCCCGTGGGAATCCTATGCCGACGATCAGCTCGGCCTGATGGACCACCTCGGAATCGACAAGTTCATGGTGATGGGCTTCTGCATAGGCGGCCCGTTCATCTGGAGCCTGCTGAAGCGCGCACCGAATCGCATCGCTGGTGCCGTGCTCGCACAGCCGGTGGGCTGGCGTCCGGAGATGCGCGACCCGGGCTACGCCGGCGCATTCTGGAAGGGCTGGCCGGCGCAGATCAGCGCGAAGAGACCGGAGATCTCGAAGCAGACGGCCGAACAGTTCGTGATCAAAATGTTCGAGACCGACGCCGATTTCGTGTTCACCGTCACGCGCGATTTTGTGCGCGTCTGTCAGAACCCGATCCTGGTTTTGCCAGACGAAGTCCCGGCGCATCCCTACGCGGTCGCGATGGAGTGCGCGATGCTCGCCCCGCGAGCCGAGGTGAGCGTGTTCCCGTGGAAGGAACCGAAGGAGCGCATTCCCCTGGCCGTGCGCCAGATTCATTCGTTCCTCCGCGCGCACCGGCCCGTCTAGCGAATCACGTCACTCGACACGCGTCAACTTGAGCGTGAACGGATTGGGGAACGTTCCGCTCTGGTTTCGCTGTTGCGTCAGCGACAGCGTGTCGCCCTCGACCTTGTAGGAATAGGTGATGAAAACGCCGGGGCCCATCACCGCGGGGTTCTTCGACGCGACAGGCCGCATCGTGATCAGGCCGCCCGGCGCGAGTTCGTATGTTCCGGCTTCGCTGACGAACGGTCCCCACGCGGCCCGCAGCTCGTCGGCGCTCGCTTTGGCGACGTCGGCCAGAATCGGCCGCGGCCCGTCGGCCTGCACTTCGACGCGGCTGTAGTGTTTGGCGGTGATGATGGTCAGGTTCGGCCGCTCGCCGAACGGAATGGTGCGGCCGTTCGGGCCTGGAATCGTCGCTTCGACAATCCGCCACACTCCTTGAATCGATCCTCGCGTGGCCTGCGCTTCTGTCGGCTGGCTCGCGAGCAATCCAACGCTCAACACGCTGAACAACAGCTTTTTCACGATGGCCTCTCTGGAAAATGACCCGGCCGGCGGCGCGATTATACCGCCCGGTACCCGATATTTCGGACCCTCCCCAAACGACCGGACTGCCGCGCGGTCCTGACGCGACCGCGCGAGCCGGAACGCCGCGTGATCCCTAAGAAATGGCAGCGGTCGCGGATGTCCTCCGCGGCACAGGAACTGCTCTCTCCGTACCGCAACCTCGCGTCGCCCTCGGACAGGGCTGCCCGGACAACGTCAATGAGACACTCTCACAGCCGTTTTACGCGTGCGATCGCGCTGACCGCGGCGGTCGGGCTCATCGCCCCCTCGGCCAGCCCGGTTCTCAACGCGCAGGGCGCACCGGCCCCTGCGCCACGCGCTCCGTCCAACCCGATCGACGGCGGCTGGCCGCGCGCCTACGTCTCGCGCGCCGGGGCGAACATCGTCATCTATGAGCCGCAGGTGGCGAGCTGGGACGTCCGGGAACAGATGGTCGCGTATGCAGCCGTCTCGTACCAGCCCAAGGACGCCGCCAAGCCGACGCTCGGCACCATCGCAATCGAGGCCGCCACCGCCGTCTCGTTCGAGGATCGGCTGGTCAAATTCTCCCCGCTGAAGATCACGCAGGCGAACTTCGCCTCGCTGCCTCGCGAGCAGCTGCGCGATCTCGTCACCGAGATCGATGCGAGCATCCCCGAAGACGATCGCGTGATCGCGCTCGATCGGGTGCTGGCCGGCGTCGACAAGAGCCAGATCCTTCCGAAGAACGTCGCGAAGGTGAAAGCGGATCCGCCGAGGATCTTCTTCAGCACGAAACCCGCCGTGCTCGTGAATTTCGACGGCGATCCGATCTGGAGCCCGATCAAGGACAACGATCTCAAGTTCGCCGTCAACACGAACTGGGACGTCTTTCAGCTTGAACGCACGCACACGTATTACCTGCGCAACGAGCGTCAGTGGCTGAAGGCGAGCGACGTCAAGGGTCCGTGGTCGAAGGCCGGGCCATTGCCGGACAGTTTTTCGAAGCTGCCTGACGACGGCAACTGGACGGACGTGAAGGCCGCGCTCAAACCGGCGTCGACCGCTGCAACGGCAGCGACGGTCTACGTCAGCACGGAACCGGCTGAGCTCCTGCTGCTGCGCGGCCAGCCGGTCTATGAAGCGGTGCCACGCACGCAGTTGTTCTGGGTGAGCAACACCGACAGCGACGTGTTCAGGCTGGGACGCAACGGGCCTGTGTACTTGCTCGTCTCCGGCCGCTGGTTCTCGGCGCTGTCGTTCGACGGTCCGTGGGCGTTCGTCACGCCGACGCTGGCACCGGACTTCAAGCGCATCTCGCTGGAACACCCGAGATCGCGCGTGCTCGCCTCGGTGCCCGGCACGCCGCAGGCGGCCGAAGCGGTGCTGCTCGCGCAGGTGCCGCAGACCGCGCGCGTCAACCGAAAGACCGTGCAGGCGCCAGACGTCGCCTATCAGGGCGATCCGGTGTTCGACCCGATCGAGGGAACGCTCACGGCGCGGGCGGTCAACACGGACAAGGACATCATCAAAGTCGGCGATCTCTACTACATGTGTTTTCAGGGCGTGTGGTTCATGGGGCGCTCCGCGACGGGCCCCTGGGAAGTCGCCTCGTCGGTCCCTGGAGCGATCTACGAAATCCCCGTGAGCTCGCCCGCACACAACGTCACGTACGTGACCGTCGACAACAGCGACGATGAGTGGGTCACCTTCGCGGCCGCCGCGGGCTACACCGGGATGATGGTCGCGTGGGGCTGCGCGGTGTGGGGCACTGGCTGGTACTACCCGCCGTATGTGTGGTACGGCGGCTTCTACCCGGTCTACTACCCGTTCTATCCGACGTACGGCTACGGCGCCTGGTACAACCCATGGACCGGCGGTTACGGACGCGGCGCCGCATGGTACGGACCGTACGGCGGCGCCGGCGTCTACGCGCGCTACAACCCGAGAACCGGCACGTACGCGCGAGGCGCGGTTGCGTACGGCCCGTACGGCGCGCGCGGCGCAGCCGCCGCGTACAACCCGCGGACCGGAACCTACGCTCGCACCCAGCAGGGCGCGGGCGTGTACGGCAGCTGGGGATCGACGTCGGTTCAACGCGGGAATCAGTGGGCGCAGACCGCGCGTGTGACCAACCGGGCGACCGGCACGACGACGCGGGCGACGACCGGCAGCGGCGGCGGCGCGGCGATCACGCGCAACGGACCGGGCGGCAACAACAGCGGCATCGCCCGCACGGGTAGCGGCGACATTTACGCCGGACGGGACGGCAACGTCTACCGGCGCCAGGACGGCAGCTGGCAGAAATACGACAACGGCAACTGGGGAAACGTCAACACGCCATCGCCAACGCAGCAGCTCGATCGGGATCGGGCGGCGCGCACAGAAGGCGCGACCCGCACGCGCGACTACGGAACGGCGCGCTCGAGCGGCAGCTCACGGGCAACCGGCAGCTACCGGCCTTCGGGCGGCGCGCGCGCTGGCGGCGGTGGCCGGCGCAGATGACGTACGTCACAGGACAACGGAATTCCGCATCGAAGGAAACGGCATGACGACACATTCCCGGCTCGCTCGTCGTTCACATCGTCTGTCCCACACGATCGTCGCGCTCGGTGTGGGGCTAGCCGCTGCAGCCGCCTGGACGCCTCTCGCGGGTGCTATCGCGTTGTCACTGCAGACGAACGCCACGAACCCGTGCGGGCTCCTGACCGTCGACGAAGTCCAGGGACTTGGGACGCCCAAGGAGCACGCGAGTAGCGGCGTCGCTGAAGCGATGCCGGCTCAAGAGGTCTTCACCTGCCGATATACGTGGGGAGCCGGCACGGAGCGCTACACGTTCGCGGTCTCCGTCAATTCCGTGTCGCGCATGTTCGTCGGCATGACCGGGGACGCCGTCAAGCAGCACATCGTGTCGTCGATCAAACCAGGGACGGCCGACGCCACGATCCCGGACATCGGCGAAGCCGCGGTGTTCAGGGCCGACTCGCCGGTCTACGCCGGAGCGAGCGCGTACCTGAAGGGCCGCCTTCTGCAGGTGCATCTCGACGGTCTCGACGCGCGCGAGAAGAAGGATCAGCTGATCTCGTTGCTGAAGGCAGCGGCGTCGCGCTTATAGGAGCCGCCCGATGCCTACCGTCGCCGGCCCGCGGCCTGGGCCGTCGTGACAATGTGCCCCGGCGCGCTCGAACGTGCCGGCGGCGGAGCCATCGTCTGCACCGTACGAGCCGGCGGCGGAGGCGCGGTCTGGACTGCGTAAGCAGGCGTCACCATCGCGGTGTGCCCGAAGCCCGAGTGGCGCGGCCGATTGAAGTAGCTCGTCGCGTAGTACGGCGCATATCCGTAGCCCATCGGCGCGTAGAGGTTGCCATCGAAGTAGTTGCCGAGCGGCCGAATCGGTTCGAAGGCCGTTGCCGGCCAGTCCCATGGCGTGCTGGATTCGCCCATGACGACGATCGTCGGTCCGCTTCCTGGTGAGCGATAGTCGGTCAGATCTGCGATCGAGTGGCTGCTGCGCAGCACGCGCACGGCTTCATCGGGAGAGAGTCTCGTCGCAGCCGCGAGCGGCTTGCCGAGATCAGCGTTGCTGTAGACCGGCGACTGCGCGAAGGCCGGGGCGGCCACCACCAGAGCCATCAGCATGACGCTTGTCCTCATCTGCCCCTCCCCGACCTGGCTGCTCTGTGCCGAATCGTGCAAAACATAGATCGTCTGGCTGGTCCTTGTCACCTGATAAAGGTGAGCCACGAACCATCCTGGAGTATTGTCAATCGCTGTTCGAATCCGTACATGGAGTCATCGATGAGAAAGGCAGCAGTCGCGGCGCTCGCCGCCGCCGTGTGCGCCGTTGCAGTTTCCATGTCCGCCCAGCCCGCCGGGATCACGATCGTGCTGACAGGCCAGTCGATGCTCCGCTCGGATCTCAGGACGACGAAGCCGCCGGCCGTCGCCGCCATCGCGGCGATGCTGAAGGGCGACGTGGTGTTCACGAACCTGGAAGCCGCCATCGCCGAGCCGGGCCAGACGACGCGCGAGGGGCGGGGATTTCTGACGCCGCCTGAGGCGCTCGACGCGCTGACGGCGATGGGCTTCAACCTGCTGGCGCTGTCGGGCAATCACGCGTTCGATTTGAAAGAGACCGGAATTCGCAACACGCTTCGTGAGACCGAGCGGCGCAAGATCGCCCGCGCTGGGACCGGCAACACGCTCGCCGAGGCGGCAACGCCGGCATATCTCAAGACCAGCAAAGGTACCGTCGCGCTGATCGCGAGCGCGTCAGGCCTGATCGCGCCCGGCGCCAGCGCGACGGCAGAACGTCCCGGCGTCAACCAGCTGCGCGTGCTCGCCGGCGACCGTGACAACAACGCGACGGAGGATTTGCCAGGTTCGTCGCCGAACACGCCGCACGAGGACGACTCGCGCCGCATTCTGCAGAGCATTCGCGACGCGCGTCAACGCGCGGACCTGGTGATCGTCTACCAGCACAACCACGTGTTCGCGAACCGATCGTTCTCGACGCTCTTCACCGAAGGGATGCCGGAACGGCTCGCGCCGAACCCGTGGCTGGTGAAATGGACCCACGACGAAATCGACGCCGGCGCCGACGTCGTCGTCATGCACGGCGCGCCGCTGCTGCACGGCGTGGAGATCTATCGCGGACGGCCGATCTTCTACGACCTCGGCAACTTCATCTACAACGTGCCGCCGACGCTGACGTACATCGACGAGCCGATGGCCTGGGAGAGCGTCGTGGCGACGGTGCAGTTTCAACAGCGATCGCTCGCCTCCATTTCGCTGCGGCCGGTCGTGTTGAACACCATCGGCGACGGCCAGCCCGACGTGCACGACGAGTACGCCAGCAACGAGTTCCTGCATACGCGCGGCCTGCCGGCGCCGGCGAGCGGAGCGAGGGCGGGCTACATTCTCCAGCGCTTTGCAGACGCGTCGAAGCCCTTCAGGACGGTGATGGAGATCAAAGGAGCGACTGCGTCGGTGGCGATGGCCGCCAGGTGAAATACTGAGCGGCTCCCTTTGATGCCTCGGCGGATGGGAAGTACGATAGACGGGTGCGTCACCGGCGCGTCCTCCCTTCGGTTGTTCTCGCGCTTGCGATCGCCGCAACGGCGTTCGGGCAGTACGGCGGCCCGCGTGGACCCTTTCACGAGTACCCCAACATTCCGTACGACGGACGCTTCACGTTCGTCCGCATCAAGTATCAGACGGCGCCCAACGGATATTGGTACGGCGGGTGGCCTGCCTGGGGACATGGCTATCCGCTCTCAGAGCAGAACCTGATGAACATCGTCAACGAGACGACCGACCTTGCGCCGCGCGTCGAGGAGATCAATGCGCTCGCCTGGGACGATCCGGCGCTCTTCCGCTATCCGATCGCCTACATCATCGAGCCCGACTGGTGGTCGATGACAGATAGCGAAGCCGTCGCCATGCGTACGTACATGCAGAAGGGCGGCTTCGTCATCGTCGACGACTTCAAGCCGATGCGGCGGCGGTTCCCGGGATGGAGCTCGTACGACGATCGGCGGGGCGTGACGTACGGCAACGGCTGGAGCGTCCTCGAGACGTATATGAAACGCGTCATGCCCGAAGCGCGTTTCTACGATCTGGACGCAACCCACCCCATCTTCCACACCTTCTTCGAGATCGACGATCTCGATGTCGTGCCGCAGATCTTCAGCATCGGCGGCCGTCCGGTCTTCCGCGGCCTGTTCGAAGACAACGATCCCAACAAGCGCCTCCAGATGGTCGTCAACTACAACACCGACGTCTCTCAGTTCTGGGAGTGGTCGAGTTTCGGGCTGCGTCCAGTGAGCGAAACCAACGAGGCCTATAAGATCGGCGTCAACTACGTGATCTACGGTCTCAGCCACTGAAGGCCGCTCCGACAGCCCACACGGAGGCGAGCTTTACCGAGGTTCGGCGAGCAGAGCCTCGACGTTCGTCTCGAGGTTCTTGCGCTCCACGACGCCGATGTACCTGGCCGCGATGCGGCCTTTTTTGTCGATCAGAAACGTCAGCGGCAATGCTTTGACGTCGTAGTCCGCGGTCACGCGGCGGTCCCCCATCACAACGGGATACGGCATTTTCCGATCACGAGCAAACGGTGTGACCCTCAGCCATGCCTCATCGGCGTCCTTGAGGTCTTCATAGAGGATGTCTTCGGAGAAGCCATCGGAGCGGTAACGCAGAGGCGGCTTTCCAACCCATGCATGTATTGGCTTGAGCATTGCAGCGAACCTGGGTATGAAACGAATACTTCAGGCGTTCTCAGTCGCCGCACTGGTCTTCGCATGTGCTCCCGCAGCGCAGGCACAGATTTCCTTCGGCGTTCGCCTCGGCACGCCCCCTCCGCCGCCACGCGCGTATCGCGTTCCACCGCCGCCTGGCCCCGATTACGAGTGGGTTGAAGGCTATTGGTACCCGGAGAACGGTCAATATCGGTGGCACAACGGCTACTGGACGCACCCGCCGTATGCGAATGCGTATTGGGTAGCGCCCTACTATCAGGGCAACGAGTACTACGCGGGCCATTGGGAAGGCCAAAGAGGCGATGTCCATCACAACCATGGCTGGGACCAAAGCAGGCAGCGCGATCAGAGCTGGGGCTATCCAGAACAGAATCCGCGCGGCACGAGCGGTTCCTACCAGAACGGAGGCCAACGCTACCGTGCGAACGGCGTCAACGGACAGATGACGCGGGAGCAGGCGCAGGCTGTCGTCCGATCCGCGTACCAGAATGTGCTCGGCCGCGAACCGGATCCGGCCAGCGCTGGCTTCGTGGACCGCGTGTTCAACGACCATTGGTCGCAGCAGCAGATTGAAAACGAGCTGCGAAACAGCGCGGAGTACCGGCAGAAGCAGGCTGGGCGAGGGCGATAGGCCAGCTCCGGGATTCTACCTTTGCAGGATCTCGCGGCGACCAGCAGCCAGGGCGCGTCCGATCATCTTGGTCACGACGCTCCCTGGCGCCCGCCGCTCGAAATATCGCACGTCCGCGACGACGATCAGTTTTCCTCGCGCCCGCGAGACCGCCACGTTGATTAGATTCTGAGCTGCCGAATAGGCGCCGCGCTCGCTCAGGAGCACGCCTGGCTTCATCGGCTCCGCGTCCACCGTATCCAGAATGACGACGTCACGCTCCTGTCCCTGGAAGCGGTGTACTGTGCTGCATTCGATGCGGCCATCCTCGCGATCCCCAACCCGCTCCTTGAGACGTGTCCTGATCGCACGCGCCTGATCGACATATGGCGTGATGATCGCCACCGACTCGGCACCCGCGTGGACGGCGCGGCTGGCGAGGTCGACACACAGACCAACGGCGACGAGGTTGATCCGGGATTGTGCCCCGGGGCCCGGTTGGCACGTCGTCTGCCCCTGGGTATCCAGAACGACCAGCGGTGATCCGGCAAAGGGCTCGCGCGCGGCAATGCGCTCGCGCACCGCCGGATCGCCGCCATGTTTCAGCCGGCCGGCATAGAAGAGATCGGAGACCAGCTCCCCTATCTGAGGATGCATCCGGTACTGCACGTCCAGCATCGCCACCAGCGGCGAGGACAGCGGCTCCGCCACCGCGACGTCGAAGATATTGCGGCCCATCACCTTCCGGACGTAGTCCTCATTCGATTGCACGATCGACGGCAGCTGGCACGGATCCCCGACGATCACGGTCTTGCGACGCCCCAGGCAGGCCGCGTAGAACAGCGCCGGCAAGACCGCCATCGACGCCTCTTCCACGATCAGCACATCAAATCGCTGCTCCGCCATCAGCGGCGAGAAATAGCCATTGGTCAACGTGGACAGCACCAGCGACGCAGCTTCGACGACGTCGCGCTCCTTGTTGAGCAAATATTTTCTTCGCTCGGCGATGGCCTCGTCGTAGAGCGCCAGCGCTCGGACCAGTCGCGTGGTTCGTCGTCCAATCAATCGGGCCAGCGCAGCCGGAGAGCTGTCCTGAAGGTCGCCAGCGCACCGTGCGCCGAAAATATCTTCCAGCTGTGTCAGCGGCCGCCGAGGTCGCGATGCGCCGAAGAGATCGTCTTGATAAGGGACATCTGCGTCCGACAAGGTGGACATCGCTTCCTGGCAGCGCCGCAAGGCCAGCGCCACCGCCGGGCGGCGGATCGACATCCGGTCCAGCTCCTTCCGGTGCTCTGCGTTCAGCCGGGTCACGACGTCGCGCAAGGCGGCACCGAAGGTCTCGCCATCGCTGCGGCCGATTCGCACGACCGTCCCCGCCTGAATCGCATCGCTCATCTCGGGGTCCGCTGCGATCTGCTCGAGCGCCTGATCCAACGCAGCATTGGTCGTCGACAGGACGAGGATCCGCAGCCCCTGCGCCATGAGCTCGCCTACGATGTGCGCGAGCGTCGTCGTCTTGCCGGTTCCGGGTGGCCCCCAGACAAACGCCAGATCGCTGTCCGAGCAAAGTCGGACCGCGGCACGCTGGCTGGCGTTCAAGGACTCGTGCGCTCGCATCAATGATCGTGGCTCGAACGTCGGCTCGAGCTTGCCGAACAACGTCATCGCCCGGTCGACCGCAAAGCGGTGGGGGTCGATCTCTTCGAGCGCCTTGAGAAGCCTTTCGTAGAGAAACCAGGGATAGATGACGAGCACGGCGTTTCCGTCCTTCAAGGCGACGGAGCGCTCGCTCCACAGCGTCAGTTCGGCACCGTCGACGCGTTCGATTCTCACCAGTTGTTCTGCGCCGGACCCGCGCAGGGTGCATTCGAGGCCGGCGACGAGCTTGTCGTCGAATGACAGCGCCCTGAACGTGTATGACGCGCCGCTCTCCGGCTCGTCGAGCACGTTCCGCTGGCCATCGGTCAGGATGACCTCGAACGATCCTCGGCGCTCGCGCATGGCGTCCATCTCCTGCCGGATGGCGCGGACGAAATGAGAGACGAAACTGGACAGCAGGCTCGGAAGAGACGCGGAGCCTTTCCCAACCTTCACGGAAGTCATTGTCGAGAAAGGATCGTAGCCTCATCCGGAACAGCGAGGAAAGGACGAGGAAGCGGGAAAGATTTCAGATATCCCGCCCCATCGCTATGGAGGGGTTTCGCAATGGTTCGTGCGCGGCCTGATCTTGCCCGTGTCGTCAGCGGCGCGTGCCTTGCTGTATCGACGATCTCCTGGCCGTCCGGTGCCCGGGTCATCGAATCGGCGCAGCCGGACACGACGCGGCTTCTGTCGCCGCGCGCGATCGCGCGTGAGCTGCACCGCGGTGAGGAGCACCACTATCAGCTCGCACTGGAGAACAACGAGTGCGTCCGTGTCATTGTCGAGCAGCATGGGATCGACGTCGTGGTTCGCGTCAACAGCCTGGAACCGGATGCGCCCGCCGTCGAGGTCCAGGACGACATCACGAATCGGGGACAGGAAGCAGTCGACGTCGTCGCCGACAGCGCATCGACTTACGCACTGGCGGTCGCAGCTGCGGCCGGCAGCGTCGCCACCGGCGCCTATGAGATTCGCGTCGAGAGCCGACATGCGGCAACGTCCGCGGACCGTTCGCGCCAGGATGTGCGCAGGCTGCGCACATTTGGGGCACGACGAGCCGAGCGCGACGATTTCGCGGCGGCGGCAATATCGCTCGAGCAAGCGCTGACGATCGCCGAGGATGCCCTCGGACCTGACGATCGTGAAGTCGGCGACATCGCCGCGCAACTGGCCGATGTCTATCTGGATAAGCGGGACATGGCGAGAGCCGAGCCGATGTATCAGCGCGCCCTCGCGATTCTGGACGACGCGCTGGGCAACGAGCACCCGGTCCCGGCGGCCGTCCGGTCGCGACTCGCGAGGCTCTACCAGCTGACGGGAGACCGCGTGAAGTCTGAGGCGCTGATTCGGCCAAGCCTCGAGATCATCGAGCGCACGCTCGGCTCCGATCACCCGCTGTTCGTGCGCGGCCTGACGACGCTGCAGGCATTGCGCGAGAACGCGCGGGACTTCGAGGAGGCGGGACAGATCATCCGCCGCCAGCTGGCCATCCTCGACAAGATCGGCCTCGCCGACAGCGTCGAGTACGCGCAGTCATTGAGCGCTCTGGGTGGCGTCTACAACATGCAGCACGATGCTCGTGCCGTGGACACGCTGCAGCGGTCGCTCGACCTGTGCGAGAGGCTCCGCGGGCCTGAAACGAACTGCATGACGCCCGTGCTCGGGAACCTCGGTGTCGCCGCTCGGGATCGCGGCGACCTGGCGGCGGCCGAGGCCTATTACCGGCGCGCCCTCGCTGTCAGGGAACCGATCGTCGGCCGCGACAGCCCGGATTTGATTCCCACATTGAACAACCTGGCGAATCTCTACAACTCGGCAGGCGATCACGCACGAGCGCTGGATGCGCATTTCCAGGCCCTGCACATCGAAGAACAGGCGCTGAGTCCGTATCACCGCTATGCCCTGCTCACCGCGGGCAACATCGCCGTCATCAGCACGGCGACAGGCGATCTCGACGCGGCGATACAGTTTCAGCAGCGCGCCGATGCGATCATCGAAAAGCAGCTGGCGCTCAACATGGCGGTCGGGTCCGAGCGACAGAAGCTGGCCTTCGTTCGCGGCGTCGTGGATCGCACGGACCGGACGATTTCGCTGCATCTTCGTGAAGCGCCCAACAGTTCAGAGGCCGAGGCGCTGGCCGCGCTCGTGGTGCTCCAGCGGAAGGGGCGCGTGCTCGACGCGATGACCGATACGTATGCCGCCGCTCGCCGGCGCGACGCCAATCCAGCGGACCGGGAACTGCTCGAACGACTCAACGCCACCACCGCCAGCCTTGCGCATCTGGCGTCGGCCGCACCGGAAGGCACGACCGCCGAGGCACGGCAGGCGTCGATGGCGGCACTCGACGAACTCAAGGAGCGGCTCGAAGCGGAGATTGGCGCGCGCGATGCCGAGTTCCGGTCACAAACGCAGCCGGTCACGCTGCGTGCGGTGCAGGCCGCGCTGCCGGAAGACTCGGCGCTGCTCGAGTTCGTCGTCTTCCGGCCGTTCGACGCCAGGGAGGATCGTTACGAAGACGCCTACGCAGCGCCGCACTATGCCGCGTAC
>Ga0070665_100006279_pt1 | contig 12146 bp, 11 predicted proteins | sample KBSS13metaG_FD_65862 | JGI IMG/M metagenome (GOLD analysis project Ga0070665, IMG submission 65862) | Switchgrass rhizosphere microbial communities from Kellogg Biological Station, Michigan, USA - KBS S1-3 metaG | ecosystem: Host-associated > Plants > Roots > Rhizosphere > Soil ...
ATCTGCGCCCTGGCACGCGCGATTCGACGTTCCGGGCTGTCCGCCCGATGATGCTCCTCGATTGCGTCCACCAGCTTGTCGATGCCTTCACCCTGCGCGGCAACGAGTTTGAGGATCGGCGCCATGGTCTCGCCACGAAGATCACGCACCGTCTGGTCAGCGCCCTCGCGGTCCGCTTTGTTGACGACGACGATGTCCGCCACTTCCAATAAGCCAGCCTTCGCGGCCTGAACCGCGTCGCCCGCACCGGGATTCAGGATCACGACCGTCGGATCGGCGACCGCAGCGATCTCGATCTCCGACTGCCCGACGCCGACGGTCTCCAGCACGATCTGGTCATAGGACAGCGCAGCCAACAGCCTTATCGCCGCCGGAACCGAGGCCGCCAGCCCGCCCAGATGTCCTCGAGTGGCTACCGAACGGATCAATACATCGGAGTCGTTGATATGTGCGGCCATTCGAATGCGGTCACCCAGCAGCGCTCCCCCGCTGTACGGCGACGACGGATCAACGGCGAGCACAGCGACGCGCATGTCCCGCTCGCGGTACGCACCGACCAATGCCCCGACCGTCGTCGACTTGCCGGCACCCGGCGGTCCCGTCACACCGACGATGCGTGGCGGCGTCGTCGGCCCGACCGCATCGAGAACCTCATTGCGGCGCGGACTCTCGACCAGGCTCAGCAACCGGCCGGCGGCACGGATGGACCCGTTGCGTGCCGACTCGATGAGCTCGTCGATGGTCATCGCCCTCAGTCTAGGGAGCCGGAACCTCGATCACGGTGGCGGAACCCATTCCGCCGCCCGCACACATCGCCGCGACACCGATACCGCCGCCGCGCCTGCGCAGTTCATGCACCAGCGTCACAAGCATCCGGGCTCCCGTCGCCGCGACGGGGTGGCCAAGCGAGCAGCCACTACCGTTGGGGTTGACCTTCTCGGGGTCGAGGTCGAGCATCTTGATCGTGGCCACGCACATCGAGGCGAACGCCTCGTTGATTTCGAACAGGTCGACGTCCGCGAGCGAAAGGCGCGCCCGGCCAAGCGCTTTCGGGATCGCTTCGACAGGCGCGAGGCCCGTCGATGCCGGATCCACGCCTACCGACGCCCACGACCGGATGCTCGCCAAGGCGGGCAGGCCCAGACGATCGCTGGCGATGCCCAGCACTGCAGCGGCGTCGTTGCCGCCGCAGGCGTTGCCCGCGGTGATCGAGAACCCTTCGATCTCGGGGTGAAGCGGCTTGAGCGCGGCCAGCTTCTCCCGGGTGGTGTCGCGCCGCGGATGCTCGTCGACCTCGAACAGGCCGTGCGGCGTCTCGATAGGAACGATCTCGTGCTTGAACCGTCCCTCGTCAATGGCCCGAATGGCCTTGCGGTGTGAGCCGAGCGCCCACTCGTCCATCTCCTCGCGAGACACCCCGGCCTTGACCGCGGCGTTCCATCCGACGGTGATCGACATGTCCATGTTCGGCGCGTCAGGACGGTTCGGATGTGTCGGCGGGAACCAGTCGACCATCTCGTCACCGACCCGCCGCGTGAACCGTGGTGACGTCGACGCCGAGTTCACCCCACCCGCCAGGATCAGCTGATCCATCCCGGCGCGGATGCTCGCCGCTGCGCTCTGCACGGCGGCCTGGCCCGCGGCGCAATGCCGGTTCACGGCGAGGCCCGGCACCGACGCCAGCCCTGCGGTGATCGCGGCGTGGCGGGCAACGACACCGCCGCCATAGAGACCCTCACCGAGAATCACGTCATCGATTTGCGAGCTGTCGAGATCGGATACCGCGGCGCCGACAACGTGCTCTGCCAGCTGATACGCGTCGGTGTCACGCAGTGTGCCCTTCACGGCGGTGCCGATGGGCGTGCGCAGCGCGGACACGATGACGGCGTCAGGCATGGGTGTCTCCGTTTCGTATGAGAATGCTATTCTCTCAGTTCGAGAGTGCCAGTTGCAAGAAGGGGAACCACATGCAAATCGCAGGTAGCTCGGCGATCGTCGTCGGCGGAGCCGGTGGCCTGGGTGAGGCAACCGTTCGTCGCCTGCACGACGCGGGCGCCAAGGTCGTCGTCGCCGACCTCGCCGATGACAAGGGCAAGGAGCTCGAAAACGAGCTCGGCGTGCGCTACGTCCGCACCGACGCCACGTCCGAAGAGTCGGTCAACGCGGCCATCGCGGAAGCGGCGTCGCTGGCTCCCCTGCGAATCTCGGTCGACACCCACGGCGGCCCGGCCGGCGGCGGGCGTCTGGTCGGCAAGGACGGTTCTCCGCTGAGCATGGAGGCCTTCGAGAAGACCATCACGTTTTATCTGACCGCGGTGTTCAACGTGATGCGGTTGGCGGCCGCCGAGATCGCGAAATCGGAGCCGCTGGAAGAGGGCGGGCGTGGCGTGATCGTCAACACCGCGTCGATCGCGGGCTATGAAGGACAGATCGGCCAGCTGCCCTACTCCGCCGCCAAGGGCGGCGTGCTGGGCATGACACTCGTTGCCGCGCGCGACCTTTCGCCGCTCGGGATCCGCGTAGTCACGATCGCGCCCGGCACCATCAACACCCCGGCGTACGGCAAAGCTGCCGACCAACTCGAGCAGTACTGGGCGCCGCAGATTCCGTTCCCCAAGCGCATGGGCCGCTCGACGGAGTACGCGCAACTGGCCCAGAGCATCATCGAAAACGACTATCTCAACGGCGAAATCATTCGTCTCGACGGGGCGCTGCGGTTTCCCCCGAAATGACCCTGGCGGGGAAAGTCGCGTTCGTCGCCGGTGCCAGCAGAGGCATCGGGGCGACGATCGCCGAGGCGTTGGCCGCTCAAGGTGCGGCGGTTGCCGTGGCCGCACGCTCTGAGCAAGAGGGCAAGGTACCGGGCACCATCCACGCAGTCGCCGACCGAATCACGTCGGCCGGTGGCCGAGCCATCCCCGTCTCGTGTGATGTCACGAGCGAGGAGTCGGTCGAAGCCGCTGTCGCACAGACGGTTTCGGAGTTCGGGGGGATCGACATCCTGATCGCGAACGCGGGCGTACTATGGCTCGGTCCGATCGAGTCGACTCCGCTGAAGCGGTGGCAACTGTGCCTGAACGTCAACCTGACCGGTGTCTTCTTGGTGACGAAGGCCGTGATTCCGCATGTGAAGGCGCGCGGCGGCGGGTCGCTGATCGCGATCACGACGACCGGCGTCGGCATGATCGAGCACGGCTCGAACGCGTACTGGGTGTCGAAGGCCGGCGCCGAGCGGTTGTACCTCGGCCTGGCCGCAGATCTCAAAGCCGACAACATCGCGGTGAACTGCCTCAGCCCGTCGCGGGTGGTGCTCACCGAGGGCTGGGCCGCCGGTGGCGGCGGCATGGAGATTCCTGACGAGATGGTCGAGCCACCCGAGGCGATGGCCAACGCCGCGGTGCTGTTGGCGCAACAGGATGCAACCGGCATCACCGGCACCATCCAGCGCTCCGAAGAACTCGTCGCCTAGCAGGAAAGGGCCCGCGAATGAATCAGGTCTCCGTAATCACCGGCGGCGCAGGCGGAATGGGGCTGGCCACGGCCAAGGTCGTCGGCCAAACCCACAGAGTCGTCCTCTGCGACGTACGGCAGGACCGGCTTGATGATGCGACCGCCGCGCTGAAGGACCTTGGAATTGCGCCCATAGTCGTCAACTGCGACGTCACCGACCGGCAGGCGGTCAACCGTCTGCTCGCGACCGCGGCCGATCTCGGAAGGATCGCCTCGGTCATCCACACTGCTGGGGTCAGCCCCAGCATGGGCGACGCCGACTATGTCATGAGGACCAACGCGATCGGCACGGTGAATGTCAACGAGGCCTTCTTCGCGTCCGCCGGCGAGGGATCGGCGATCGTGAACGTGGCGTCAATGGCGGCCCACATGCTTCCGGAGGAGATGATTCCGGCAGAGCGATTTCCGCTTGCCTTGAAGGACGAAGCGGCCTTCATGGACCACATGATCTCGGCCTGCAACCTGGTACCCGAGGAGGCGCGATCTGGCATCGCCTACGCCGTGAGCAAAAGCTTTGTCAGGTGGTACAGCACATCGCAGGCCGAAAGGTTCAACGGTCGGGGCCTGCGCGTCGTGTCGGTCTCCCCAGGGTCGATCGACACCGAAATGGGCAGGCTCGAGGAGCAGGCCGGCGCCGGTGCGATGGTCGCCGACGCCGCAGTGCCGCGGTGGGGCAAGCCGGAGGAGATGGCGGAACTGCTGGCCTTCTGTGCAAGTGATCGAGCCGGATACCTCACCGGCACCGACATCCTCAACGACGGCGGAGTGATCGCCTCGATGAAGGAGCGCGCCAGAATCGCCGCCCAAACCACCTAAGCGAGCGTGCGTGTCTGCGCGCCGACACGCCGCGAAATGCGTACAGACCGCGCACGTTCGACGCCCGGCGAACGCGGCGGAACTGCGTGTTCCGCAGCTGGCTTCGCGATTCCTCAGCCAAACCCACTAGTACGGCGCAGTCTGTGACGTGGTGGTGCAAGCCTGCGGGGAGGAAGCGCAATGCCACGAATCATGGGGTTCTCGCACATCGAATTGACTGTTGCCGACTGCGAGCGATCCGCCACGTGGTGGCAGGAGGTGCTCGGCTTCAAGCTAGTCAACCATCACGTGGGCGACACGTTTGTTGTCAACGCGATGGTTCACCCGTCGGGCGCCGTCGTCGACGTGATGACGCATGACGCGACCGCTTCGCACGGCGCATTCGACGAACGACGGATCGGCCTGGATCACTTGTCGTTTCGAGTGGCGGACCGGCGCGAGCTACAGCAATGGGTGACCCATCTGGATGCCAACGGTGTTGCACACAGCGGGATCATCGACATCGGATACGGACCGACAGTCGTGTTCCGCGATCCGGACAACATCCAACTCGAGTTTTATGTCCACCCAGACCACTTCGAGATGTAGCCATGACCGACGAGCGTGCGCAAAATGTACGCAGTTGACGGCGTGTCGGTGTGCAGACGCGCACGCTCGCGGTAGTTGGGGTGTGCGGTAGTTGGGGTGTGCGGTAGTTGGGTCACTTTTCCTTGGCGATGAGGCCGTCGACGATCTTGTTGAAATCAGCCGTCCCGAAGGACACATATTCGGACAAGTTCGCGTAGTCCAACGACGCCATCACCGACTTCTCGAGTTGCATGTTCATCAGCCGCTTGGTGCTCTCCAGCGCTTGTTGCGGCAACTCCATGATCTTCTTCGCGCACGCGATCGCCTCGGCCAGCGGGTCCGCGACCACATGGTTGGCCATCCCCAGCTCGAGCGCTCGCGCGGCCTTGATCCGCACACCGGTGAACGCGAACTCCTTGGCCTGCAACAAGCTGATCTGCGACGGCCATACCAGTGGCCCGCCATCCGCGGCGACCAGTCCGATCGACACATGCGGGTCGGCGAAGAACGCCGTCTCCGCCATGTAGACGATGTCCGAGAGCGCTGCCAGGCTGCAGCCCAACCCGACGGCCGGGCCGTTGACCGCGGCGACCACGGGGATGCGGCAGCGCACCATGCCGATGACGAGGTCGCGGCCGTGCTTGATGGTCTTTTGACGCAGCGCCTCGTCGTTGCGCAACTCGTCGAGGTAGTTGAAGTCACCACCAGCTGAAAAGGCCCGGCCTGCACCGGTGATCACGGCCGCCCGCGCGCCGACATCCTCGTTGAGTTCCTCCCAGATCCTGGCCAGCCCGACGTGCAGCGCGTCATTGACCGCGTTGAGTTCATCCGGGCGATTGAGCGTGATGATGCGCAGGCCGCCGTCGGCCTTGACATCGATTTCCGCTGGCATGCCATACATTTCAGACCCCTAATCCCAGAATGCGCGATGCGATGATGTTCTTCTGAATCTGGCTCGTGCCGCCCATCACGCTTTGCGCGCGGCTGTACATGTAGGCGGCGAACAACTCGGGGTCGCCGGTGCCGACGGTCTTCAACGCCGCATGGCCCACGGATTGCTCGACCCATGTCATCAGCAGCTTGTCGAGTGACCCCTGCGGACCATGGGTGATGCCGTCGAGCTGCTCGGACAACCGCCTGCGCACGTGCAACCGCAGCATTTCCGTCTGCACCCACGCCCATGCCAACTCTTCGGGCGGTGTGCCGTCGACGCGTGATGCCAACTGCCGCACCAGTTTTCCGTATCTCGCCGAGAATCCCAGTGTCGACGGCTCCCGTTCGTGGCTGACGACCGTCATCGCCAGCTTCCAGCCCTCACCCGGTGCACCCACCATGTTCTCGGCGGGCACCCGCGCACCGTCGAACTCGACCTGACCGAATTCCTTGGTGACGCCGCTGATCATCTTCAACGGTCGCTGCTCAACGCCGGGTTGATGCATATTGATGATGAACGCGGAGATGCCCCGATGCTTGGGGACATCTTTGTCGGTGCGCGCCAACAGCAGACACCAATCGGCGACATCGGAATAGCTGGTCCAGATCTTGTGCCCGTGGATGACGTACTCATCGCCCTCGCGCGTCGCGGCGGTGGACAGCGACGCCAGGTCGGACCCCGCACCCGGCTCGGAGAAGCCCTGGCACCACCGCTCAGTGCCGTTGATCATGCCTGGCAGAAAGCGCTGCTGTATTTCCTTGCTGCCGTGATGCCCGAACGCGACGACCAGATACCCCAGGCTCGGGCGCGCGGGTGCGCCGGCCTTTGCGATCTCTTCGTCGACGATGACGTCGTACACCGGCGGAAGGTCTTGGCCACCATATTCTTTGGGCCACGAGGTGCCGAAGAAGCCAGCCTGATAGAGCGCCTTGTGCCAGTCGCCCTGAGCGGCCCAGTATTCGTCACCCGACGTCGGGAACTTGCCCTTTTGCTCGGTCAGCCAGCCGCGTAACCGTTCCCTGAACGCGGCCTCATCCGGTGAATCACGAAAGTCCAATGGTCAGCTCCTCCAGCTTCACCGGCCATGTCTCGGTGGCCGTCAGCACCCGGCGCAGGTAGACATGCGCGAGGCATTCCCAGGTATTGCCGATGCCGCCGTGCACCTGGATCGACGTCTCGCAGACCGTCAGTGCCGCACGCGCACAGTAGATCTTGGCTACCCGCGCCGCCTCGATCGCCTGCGACGACGGCAGTTCGTCGACAGCCCATGCGGCGTGGCGCAGCACGCTGATCGACCCTTCGATCAGCGCCAGGCTTTCCGCCAGCAGATGTCCGACTGCCTGATAGGACCCGATGGTCGCGCCGTACTGCTCGCGGACCTTCGCATAGTCGACTGCCAGGGCCTGCGCTCCACGCGCAGCACCGACCAGGTCGGCACACGTCACCGCAAGCGCCAGCGCCCGCCAGCGAGCTGCGTCCTCTTCGGAGAGTTCGCCCAACTCCGTCGGCGATTCGACCACTCCCCCAAGGCTTCCCGTCAAATCGATCGATGCAGGCGCGACGTCCGGAACCGACGGCTCCACACCCAATCGGATCAGTTCGTCGGCAAGCACCGGCCCCATGAACGGCACGTCGACGAGACCGCGCGCGAACTCCTCGGCGACGATCGCTACCTCGACGCCTGATGCGCCGTCAGATCGCAACGTCCGAAAGCCCGTGCCCTCGACGGCCTTCTCCAGCCGGGCGATCCGACTTGCGTCGTCGAGGTCAGCAACCGAACCGGGGCCGAGGTCATCGGCCAGCTTCGCTGCGGCCTCCCGCAGTTGCTGCTGTTCACTGGTCAGACGGACGTCCACGCACGCTCCTTCAACACTCGGCGCAACACCTTCCCCGATGGCAGGCGCGGTATTTCAGGTACGAACACCACCCGGTTCGGCCGCTTGTACGACGCTAGCCGGTCCGCCACCAAGGCCACCAGCACGTCCGCCTCGACCGGGCGACACGTCTTTACGGCAGCAACGATGGCCTCACCGTTCGCCGCATCGGGCACCCCGAACACCGCACAGTCTTCGACGGCCGGATGTCCGTGCAGCACCGCCTCGATCTCGGCCGGAGCCACCTGAAACCCCCGCACCTTGATCATCTCCTTGGCGCGATCGGTGATCCGCAGCCAGCCGCCGACATCCAGGTAGCCGACGTCGCCGGTCCGATACCAGTCGCCCGAAAATGCCTGCGATGTCGCCTCGCTCGGCAGGTAGCCCGCCATCACCGAATCAGAGCGCACCTGGATCTCCCCGATCGCGCCGGGCGACAGCACCTCACCGTCCTCCAGTGACACGATGCGCACACTGACCCCCGGCACCGGCCGACCGACGGTGTCGAGCCGCGCGCCCTCGAGGTCGTTACACGCAATGACCGGCAATTCGCTTGTCCCGTAAGCAGTCACCCAGCTCACGCGCGTCCTGGCCGTGACGGCCTCGGCGACGCTCTGCGCGACGGGCGTTGCGCACCACATGATGTAGCGCAGCGACGACAGGTCATAATTCTCCAGCTGCGGATGGGCGGCCAACGCCAAAGCGATTGGCGCGACGGCCATCTCGACCGTGATCCGATCGGTCTCGATGTGATGCAACATCAGGTCGATGTCGAACCGGCGGTGCAGTCGGATCCATGCACCGGTGTCGAGCGCCATCACGATGTTCAGCAGACCCAAGATGTGCGACGGCGGCGTCATCACCTGCATGCGATCGGCCGACGTCAGCTGCAGCGCATCACGCCAATGCCGCACCGCGACGGCGAACGATCCGTGGGTGTGCCGCACCGCCTTGGGCATGCCGGTCGTGCCCGAGCTGAACACGAACAGCGCGTCGCTCTCCGGAGCCGGTTCCTCGAAGGTCCGTTGCCCGGGTGTGATCGCCTCGTCCAGCGAGAGCATCGGCATCACGTCGGCGAGCACAGGATGGTCGCCGACCGCATGTGATGGCGCCGTCAGCGCCACGGCGTTGGAGACCTCGGTTCGCTTCCAGGCCGGACTCAGCAGCACCGCCGCGGCACCGAGCCGCCAGATGGCCCATAGCGCGATCACGAATTCCGGGCGGTTCGACGACATCAGGGCGACCCGGTCGCCCGACCGCACGCCGCGGTGTTCCAACACTGTGGCCATCCCGTTGGCGAGGGCGTCGAGCTGCGGGAGGGTGTATTCCCGCTGGTCGAAGGCGAGCGCCGTCCGCTCACTCACGTCGCGCCCGCTCCTTTCCGCCAATTGAGAAGGTTTCCGTTGTCGAGGAGAATGGTATTCTCTTAATATCAGAATGACAATGCCAGACGACAGGGGGACCATGCCCAAGCCGCACTTGTTCCACCGTGCGACGGTGTCTCGGATCATCAAGGAGACGGCCGACGCCAGGACCTATGTGCTGGCGCCCGACGAGACGCCGTTCGCCTACAAGGCCGGGCAGTTCTGCACGTTCAAGGTGCGCGTCGACGGCGAGGACCTTTACCGGTCCTACTCGATGTCGAGTGCACCGGAGACCGACTCTGAAATGGCGACGACGGTCAAGCGGGTGCCCGGCGGCAAGGTGTCGAACTGGATGCTCGACAACCTCGTCGAGGGCGACGAGGTCACGCTCACGCGGGCAGCGGGCACCTTCTGCCTGACTGAATCGACCGGACCGCTGCTGGGCTTCAGCGGCGGAAGCGGCGTGACACCCATCCTCTCGCTCGTCAAAAGCGCGTTGGCCACTACCGATCGCCCGGTGCGACTGCTGTGCGCCGACAAGGACCGGGCGTCGGTGATCTTCGACGCGGTGCTCGACGACCTGGTCGCCCGCCACCCCGACCGCCTGTCGGTGGTCCGCCACATCGATGCCGAAAACGGGCTGATCGATCCCGCCGCGGTCGTCTCCTTCGTCGGCGCCGACGCCGACGCCGACTGCTATGTCTGCGGCCCAGAGGGTTTCATGTCCGTCGTGACATCTGCGCTGCCCGGCCCGGGGCGGATTTTCATCGAGGACTTCGACGCGACGCCACAGCCCCACGAGCCCGCAACCGCTGAGCAGGTCGGCGACACCGGCGGCACCATCACGATTCACATTGACCGCAAGAAGGCCGAGGTGCCTCGGGTGCCCGGCGAAACGCTGCTCGAAAGCGCACGGCGCGCTGGGGTTTCGCCGCCGTTCTCATGCGAGGCGGGCAATTGCGGCACCTGCATGGCGCGGCTGTCCGAAGGCCACGCGACGATGAAGGTCAACGACGCGTTGGAGCCAGATGAGGTCGAGGACGGCTATGTGCTGACTTGCCAGGCGATTCCGGATACGCCATCGGTCACCGTGCACTACGAAGACTAAGACTCGACGTCGCCGTGCTCGTCGAGTGTCGGCGGCGGCCGGAACTGCGGCTCGTACCCCGCGACGCGAATCGGGCTGCCGACCAACCTGAACTCCCCTGCCGTGACGAGCGCCTCGGGCGTTGCCTCCAATGCTTCGGGAAGCGTGCGGACCGCTGCCGCCGGAATGCCGAGTGGACGCAGCCGTGATTCCCAGCCGAGCGCGGTGTCGGTGGCCAGCGCCGCGGTGACCACCTTCAGGACCTGATCACGCCTGGCGGCGCGCTCTGCCATCGTCGGGAATCCATCGATTTTCGCCTCGTCGGCGAACGCCTTCCAGAATGCGTCGTGCGTGATGAATAGTGCCAGATATCCGTCAGCTGTCGAAAAGAGTTGCGCCGGCACATAATACGAGTGTGCTCCGTATGGGTAGCGCTGCGGCGCTGCGCCGTCGTTGAGGTAGGCCGACGCCCGGTAGTTCAGCTGCGACAACATCACGTCGCGCAGACACACGTCCACCTGGCCGCCGCGCCCCGAGACGATCTGAGCGAGCAACCCGAGCGCCGCCGCGAGCCCGGTCGAGTTGTCGGCCGACGAGTAGCCTGGCAACGTCGGTGGCCCAGCCGGATCACCCGTCATCGCGGCGACACCCGTGGCCGCCTGGATGACGTAGTCGAACGCCGGGTCATCGCCGCCGTCCAGCCCGAAACCGGTCATCGCAACGCACACGATCTTTTCGTTGAACTTCCGTAACGCTTCGTAGGTGAGTCCGAGCCGCTTGATCGCCGACGGCTTCATATTCACCAGCAGCGCATGTGAATTCGCGACGAGCTCACCCAGGCGCTGGCGTCCCTCCTCCGAATGGAGGTCGAGGCACACGCTCTGCTTGTTGCGGTTCAAGCTGGCGAAGTAGCTGTCGCTGACCTGCCGCGAGATCTCGCCGCCCGGCGGTTCGATCTTGATGACCTCTGCGCCGAGATCGGCCAACAGCATCGTTGCGTACGGGCCGGCCAGCATGACACCGACCTCGAGGATGCGGATGCCGGCGAGGGGGCCTTGATTCATCGCACTGCGGCGGCCAGCTGCGAAATGACTTCGCGTGTACGGTATTTCGAGGCAATCAGCTCGTCGCGGTTCTCACCGATCGGCAGCAACCGCACCGAAAGGTCGGTGACACCGGCGTCGGCGAATTGCCGGAACCGCGCCAGAATCGCCTCTTCATCGCCGGCCGCGGTCAGGTCACCGACGTCGCGGGCATCGCCGCGATCGAGCAGCTTCTGATAGTTCGGCGACGTTTCCGCCTCGGCCAAAATTCGATTAGCGCGCTCCTTCGCCGCGTCGATCTCAGAGTTCGCGCACAGGCACACCGGAATGCCAGCGACGATCCGTGGCGCCGGACGGCCCGCGTTGTCAGCTGCCTTGGTGATCCGCGGCGCGATGTGGTCACCGATAGCCCGCTCGTCGGCCATCCACAGGACGGTCCCGTCGGCGAGTTCGCCTGCGATCTGCAGCATCACCGGCCCGAGCGCTGCAACCAGGACCGGCATCGGCGAATCTGCGCCAAGCACAGTCGGATTATGAACGTTGAACGAGTCGTTCTCCACATCGACATCGCCCGGACCGGCCAGCGCCTTGTTGAGCACCTCGAGATAATCGCGGGTGTAGGCCGCCGGCTTCTCGTACGGAATGCCGAGCATGTCGCGCACGATCCAGTGGTGTGACGGCCCGACGCCAAGCGCCAGCCGTCCGCCGGTGCCTGCATGAACCGACAGCGCCTGGCGCGCCAGCGCGATCGGATGCTGAGCCTGCAGCGGCACGACCGCGGTGCCGAGTTCGATGCGCGATGTGCGTGCGCCCATCAGCGACACCATGGTGAGGCAGTCGAAGTCGTTGGGCACTTGCGGCATCCACGCAGTGTCGAGTCCGGCCTGCTCGGCCCACTCGATGTCCTCGAGCAGCTTTTTGACCTTGCGGGCCATGTCGCCGCGCTCGGCC
>Ga0070665_100006280_pt1 | contig 12144 bp, 14 predicted proteins | sample KBSS13metaG_FD_65862 | JGI IMG/M metagenome (GOLD analysis project Ga0070665, IMG submission 65862) | Switchgrass rhizosphere microbial communities from Kellogg Biological Station, Michigan, USA - KBS S1-3 metaG | ecosystem: Host-associated > Plants > Roots > Rhizosphere > Soil ...
GCCCTTGCCGCCGGCGAGTCCGGCGCGGACGAGCTGGAAGGTGTCGGCGCGGTAGGTCTCGGCGCAGGAGGGGCAGACGGTGGCGCGGCGGTTGCCGCAGGGCACGTAGATCACGCCGTCGGGCATGTTCGCGGTCGCGGTACTGCTGGTGATCCGCCCGGTCGAGGTCTCCACCCGGTGGATCTCCCCGGCGAGCCGGATCGGGTGCGAGCAGCCCGCGGCCGCGGTGATGTGTCCGCGCCACCGGTCGAAGTCGGGCGACCCGGCCCGGCGGGCGAGCCCGTCCATGAGCGCCTGCGGGACCTCCCCCGCCGTGGTGGTCATGGCCGGATGGCCCCGGCGTCGTAGAGGCCGGCCCAGCGGCAGCGCCGCAGCAGGGAGGCGACCACGACGATGGTCGGCACGTCCCAGCCGGCGAGCCACTCGACGATGCGTCGGTCGTAGTCGCCGAGGGCGATGCCGTCGAGCTGTTCCATGATCGCGGCGCGGTTGTCGGCATGAATGCGGGTGCGCCACTGGTCGTCGGACTCGTGGAAGAACGGGTACCGCATGTCGTCGGCGACGTCGTAGGGCTCCCGCAGCCGGCGCGGTGACTCGTCGATCGGCCGGGGCATCATGCGGCACCCCCGTGGCCCGCGATGCGGCTGATCTCGACGTCGGACAGGTAGGCGCAGCGCATCCGGCGGGGGATGCCGCCCTCAGCGAGCAGCAGGCCCACGCCAGGCGTGCCGGGGTCGATCTGCGAGGCGTCGAAGCCGCGAGCGTGCCAGCCGTGGCCGAGCACGATGTCCGAGCTGGTCTCGGTCGTGCAGCGGAACGCGAGCCGGTAGCCGAACAGGTCCCGCAGGCTCGTCGGGATGATGTCGGCACTCGGCCGCTGGGTCGCGGCGACGACGATGATCCCGGCGGCCCGGCCGCGGGCGATCACGTCGCGGAGGAGGAGCGAGAAGGTCTCGCGGGCGCGCTTGTCCCCGGCCGTGGCCGAGAAGTAGGCGAGTTCGTCGATCACCAGCATGATCGGGTGGTTGCCGTCCCCGCGGCTGATCTTGCGCAGCTTCCAGCCGTCGAGGTGGTCATAGCGGGCGTCCATCTCGGCCTGTAGCTCGCGGAGCCGGTCGATCGCGTCGTCGAGCGAGGAGCCGACGAACACCTCGGCGCGGTCACGCCACAGACCCAGCTCGACGCGCTTACCGTCCATCAGCCACAACCGGCAGTCGCTGGCCAGCGCAGCGTGGGCGACCAGATTGTTCAGGGCCCCGGACTTGCCCGCGCCGGGCTCCCCGGCGGCCAGGAGGTTCTTGTAGATCAAGGTGATGTCGACCGGGCAGGCGTTCTCGTCGATGCCGAGGTAGATCTGGTCGTAGATCGACAGCGGGCCGAGCCTTCGCGGGCTACGCATGGCCGGCCCGGTGGAAGGCCGGCGCGACCCGGGTCAGGGGCGAGGCGACGGCGGGCCCGTTCAGCGGATCGCGGCGGATCACCTCGACGAGCACCAACGCGGACAGCTTGCGGTGCGGGACGATCCGTACCTCGGAGGCCACACAGGACACCGCGATGAACGACGCGGCGAGTTCGAGATCGTGCGCGTCGATTCCGGCCCGGAGCAGCACCAGGACCCGCTCACCGACCACGTTGGGCCTCGACCACAGCAGCAGCGGCACGTTGCCCGAATAGTTCATGACACGGCGCTCGACGAACGTCGTCCGGAGCCGGTGGCGGGTCATCACCGCCCACCCGCGACGGGTGACATAGCGGCGGGAGCCGGGCCAGAGCAGAACGGCGAGCGCGACGCCGCCGAAGATCATCCCTGCGGCCCAGGCCGGCATCCTGTCGACGAGCCAGAACCAGCACGTCAGGACGACAGCCATGAGGAACAACTCGGCACGGAGCCGGATCAGCAGGCCCAGTACACGGGCGGGCCGGGAACGCTGCGGGCGATGGAAGGTCTCGAACGGCTCGGTCCGGATGAGCCGGTCGCAGGTGGATCGGACGCGGGTGCTCATCGCCGCCTCCAGTGGGCGAGGACGTCGGGGCCGGCGGGACCGATGGCGTTGCCGGCGGTGTCGAGGAAAGCGGTCGCGGCGCGGGCAGCGGTGCTCATCAGCTCCGAGTCGGTGCCGTGCAGCGCGAAGGTGTAGGCGGCGAAGTAGGCCGAGACCCAGCCGAGGAGCACGGTCCGCCCGATGCTGAGCTAGTCGAGCTCGGCGGCCACTCTCGCCGGTGCGGGTCGTCGTCGGCGAGGCGGTGGAGCTTGTCGGCCAGGACGTCGACGCGGGCGGCGGCGGTGTCGAAGGCTCGGCTGAGGTCCTGGTAGGTGCGATAGAGCTGCGCCGGGTCGGACGTCGCCGAGACCATGGTCAGTTCCTGCACGGTGATCACGCGCTCTTCGCGGCCGAGATTGTGCGGATCTCCGCGGCCCGGAAAGCGATGCCCTCCCGCCCGTTGCGCGACCAGGGCTGCGCGATGAGGTGGACGGGCGTGACCTGCTGGCCCTGCTGGAGCTGAGGCGGCTCGTGTGTGGCGAGGGTGACGACGATGGTGTCGGCGCCGCCCTCGTCCATCACGACGAGCTGAGCGGCCCACAGGGGCAGGCTGGTGCGGCGGTCGAGGCGGTGGACGCCGTTGTCGTCGAGGCGGCGGTCGAACGGGCGGCCGACGGTGAAGCTCTTGCGGGAGACGTCGATCAGCAGTTCCATGACGGTGGCCCTCCAGGGCATCGGGTGGGCTCCACCGGGCTGGTGTGGTGGAGCGGATCCACCGTCACCCCGGAATCGTCTCGTCCCGCTGCCGTGGCTGTCTCACCTGCGATCAGGGAGACTCAACTAGTCTCATTTGTGTCTCATATCTGCTAGACTGGGCTGGTCATCGAGTCGCGAGGGGTTCGAGGTGGCCGACGGTCAGACGATGTTGAAGGCGCTGTTGACGTCACGGCACATGCAGGAGCACCGGGCGTTCTGCCGGGCCTACGACAAGGCAGCCAAGCAAGTCGACGCGAGCCTCGTGGGACGGACGCCGAGCAAGGCGACGTTCTACCGCTGGCTCGGTGGCGACCTGGCGAAGCTGCCACATCCCGATCACTGCCGAGTGCTCGAAGCGATGTTTCCGGGCTGCCGCGCGGCCGAGCTGTTCGAGAAGTGGGACGAACGCCGGCCCCTGCCCGACCTCGGTCCTGCGACTCAGGCGGCCCGGCTCGCCGGTCACACGGTTGAGACCCCGAAGCGGGCCGGCTACTCGGACCTCACGGCGGCGTTCGCGACCCGCGCAGAGTTCGCCGAGCACATGCCACCGCACACGCTGTTTGACCAGGCGTCGAGCATTCAGGCGGCCGGCCTGTCCCTGAACATGATCTGCCAGCAGTACAGCGATCAACGTCTCCGCACGACGCTGGCCCGAGGTGCCACAGTGCACGCGCTGTTCCTCGACCCGGACGGCGAGGCCACCAGAGCCCGCGAGACCGAGGAGGGCCTGACGCCCGGCGCCCTGTCTGGCCTGACCCGGCTCAACATCGACATGCTGCGCCGCATCCGCGACGAGCTGCCCGCCGAGGACCAGGACCGCGTGGAGCTGCGCACCTACGACGAGCCGGTCCGCTTCAACATCACGATCATCGACGGCCGCCAGGCCGTGGTTCAGCCCTACATGCCCGCGGTGCGCGGAGTGGACTCGCCGACCTTCGTCCTAGGCCGGCGCCCCGACGGCTCGGGGATGTTCGCGAGCTTCGAGCGTGTCCTGACGACCCTGTGGGACAGCGGGAAGGCCTGTGCCTAAGACTGAGCGGGTGACGCCCACTGTCGCCGAGCTGATGTCGATCGCTACCGAGGCGGTCGACCGCGCCGCCCACATGATCCGCGCCAGCGCACCGGGGCGGGTAACGATGAAAGGCGACCGGGACCCCGCTACTGAAGTGGATTTTGCAGTCGAGCGGGAGGTTCGGGACTTCCTTGCTCGGCGTGCGCCGGACGTTAGTTTTCTAGGTGAAGAGAATGGGCAGTCCGGGAGTTCCGGGGCTGGACTGATGTGGGCGCTCGATCCAATAGATGGAACTGTGAACTTTATTCACGGCCTTCCGTTATGCGGCGTTTCTCTTGGGCTCCTGGGGCGTTCTGTTCCGCAGCTCGGCGTCATCGACTTCCCATTCCTTGATCTCCGATACTCGGCAGTGCTAGGAGGTGGAGCATTCCGTGGGGACCGTCAACTTTCGGTAGCTAATACACGAGATCTGAGTGATGCGGTAGTTGCGATTGGTGACTACGCGACTGGTAACGAGGCTGAGCTAAAGAACCTAGACAGAATTAGGCTCACGCAGAAGCTTGCGCGCACGGTCCAGAGAATTCGAATGTTTGGTTCGGCCGCGATCGACTTGGCGTGGGTAGCCGAAGGCCTAATCGATGCAAGTGTAATGCTTGCAAATAAGCCTTGGGACGTTGCGGCTGGAGTTGTGATTGCACGCGAAGCGGGCGCGGTAGTGACGGACCGTCATGGACGCGAGCACGGCCTTAATTCGGAGTCTGTAGTCGCAGCCTCTCCGGCGATATCTGAGCAGCTGGCAATGCTCATCGACGAAATTTGAGTAGGCATTCTTTGCTGGGACAGGCTTTCTGCTTGATGGACGCTCGGGCCTCGACAGGAGATCTGTATGGGATCCTAACGCGGCGACAGAGTCAGCTGTCTATCCCGAATGTCTTTCGCATCCGTACTCGGCCGCGGTACTGGCTCAAATGTGCAGCGATCATCACGGCGAGGCCCAGTGTAGCCGCGAAATATGGGTATGATGGCCATGCGATAATCGACTCGTTGAAGTATCCGAGAGTAAGCAAGATTACCCCACTCGTTGTAGATAAGGTGCCATCAACGATGAGAGATCGCGCATACGTGCGTTGAGCACGAGAGTTGGACCTTAAAGCCTGCTGGTAAGTGACGCCGCGGTACACAAGCGCAATCTGAATAGCCGAAAGTATGCAAAACAGTCCAAATGCAATTGTCCATCGCTGTGTTGAGTCTGGTGCGGGTAGACTAAGTGCCATGTAGGCCGCCCCGAGGCAGGTGAATACCAAGATCAATCCGATGATCGAAACTACTTCCACACGGCGAAGAAAGAAGCGCGCCCCGTGGGCGATTGCGGAATAAATCAGTGCAACAGCAAGTGTCGTGACCAAGAATTTCTCGGCGTTCGACAGCCATTGCGAATTCGTATACGGCCCCTGCAATAGAACTGGACTAACAGCGACTGCACCCCCCAGGGAGACTCCTGCCACGATAGCTAGGAGGAACCGAAAATCTCGATGGCCCAATGATTCGGCAGTGGTTGGAGTTGCCGCTGGCATGGTAAGAGCTGACGGCGGCTCGATATGAATTCTTTCGGGCCCCTTCGAAGCGCGAGCCGCGAGTGCTGCGCCGATGATGACGGCGGCCCCCGCCGCCAGACTCAGCGTCCTCTTGCTCTGACCCATTCCCTATTCTAGCCTTCCGCCAAGGCTGTGCGGGACCATGCTGCATGAAATCCTTCCACGTACCTAATCGAATTATCTGATACCGTTGGCTTCCCGGATGAGACGCACAGTGCGCTCAACCTCTGCCCTTAGCTCGGATCGCATGTGCTCCGGCTGCCATTGGCTGCAAACGTCGTTTGCGATCTTGATTTTGTCATACTTGAACCCGTCAGTTCGTTTAAGCGGGTTTGTCCACTTATCCGCTGGGAGCTGCATCGGCTTGCGTGGATAGCGGGCATCCACGGCACGTTTGAGAAGGTCGTTTGGCACGTAGTTCTCTATGGTGTATCCGTCTGTAATCCAGGCGAATCCGTCCTCGCCATTAGAGTTGAACTCATCCCTGACGCGTTTCTTGGTTGCATTGATGTGTTTGTGCGCCGAGGTCTTATCGCTGTCGATTACGATCATGATATTCCGGTTGAGTCTGCGCAAAGATATGAAGTCTTCGACTTCGGGGTCTCGCATCGAAAGATGGTTGAGCAATCGTCCTCCGTAGAACATGATCGAATAGTGGACCCCCTCGATTAGGTCTGTGTCGATGCTTGAAATCCAGGTGCGGACGTAACTTCTGTCGCTAGGTCCTTCAACCCAGATTACACAGTTGGCCTGCATAATGTCAGAGGGCCGGTAGCCGAGGTCTGCGCATATCTTCGCGAGTTCTGACGGATTCCGCGCCAGGGTCACCTCGGAGCCAGTTGTACTCCTTTCCACATGAAAGACGCTGGCTCTCTCGTAGTCGAGCATTTGGGCCGAATGGGTTGCAATAATGTACTGGTTTGATGTTGCATCGCTGCTCAAATAGCGGACTAGCTTTCGCTGTAGGAGCGGATGCAGATGGACCTCTGGCTCTTCCACACAGACGACATGACCGTTGAGCACAGTGGCTGCCGCCGCCAAGATGATGACATGATGGAGGCCGGTTCCGAAGTATTCCAGTGGAAGGGCGATGCCGTCCTGCTGAATCGTCAGCGTCGCAAGATCGTGCGGAACCTCGATGCTCGCGCTGTCATCTTCCAGGACCGTTTGAAGAAATCGATTTATTGCGGTGAATTGCTGTCTGTGCTGCTCGCGTTCGGGTCCTGCTGGCGGATTCTGTAACTTCTGTAGCCGGCTGATTAGATCGCCGCCGTTGTATGCCGCTGTGGAGTTCGAGTTGTCTCCTCGAATCTCGCGAAACGCCTCGATGCTAGCAACTTGGGGAAGGGTTTCATTTAGTTTTAATTGGGCTACGACCCTCGCCGCATCTTCGCCGGCACTGCCGCCTGACATGCTCGTCAGTGCCGTTGACGCATCACCGAGGCTTCGTCTTGACGCTTTCGTGCCTTCAATGCACTGCTCCATCGACAGCTCAAGGTGTCCGTTCTGGAGAACGTAGCGGACCCAAATCAAGTTGTCGTCCGATAGGCGGAAGTATGGGGTTCGAAAGAGAGCTCGAATATCCTCGCCAGCGTGCTGGTGTCGCCCTTTCCCTTCCACTCTGGCGAGTAGTCCTGTGAGGACCGCTGCGTCGTCTGGTATTGCCAGTGCGAGTTCCGTACCATCGGCACGGGCGCCCTCGATCTGTGGTACATCGAACCCGGATATTGCTTCACGTGTTCCCGCACCGATGTACCTAAGGATAAACCGCAGGACGTTTGACTTGCCGGAGTTGTTGGCGCCAGCGAGAAGATTGACTTTCTTGAGCGGGCTAATCAGCTGCAGATTGTCTCCGAAGCTCCGGTAGTTGCGGAGCCCGATTCCGGCAAGCGGCATCCGCACAGCCTAGCGGGAGTACTTTCTGTACGTCTTCAAGTCCGGCCCTGGCGGGCCGGCGCACTGCCCTCCATGCGCGCTCGGCCCTTGCCGCTCCGCTCCCGGGCCGGCGCGCCCGGGCAGTGCCCAACCGCGGACCGAGCCGAGACGTCGAAGGGCTCCCGGGCGAGCGCGGGGCATCCTCGTCCGCAGCCAGCGTCATAGACCGCACCGGGCGCCTCAACCCCGCTGCGCGCAGCTCGACGCCGACCCCGGCCCGGACCTCGAGGCGAGCTGCCTGATCCGGTCAGCGGCCGGGGCCGACGTCGAGCTGTTCCAGGGTTGACCCACCCGGCACGGTCCATGAGGCAGCTGGGACGACGAGGATGGGGGAGGACCGACCAGGGTCAGGAGTCTTCCGGCGGGCACCGCTTACCTTCCGCTAACCACCGCGTCGGCCCACCAACAGCGGCAGATGGCCACAGATGCCCCCGAGAGGTTCCGGCAGGTCATGACCGGTTTCCCGCGCAAGTGGCAGCCTGTCGCAGGTCTTGATCCTGGGCCGCAGGGTTACTGGTTCGAGTCCAGTCGGAGGAGCTTTCTCCCAGCTCAGCGGCCTAGCGCGAGCTGACACCATGATCACGCCTCTCCTTTACCCCCGTTTCTGCGGGGCTTCTTCGGGGCAGCGATGATCCCTTCCAGGACCTCGGCCGCACCCGTCTTCGCGACCTTCCGGCCGAAGTGGTTGTCCTGGGTCGTCGACACCTTGGCATGGCCGAGCTGGTCCGCGGCGGCGCGGGCGGTTTCGAGCCGCCCGAGCCGCCGGAACCGCCGCCATCGCCTTCGCGAACAAGCCCGGCAGGGACCGCGCCCTACGCTCTCAGGACGCCCTGATCACGTCCATGGATGAGATCACCGCCGTGGCCTGACCCGAGCTGCCAGGACCAACGCGCTCACACCCATGCATCGTGATCCAGACGTGGGGCGTTTTCGATCTTGCACGACCTGGCCGACGCCCAGCGCTCCGAGGTCGTCGCCGGCCGCGTCCGCTGCCATACCGCGTCCCGTGACGAGCTACTCGCGAGGTGGGAGGATCGTCTCGCGACTCCTCTCGACAACGGCCGGAGGTTCTTCAGCGTGTTCGCTCGAGTAGCAGTATGGGAACCCATGCCCACCGACGACCGGCAGTGGGTCCTCGACGCCGCCAAGGCCGTCCCCGGTGTGCTCAACGCCTACCACCTCGTCGACCCGGCGACCGGCAACGGTCTCTCCGTCGCCTTCTTCGAGGACTACGTCGATGTCGCTGCCGTGCGGGACGCGATTACGAGCCGGGCCGAAGCGATCGGGTGGCACGACCAGCCCCGCCCCTCGCCAGCCTCAGAGACGATCTACAGAGTCCTCAGGAGCAGCGAGGCGCCGTAGCTGGGTCTAGCCGCCGACCAGCCGCGAGACTTGTTCATGGCGGCGGCCCCGCCGCCGCGCAACCGGGGCGTGCGGCCTCCGGCCGGTCCCCGGCTGCAGACCCCCGGGAGCTAGGCGTGGCGCGCCTGCTGGTCGGGGTACTTTCTTCGGCCTCTGCCCAGATATCGATCCTGCGGCATCGACATTCTCACGTCCGAGCTGGTCGGCGATCTGCCGTGCGGAGAGGCCCGCGGGCGGAGTACGAGCTCATGGCCGAAGCAGTCCGCCGGAGCCTCAGGCCGGGTCGTGATCGTCCCGCTGCGCCACTCGCTCGCCCGCGGGACCCTCGGCTCCCTCCTGCGGCAGGCCGGGCCCAACGCCGCGGAGTTGCTGGATCTCCTCGATCGAGGCACCGCCTACCTCCCGCTACCCCCAGGTCACCGGCCTGAAGCCGATCCTCTGACCGGGATCACCCCGCCCGAGACGTCTTCCGGTGCGGGTGGAGACGGACCCGGACCCCGCTCGCCGCGGTGGTGCTGGGCTCGGCGAACCGGGTCTACCGCTGGTACCGCCCTGAGCACCCCGGAGCGGACCGCGGACGGATACGCGGACCTGCTGGTGGTGCGGGCTGAGGGGAGAGGGTCACGGGAGGTCTCGGCGGTAGCGGAGGTCTCGCATCGGGACGCCTTCGAGGACGTCGTCGAGGACCGCGCCGTCCGGGCTCCATCCCATGGCCTCGTAGAAGCGGTGGGCGCGGGTGTTGGTGTCGAGGACCCACAGGCTCGCGGACCCGTAGCCGGCCTCGGTGAGCTGGGCGAGGCAGGCCTGCATCAGCCCGCGCCCGACGCCGCGGCCCCAGGCGGATGGGTCGACGTAGAACGAGGTGATCTGGCCGACCCCCGGCTCGTCCGGGGACGGGCGCAGGTGTCCGAAGCCGACGACCCGGCCCTCGGTCGCGACCATCGTGCCCTCGCCGGGCCAGGCGGGGCGGGCCAGGCTCGTGGTCCAGCGGTCGAGGCGCTGGGCGGGTTCCAGCGAGTCGAGCAGGTCGTCCGGCAGCTGGCCGCGGTAACCGACCTGCCAGGACCGCACGTGCACCTCGGCGATCCCGGCGGCGTCGGCGACCACGGCGCGACGGACCTCCACGGTCAGGGGAACCGGAGGGCGAAGGCGACGACGTCGTCCGGGGCGTCCGGGGCGAGCGTGGTCAGGGCGCGGTCGACGATCTCCTGCACCGGCAGGTCACGGAGCTCGGGCAGCAGGGCGAGCAGCGCGTCGGTGCCCTCGTCGATGTCGCTCCCGCGGTGCTCGACGAGCCCGTCGGTGTAGAGGAACAGGATCGCGCCGGGCGGGATGTCGCGGTGCCCGTCGGTGCGGGTGATCCCGGCCAGGTTGGCGAAGCCGAACAGGGCGTCGTGCTCGGCGAGCAGCTCGACGGAGCCGTCGGCCAGCACCAGGATCGGCGGGGGATGGCCGGCGTTCGTCCAGGTCATCGACCAGGTGCCGGGTCCGGTCTCGCAGAGCCGGGCCAGCACGGCGGTGCCCGCGGCGCCGATGCCCAGCCCGAGGTTCGCGGACTCGAACGCGGCCAGCACGGCCGACGGCGGGTCGTCCGGTCGGTCCCAGGCGGTCTGGCGGAGCATCGAGCGGACCTGGCCCATGATCGTCGCGGCGTCGAGGGCGTGGCCGATGACGTCGCCTGCGGTCACCACGAGCGCCCCCGGGATCGAGACGGCGTCGTACCAGTCCCCGCCGACGTTCTCCCGCGAGTCGGCGGGCGCGTAGCGGGCCGCCATCTCGAGCCCCGCGACGACGGGCAGCGTGGTGAGCATGGCGTTCTGCATCTCGTGCGCCACGGCCACCCGGTGGTGCAGCAGGCGTGCGCGGGTCAACGCCTGGCCTGCGTAGCCGCCGATGGTCGCGATGGTCAGCAGGTCGTCCGCCTCGATGACGTTGGGCGCGTCCCAGCCGAGCACGATCGCGCCGAGCGGCCCCGCGGCGCCGGGCAGGGGCACGGCCACCACGGAGTGCAGCCCGAGATGGCGCATGATCTCCACGGCGGCCTGCGGGTGCGCCGCGGCGAAGGCCCCGCGGTCCGGGTAGTGGACGATCGTGGCCTCGCGGATCGCGCGGGCCGAGGGCAGGTCCCGGTCGAGCCCGGGGAAGTGGGTGGGGGCGAGGACGACCGGGTCGTCGTCCAGCCGGATGGTGCCGCCCCCCGCCTCGTCGAGCACGACGGCGCCTGCGTAGGCGGCCCGCAGCTCGCGACGGGCGAGGTCCCGCAGGCCGACGAGGACGTCGTCGACGGTGTCGGTGTGGGTGAAGGCCTGCGAGGCGAGCAGCAGGGACTGGGACCGCTCGAAGGAGCGCTGCTGGGCGGCCTCGAGCCGGTCGCGGCGCAGTTCCTCCCGGTCGGCGTCGTAGGAGGCCAGCCGCAGGCGCAGCTCGCCGGAGCAGGCGTCGGCGATCCGCTGAAGGTGCGTCAGCTCGGCGTCGGTCCATCGGCGGGGCTCGACGTCGATGGCGCACAGCGACCCCAGCACGGTGCCGTCGGCGTCGGTCAGCGGCATGCCTGCGTAGGCGATCACCCCGAGATCGGGGATCGCGAGGTTGTCCCGCACCAGCGGGTGCTCGCGGGCGTCGGTGACGACGAGCGGGGCGGCGGTGAGCACCACATGCTGGCAGAACGAGTGGCTCAGCGGCGTGGACCGCTTGGTCGCCCACGGCTCGGGCAACCCGGTCATGCCCGGGAAGACCTGCGCGTCGGCCTGGACCAGCGAGACCAGCGCGACGGGGACGGTGAGCAGCTCCTGGACCCAGACCGCGTAGGCGTCGAGCCGTTCGTCCGGCTCGGAGGTCAGGCCGGACCTCTCCAGGGCACGCAGCCGCCGCGGATCACCGAGATCCGCGCAGTCCTCCGCGGCGGGCGCGCGATCCGCGCCTCCGCCGTGGCCTGGTGTCGACATCGTGCCCCCGCGAGTTCCACCGTCCGTGCGGCGCCAGTCTGCACCCTCGCGCGGCGACCCGCGCCGTACTGTTCCCGAACGTGACGACCGTGGCGGACGAGCGCACCCCCGAGACCCTCGCGGCGATCCTGCGCGAGCGGGTCTACGGGGGCATCTCCTGTCTCAGCACGCTCCTCGTGCTCACCGGACACCTGGACGACGACACCACGGCGTGGCTCGCGTTCCTCGACGTCCTCGTGGCCGCCGCGAGCCTGTGGGCCGCGAGCCTGCTCGCGGACCTGGTCTCCGGGCTGGCGGCCCACGGACGGCTGCGCGCCACCGAGGTCCGCCACGCCGCCCGGGCCTCGGCACAGATCCTCGAGGCCTCCGCGGTCCCGCTGGTGCTGCTCGCGATCGCGGGCTTCGGCGGCATGGAGCTGCCCACCGCGCTGCGGGCCGGGACCTGGGTCTCGGTGGCGACGTTGGGGCTGTTCGCGCTGCTGGCGGCCCGCCGGACCGGGCTGGTGTGGTGGAAGCAGGCCCTGATCGTCGCGTCGCTGGTCGGGCTGGGGACGGTC
>Ga0070665_100006281_pt1 | contig 12144 bp, 8 predicted proteins | sample KBSS13metaG_FD_65862 | JGI IMG/M metagenome (GOLD analysis project Ga0070665, IMG submission 65862) | Switchgrass rhizosphere microbial communities from Kellogg Biological Station, Michigan, USA - KBS S1-3 metaG | ecosystem: Host-associated > Plants > Roots > Rhizosphere > Soil ...
CGTACCGATCGCGTATTTCGGAGTACGGGCAAAGCTGCTCTGGATACCAAACAAAGCTTCCACGACGCCCTTTGAGTTGCTCACCGTCAAAGCAACCCCGGCGGCCATCAACATGGGAAGGAAGGCAATCGATTTCCACCAGCTTTTCGGGTAGAGTTCGCGCTGCGCGTAAAGGTAAAAAGCCGTGATCGACCAGAAGGAGGCGATTATCAAGGGCAGATCGACAAGCACCATCTGGAACATGCCCATGTAGAACCGCACGATCATGACCGGCAACATCAGCATAGAAACCACGATCATCAGCGGATACGAGATGTTGGGCGTCAGGTGCATAAACGCTTCAATCTTGACCCGGAGCGGAAGGGGCGCCTTCAGAATCCGAGGCAAGAGTTTCTTCGCAACCTGTGTAAGGCCCTTAGCCCACCGGGCCTGCTGCACTTGGAAACCATAGGTGTCTGCGGGCAGCTCGGACGGGCAATCCACCGAAGGCACATACACAAAGCGCCAACCGTTCAATTGAGCCCGATAGCTGAGATCCGAGTCTTCCGTCAGCGTCTCGTGTTGCCAGCCTCCGGCATCATCGATCATCGTACGGCGAAGAATGCCCGCCGTTCCGTTGAAATTGAAAAACAGCCCTGAGCCACAGCGAGCGCCATGTTCGAGTACGAAATGCCCGTCCAGCAGAATGGCTTCGACCTCGGTTAGAATGCTGTACTCGCGATTCAAATAGCTCCAGCGAGTCTGCACGACTCCCACTTCCGGGTCTGTAAAGAAATCGATCGTGCGGGTAAGAAAATCGCGTGGTGGGACGAAGTCGGCATCGAAAATCGCGATGAACTCGCCGGTAGCTGTGGCGAGTCCTTCCTGTAGCGCGCCGGCCTTAAACCCGTGCCGGTTCGTTCGATGCACATAGTCAATCGGAACACCAGCAGCCCGATACTGATTGCAAAGACGCTCCGTAAAAGGATGGGTCTCGTCCGTCGAATCGTCGAGCACCTGAATCTGCAGCAGCTCGCGAGGGTAGTCGATCCGAGAAGCCTCTTCTAAAAGCCGCTCGACGACGAAACGCTCGTTATACAGAGGAAGCTGGATCGTAACGCGCGGGAGACTTTCGAAGCGACGAGCTGCCCTGGTAGCCAGTTGACGACCGTACTTTCGATACCGCCGGACAGTCTCGTAGCGATGCACCCCGTAAACCGACAGGATAACGAGAATACCGAAGTAGGGAACCAGCAAAGACAAATCGAAGAGCGAAAGCCGGTAGATCCCCGCGAACGAATTGTCAAAGAGGTCGCGAGAAAGACGCGCCGCCAGGCTTGGCTGCGCGAATAGAAAGAGCTGAATCAGACCCGAGAGAACCATGTCGTGAAGCGGCCTAACGTTCTTCCATTTCTATATAGAGATAGCATTATTGTATCTAGTTTTCTGCCATTTAGCGGTTCCGTGCAAGCAGCTTGGAACTTCTTCGAGGCCTTTTCGTTCTGTATGGAGGACGGAGCAAACAGCCGTTCCTGAATAAGGAGAGACCGTGAGGGAACATATCAAGATCCTCGGAGTTCTCAATATCGTGATGGGAGGTCTGACAGCGCTTGTGGGCGTAGTTGCCCTGCTGGCAATGGGGAGTATCGCGGGATTCGTAGCGGCATCGCTCAGCTCGGTCAGCCATGCTGAGTTCCAAGACACGGCGGTGAGTGTTCCGGTCATTGCAGGGATTGGCGTCGCGATTGCTATCTTCTTTTGTTTGTTAGGACTTCCGGCCATTCTAGGAGGATGGGGCCTACTGCGCTTCCGCCCCTGGGCGCGCCTTTTGACGATCGTTCTTTCGGTGCTGCATCTCTTCCATATCCCGCTTGGAACCGCGCTAGGCGTTTACGGATTATGGGTGCTCTTGAGCCCGGAAAGCCAGGCCATCTTTGCCAATCGCGGCGCCTACTCAGCGTCGGCGCCGGTGTACCCGCCGGTTCAACCACCTGCCTGAACCAGACTCGCTGCGCCCTTCCATCAATGCGTTAACAAAGCCCGGGCATCCAGAAAAATCTGACGGAGCATGTCGGCTGTCAAACGCTTGGTCGAGGTGTTCTGTTGACTGGGGTGATAAGAGGTCAGCACGAGCGGCCCACCGGAGAACGGTGAATAGCGACGCCCGTGGCCGAAGGGAAATGCACTACGGGAGGAAATTCGATTCTCCTCCTGCAAGATCGATAGATAGGCGGTGAGCGCAATACCGCCGAGAGCGACAACCACCTGGACGCGACCCAGCGAAGCAACCTCGCGCTTTAGAAAGGAGCGGCAATGGAGGATCTCCGAAAGCTCCGGCTTGTTATCAGGGGGCACGCAGCGTACCGGAGCTGTGATGTAGGCGTCCGTTAACAGAAGGCCGTCATCGCGAGATACGCTCTGCGGCTGACTGGCAAAACCGGCCTCCCAAAGCGCACGGTAGAGGAATTCACCAGAGCGGTCGCCGGTGAACATGCGGCCAGTTCTGTTTGCGCCATGCGCGCCCGGTGCCAAGCCAACAATCAACAGACGCGCCGCCGGGTCTCCGAAACCAGGAACAGGCCGGCTCCAATACTCTTGACCACGGTAAGCGCGCCGCTGGATACGCCCGATTTCTTCACGGTGCGCTACCAGCCGCGGGCAGCGGCGGCAATGGACGACCTCCTCATTCAGGACGGCCAGCTCAGAGGATTCTTCAAGTCTCGGCATTTTTGCGAAAGTGACCTAGAACCATTTCAAGATCCGATTCCAGCGAGTGACCGGAACAGTTGCCGCCCCGGGTATCGGGATGCTGCTGACGGGCTGCTGCTTGGAATCGTAGATGAGGAACGGCTTTCCGATCAGATCGCTCGCTGCAAGGAAGCCCCAGTAACGGCTGTCGAGTGAATTGTCCCGATTGTCGCCGAGGACAAAATACCGATTTGCCGGCACAACAACTTCTCCGCCCTGCACGTGATGGTCGAGCATCTCTTTAAGAGCGCGCATCATGGGTGAACCAGCCGGTGCCGGTATATTCGACGGGTCATTCGGGAAATTATCTCGATAGCTGTCGATCGACGGGGATTTGTGGACAGCATACGGTTCCGCAAGCGCTACTCCGTTCACGTACAGCCTCTTCGAGGCGATGCGAATGTGATCACCGGGCACTCCAAGAACGCGCTTTATGTATATCTGTCGGCGGTCCGCCGGGTAGTAAAAAGCCACAATATCGCCGCGCGAAGGATTAAACGACGGGAAGGTGCGGACAACGACCCTATCTCCGATTAAGAGAGTATCCTCCATGCCGGCCGAGGGAATCAGAACTGGCCGAAAGAAAAAAAGCGGTACCAGCATCAGAATGGCCGCCGCGATCCAGGGGAATCGCCATCCTTTCGGATGGTGCTCGATCGAGAGGGACCGGCCGGCAAAGAAGAAGAGCAGGACGAGTAGCAGGTTGAAGCCCGCAGTCGCGGCAAATACCCGGATGGGAATTTCACCGCGCCAGAGTAATAAGAGCACACTGAGAATCTGCGCGGCTTGCACTAACGCGAAGCCGTACCCTCCCCAGCTACGTTTGCGCAAAAGATTAATCGCTGAAGCAAGCGGAACCAAGGCGAACAGCGCCAGGAAGAATTCGCGCAAAGAGGACAGCAGGCCGATGGCGGCCAGTAAGAACGCCAGGATTGTTGCAAGTAGCGGGAGTTTCGTCAGGATTTTCATGCAAGAACGAGCAGCTAGGTGGAATCTGCACTACCCGAACAAATTATGGCAAGTCATGGGCAGATCGCGGCTAGTAGGCTCCAGCCGAAAGAGCGTAAACTGAAGGCTAAGACAGCGCGGGGAGGCGCACGCGACATGCCAGATCAGGACAGTCCGAACCGACGTGAGGTCATTGGAGCCCTAGCGGCGACCACCTTCGGCGTCGCCATGCCCGCTCAGGCGAGCGCCGCCCCGGCGGAACGCTCCGGGGACATGATTTACCGACCTTTCGGCAAGACCGGGATAAAGGTTTCGGCCATCGGACTCGGCGGATCTCACGTGGGATCGGCCAAAGACGAGAACGAAGGTATTCGCATTGTCCGCACCGCGGTCGATCGCGGCATCACGTTCCTCGATAACTGCTGGGATTATCACGACGGCAAGAGCGAGGAGGTGATGGGCAAGGCATTACGCGACGGTTACCGCCAGAAAGTCTTCCTGATGACGAAATTCGACGGCCGTACGAAGGCATCAACGGCTCGTCAGATCGATGAATCGCTCAAGAGATTACAGACCGATCATATTGACCTGATGCAATTTCATGAAAACATCAGGCTCGAAGACCCGGACCGCTTCTTCGCCGAGAACGGACCGCATGAAGCGCTTGAGGAGGCGAAGAAAGCCGGCAAGATTCGCTTCATCGGGTTTACGGGGCACAAGGATCCTCTCGTACACTTGCGCATGCTTGAATTAGCGGATCAGCATAAGTTCCACTTTGACTCTGCGCAAATGCCATTGAACCTTCTGGACGCCCATTTTCGCAGCTTCCAGAAACAGGTTGTCCCAAAACTTGTGGAGCGCGGCATAGCGGTTCTCGGTATGAAGCCCCTCGCGGAAGGCGAAATACCAAAACACGGGATAGCAAGCGCGACTGATTGCTTGCATTACGCCTTGAGTCTGCCGACAACAGTGGTGATCACCGGCTGCGAGACGATGGAGAGGCTTGAGCAGGCGCTGGAAGCAGCGAAGACCTTTAAGCCCTTAACGCAAACCCAGATCACCACGCTACTCAATAAAACGAAGGAAGTAGCCATGACTGGGAAACTGGAACTTTTTAAGACTTCGACCATGTTCGACGGCACAGCGAAGAATCCGCATTGGATGAGCTGAGCGCCTGCCTTGCAAATCCGCGTCGGAGGGGACATCCACAAAGGCGGTATAGCAGCCACTGGCGTGAAAAGAGAGCGCCGGAGCGGGCGCTACGGCAGAAATTTCATCATGAGGTTCTTGAACATGACGATGCTGCCCTTATTGTGCTGCTGCAATGCCAGATAGCCTTGGCGGTAGGTATTTTTTTCATCTACGAAGTCGACGACCTTCTTGTCATTGACGAAAATGATGATATGGTTGCCGTCAGCGATGATGTGCTGGTTGAACCACGTGTCGGGGGGCACCAGCTGGTCATAGATTTTCACGAAGCCGTATAGACTCCCACTGCGGACTGGATCGCGGTGCGAGCTGTTGACCTGAGCCTCGTAACCCTTTGGAAATCCTAGACCGAAGGCGGTTCGAAAGTACATACCGGAATTCCCTCCATCGCTGATCTTGACGTCGGCCTTGAATTCGCAGTTCGCGCATTGACGCGCCATCCAGAACAGATGGCTCGCATCGCCATCGCCCACGATTGCTCCGTCCCTGGCGCTCCAGGAATCAGGTTTCTCGTTCGCTTTCCAACCGCTGAGCGTCTTGCCGTCAAACATGCTGATCCAGTCATTATCGGCGGCCGCTGAGAGGGACACGGACGAAATCGCCAGACCGAGAAGAGCGATAAATCGGAAGTGTGCGCGCATACCCGATGATCGTATCTCGAACAGTCAAAATCAAAACGTATTCGTAAACCTCGCGCGATTGCGCTACACTTCCCTTATCTATTTATGGGAAGGCGTGGAGTCGAAACAAGTGCTGGCGACCTGATTCCAGGAACGCTCGACATGCTGATCCTGCGGGCTCTAGAAACAGGCGCTCTGCATGGCTATGGCGTGGCGGAATGGATTCACGGCCGGTCGCACGATGTGCTGCAGGTGGATGAAGGTGCGCTCTATCCCGCCCTGCACAGACTTGAAATACGGGGCTTGTTGATAGCCGAGTGGGGCACGTCGGAGAACAACCGAAAAGCCAAGTATTACCAGCTCACCTCGACGGGCCGCAGGCATTTGCAGAGCGAACGAGAACGCTGGACCAGGCTAGCGGCAGCTGTTGGATTTGTGATGGCAGGAGCGTAGAGCAGAAGTGATGTCTAGGGCCTCGGTACGTGAATGGTTTTATCGCGCGGCGGGACTGTTCAGGAGACGGCAGCGCGAGCAAGAGCTGGCAGACGAGCTTGAATTTCATCTGGCGCTCAAGAAACAGTCCTATGCGGCGCACGGCGAGACGCACGCAAATGCGGACCGGCGCGCATACAAAGACTTTGGAGGATTAGATCGCTGGAAGGAATGCTGCCGCGATATTGGGACCTTACGCCTTGTCGAAGACATGATGCGCGATTTACGTCTAGCCGTTCGGATGCTACGGAAATCGCCTGTTTTTACGGTTATCGCCGTGACTACGCTAGCGGCGGCCATCGGCGCCAATACGACCATCTTCAGTCTGATGAATGCGGTTCTCCTCAAATCTGTGGCAGCGCCCCGACCGGACCGCCTTGCCCTGTTGAGAATTCAGCCGAGCAGTTATGGTTACGTCTTCAGTTATCCCTGGTTTCGGCGCATAGAGAAGGATGCGGCCGGGGTGATGCAGACGTTCGGCTTTGCAAGCCGTAGCGTTCAGTTCAGAAGGGTGGATGGCGTTGAGAAAATACCTTGCCAACTCGTAAGCGGCGGATTTTTTCCGGCAATGCAAGTCTCACCCAAATTGGGTAGATACATTTCCACGGAAGATGATCGCCCCGGTACGCCGGACGGCCTCGTGGCCGTCATCAGCAGTGAATTTTGGCGTGCCCGGTTCGGGGAAAACCCGCGCATCTTGGGCAGCAAGATCATCTTGAACCAGACTGTTTTTACCGTCGTGGGAGTTATGCCTGACTCATTTAGGGGTATGGATCGTGATCAGCGGCCCGCTGTCTTTTTACCTCTCGAATCAGAGCCAGCATTGGACGCTCCCTTTAGCAACATCGCGGCCGGGTATCAGATGTGGTGGATGCGGATAGGCGGCCGGTTGAAGGATGGGATTTCGCTGCAGCAGGCCGCCGCCTTCCTGAAAGCGCACTCGTCCGTACTCACCCACGGAGACGATACTCCAGCAAGTCTCCAGTTCGATGGTTATAAGCTTAGTGACCTTTATATTTCTGCCGAAGCGGGCCTTACTGGATATTCCTACATACGGCTGGAATTCGCAAAACCGTTAGTGACTTTGATGGTCTTGGTCGGATTGGTCCTGTTCGTGGCATGTCTGAATCTGGCTACGCTGCTGATCGCCCGAGCAGCTGCGCGACGACGTGAAATTGCGACGCGATTCGCGCTAGGGGCCAGCCGCGTCCGCTTAGTGCGCCAGCTTTTGACGGAATGCCTTCTGCTATGTGCAAGCGGCATGGCGATTGGTTTACCGGCGGCGCTCTTTCTGACGAGGGCGTTGATCGTTCTCCTGGCGCCACAACACGGGGCAGACAGCGCCCAACTTGATATTTCACTTGACTGGCGGCTGTTTGCTTTCACAGCAGCGACTGCAGTTTTGGCCACGATCGTCACCGGTGTCGCACCCGCCCTCCGGTCGACTAACCGGAACTTGGAATCAAGCTTGCGGGAAGGCAGCACAGCCATCCGGGGAGCCGACCGCCGGCATTGGTGGCCGCGCATTCTGCTGACAAGCGAGGTAGCTGTAGCACTCATGCTCGTGACCGGTGCGAGTCTGCTCGGCTACAGCTTCCTGAAACTACATCAGATGCCTTTGGGTTTTGAGCCCGCTGGGCTGCTCCATCTGACGATTGACGCCCGCCACATGAATCATCAGGCGGCTTTGCCCGAGTTCTACCGGCAAGCAACTGAGCGCCTGAAGGCTTTGCCCGGAGTCTCTGATGCAACTTTCAGCCAGGTCGTCCCGCTTTCCAACTCGGTCTTTCAAAGTGGTGTGACCGTGCCGGGCGGAAACGAGCAGCCCATTTGGGTAAATGCCGTCGGTCCTGATTATTTCGCGACCATGCGGACGAAAGTACTCGACGGCCGCGAATTCCGCTGGCCGGACATGGACCCGGCCCGACACATCGTCATTCTAAACGCATCAGCGGTCAAGCTGTTATTTCCGTCGGGAGGCGCTTTGGGCAATCACGTTTTCACCGACGGGAAAACGCCACTCGAAGTCATCGGTATCGTCGAGGATGCGAAATACTCTTCGGTACGTGAGGCGACACCGCCGACCATGTATATGACGTCCGGCTCTCAAATGGAGAAGGCGAGCTTCCTGTTCCTGGTGAGAACGAATGGTCCCGTTACTCCGCTAGTCCGTGCGGCCAGCGACGCCATTCACAAGATGTTCCCTGAACTTCCTCAACCCGTTGCGGTCACAATGGCTGACACTCTGAACGAATCTCTGGCGTCGGAACGGATACTCACTATCCTGGCGAGCTTCTTCGGCGTATTGGCTTTACTCATCACTGGGGTCGGGCTTTACGGAACCTTGGCATACATGACGGAGCGCCGAACGGGCGAATTCGGTATCCGGCTTGCACTGGGAGCTTCACGCCGCGAGATTGCTTCCCTGGTTTGCGCAGAGAATGGCGCGATTGCCCTCGCTGGCAGTGTGACCGGGGTGGCCGCCTCTTGGATGGCGTCAAAGCTGATAGCTAGCTTTCTTTTCGGCATTACACCGCGCAATCCCCTTGCCTTCGGCGCAGCTGTTCTTCTCCTGTTGACAGTTGGCACGGCAGCCTCGTTGTTGCCGGCACTAAAAGCAACTCGCGTCGACGCATTGAGTGCTATTCGACACGAGTAGCGAGAGTGAAACGACCGCCGCCAGAAGCTTACTTCGGCTCCGGCAAAAGTCAGTCAGTGGACAAGTAGAAGGCGCCTCCAGGAAAGAGCGCCCTGAAGAGGAACGGCCTAGAAGCCGCTCACCAGCCGAAACTCGCGCGAACTGCGAATCTGCTCGAGCTTGCTGCGCGTTTGCCCGGCGTCCTTCCGAAAGCGATCGACGGAGGCGGCCAGGGCGTGCAGTGAGAAATGCGAGTGATCGGTAGCGGCCGGCGCGGTGCGGAATGTCGGAAGAACGTCGGCAAACATCTCCACCAGCTTCGGGTCGCGCCAACCTCGTTTAACCTCTTCCCGGATCGTGGCGAGCGCTTGCTCCGGCGTCATCGCCTCTTTATAAGGCCGGGCCGTGGTGAGCGCATCATATATGTCCGCTAGCTGCAAGATACGGGCAAGCAAAGGGATTTCCTCGCCCCGGAGCTGGTTCGGATAACCGGATCCATCCCAGCGCTCATGGTGATGGCGGATGATCGGCAGCACGAGGCGCAGAGATTTTATGCCGCCGCAAATGCGGGCACCGCGTTCCGCATGGCTCTTCATGGTTTCCCACTCCTCAGGACTCAACGGCCCCGCTTTGAAGAGCACATGGTCGGGAACAGCAACTTTTCCAATATCGTGCAGGTAGCCGCCGCGCTGCAGGGCGAGGATTTCGGGACTGGAGAGACCGAGCGTTAACCCCATGGCCGCACCCATCAACGCAAGGCGGTGGCAGTGCTGTCCGAGTTCCGGATCGCGGTCCTCCACGGATTGCGCAAGCGAAAAGAGCACCGCTTCGGAATCGTCGAGCGAATCGATCATGGCCTGGTGGCGCAATGTGGCCTGGATCCGGGCCTGCAACGCACGCGGACGAAGTGGATGCACCAGAAACTCATCGACACCCGCTTCAATGGCGCGGATTTCCTCATCCTGATCGTCAGCACTACCGATCGCATAGACGGGCAGTAATTGTGTCGCTTGATTTTTCTTGAGCAGGCGGCAGAATTCGAGAGCCCGGTTGCCTGATGAAGAAAGGTCGAGAAAAATCAGGTCTACTGCAAACGGGTGAGCCAATATGGCTAAGGCGGCATCCCAGGAGGACGCGTAGGAGAGTTCATGACCAACTCCTGAGAGGGCTGCTTCGATCGCCGCTACATTTTGCGCTGATCCCTGTACCATCAATAGCTTAGCCACACGGGAGTGTGGCTTAGACAGCGTCAGACTCGAAGCCAGATTCGGTTGTGGGTCCGAGCCGCGCAAGAGATGGTGACTGTTGATCACAGCTATGCCCATTTTCGATACATGCTTCCTATCGACCTAAGTGGGGCTCAGGTTGAGAAAATCTGCGTACTTATCTGAGTGGATTCGCAGATGCGTACTAGGCAAACTTCCTATATCCACCGAATTGTGTGGCCGAATAGACTCAGCCGGGCGGTATGTGGGCTGAGATCGGGATGCTGGCGCTCAGGCCTCCGCAGCCCGCTCCGTCAGCTGCCGTCCGCCCGGAACGGATGAATACTTCCTGAACACATGCGGAACACTGTCGCATCCAAGGGGGCTGACTGGTACGCCGAAACACCTCATCGCGTGCAGAAAGGCGGCCCGCAAGCGATCTTCGTCTAAACTCGATAGGCTCCTGAAGACCGTGCGCTGCACACCAGAACTTTCGTGTTCTAATGAAGCTGAAGGATCGCTTCTGAGCGCATTCATTGCTTAGAAACGATGTTGAAACCCACCCCAAGGAGCATTTCCCTGAACACTAAAGTTGCCTCTGTTGTTACCCAGGTTCGCGAACCGGCGGATCGCTGGACAACCACCGATGCGGCCGAGCTGTACGACGTCGCAAATTGGGGGAAAGGCTACTTTTCGGTCGGCGAGAATGGGCATTTATTTGTCCATCCGACAAAGGAAGCGCACCGGGGGATCGACCTGAAGCAATTAGTGGATACCTTGGAGTGGCGAGGGATTCCGCTTCCCATCCTCATCCGTTTTGGCGACATCATCCGGCATCGGCTGAGCGAAATCCATCAGGCATTTGAAAACTCCATACGCGAGCATGGCTACACAGGCGGATATTGCTGTGTTTATCCGATCAAAGTTAACCAGCAGCGCCAGGTCGTAGAGGAGGTTTTCCGCTTCGGACGCGCCTACCGCTTTGGGCTGGAGGCAGGATCGAAACCCGAATTGCTCGCTGTCCTTGCCATTGCGGATAATGACACTCCGATCATCTGCAACGGCTTCAAGGATGACGAATACATTGAGATGGTGATGCTCGCAAAAAAGATCGGGCGACGCATTATACCGGTGGTTGAGAAATATACCGAGCTCGAGCTGATTGCGAAACACGCGCAACAGGTGGGTGTAAAGCCGGTGATCGGCTTGCGCGTCAAGCTGGCCAGCCGTGGATCCGGGCGCTGGAAGTCTTCCGGCGGCTACCGCTCAAAATTCGGCCTGACCGTTTCAGAGGCGTTACAAGCGGTCGAATATTTGCGCAATCAGGGGCTGGAAGATAGTTTGCAGCTGCTGCATTTCCACTTAGGCAGCCAGATCACGAACATCCGGCAGATCAAGGCGGCAGTCGTAGAAGCGGCGCGCGTCTATGTCGATTTAAAGAAAATGGGTACGGGCCTCACGTTTATGGATGTCGGTGGTGGCCTGGGTATCGATTACGACGGATCGCAAACGGACTTTGAATCCAGCGTGAACTACACTCTCGAAGAGTATGCGCGCGACATCGTCTATCACATTCAGAGCATCTGCGATGAAGCCGAAGTACCGCACCCTACGATAATCACCGAAAGCGGACGCGCCGTGGCTGCATACCACAGCTTGTTAGTTTTCAACGTTCTTGGAGTAAGCGGCTTCGGCGAAGAGGAGTTGCCTTCGACCTTACCTGAAGATGCCGAGCAACCGCTCATCGATTTATTTGAAACTCATCGCTCGCTGAACAAGAAGAACCTGCTCGAAAGCCATCACGACGCACAGCAGGCGCTCGATTCAGCGTTAAATCTCTTCAGCCTCGGTTATCTTTCGCTGTCGCAGCGTAGTCTGTCCGAGAATCTCTATTGGGCAATTTGCCGGAAAACGCTCGGCCTCGCGCGCGAGCTCGACTTCTTCCCCGAAGAGCTCGAAGGTCTGAACGGGCTACTCTCGGACACATACTTCTGTAATTTCTCCCTTTTTCAAAGCATGCCCGATAGCTGGGCCGTCAAGCAGTTGTTCCCGATCATGCCGATTCACCGCCTGGAAGAAGCACCCTCGCGGTTGGGAGTGCTCGGTGACATCTCCTGCGATTCGGATGGCAAGGTGGACCAGTTTATCGACCGGCACGATGTAAAAAAGACACTGCCGCTCCACACTTTTAACAATGGAACGTACATCCTGGGGGCATTTTTGCTCGGTGCCTATCAGGAAATCCTCGGCGATCTACACAATCTTTTCGGTGATACGAACGCCGTGCATGTGGGATTGGACGAAA
>Ga0070665_100006285_pt1 | contig 12138 bp, 4 predicted proteins | sample KBSS13metaG_FD_65862 | JGI IMG/M metagenome (GOLD analysis project Ga0070665, IMG submission 65862) | Switchgrass rhizosphere microbial communities from Kellogg Biological Station, Michigan, USA - KBS S1-3 metaG | ecosystem: Host-associated > Plants > Roots > Rhizosphere > Soil ...
CTCATAGGACTACCCTCCGCGCTTCGCGCTGCGGGGTGATTCGCGCTTGGGAGCGGCCCGGCGCACTCATAGGACTACCCTCCGCGCTTCGCGCTGCGGGGTGATTCGCGCTTGGCAACGGCCCGGCGCACTCATGATCTGTCCCTCAGGAACGTGGCCATCACATCCATGTGCGCAGCCTTGTCGACGAAACGCACGTCGAGCACCTGCTCGCCCTGCAGCGATACGCTCTGCTCGTAGAGCGCCGGCAGGAGGCGGGCGACACCGTTGGTACGCTCCAGCGTCACCAGGCGAAGGCGCGCGAGCTCGAGCGTTTCCTGCAGCACCGACAGCACCCGCTCGACATTCCAGCGCGCGCCATCCGGCGAGATTGCGAGCAACAGCGCCTGCGGCGCGCGCGCGCCGGGCGCATCGGCGTTGAACGCGATGCCGCTCGTGTGCCGCGAATCGACCCGTGCGTCGTTGCCTTCGCCGCGCCTTTCGCGCACGGGCAGCACCTCGGTCCACTGATCCACCACGAGCGCGGTCAGGACCGCCGAGGCGTCGAAGGGACCGCTCGCGGCGATGACGGTATTCACGATCGTGGCCGTCGGGGTGGGCTCGCCCTCTGCCAGCGACGCGGCGATCCAGCGTCGCGGCCCCGTGCCGTTGCCGCCCACCATCTGCGCGGCAGTCAAACGCGCCGGATCGCCGGCGGCTTCCGCCAGCATCTGCATCTCGACGAGATTGCGGACGCCATCGCGCACGGCAGCATGGTCGGTCAGGAATCGCCGTATGCCAGTCGGGCCGGCCCCTTCCGGAACGGCTGCGAATGCAGCATTCCATGCGTCGCCAGCCACGTCGGCCGAGAGCCCGCACAGTATCCAGAATCCGTCCCCGAAGACGGCCTGTCCCGCGAGCGCGACGCTGTCGACGCTCGACGTCTTGAGCGCATCGCTCGCGTCGAGTACGCGGCGCGCGGCCTCGGCAGCAACGAGACCCGCCACCGTCGCGAGCCGCTCGTCCTTCACCAGCGGAACCGCCACGCCGAAGGCCGCCACGCCTTCGAGCGCTTCGCGCAATTGAACCGCATCGGTGACACCGGCGTCGACCAGCGCCTGCACCATCTGGCCGCGCGCCGCGAGTGCATTCGTCGCTGCCTGCGCACGCGCTTCCGCCGATTGCAATTCGGCGACAGTGACGCTCCGCGTGGACGGATGCCCCGGCAGGGCGAGATCGGCACTCGTGGCCGGCCGCGCCTTCGTCAGGAGCGCGCGAAGCGATGCCGCCAGCTCGAACACGTCGCCCAGGGCGCGCAAGCCATCGGGCCACGCCGGATCCGGCTCGTCGGCCAGCGCCAACGCATCGTCGAGAGGCTGTCCTGCCGACGCCAGGGCCGCGCGCAACCGCTGGTCGAAGATATCGCGATGGGCCGCGTCGTAGACGAGGTCGAGCGCGCAGAGGCCGCTTGCATCGAGCGTGACGCGCGGCCCCTGCGGCAATGTGGACACGACGATGCTCGCGGGATCCCCGAGTCGCGCTGCCGCCCACGCTTCGAGCCGGGGTTCCGCTGCAGCGCGCGGTCGCGAGGCATTCCACGGCACGCCGCCGTTGGCCACCAGCAGCACCTGGTCGATGATCGGCGCGCCCAGCGACGGCGTGGCGATGAAATCGGGTTCGGGTGGCGTGCTGTCGCCGGACGCGGCTGCGTCCATCGCCGCGGCAGCACGCGCGACATTCCCTTGCACCAGCTGATGCACGCCTTCGGCGAGCAACAGGTCGGCGACGGCGTCGATTGCTGCCGCGGCGTGATTGATGGCGCTCACGACCGCATTCCATTCGTCTTCGGTGACCGGCGGCCACACGAGCGTCTTCAGGTACGGATTGTCGGCGGGCTTCTGGTCGAGCCGCTGGCGAATCTTCAGCGGATCGAAGCCCGTCACCTTCCCCTGGTACTTCGCGACGAGGTCCAGGCCATCGACCACGTTCGACGCCGCGATCGCTTCCTGCGACGGTGGCAGCACCGTGTCGGCGCGATCGGTCAGCCGCCCCTGCACGAGCGGCGCGAGGGTGCGCAGCGAGAAAATCAGGCGGTCTGCGCCCTTCGCATGAAGCTCGCGCTCGATGCGATAACCGAGCAGCGCACCGAGCGGCTGACCCTGGCGCACGCCGTCGTTCAGCTCCAATGCGAGCCGCACGCGCGCGCTCGCGAGATCGACTGCGAATGCACCGTCGCCCGCGCCGTCCGGGTTGTGCGACAGATAGGCGCTGCGCAGGATTCCGGCGGTCGCGGCGTGCGTCAGGCTGGGCGCATGCAGATAGCCGCCATCCGGCGCGCGCAGTCCGGTGGGCTGCAGATTCTCGACCCAGCCGTACGCGCCGACGCTGACGGTACCGGGCTGGCGCGCGCGATTGGCGGCCCGACGTCGCTCGACCACCGCGGTGAGCCATGCGTCCAGCCGATGCGAGGAAGTGTCGAGGGTTTCCGCCACCAGGATGCGCCGCTCGTCGAGGGTCGTCGACTTGAGCTCGAGCGCGGCGTCGCGGAGCTCGTTCAGCCGGCCGCGCGCGCCCAGCCAGCCGATCACCGCCTGCACCGCCAGATCGTCGCGTGCCGCGATGCTGGTGCTTGCGAGCGCGAGCTCACCATACGTGCGCCGCACCGCAGGGATGGGTTGGTAGTCGCCGAGCGTCGCGGGTTTTGCCTCCAGCTCACGCGCAAAGCGCGTGGCTTCCGCGTAGAACTGGGCGGGCGCCGCTTCGGCGGCCCCGCCGGCCAGCGCCAGCACGCGCTCGCGGCTCGCCGCCGGAATGCGCTCGCTCGCCATCACGATCTCGGACAGTCGCCCACCGGCCGCCTCGTCGTGCGCGGCGCGGCGCGCGCGGTCCCATGCCAGCGCAAGCAAGGCCTGCAGCACGCTCTGCGGCGATGGTGCCGCGTTCGCGATCAGCGCGTCGATGAACGCGGAGTCGCTGTCGTGGGCGTAAGGCAACTGCAGGGGGCGGCTGTTCGCGGCCAGCGACCCGCGCGGATACTGCAGGCTCGCGTTGTTGATCTCCTCCCAGATCAGCGACTCGATCAGCGCCTCGGCCTCGAGGTCGGCCTGCGACGCGCCCGTCGCCTCCGTCACGATCGGCGCGATCGAGCCCGCGAGCATGCTGCGTACCCGCACCGCAAACGAAACGGGCGCGCTGCCCAGCATGTCCAGCGTCGCGCTGTCGATCGCGCCGGCTCCGCGGCGCGGAACGGCCGCCAGGCACGAGGCCCACTTGGTGCGCAGCCGCCGCAGCCGAAAGAGCAATTCGCGCTCGAAGCGGTCCGCGGCCGGCGTCTTCCAGGTGTCGTCCAGGCGCGATACGGGGATGACACCGTAGGGCTGGTCGCCGATGCGCATCGACGGCAACGGACCGCGCCCCCGCACGTAATCGCGATGGAAGGCGCGCGTCGCTTCGATGCCGGCATCGGTGAGGGGATTGGCCTTGCCGCTCGCCTGCTGCGCGTCATCCAGGAACGTGCCCCACGACGGACCCCAGAGGGCGACGTTCATCGCGCGGGCGCGAGCTTGCTCGGCGTCCTGCGCGTGGTCGGTGTCCGCCAGCACGCCCGGATCGATCCCAAGTGCCGCGCCCATCACCGCGGCGTTCGTGTCGCCGTGCGAAACGTAGACGTCGCGTGCGGGTTGCAGCGGATCGATGCGCTGCTGCCATCCGGCGCGGTCACTTTCGGTGTTGTTGGTAGGTGTTCCCTGCGGCACGAACGCGAGGCCGCCAGTGCACCGATGGGCGGTCAGGAGATCCTCGAGCTCGGCGGGTGCGCCGCGCGCCGGATCGAGGCTTCGCCGCACGCCGAACGCGAACAGCTGATCGATTCCAGCGCCCGGCCGCTGCAATTGCAGCGTCACGGCCATGCCGACGCGCTCGGCTTCCCGATAGTCGACCAGCCACTCCGCACCCGCGGCAACGCGCGTATCGCCGACCTTGACGAGCGGCATGCCATCGGCGGAGATGGCCCCCACCACGACGTCGGGCGCGATGGCGGCGCCCGTTGAGACGGATCGCACGCCGCCCTGGATCGCAACGACCGTGAACGCATCCGGCAGGAGCCGCGCCACCGCGGCGCGACGCGTTGCGGCTGCGAGGGGCGGCAGTGTCGGCGCGGCATCGTTCGCGCGCGTGGCGAGATTCACGGGCTCGGCGCCGACCGCCACCCACAGCGCGCGATCCTTGCCGACGCGCGCCTGCAGGTCGCGCCAGGCGGTGGCGGCGTCTTCGTCGCTTGCACGCCACACGGTCGTCCAGTACGCGCGAGCGGCCTCCTGTTCGGCTGCGGTCATGCCACGGTCCAGCGCGTCGATGTGCACATCGTCGGGGAAGATGCGCACGCGAAGCGAGGCACGATCCTGCGTATAACGGGTCTCCAGGCGCACCGGCAGAAGCAGGAGCGGCGCCAGCGGATCGGCATCGCACGGGTCGATGCGTCCGTGAAAGCGGCCAACCTCCTCGCGCACGCGATCGTCGATGACACGAAGCGATGCGAGCGCTTGTGACCGGCGGTCCATCGCCTCCGCGCGGGCCGTCCCCAGTGCTTCGGCACTCGCGCGATCGCCCTTCGTCAGCAGCAACGCAACACGCGTATCGAGCGCCTGCAGCGCTGCGTTGGCGTTTGCCGCGGCGTTGATGGCGCGTTGTCGCTCCGTGCGTCCCTTGTCGACGGCGGCGCGGAGCGCGCCCAGATCGCGGCGCAATTGGCGCGGATCGACGGGCTCGGCCACAGTTAATCCTTCGTTCCTGCGAGCATTCGCCGCGCTGCGAAGGCGGCGCGCACGGGATCGCGCAGAAGCACATGCGCGACGACGGCCGCCGTGCCTGGCCAGTTCGCCGCCTGCTGGGGCGGATCCGGTGGCCGCGGGGGCTCAGTCACCGTCAGCGCACGCGCGCCGCTCGGCAGGAAGCGCCCGTTGCGCAACGCACCGAGATCGTTCCAGTCGAGGTCGTCGCGCAGGACCGGGCTGCCGGCCGGCGCGTTCCCCTGCGCCAGCAACGACAGGCCGAAACGCGGCGCCGTCGGATGCTCCGCGATCAGGAACCACCAGGACTCGTTCTGGATCTGCGTCTCGGACAGGTCGAAGCCGACCAGCGTGTAATCGGGACGCAGGTGCGCATGGAACAGCACGCGGGCGAGCGCGCCGGGCACGCCCGGATCCTCGAACGTCGGCTTGCCCCGCGCGTCTTCCTGCGCGCGTGTTGCGACGATCACCGCGTCGGGATAGCGGCGCAGGAGTTCGCCGCGGATCACGAGCACCACGCGAGCGTCCGCGCCCCCCGCGCCGGATTTGAGATGCGTGCCGAGCACGGTGTTCTTGAACCGGTGGATCTGCGGATCGAGCTCGTCGGCGAATGCGTCCCAGAAGCGATAGAAATACGTGCCGCGCTGGTCGGTCGGATAGCCGCGCCACAAGAGCTCGCGTCCCATTTCGTCGGACAGTCCCACCAGCAGGGTTTCGGTGTAGACGGGATTCGTCATCAGCACGGTGACGAAATCGGGCTCGCCGATCGAACCTAGCCCGGGCACCAGCCACTGTCGGTCGTAGTCGTCGACCGCCTCGTACATCGGGCGGTCGAAGCGCGGGGCGTTCATGATCGCGTCGAGCCGCAGGTTGTCGAACCAATCCGCCGCGAGCCACGGCGGAAGTTGCTGCAGGCGCGCCTTGGCGTAGATCGTCATCGTCCGCCCCGGCGCGACGACGTCGAGCAGCGTGCTGCGCGAGAGGGTGAGCGTCGCACGGTCCGGCGTGCGCGAAAGGCCGGCAACGCCGAGCGCGGCGCCGAACTCCGCGAACCGGGGCGCGAGCTCCGCCGCCGTCCGGACACCCGTCGTTGCGAAAGCCTGCGTCAGCGATCGGGAGACGTCGTTCTCGAAACGCACGCGTGGAGCGATCGCAGGCACCCGCGCTCGCGCGTCGCGGAGCTCCGAAGACACGGCAGCAGCGGCAGCGGCGCCTTCCGGCGCGACGAAGCGCGCCACCTGCCCAACGACGCGCACCGCGCGGCCGTCGTCACCCAAACCCACGGCATCTACGAGCCCGCGCACCGGCGCGCTGTAAGGCACGCGATTGAATCGCCGCAGCATGGACGCAACTGCAGCACTTTTGACCGCGCCGCTGTTGACGAGCCCGACCAGCAGCGGCGCGAGCGCATCGGCCTGCCCTGCCGCTCGCGCCGCGTTGCGCGGCAACGCCTGCTGCACGCGCGCGAGCACGAGATCGGCCCCTATGCGCGCGATGTCGAGGGTCCCTTTCGGAACGCGCCATGTGCTGACCGGCGCGGCGATCACGTCCGCGACCGACAAGCGGCTCGTGCGCGCCTCCATTCGCCTGGTCAACGCAGACGCAGCTCCCGCAACCGGCACACCGAGCTTCGTCGCGATCAGCGCCGGCGGCAGCGCAGCGACGCCGGCAGGCGACAGCGTGACAATCCCGTCGGGCTCCGCGTACTCGCGGCGCAGATCCTTGAAGCTTTCGCCACGCGCCACCAGGGTTCGCAGCGAGGCGCGGGCCGCCGCATCGGCAAAGCGCGCGATCGGACCGCGCACGCGCGTGGCGCGCCGGAACGCGCTCCCCAGCGCCGCCGCCGGCACGACGCTGCGGTCCACGCTGCCGTAGAGCGTGAGCGTGTTGCCGGCAGGTCGCAGCTTGTCGTGCACGCCACGCATCACCTGCGCAAGGTCACCCAGCGCCAGCCGCGACAGATGCACGCGGTGGAGCGATTCGCCGACGAAGCGTCCGAACTGCATGCGCACCAGCGACTCGTTGACCTTGCGGATCTCGCCGACCTGCAGCCAGGCTGCCTGCATCAGCATTTCCTGATCCTTCTGCACGACGCGCGTGCCGATGCCAGCGATGATGCGGTGCATCGGCGCCGTGTTGAGCTGCGAGAACCAGTCGGCATCCGCCGCTGCCGCGCTCGCGGGCGGGTCGCCGAAGACCGGCCCGATCGTATGCGCTCCGCGCTGATAGCGCGCGTACATGCGGGGTGCGAGCCGCGGCAGCGTCGGATCCACGGCGTCGCCCAGGTCGACCTGCCTGCGGAGCGCATCGCGTTCTGCAACGTTCCAGTCGGTGCCCTCGGGCGGCGCGTTCTCGGGCGGCGTGGCCGGCGATACCAGCGCGCAGCGCACGATTTGCACGCGGCCCGGATCATGCTCGCCGACCGGGTCCAATCCACCTTCCGGTCGGCTCGCGTCGATCACGCGCCGCCCGATCTTCCAGTCGGCCTTGACCGGCACGATGCGTTCCGCCAGCGACTTGAAATCGCCGCGCTCGCCCACCGAGAATCGCCATGCGTAATACGCGGGCAGCACGATCTCGGTTTCCGCGTCGGCATTGCCGGCATCGCGGGCCCACGCGGGGTCGAGCGTTCCGCCCTGCGATCCCAATCCGGCCTTCACCCCGCAATCGAAGGTCGGCACCACCGCGGCGATGTAGTCGCGCCGCGGATCGAGCTTGCGCGGGCACATGAGCCGCGACAGGTTGGTAGGCCCGTACGCTTCGGAGAGACGGTCCGGGATGGAGGGGGCACCCGTATCCGGTCCCACGATCTGCGCGTGCGCCCACGCGTGCGCGTCGTCCAGCGGCTGCAGCTGGCCGAATTTGGTTCGCAATTGCTGCGGCAGGCCGTTGATGCCCGGCTCGAGCGTCGACGTTCCGGCATCGCATACGACGAGCGCGATCCACGGCTTGAGCCGGCCGTTCGCGGGCAACAGCGGCGAGAACAGCCACGGCATCTCGGGCCGGTCGAACTCGATGTGCGCGAGGAAGCTCTCTTCCGCCGCGGCCGTGCCGTCCGCAGGCACGGTGCGCACGACCTGCGCGGAGTCGATGCCGATGACGTCGCCCGGCCCGCGCAATACAAGTCGCTTGGTCACCGGCGGCCCGACGTCGCCGCTGCTGTCCTGCACCTTGACCGCGATCTCCACCGTGGCCCGAAGCGTGCCCGCGGCGGGTGGGGTGAGACCGGCCGCGAGCCCCGTGCGGACGAAGGGCAGGAACGTGTACTCGCCGAGCCGCGTGTCCTCGGGCTTGAAGGGCGTGGCGAGACGGCGGACGAACGCGTCGTCCGTGACGAAATTGGAGGCCTTCGTGAGGGAGCCGATCATGCCGTCACACCCGCTGCGACAATGCCCAGCGTCGCCGGCTGGCCCGCGCGCTTGACGCTCTCGACCTGTCGCTGCGCGCTCGTGTAAGTCATCGTCTTGCCCGCCGACTGGAGCGCGAGATCGGAGCGCTGCGCGAGTTGCACGACACCCGCGTCGCGCATCGACACCGAAGCTTCCGGCGGCGGTCGTGGACCGACGGCGACCTGCGCGGGCGAGCCTTGCGCGTACGGATTGGAGCGCAGGCGGGCTGCGCGCGCCACGGCGCTGTTACGAAGCGTCAAATCGGCGGACAGATACGCGGAGAGTCGCCACGAGCCCTTCTCGGGCGCGAAATCCTGGTGCGGATAGACGGTGTTCCATGCGTATTCCACCGCGCTCGCCGACCCATACAGAGGATCGGTCGATGCGACGACGTGCATGCCGCAGGGATATTCCTCGAAATCGGGGCCGCTCGCGGCCTGATCGCCCTTGCGCTCGAAAAACTGGCTCGGCGCGAACTTGTCGACCGCATGCGACACCGCCGCGGCCGGGATCCCGCCCACCGTGGGATCGGCAAGGTTCACGCGACGGGACGTCACCGGGCTTGAGCCGATGCGGTCGATATCGGTCTCCAGCGGAACCGAGAGTTGCCTGGCCTCGAGTGCCCCCAGCGGATGCACGAGCAACGCGGTCGCGCGATCCTCGACCAGGCGCACCCATTGGTCGGCACCCGCCGGCAACTGCGGCGTCCACGCGGAATCCTTCGCCAGCGCCTGCTTAACTTGCTCGGCCGGCGACACCGCCGGTGCGGTGGATGTGTCGCGATCGCCCCATTCGGTGGTCGGGATCGAGAGCTTCGCCTTCCACAGCAGGATCTTCGTTTCGGCGCTCCCCTCGAGGCGCCACGGTCGGGTGCCGGCAAGCTCGCCGTGGAATGTGACACCCGCCACCGATTCGCCGAACGCCTTGATGGTGACGCCGCACTCGATCGTGAAAATGAAGGAGATGCGAGGCGCCCATTCGAACAGCGCATCTACCGTGAGCCATGCCTCGCCGGATACCACGCCGAGATCGGCCGAAAACCACACGCCGCCACCGAACTGGATCGAGTTGGCAGTGACCGCGAAGTACGCTTCCGCGCGCACCTTGAGAAACGGCGCCGGCGGCGACATCTGCAGCGCCACGCGAGAAAGGTTGGCAAGCTCGGGCGGCGGCGTGTACTTGGGATAGAACCCGCCGACGGACAGCGCGAATGCCGCGCCGCCGCCCCAGCGAATCAGCACGCCGATCTCGCCCGACACCGCGTACTGTGCGATCTTCGAACCCGCGAGATCGATGATCAGCAGGAAATAATCGGGCGTAATCTCGCCGAATATCTCCGCTCGCAGGTCGACGATGCGGAGCGACGGATCGATGTCGGCGGACGGCACACCGACCTGCAGCGTGCCCAGGATCACGATTCTTGGATCCGGCAAGGCCAGCACCACGCCCAATCGCGCCTTGACGAAGCCCGCCTGCGAGCCCCAGCCCAGTTCCACCATCGGCCCGATCACGAATGCGCCCGGCTGCGGCGGGAACACCAGCGCAAGGCGGTCGAGAATCTTCGGCGCCGAGGCGACCGGATCTTCGGGGAAGAGCAGCATCGCGACGGCGCCTTCCCGAATGCCTGCGCGCAGCGCATCCGAGTCCAGGCGACGCTCGATGGCGAGAAGACCCCCGACACCGTTCAGCGTGAAGCCGAACGACAGCTCGATCTTCGGCAGGAAATGAACGCCGATGACCACCACCAGCGAAAACGGGTCGGTGCCGATCAGCCCGATGGCGGTGATGCCGATCTTGGTGAACTGCAGATCGAGCACGCCGCCGTATTCGCGCGTGTCTGCCTTGTAGCGCAGGAATCCGCCACCGGTCAGGAGTGCCGTCTTGACTCGCAATCCGGCGGACGACGGTGGTTTCGCCGTCACGCCGATCGCATTGGCGCCGCCGGTCCAGCGGATCGAAAGACCCGCGTCTTCGATCAGCGCCGCGAACACGCCGCCCAAGTCGCCGGCGAGCGTGAACATCAGGTCGATGCGGCCGCTGCCGGCGTCCGCATCGGGCGGAAGACCGATCGCAAACTGGCGGAGCTGTATGGCCGGCAGGGAAAGCTGGACTGGCAGGATCAGACGACGGTTGGGACCATCGCCGAACGTCAGGCCGTCCTTCGTATCCAGCGTGATGGCAGTACCGCTGGTCGTGGCGGTCGCGTCGGGCCCGCCGAGAATCGCCGCCAGGAACGCGTCGCCCGATAGCTTCGGCTTGAGGTTCGCCCTGATCGCGATGCCGAGCTTCGCCGTGTCCTTGTAGGCGAAGAACGCTTCGACCGAGGCGCCGTCGTACGGCAGGAGATCGATCGTGCGTCCTGCCGCGTTCTCGAATTTCAGCGAGAGTTTCTTGTCGGCGCGATTCCATGCGAGATCCGACTGCAGCCTGCTGCCCGCCTGGTTGACGCCGAGGACCTTGCTGCACAACGCGTCGAACGCCTGCGACGCGTTCGGTGCGAGTCCACGAAACGGCGACTTCCAGGGTTCGGCAATGCCGTGGACCTGGTCGACCATCGACTGCTGCGCCGCCGCAGCCTCCGGCGCGGCGACATTGCGGGCGATGACCTCGATCGCGTCGTCGAGCGCGCCGAGCACGATCGCGAGCTCGGACGCCGCCTGTGTCGCTGCATTGAACGTGAACGGCACGGTAGCGATGTCCGCCACCATCCGCGCCACCGCGTCGGCGGCGGCTTTGGCCTTCGATGCGATCGCGTCGACGACAAGCTGCACCGCTGCGTCGCCGTCCTGGATGTCCTGATGCAGCTGGCCAAGGCGCGTCTTTCCGATGCCTGCCGGCGCACCGTCGCGAAGCGACTTCGCGAGCGCCCCGGCATCCTTGAACGTGGTCTGCGCGAGCGTGGAGGCGCGTGCCTGCGCAAACGCGATTGCGCCTTGGGCGAGTGCGGACCAGATGTCGTCGGCCATGGGTCATCGGCGCAGCGCGCGCCGCCGATGGGCATCGCAAATGTGTCGCAGGGAAGTGATGCGGTACCGCGTCCGGAAACGCGGAACAGCGGCGAGTATCTGCCTCGGCGCGCGTCCTTGCAAGCGAAGCGGCCGGCCATCGCACGCAATGCGGCTACCATACGCGCAGTCACGAAGTCCGCGCGAGTCTGTCATCGACGCGAGCCTCGTCCCCGCGTCATTCGATCGGAGTCGACAATGAAACGATATCAGGGCAGGCTGCTCGGGCGACATGCAGGCATGGCCGCGCTTTTCTGCGTCGTGGCAGGTTGCACCACGGCACCGGCGACCGACACGCGGACGAGCGCCGCGCGCTACGAGAGCGCGATTGCGAATCCGATCCGGACGGACCAGGATCGGCGCACGGACGCGGCTCGCCATCCGGCCGAGTTCCTGCCGTTCACACAGGTGAAGCCCGGAATGAAGGTACTCGACGTCTCCGCCGGCGCGGGTTACACATCGCAGCTCCTGGCACTTTCAGTGGGTCCCGATGGCACCGTGTGGGCACAATCGCCGCGGCCGGGCGCAGCGCTCACTGCCCGGCTCGCCGATCATCCGCAGCCGAATTTCATCGTCGTCACGCGTCCATTCGAAGATCCGGTGCCGGAAGGGACGAAGGACCTCGACCTCGTCACCATCATCCTCAACTATCACGACATCTCGTACCTGCCGGTGGACCGCGCGAAGATGAATTCACGGATCTTCGCCGCGCTGAAATCCGGTGGACGGCTGGTGGTGGTCGATCATTCCGCCCGGAGCGGGACCGGCATCGCGGATGGCAAGACCTTGCACCGGATCGACGAGGCGGTGGTCCTGGCGGAGCTCCGGCAAGCCGGTTTCGTGCTCGACGCAGAAGGCGATTTCCTGCGCAACCCCGCGGATCCGCGCGACCAGTCGTCGAACGAGCCGAAGGTGCCGACGGACAAGTTCGCGCTGCGTTTCGTCAAGCCTTAAGTGTGAGTGAGAACGACACTGGAT
>Ga0070665_100006287_pt1 | contig 12134 bp, 9 predicted proteins | sample KBSS13metaG_FD_65862 | JGI IMG/M metagenome (GOLD analysis project Ga0070665, IMG submission 65862) | Switchgrass rhizosphere microbial communities from Kellogg Biological Station, Michigan, USA - KBS S1-3 metaG | ecosystem: Host-associated > Plants > Roots > Rhizosphere > Soil ...
CCGGCAGCAGGACGGTGGTGCCTGGCAGGTTGGACAGCAGGCGGTTGGAATCGAGATAGGCCGGGAAATCGCGCTTGCCCTCCGGCACATCCAGCCGGCGGTCGAGAATCCTGACCTTGGCTTCGCGCGCCCGCGCGATCAGACGCTCGGCGCTGAGCGCGCTCTCGCCGTCGGCCGGCGGCGGCAGCTTGCGCAGGAAATAGGTGCCGCTGTCGTTGATCAGGAAGAAATGCGTGCCTTGCGCATTGTCAGGGCTACCGGCCGTGCGTCCGGCCATCGTGAGGTTGGGCTTGGCCATCACAGGCGTGTGCGTCGCCGGGTCCTCGAACGGGCGGTCGGGCATCGTCAGGCCGGTGCAGCCCGTCATGGCGATCAGGATCGCCTCCTCCAGTTCGGACAGCGGCTCGCGCGGCAGCTTCGATTCGTAGCTCATGCTGCCCGCCAGCACCGAGCTGCCCTGGCTGACGCGATGCGTGCGGCGCTGCCAGATCGACTCGACCAGCGGACGGTCGAGCAACGCATCGAGGCCGGCATGGCCGGTCGTTGGTACATCGCTCATGACGCGCCTCCTGTTCCGGGCTGCTGGCTGGTCGGCACGATCGGCCGCCATGGCGCGAACGCGCTTGCCGTGCGCGGCAGCATTGAGGCGAGGTCCGGGCAATGGCGCAGGATCAGGCTGGTCATGCCGTTATTGGCGATCCAGTCCATGCCGAACGGCGAGTAGATTTCAGGCCGGAAGTCGACGGTCAGGAAGCGGTCGCTCTGCAGGCGCCGCGAGGCCATCAGGATGAAGATGCGGAACGCCGTGTCGCTGAAGCCGAACCCGGCCGGCGCAGGCTCGGCCGTCAGGCCGACCACCGTGTCGACCTTGTCGATATCGCCATAGATTTCCTTGAGCAGCCGCTGATCCTCGGGGCTCGACGCCAGCTCTTCCCAGCGCGTGACGCGCGGCCGGTGTAGCCCGGCGCGGAAGTCATTGTAGCGCGGGACACCGCGCCGGCGCGTGCGCACGATATCGACGACGGAAAGGTCGATGATCTCGTTGTCGCGCTGGAGGTTGATCAGCGAGCGCGGGAAGTTGTGCAGCGCGATCGCGCCGGGATGCGCTATGCCGAACGAATAGAGCGTGTTGCGCAGGCCGAACGCGCGCATGGCGTCGTCGGCATCCGCGCCCTGGATCGCCATGAAATCCTTTTCAGCGATCTTCGCGCCGGTCCTGTGATCGTAGAAGCAATAGTCGTCCGGCAGCAGCGGATGCAGCCGGTAGACCGTGGCGAAATCCTCGGTCAGCGAATAGGGCGCGCTGTGATGGTCCGGCATGGTTTTCGGAATACCGGTGGCGGCGTGCGTATCAAGCAGCCAAAGGCCAAGCTTCGTCAGCCAATCATTGGCCGGCGGGCCGTTCCAATTGCTCGACAGGCCGACCTCGATCGCCTTGGTCGCCAGGATCGCCGGCGTCCACTCTACGGTATGGATCTTGGCGATCAGCGCAGACACGATCAGCCGCGCGGTCTGATAGATGCGCTCGTCGTCCCAATTGCGGTAGCGCGACCTGAGTTCGTCGCACAACAGATTGTGTTCGCGCGCAAACAGCGTGTGCAGGGCGCTGAGCCCGAGCCACCAACTCTCGTTGAAGCCGGTCAGTTCCATGCCTTCGACATTGACCGGCAGATGATTGTTCACCAGCCTGATCTTGGCGCCCTCCCTCAGCTTCATCGCCTGTTCGGTGCTGGGACCATAAACCTCCGACCCGTCCCACCAGTGCGAAGCCGCATTGCCGAAGAAGATCGGCGGGCGATCGTCGCCCGGCCGCCGATCGATCTTGTTGCCGGCAATGCGCATCATCGCCTCGGCCTCGCCGTCGGGCGTATTTTTCCAGGTCATGCCGTCTGGCAGCGGCACCATAACGTCGTCGGTGCCCAGTGGATGACGTGCATGGTTGACCCAGTCATGCACCTGGAACTGGATCCAGGCGGCCGCAAGGATGTTGAGCGACCGCGCCGGATGGAAGGTGTCGCGGTGCAGCAACTGCCGGGCGACCGTCACGGCGTTTGGCGTATCGAACGTGCCGGGGTCGAAAGCCGGCTTGAGATTGCGTCCGAAAGTCGAGCCGACCGCACCCATCTTCGGCGAGGACAGGTCGTTGAAGGTGCCGTCATAGCTGCGCGCCAGCCGGGCATCTTCGGCGATCGGCAGCGGCGGTATCGGCCTCGCCTGCGGCGGCGCCTCGGCGACATCGGTGTCGATGAGGTTCTTCAACCTCAGCACATAACGGAAGGCGTCGAGGTTGAGCAGGCTGAGCCGCAGCGACAGCTTGTGCCATTCGATGCGGCGGTTGATGACGGCGAACGCCTGACGCGCGATGCCGCCGAGCACCCGGTTGCGCAGCGGTACTTCGGAGCGGAAGCGATAGGCGAGGCGATGCGCCGAGCTGGCGTCGTACGCCACTTTGCGGGCGCGGTTCAAGTTGCCGAGCGGACGGAATTCTTCTGTCGTGTTCCACGGATTGAAGGCGAGTTCGTCGATGACACGGGTATTGGTGAAGGCTTCGGCGATTCCGGAGGCCGGCTTGGCGATGACGAGTTCGGCCACCTTGACCGGCGGCGAGGCCCGCTCGGTCCATTCGATCGCCGTGTCCTCGATCGGCGTCGATGCGCTGTCGACATAGCGCTGAACGCATAGCTCGTAGCGGATCTCACCGGCATCGAGCCGCTTGGCAAACTCGTTCGAGAGATATTCCGGATCGGTATCGGACGGTTGCGGCGCGGACGCCGCGCCCGGCGCCGGCCGCAGCAGATAGCGCACCGCCAGTGTATCGCCCCAGCGTATGGCGCCGCGGCTCCAAAAAGTTTCCAGCGCCAGGCTGGCGACCTTGTGACCGCGCCCCGCCTTGATGTTGCGCAGCATGCGAGCCACCTCGGATGGCCCGAACTTGAAGGCCAGGCCGATGAGACCGCAGACCCGGCTCAGCGTTCCGCCGGCAGTGGCTTTGGCGAATGCCACGAACTGCGTGGCGTCTCGTGCGTGCGAGACCGGAAAATTGGTGGCCAGCAGGTCGTGCTGCTCGTCGTCCGAAACCTTGATGCGCAGCGCGAAGCCGCGCAAATCGGGCTTGTAGTCCGGCTGGGCGCTGCCGCTGGCGTTGGAGAGCCGCACGATCACCGGATAGGATTTGCCCGGCGCGGCAAAGCCGGCGCGGAGATCGGCCGGCAAATCGTCGACGAAGCGCAGCGTGCCGTCGACCGCGGCAAACACGCCCTTGCTGTGGAACGCCCGCTTGATGGCTGACGCCTTGCTGGCCTTCTTCGTCTTGAGCTGGACCTGCATCATGTCGAGCGCCAGGCGATCGAACAGCAGCCGCTCGGTCTCGGCATCTCCTTGGTATTCCTCACGCCAGGTCGACATTTGCTTGCTTCCTCGATTTGCTGGCAGTCACGACATGAACCGGTGTTGCCCGTCCGCCTTGTGCGGGCCGGGCAGGATGATCGGCGGTCAGCCGGGATCGATCCGGTCCACGACCATCTCGGCCACGCCGGCAATCAGGCCGGCCGGCGACGGGCTGTAAACTGGCAGCGCCAGGCGGGCGATGTGCGCGTCGATGATAACAGGCTTGCCGAGCGCCAGTGCATCGGCGAGCGCGGCCTCGAATTCGTCGAGCGTCTCGACACGGTAACCTCGTGCGCCACACGCCTTGGCGTAGGCCGCATAGTCGGGGTTTTCAAACTCGACCAGCCCGGACTCGCCATAGGCCGACAGCTGGTAGAGCTTGATCAGTTTGAACTCGTTGTCGTTGAAGATGATCCAGATGACCGGAATGTCGTACTGGACCGCGGTGAGCAGCTCGAAGCCGGACAGCAGGTAGCATCCGTCGCCACAGCCGACGATGACGGGGCGGTCGGGATGGGCGTATTTGACACCGAGCGCACCGTTCGTGCTGCCGGCCATCGGACCGAAGCCGCCGGGCTTGCGGAAGCGCTGGCTGGACGACAGTTCCAGATAATAGCCGAGCCACGCGAGATGAGCGCCTGCGTCGGCAAGCACGATGGCGTTGTCGGGAAGCAGCCTGGAAAGCGCCTGGGCGAGCTTGCCGGGATGGATCTTGTCGAACAGATGGACGATCCGCTCCTCGCTGTAGTCATGCCGTTCCATCGGCTGCGGGGGCACCGGTTCGAGACGGTCGCGCATCTTCGCGTTGAGCGCGGCGATCGCCGGCTTGGCGTCGGCGATGATCGCCGCGTCAGCCTTGTAGACCTTGTCGATCTCGCCGATGTCGATGTTGACGTGGATGAGCTTCCTGTTCTCGAACAGGTCGTCACGAAAGGCGAAAGTGGCGTGCTGGGCGAAGGAATTGCCGACGGCAAGGACCACGTCGGCGGCAAGAAAAGCCTTGCTCGCGGCTTTGTGGCCGCTGTCGCAGAACACGCCGATCGACAGTGGATGGCCTTCCGAAATGATGCCTTTGCCGTCGAGCGTCGTGACGAACGGGATCTGGTATCGCTCGACGAGCTCCTTCAACTCGGGACCGGCATTGCTGCGCACCGCGCCAAAGCCGATCAGCGCCAGCACCTTCTTGCCCTTCGACAGCGCGTCGATCAGCAGATCGGCAACGCCGGCGACGCGCGCAGCGTCTGGAAACATCGGATCCACATCGAGATCGATATCGCGATAATTGTCAACCGAGATGCTGTGGTGCGTGAGGTTTTCCGGGACGTGGATGTGAACCGGGCCAGGCCGCCCCGCGAGAGCGAGATTGACCGCCTCCTCCAGCACGTCGCAGGTCCTGGACGCATCGGTGAGCAGGAACGACTTTTTGGTCGTGGCGGCAAACATCGCCTGCGAGTCGGGTGTGCGGCTGACGCCGGAGGTCTCGTTCAGCGAGCCTTTGCCTTTCCAGTGGAGCGAGGCGTACCCCGAGATCGCCAGCACCGGACAGGAATCGGACAGGGCGGCCGCCAGCCCTGAAAACAGATTGAAGGCGCCCGGGCCAGCCGTCGCGAAACAGACGCCGAGCCGGCCTGTAAGCATGGTGTAGCCGCAGGCCATGAAGGAGGCGGCCTGCTCATGCCGGGTGATGACCGGCCGAATCCTCGCGGAGTGCTTGAGCGCCAGCATCAAGCCCGCTGCATTTTCCCCCGCTCCGCCGAAGGCGGCGTCGACACCGACCCCTTCCAGTCCCCGAACGATCGCTTCATACACCCGCATGGGCAGCAATCTCCGGTTGTGCGGCCAGTTAAACAAGAGAGGACGAATACTCGTCGGCGAGGACTGAGGCGCCTCGCTTCAAATAACAAGTTTACGTCACAGCATATCTTCCCGCGCAACACATCATTGCGCGACTTCAGAAGGATGCAGTCTCTCGATTGACCGCCGCAGCGAATATCATATCAGCGTTTGATTGACTTGCAACGTGCCGGACAGAGCTTCGAGCTCGTCTTGCCGCGGACTCAGTGCACGACGTGCAATGCTCTCACACCATCGGGTGGTGCGTTGTGGATCTCGACGCGATTGCGGCCTTTCTGCTTGGCCGCGTAGAGCCGCCGGTCGGCACGCCTGAACAGTTCGCTGAACGTGTCCTCGTGGTCGAGCGTGGCACCGCCGACGCTGACCGAGAGATCGCAGCGAGCTTCGGTCGGGTAGAATTCGACGGTCGATATGGCAACCCTGATGCGTTCCGCGACAGCCCTCGTTCGGCTGGAGTCGGTGCCCGGCATGAACACGCTGAACTCCTCGCCACCCATGCGCCCGACCAGGTCGATCTCGCGGACCACGCCCTTGATGGTCTGTGCGATGATCTTCAGCGCCTCGTCGCCGCATTCATGACCGAAACTGTCATTGACGTTCTTGAAGTGGTCGACATCGATGATCAGCAGCGCGCCTTCACGCTTTGTCTCCGCACCGACCACGCGCTCGAGATAGGCGTCGACCATGGCCGTGAAGGCGCGGCGATTGAGGCATGAGGTCAGCACGTCGGTCGATGCGACGATGCTGAGTTCATGATGGGCAATCGCCAACTCGCGCAATTTGCCGAGCAGATAGACAAAGAACGGCGGCGCCACCACGAGCGGGATGATGACATTGTTCCACGGGGCCGTGCCCCAACGCCAGGTTCCGGTCTCGAACGAAAAGCTGTCGATGGCAAGGGCGGCCAGGATGCAGACCAGCGTGCCCAGCCCCGAGAAGAGAATAACCCTTCCCCAGCCGCGCGCCGACAGGTCAAAACGCTTCCCGAACATCCGATATCCCAGCCTTTCCCAAACGTCAGGATATGCGATGATTGTTAAGCGTTTGCTTTGTCAGTGATCGCAAATGTCACGATCGTGTGCGGTCGCGACTGGTCCGGAGCCGGCTCATCGTCTGGATCTGGCCCTATTGGCAATCGGTCATCCGCGGCCTGTTGATGCTTGCCGTGGTGATCCTGCAGGCTAAGCTGGCCGGCAGCAGGAAGGTGGGCTGAGCACATGGCGGCATCGCAGGAATTCGCAGGCAAGTCGGTACTGGTCACGGGCGCGGGCAAGGGCATCGGCCGCGCCATCGCCGTGATGCTTGCCGCTCGCGGCGCGAAAGTCGTGGCGCTGAGCCGCTCGGCCGAGGACTTGAAACAGCTCGACGCCGAGATCGGCAGTACGTCCATCACCGTCAACATGGCCGACGCGGAAGCGACCCGCGCGGCGGCCAAGCAGGCGATTCCGGTCGATTACCTCGTCAACTGCGCCGGGACGACGACGCTGGAGTCGTTTCTCGACGTCACCGTCGACGCGTTCGACCATCTGATCGCGGTCAACACGCGCGCGCCGATGATCGTGGCGCAGGAATATGCCCGCGACCGCATTGCGCGTGGGGAGCGCGGATCGATCGTGAACGTCTCCTCCATGTCGGCCTTCATCGGCTTCGCCGACCACACCGCCTACTGCGCCTCCAAGGGCGCGCTCGATGCGATGGGGCGGGTCATGGCCAACGAGCTCGGCCGCCATGGCATACGTGTCAACAGCGTCGATCCGGCGATCACGCTGACCGCAATGGCGAAGAAAGCGTGGAGCGACCCGGCCAAGGCGGCGCCAATGCTGGCGCGCATGCCGCTCGGCCGCTTCATCGAACCCGAGGAAGTCGCCGAGGTCGTGCTCTTCCTGCTGTCCGACCGCGCCTCGATGGTGAACGGCATCTCGATGCCGGTCGATGCAGGTTTCCAGATCACGCCTTAGACCATGACCCCGGAAAGTGGACGCCGGTTTCCGGACAAGATCATGGTCAAACAATAAGATAGGCCGGCGAGCGCGGCTCGTCGCAGGCGGGGCCAGGTTCTCACTTCGCGTGATCGGCCAGCCATTTGCGCATGTCGGCGATCTCTTGCGTCTGGGCGTCGATCACCTTCTGCGCCATCTCCTTCGCCCAAGAGTCCTTGCCGTATTGCAGCTCGATCTTCGCCATGTCGATGGCGCCCTGATGATGCGGGATCATGCCGCATATGAAAGCCACGTCGGGGTCCTCGGCCATGACGCCGGCCGCCATCGCCGGATGCATCTTGTCCATGGCCGCGGCATAGGCCTTCTGGATCTCGTTCATCCCTGACGTGTCGGTCATGCCTGCCATGTCGTGGCCCATGTGCGCGGCGCCGCAGGCCTCGGGCAGCGCCTCTTCGGCAAGCGCGGCGGCGGAAGCCGAGAGCAGGATTGCTGTGGTGAGCGAGAGGATGGTTTTCAACATCGAAGTTTCCTGATTCCGTTGTGGATTTGCCGCCACCGGCGGCGACAGACTTACGAAGCTGCTGCTTCCAGCAGCCGGAAGGTCAAGCGAAATGATTGCTGAAATGATCGCTTGACCTTCCAGTGACTGGAAGCCTTACCTATATCTGCGAATTGAAGGGCGCAGCGCTGCACATCATGGCTTCCCACGAGCATCACCATCATCATCACGACCATGCCGGCCACGATCACGGCTCGGTCGGTGGCGTCGCCCTCGCCGACAGGACCGTGCGCGATCCCGTCTGTGGCATGAGTGTCGACCCACATGCCGGCAAGCCGAGCGCCGAACATGGCGGCCGCACCTTTCATTTCTGCTCGGCCGGCTGCCGCGCAAAATTCGAGGCTGCTCCGGAAAAGTATGAAAATGGGCTCCCAGTCCAGCCCGCCGCGCCCAAGGGCACGCAATATACCTGTCCGATGCATCCCGAAATCGTCCGCGACAAACCGGGCTCATGCCCGATCTGCGGCATGGCTCTGGAGCCGATGGGCGTGCCGACCGGCGACGAAGGCCCCAACCCTGAGCTCATCGATTTTTCGCGTCGATTGTGGATAAGCGCAGCGCTGTCGGTACCGCTGCTGCTGCTCACCATGGGTCCGATGCTCGGCCTGCCGATCCGCGAGATGATTGGGGAGCAGGTCGCAGTGTGGATCGAGCTGGCGCTCGCCTCGCCGGTCGTGCTGTGGGCAGCGATCCCGTTCTTCCATCGCGGCTGGCAATCGATCGTCAACCGCAGCCCCAACATGTGGACGCTGATCTCGCTCGGCGTCGGCGTCGCCTATACCTACAGCCTCGTCGCGACACTGTTTCCGGATATGTTTCCGCACCAGTTCCGCGGCCATGGTGGCACGGTGCCTGTCTATTTCGAGGCGGCGGCCGTCATCGTCGCGCTGGTCTTTCTCGGCCAGGTGCTGGAGCTCAAGGCGCGCGAACGCACCGGCTCGGCGATCCGCGCGCTGCTCGATCTCGCGCCGAAGACCGCGCGCCGAATTTCATCCGACAGCGTCGAGACTGACGTACCCCTCGACCAGGTGCTAGCAGGCGATCGCCTGCGGGTGCGCCCGGGCGAAAGGATTGCGGTCGACGGCGTCGTGATGGAGGGCCATTCCTCCGTCGATGAATCGATGCTGACCGGCGAACCCGTTCCCGTCGAAAAAGTCATGGGCGACAGGCTGATCGGCGGCACACTCAACAAGAACGGCTCGCTCATCATGCGGGCCGAGAAGGTCGGCGCCGACACCATGCTTGCCAGCATCGTCGAGATGGTCGCCAAGGCGCAGCGCTCGCGCGCTCCGATCCAGGGACTGGCCGACCGCGTCTCGGGCTGGTTCGTGCCCATTGTCGTGCTGGTCGCGATCGCGGCTTTCGTTGCCTGGGCGCTGCTCGGGCCGGAACCCAGCATGATCTACGCCATCGTGGCGGCGGTATCCGTGCTGATCATCGCCTGCCCCTGCGCGCTTGGCCTGGCGACGCCGATGTCGATCATGACCGCAACCGGCCGCGGCGCCCACGCCGGCGTGCTGGTCAAGAACGCCGAGGCGCTGGAACGCTTTGCGGCGGTCGATACGCTGATCGTCGACAAGACAGGCACGCTGACAGAAGGTAAGCCGATGCTTGCTGATCTCATTGTGGCCGAAGGCTTTGACGAGGCCGATCTTCTCGGTCTCGCGGCGAGCCTTGAGACAGGCTCCGAGCATCCGCTCGCCGAGGCAATCGTGGCTGCCTCACGGCAACGCGGCGTCGAGATCATCGAGGTGGCGCAATTCGCGGCCGTCACGGGCAAGGGTGTCACCGGTCACGTCGCGGGCCGATCCGCGGCGCTTGGCAATCAGGCGCTGATGAGCGATGCCGGCATTGACACCGCCCCGCTTGCCGGACGTGCGGATGAGCTGCGCGCCGTGGGCAAGACTGTGATGTTCGCCGCCGCCGACGGCAGGCTCGTCGGGATCGTCGCCGTCGCCGACCCCGTCAAGGCGACCGCGGCGGCGGCCATCAGCGCATTGCATCAGCGCGGCCTGAAGATCGTCATGGCGACCGGCGACAACGAACTGACCGCCCGTGCCGTCGCCAAAAAGCTCGGCATCGACGATATCCGCGCCGGTCTGCTGCCGGACGGCAAGAAGCAGTTGGTCGACGCATTGCGGGCGCAAGGCGCGGTGGTCGCCATGGCGGGTGACGGCATCAACGACGCACCAGCGCTTGCTGCCGCAGATGTCGGCATTGCCATGGGCACTGGCGCCGATGTCGCGGTCGAGAGCGCCGGGATCACCTTGGTGAAGGGCGATCTCAACGGTATCGTCAGGGCGCGCGTTCTGGCGGAGGCGACGATTCGCAACATCAAGCAAAACCTGTTCTTCGCCTTCGTCTACAATGTGCTCGGCGTGCCGGTCGCCGCGGGCGTGCTCTATCCGGTGTTCGGCGTGTTGCTGTCGCCGATGCTGGCCGCCGCCGCAATGAGCCTGTCGTCGGTATCGGTCATCGCCAACGCATTGCGGCTGCGGACGGTAAAACTGTGACGGGGACACCATGAATATCGGCGACGCATCGGAGCGTTCCGGGCTACCGGCGAAAACCATCCGCTACTACGAGGATATCCGGCTGCTGAAGCCAGCGCGCGGCGGCAATGGCTATCGCGACTATTCCAACGAGGACGTTCATCGACTGCGCTTCCTGCAACGCTCGCGAAGCCTTGGCTTCTCCGTCGAGGAATGCCGCCAGTTGCTGTCGCTTTACGGCGACAAGGCGCGCGAGAGCGGCGATGTGAAAGCAATCGCAGAGGCCAAGCTTGCCGAAATCGACCGCAAGATCGCCGAGCTGCAAGGCTTGCGCAAAACACTGCAGCACCTGGTCCATCATTGCCACGGCGACACGCGGCCGGACTGCCCGATCATTGACGAACTGTCGGGTGGGGATATCGTTCAGTGAAGCCATTCGCCGCCTTGAGCGTGGCGAGTTTGATCGCCTGCATCGGTGTAACGACGATTGCAGATGCAACGACCACCGCGACGATCGACAAGCGGCAGGCAATGATGAAGTCGATGGCCCGCGCGGCCAAGACGATCGGTGACATGTTCCAGGGCAAGCTCGCTTATGACGCCAATATATTCGAGGCGGCAGCCGAACTCATCCACGCCAACTCCGGCAGGACGTTGCTCGACGATTTCCCGCCCGGCTCGCTTGGTGAGCGCTCCCAGGCCAACGAGACGATCTGGGCACAATGGGACGAATTCCAGATCCTTGCTGGCCGCCTTTCCGTGCTCGGCGCGGGATTGGCCGCCGACGCCGCCGCGTCGCCCGATGCCATTGGCAGCGCCATGAGGATGCAGCCCGGTACCATGATGGGTGGCGGTAGCCTGCTTGCGGGGCGGCCAAAGCCGTTGACCGAAGCGGACGTGGCAGGCTTGCCGGCAGAGCACGCCTATCATCTGATGCTGGAGGCTTGTACGAGCTGCCATGCGAAGTTCCGGACCAAGAGGGACTGACGGACCATGAATGGCGTCAACGCTGCTTCCTCCCCCCGCATTTGCGTGGTCACGGCTGGTGGCCCCTACCCCTGGATCATCATCAATGCGCTCGGCAAGGTGTATGGCCCGATCGACGTCGTGATCGAGGAAGCCGAGCCATATTCGCTGTTCCTCAAGCGGCGCGCCCGCAAGGTCGGCTGGTTTTCGATAGCCGGGCAATTCGCGACGATGGTGCTGGTGCGGCTGGGCAAGAAACGTTTTGCCTCGCGCATCGATCGCATTGTTGCGGAAAATGCGCTCGAACAGGGACCACGGCCGGAGCACCGGGTCACCGAGATCAGCTCGGTCAACGCGCCGGAGTTTCTTGACGCACTGAAGCGCATCGACCCGAAAGTGGTGCTGCTGGCCGGCTGCCGCATCATGAAGCCAAGCGTTCTGGCCGCTATCTCTTGTCCGGTGCTGAACTACCACGCCGGCATCAACCCGCAGTACCGCGGCGTCAATGGCGGCTACTGGGCGCTGGCCTCCGGCGACGCGGAAAACTTCGGCACGACCGTGCATCTGGTCGACGCCGGCGTCGACACCGGCGGCATCCTCTATCAGGCGCGCGGCAAGCCGGCGGCGGACGACAACATCATGACCTACGCTCATCGCCAGGCGGCAATGTCGCGCGACATGTGCGTGCGCGCCGTCGGGGAGGCGCTCGAAGGGCGGCTAACGGTTGTCCCGAACGACGCCCCCTCGCGGCAGTGGTACCATCCGCCGATCTGGCAGTACCTGGCAACCGGATTTTTCCGCGGCGTGTGGTGACGTTCCCAGTTGCCGAGGGTCTTGGTTCTACCATCGCCGCCGTTGGCGATTAGCGTTTTGCACCCCGCCCATCGTCATCCCGGCCAAGGGAGCGAAGCGACCGCGAGCCGGGACCCATTGGTC
>Ga0070665_100006290_pt1 | contig 12129 bp, 16 predicted proteins | sample KBSS13metaG_FD_65862 | JGI IMG/M metagenome (GOLD analysis project Ga0070665, IMG submission 65862) | Switchgrass rhizosphere microbial communities from Kellogg Biological Station, Michigan, USA - KBS S1-3 metaG | ecosystem: Host-associated > Plants > Roots > Rhizosphere > Soil ...
CAGGTGGTCGCTTTCCTGCAGGAGCTGGGCATCGGCGAGCCCATCGAGAGCTACGCCACGCAATACGCCGCCGTCGCCACCGACATGGCGACCGGCCGCGAGATCTGGCTTCAGTCCGGGCCGATCCATGAGGCCGTACGCGCCTCGATCGCGCTGCCCGGAATCCTCAGTCCAGCCAGGATGCACGGCAAGTGGCTTCTCGACGGCGGCCTGTGCAACCCAGTCCCCGTCTCGGTTTGCCGGGCCCTCGGGGCGGATGTGATAATTGCGGTCAACCTCAACGGCGAACTCCTGGGGCGGCGCTTCACCGAGCCTGAGCCCCCCGCCGCAACCATGCCGTCGCGAGTCTCGGTCGAGGTCGTCCGCCGCATGCTGGGTCAGTGGCCGGTGGCGTTACGACGCAGGAAGGCGAATGTAGAGCCTTCGCTGCCTCTAGCGCTGCCTTGGTCCGCTCGCTGATGCGCCGGGCCTCATCCTCCGCCACGGCCGCCAGGATGTGCAGCGTCAGGCGCGAGGCGAAGGGCTGGTCACAGGCCACGAAGTCCGCGCCGGCCTCCATCATGGTGGCGATGAAGGCGACGTTGCGGGCCAGCCGATCAAGCTTGGCAATCAGGAGCGTCGCCTTCCTCTTCCGGGCCGCCTGTAGGGCCTTCGCCAGTTCGGGCCGGTCCGAACGCTTCCCGCTTTCGACCTCAACGTAGGTCGCCGCTATGACCCCGCCGTGCTGTCGGGCGAACGCCTCGACGGCGGCGCGCTGGGCATCTAGGCCCAACCCGCTCTCGCCCTGGCGGACAGTCGAGACGCGCAGATAGGCGATGAAGGTGGGCGGTTTCTTGGGTGACATGACACCACTTTAACAGACTGAAAGGGACATTTCATTCTGTAATAACGATGTAGATTTCTACCTTCTGCCCGTAGTTAAGGTGGATTGCTGGTATCTGCACATTATTCGGGGCCCACTCTCGCGGGCTGCCCCAGAAGATCCTTAGCCGTCATGAAGCGGACAGGCGACAAGAGTGCATTGACTCGCCGACCGCGGACGGCGCCCTGCGCTCAGATGAAGGGGTCCTGGTGCCTGCCATCAATTCGGGAGTGCCCGGCTTCAGTGCGCCTTTAGCGACATTGCGCCCGCTGCATGTAAGGCGTGGCGAATCTTAACGCACCAGCTCAAGGGCTTGGGTGAACACCGTCATAGAAGGCTTTGGACTTCGCCACGTCGTTGCTGCCGGCGGTGACGCGGCTGAACATCGTCGTTCCGCTCAGTTTATCGACGGCATGCCGACGGACTGCATGCGGGCCTTCCATTCCTTCTGGTGGCTTCTGATGCGCTCTGCAACTTCCTGTGGCGTCGAGGTCTCGACATCGAGGCCAAGCTGGACGAGTTCCCCTTTTAGATTGTCGTCATCGAGAACGGTGCGTATCAGGCGATTCCATTCGTCGATCACCAGCGCGGCCGTGCCGGCCCTCGCAAAGTAGGCGAACCATTCGGTGACCTCGAGGCCGGTGTAGCCAAGCTCGCGCGCTGTCGGGATTCCCTTCGCCGCGGCGAGCCGCTTGTTGCCGGTGGTCATCAACAGCTTCACGCGCCCGCCGCGATGATGCTGAAGCAACGACACCATTCCGGAAACAGCCGCGGGGATGCGTCCGTCGGCAAGGTCGCCGACCAGCGCCGCGGCACCGCGAAACGGCACCCCTTTCATCGTGATACCGAGTTCCTTGGAGAACATCAGGTTGAAGGCCTGGATGAAGGCGTCGCTCGCCGTGGTGCCGAGCTTGCGGCGGTCGGCGTCATCGGACTTCAGGTAGCTGAGATATTCCTCGAAGGTCGAGATGCCGAGCTTGGGCGACACCGCCAGTCCCATCGGCCAGTTGCCCGCAAGCGAGATCGGCGCGAGGTCGACGAGCGGGTCGAACGGAAAATTGGCCTGGCCCAGTCGCGAGACCAGAGTGGTCGAGGCGAGGAAGGCCAGGGTCGAGCCGTCGGTCGATCCCTTCTTCACCAGCTCGCCGGGCACCGCACCGGCATCGCCGGGCTTGTTCTCTACGACGACATGACGCCCGAGTCGGCGCTGGAGCTGGGTCGCGATCAGCCGGGCGATGATGTCGGTGCCGCCGTTGGCCTGGAAGCCAACGAGGACCCGTAATCCCCGCTCCGGCAGGATGGTTTGCGCCGTCGCGCGCGTGCCAAGGATGGCCGGGGTTGTGACAGCCGTCCCGAGTGCGAGCAATCTCCGACGATTGAACGGGCTCTCTTCCACGATGCCTCCGGGTTCTGCCCTCAAGCTACTGGAGACGCCAAACATATTCATACGAGTTTTCGACACTTCCAAGTGCCGGCGCAATGATCGAACCAGTACGCTCATGTGCCGGATCTCGAGGGTGATGTTGCTCGCTATGGGGCGAGGCGCTGAGGGCGTGCGCTAGTAGCGGCCCGTGTTCGCTAAGGTCCGAAATCTGCCCGCTGGGCTCAATCTCCAATCCGTCTGCTTCTGCTTAGCTAGAATCGGTCGAGGCACTCAGCGGGTAGATATGGGAATTCCTGCTTCGGGCAGGCTCTGGCCCCATGAGTCCAGATAGCTCACCTCCTCGACGGGACGGCGGCGGAGCGGTCCAAACTTATCGCGAGGGTAGCCGAGCGGGACGAGGGCATAGATATCGACGCTGCCCGGAATGCCGAGCAATGCCTTGATCTCGGCATGGTAGCGGACGTGGAGGGTCGTGAGGCATCCGCCAAGCCCGGAACCCCTTGCCGCCAACAAAAGATTCTGGACAGTGGGATAGACTGACGAGCCACGTATCCAGTTTTGATTGTCCGGCTGACTGACGGTGAAGGCCCCCGCGTCGCGACAGAAAAGGACTAAAACCGGTGGCTCCACGCCAATGTGGTCTGCCAAATGGATACCGCCGGCCATTATGCGTTGATGGGATGGATCGATCTCGGTGGCCAGATTCTCGCGCAGGTAATATTCGAAGAAGGCGGCCTGGTAGAACTCGCCGATCTGGCGGCGCTTCTCGGGATCGCGAACCACCAGCAGACGGCACCTCTGCGTGTTGGTGCCGCTGGGGCGCCCAGGTGGCGGCCTTCAGGACGGAGCGGAGCAGGTCGTCGGGGATAGGGTCGGGGCGAAAGCGGCGGATGGCTCGGGTGGTCGCCATGCCTTCGAGCAGGCCGATGTTCTCGCTCATGAACGTCTCCGCTGAAGACTGAATGCAGACGCAGACGCAACCGACGTGAGAACCTACTCCTGATCATACGATAAGTGCAATTTACGCCTCTTTTCTTCACCGCTTCCCTCCCTTCGCCTTGAGCCGAGCTGTGGTAAGCGATGGCACAGCAGGGCTGGCTACCATAGCGAGCGCAGTTGGCCGGTCCTCCCATTTGCTTCGCGCTGCAGTGAGCGCCCGAGGTGTCGGCCACAGGGCCATTTCGAGCGGAGGCGCTGTATGGGCGGAAAAACGGCCTTGGTGGCGTGTCGAGATTTTCACCTTAGTCGGAGGGCAAGGCGCTTCATGAGACCCAGTGCGCGACCACGAACACGGCGATCACCAGCGCGAGCGATAGCGCCAGGGCCAGGAGGAGGCGGTCGCGAGTTTTCATCGGGGGCCAATGGGACACGTCGTGGGCGGACGCACAAGGGCGTCAGTCGGCGCCGCCCCACGCGCTGGCAAGGCGTAGACGAGCGGCCGGTGGCAGCCCCAGCTCGACCAGCCGGCCGATTGCGCCGCCATCGATGACGCCCTGGTCGCGATCAGCTCGTTCTCTTTTTAGTAGAGCTTGGATGTTTAGAAGCATCTCGGTGAGCTGGGCGGCTACGAGTGCCGCTTCGTCAATCGCCTTCTTCAAGTCGGGATCTGCCGAAGGGGTAGCGTACTTGACCTTGGGCGCCGGCGGCAGGCCTAGAAACTCACGCACAGACGCCTCGATGAAGAGGCGGCGGCGACCGGACTGGAAATAGGCCGGCTTTCTATTTAGTGGCCTGTTGCGCAGACTCTCGACGGTTATGCCCAGTATCCCGGCGACTTCCTGCTCGCTCACGGGGCCGAAGCGATCCAGCAACTGCCGGTCTTTGGCTTCCGTCACTTTGTGGCCCCGCGCTTCGCCCTAAGCCCTACCTCAATGAGATGACGCACCGCCTCGCTGCGGCTGACGCCGGCCTTCTCTGCGAAGGCGTCGAGGGCCTCAGCTAGGGGCGGCGGCAAGCGAGCGGGCACGACTACGGCCGCTCCCTCCTCCTTGGGAGGCCTACCCATTTTTTTAGGCGATGGCTTCTTCGACATTCCGTATACGATTAGTCTTGACCGGTAAGACTTAACGTATACGATAAGCGAGCCAAGGGAAAGCTGGAACTTCCCCAAGGCTCTAACCGCAACCCGGAAACCCGTGAAAGGACCCCGGATCATGGCTACGGCCACCAATACCACGAATCCGTCTGAAACCGCCGCGCTGCGCGTCGCGGCGTCCACCATCGGCATTCGCGCCGCCATCAAGGCCGCTCGGCAGCCGAGACCCTATCCCGACGTGAAGGCGGCACCGGTTCGCCGCTTCGTGTCGATCGCCTGCACGATGGAGGTGCAGCATGCGAAATCCGACTTTGATCGGCTGGTCTCGGCCATGGGCGCGACCGGCGCCTTCGATGCCGAGTTCGAGCGTCACGCCGATGTTGCGTTCCGCCTGCCGCACGAGGCACGGGCCGGTGAGGCGCTGCTCTGGCTTTCCCACCTGCAGGCGCACGACAGCGACCGCCGCGGCCCGTGGGAGCGCTGGTCCCGCATGTCGCCGGAGGGCAAGAGCAACTGGCTCGCCCGTCGCCGCACGCTGCTGCACGGGTTGATCCGGGCCGCTGCCGCCTACCGCGCCGCGCGCGCCTCCATTGAGGGAGGTCGCTAACATGGCGATCATCGAGAGCGCGCCCAACGCCGCGTCGGCCACGCCCATGGTGGCCTCATCGCCCGCACAGCCTCCGATGGGTGGCTGCGCCGGCGGCTTCACATGGACCGCCGAGGTCGACGGTCGGCGGAACCTCATCGGCCTGATCACGATGCATGGCGACTATGCCGCCGCGCACTTGGGGGCCTCGGTCTGGCTGGCGCCGGACGATGCCGAGAGGGTCGGCAACGCCCTGATCGCGGCCGTTGCAGCGTGGAGGGGCGCGCAATGAGCACCTTCGACGAAGAAGCCTTCCTTCGCTCCCAAAGTGAGTACCGCCGAACCTACAATGTGCACGAGCGTGATCGCTATGCCGCCGGGCTGGCGAGGACTCTGGCGGAACTGTCCGCAGAAGTGGACAAGGCCGCAGCAGTGCTCGACCGTCCCGGCGGCCGGGCGATTCGCAACAGGCTGGTGAAAGGGATGCGCAACGTGGTCGACTGGCACAGGCTCGTAGGCATCCATCAAGCCGAACTCGACGATCTGACGGGCGTGGACCGCCCGCCGACTCAGATCATTGAGTTCCCGAAGGCGCGCATCACGCAGTTCCGCGTGGTGGGTGAGTCCGACCCGCTGCTTGCTCAGCCCAAGCGGGCCGGCGGCCGGTCACCGGTTCGTCGCGCCGATAACAACAGTGGAGGCGACCATGACGCAGCATGAGGCCCACGACATCGCCGACATGTTGACTGTCGAGCGCCGAATCGGCCGGGTCAGGGCAATCCTGATCGCGCTGCAGAGCATCGCCTGCAAGGCCGAAGATGGCTTCGCTGCCGGCTCCGTCTGCGAGGATCTCGAACTGATGGCGCAGGAAGAGATGGGCAAGGTCGTCGCGGTGCTGGGTAACGAAGTCCTCAACCGCGACTGCTGACGCCGTCGACCGCCTCGATACCTAGGCCCCGCTCATCGGGGCCTTTTCTTTGCCGGACGCACCACCCTTCAGCATGCGGCAATAGACCGCCCGTCACCGGCGGGCGCCCATGCTTGATCTGGCGTATAGGCCTCGAACGTTGCCCGTGGCGGTGGTGATTTGTCTCGGAATCGCCCAACACGAGTGAGAAAAGCGGTATCGTTCGGGTGTCTTCGGCTAGGAGGGAATCATGGCAACGGTAACCGGCACCGCAGGACACGACTACATTCACCGGCTTGGCGACGGGAAAGATCCGCCACCGGGAATTGGCTACAGCAACGTGACGGGCGTTACGACCGGCAACGACGTGATCTATGGGCTTGGCGGCGCGGACATTATATGGGCCGACGACGGCGATGATTTGATATTCGGCGGCGATGGCAATGATATTATCTTCCAAGACGCCGGCGTCGACAAGATGTACGGGGGACCGGGTAACGACAGCCTTCATGTGTCGGACATCGGCGACACTGTGTTCGAGGCGAAAAACGAGGGCTTTGATACGGTTGTGAGCTGGATCAGCTTCAGCCTGGCCGGTCAGTATGTCGAGGAGCTTTACCTGGCCGGCAGCGCGAACCTCGACGGGACTGGAAATTCCCTAGACAACATCATTACCGGCACCTTGGGTGACAATACGCTAAAAGGCGGTGCTGGCAATGACGTGCTGGACGGTAGGTCTGGCACGGATGTATTGATCGGCGGGACCGGCGACGATACCTACTTGGTCGACTTTTCCTCCGCCACAGTGGTCGAGAACGACGGTCAAGGCACCGACCAGGTCAACAGCTCCGTCGGCTTCGACCTAAGCGGCCAGTACATCGAACGGCTAACCCTGACGAGAAGCAGCGACATCAACGGCCGCGGCAACTCGCTCGACAACATCCTCGTTGGCAATGCGGGCGACAACGTCCTCAACGGCAGGAGGGGTTCGGACGTGCTGACCGGTGGGCTCGGCGACGATACGTTCGTTTTCAGAGACGCGCTTCGCGCGTCCAACATCGACACGATCACCGACTTCAGTGTCGGCGCCGACACAATCCAGCTCAGCCGGACGGTCTTCGGAGCCCTCGCGGGTACCGGTGTGCTGAGTTTGGCGCAGTTCGCCGCCAATGCCAGTGGCACGGCGCAGGATGCTGATGATCGGATCATATACGAAACCGACACCGGCAAGCTGTTCTACGACAGCAACGGCAGCGCTGCCGGCGGGTCCGTCCAATTCGCGCAGCTTGGCGCCGGCCTCGCGCTGACCAACGCAGATTTCACTGTCGTCTCAGGCTAATATAGGCCGTCGCAAAAATCGAGCAAGAGCGTCACGCCAAGACAGGCTAGGTGCCGGTCATACGGCTTGCTAAATATCGGTAGGGACATCCTCCAGCCGGCGTCCGGCATCCGTCAGGCAGACGCTGTGGCCTCCCTCGATGGTCAGCCAGCCTTCGGCCGCTGCCTCCTTCGCCGCGCCCTCGGCATCGTCCCAGGGCACGCCCAGGCGCTTGGCGACGGTGTCGAGCATCCGCCAGCGCTGAGGGTGGCGGTCGCTGAGATCCCCAAGGGCGCTGACGAAGCGCCGGGCACGATCGGTCGCGAGCTTTCGCGGGCGCTTCACAGCCGGTCCCCGTAGTGATGGCGGGCGGCGTCGAGCAGCCAGCGCGCAATCTCGCCCCGTGGCCATTCCCCGCCGACCGGGTGAAAGACCTGCCAAACATCCTCGCCGCCGTTCGGATCGTGAATGCCGGCCGCGATGTGCGCCGGTGGCGTCGTCTAGACCCATGCGTTGATCTCGACCTGCTGCAGCCAGGTCAGGACGGACTCCAGATCCTCGCAGGCTGGAGCCTCGGGCACAGGACTTCTCTCGCTGGCCGGCAGGACACCGGGCAGGTGGTGTTGCAGTTCCATAGACCCCTCCACGAACTTGCGGGGACTCAACAGCGAATGGTGCGTGACGTTCCGGGTTGGTATCGTCCTGGGATGAATTCATGGCTCGCGCCCTTGGCCGCTGCAGCACTGTTCACGGTGCCGGTGGCCGCCGAGGTACGGACGGTCGACGGCGACACCCTCAAGCTGGACGATGGCAAGCTCTATCGGCTTTGGGGCATCGACGCCGCCGAGCAAGGCCAGAGATGCGCCGACGGTTGGCGGGCTGGGATCGAGGCCCGCACAACGCTGCGGGAACTCATCGCCGGGCACGCCATCGCCTGTGAGCCCCTGACGAACGACCGCTATGGCCGCATCGTGGCCCTATGCAGGGCTGACGGTCAGGATCTCGGCGCGGCAATGGTGAGTGCCGGCATGGCGTGGGCGTTCGTCAAGTACAGCGGCGACTATGTCGAGCACGAGCGGACGGCGACCGCAGAGCACATCGGTGTGCACGCCCACGACTGCGCGAAGCCTTGGGACTGGCGGGCGCTGACTAGGAGTAGACCGCCGGTATCGGAGGCAGGCCCGCGGTGAGCAAGCGTCTCGCGCGCTGCGGTCGGTGGTGGCGAGACTCGAAAGGGGAACGTGAGCAGACACCAAACCCCCGCCTCCCTTCGACCATCGTCACTACTTGGCGTACTCCTCGGCCGCAATTGCAAAGTTCAGGTTCTGCGACTCCTTCAGCAGGAAGGTCGTGATTCCGATCAGGTGACCGTGGGCGTCGAAGAGGCCCCCACCTGATGAGCCGGACGAAATTGGTGCAGATGTCTGAAAATACCGACCGATGTCAGTGGCGCGTTTCGATGATACGAGGCCTTCCGCAAAGGTAAGCTCAAGGCCTTGGGGGGCGCCGATGGTGAAGACGCGCTCCCCTACCTTAACGTCAGCATAGGGTCGTACGCGTACCCATTTTGGGAGTGTCGCAGGCGCGCCTATTCGCAACACGCATCTGTCTGCTTCAGGATCTGCAGAGACGAGCGCCGCTAGGAGACTAGACTTGTCTCTTTCGATCAAAGCCACGGGCGACTGCTTGAGCACGTGGCAATTGGTCAGGAGTTCGCGTTCGCTGATCGCAACTGCGGACCCCAAGGTTTCCATAGTCTTGACGACGTAGACAGCGGCGCTGACCTGCTCGAATACATCCTGCGCTCGCAGATCCGGGCCTTCCCCCAGAGCCAGCCGTATCGTCGAAGTTTTGCCCGATCGATCTACTTGGAAGGTCGGAGCAGCAGGAGCGGCCGGCGCGGGAGGAGGCGGCTTGTAGGAGGAGGTCGAATTCGAAGCCACGTTCGCTTGAGGTCGTCCTGATAGTGCAGCGAGCATTGCTCTCGACCCGAAGCCAGTCTCCGGGAAGCCGGCGTCCTTCTGCCATGCCAGTATCGCTTGCCTGCTCACGGGGCCAAAGACGCCGTCGATGATGGCGTCTGCCGACAGATATGATTTGGCCTGCAGGCCTTGCTGGATCGCGATGGTATCGGCCGGTTCGAGGGTGCCCTCTTCGCGGGCCACTCCAGACAGGCGGGATATCAGCTCACCTCGCTGTCGGTCGAAGCGGACCTTGATGCACTGGACGTTCGACTCGGTCGGCGGGGCCAGTAGGACGCCGGTCTTCGGGATGTTGCATTCGTCATTGATGGCGATGACGAGAGCATTGGCATCATCGACCATGGCCTTGCGCATGGCAGGCGTCGAGGCTTCGCGAAGTGCTTGGTAGGCGATCACATAGGACAGTTCGACGTAGGCGAGCGTGCGGTTGCGACAGATCATCTGCGCAAGCGGCTGCGTGGCTACTGGCTTGGCGCTGCAGTCGAAACTGGGCCCTATTTGAGATGGGCTGCGCTCGTTCGCGTTCATTGGTGAAGCCGTCGTCGACAGAACGAAATCCATCGAAACGGCTTCTCCTAAATGCCAAGCCGTGTGTGCTGGAAATACGTCCGTCAGACGGACGTTGACGATTCGTCCGAGGAGCTGGGCGAGTTGCTGGTACGCTGAAGCGTCTGGCGGAGCCAGCTGGATTTCCCGCACCTGGTATCGATCAAGGCCATTCGGCCCAACCAAGTTGGCACATGTCAACGCGGGCAGTCTCAGCGCAAGCCCGTTTAAGGGCGTGCCGTTCGGATGCATTCGCTCGGCCCGCACAATCTCCCCTCGAACCTCGCTCCCCCTGGTAAGGCATGTGCCCGCGACTTGCGCCGCAACCTGGGGGGTCCCAAAAGCAGCGATAAGGAGAAGCGTGATCAGGGTTCTCAGCATGCGCATCCCGGCGGGCTCTTGCACCTGGCTTTGGCGCTGATGCAGGTATTTCCGCAGGGCTGTCCCTTCGTGCAGTGCTTGCAGCAAGCGTCCGGACTGCGGGCGAGTTGGGTCAGCAACTCGATCGGATCGCCAGGGCGATCGACCCAAGGTGAGTAGCTGGCCGCTTGCGCTGGCGTTCCCCCCAACGCCAGCAAGAGCACGGCGAGGCGCAGCATCTCATTCGACCAGGTCGCAACGCGTTGCCTTGAGGCTGACGAACAAGCCTTCGCCCTCCTTGCGTAGCTGTTGGATCGAGGGTCCGTTCCAGTGGGCGTCGAACGCTTCGCTGCTTGCGTACAGCTCATACAGCATGATCGAGTCGGGCTGGTCATGCGGCACCAGGATCTCAAAGCCGAGCGTTCCCGGCTCTGTCGCGCGACAGCGCTCCCCGTGGGCGCGCAGATGCTTCAAGTATTCGTCGCGCTTCCCCGGTGCCGTCGTGATGGTGGCAACAATGGCCAGCTTAGGCATAGTTCTTCCCTTTCCGCGTCTCGTGACATGGCGAGCGACGTGATGAACGGAAAGCCTCAGCGTCGCCGCAATGTCTCCCCCGTGCGGTCGTGCCCTATAGCGATCCTACCACCGAGAGACGCGGGGAGAGCAAATGGAATTTCGGGCTATCTGGGCGGTGGTCGCCATGGCGTTGCTGCCGATGCCAGCGTTGGCATGGGGGCCGGAGGGGCACTCGATCGTCGCCGAGGTAGCCCAGCACCGACTCTCACCACAAGCCGGCGCCGAAGTCGAGCGCCTGCTAGGTCCCGGCCGGTCGCTGGCCTCAATCAGCAGTTGGGCAGACGACGTGCGCGACGATCTGCCAGAGACCTACAACTGGCACTTCGTCGACCTTGCGCTGGCCGAGGACCGATACGACGCCGCCAAGCACTGCCACGCCTCAGAGAAAGGTGACTGCATCGTCGCCGAGCTGGAGCGGCTGAAGACCGAACTGCGGTGCGCGCCGACCGATGATCGGAAGCGTGACGCGCTCCGCTATGCCGTCCACTTCGTCGGTGATATCCACCAGCCGTTGCACACGGTGGGCGAAGGAAGGGGCGGAAACGATATCGCAGTCGAGGTCCGGCTTGCGGGCGCCAAGACGTGCCGCGGCGGGCCGTGCCCTATCATGGCCTATCGGTCCAATTTCCATCGGGTGTGGGACGGGACGTTGATCAAGGCCACGACCTGGAGCTGGGGAGCGTACGTCGACAGGCTCGAGGGCGGATGGCTGACCTCGCCGGAGGCTCGCGGCGTGGACGGCGGACGGCCGGCGCAGTGGGCAGAGGAGACGCACCGGGCCGCTCGGTTCGTGTGGGAGCAGTTGCCGAAAAGCCGGGTGGTCGACGACGCCTACTACGGCAGGGTCCTGCCGACGCTCGATCGACAACTCGGGCTGGCGGGGCTGCGGCTGGGGGCGTTCCTGAATGACGTGCAAGCGCCGGGGCAGTGCGTGCAACGCTGAGGCCGTTGATCGCTTTCGTACACGAATTCGAGGTACTCCAATGCAGCTAGATTGCGGACGAAGCACCATTCTGCAACCGTGAGAGGGGACGGGCATGGGCCAATTGCCGGAATCCGAGAGGGGATGATGAGGTTGTTCATCGGGATCGTGTTATGCGCATCGGTGGCGGTGCCGCTTTTCGCTTATGCGCAGGCCCCCGCCGACGTGGCCTATTGCAAGAAATTGAGCAAGACCTATCGCGAATCCGCTGCGCACAGTAGATCCTCTCGAACGGCGACTGTTCCTGAAGCGATGTCCAAGTGTGAGACGGCCCCTCAATCCTCAATCCCGGTCCTGGAAAAGGCTCTGACCGACGGGAAAGTGACCCTGCCGGCTCGCAAGTAGCTATCCGGAAACTGCGCGCGTCGACGCCTTGCGCTTCACCCAAAGCTCCGGCGTCCGCTCCATCTCGATCAGGTGGTCGGGGAACTTCCGCTGCTGAAGCGCGAGCAGATCATCGAATGAACCCCTAAGCCAGGTGTCCCATTCGCTCGGGAACAGGAACACGGGCATGCGGTTGTGCAGCGACGACATCGCGGTGTTTGCGTCGGTCATGGCGCCGGAATAGACCGGCCCCCATTCGGCGCTGTC
>Ga0070665_100006291_pt1 | contig 12128 bp, 12 predicted proteins | sample KBSS13metaG_FD_65862 | JGI IMG/M metagenome (GOLD analysis project Ga0070665, IMG submission 65862) | Switchgrass rhizosphere microbial communities from Kellogg Biological Station, Michigan, USA - KBS S1-3 metaG | ecosystem: Host-associated > Plants > Roots > Rhizosphere > Soil ...
GCCGCGCCGATGGACGTTCTGCCAGGCCTCGACCTCGAGGCCCTCGGCCAGCTCGGCATCGCCGCTGCTCGTGGCGATCTGCTCGACCGGTACGACGGCATCGCACTCGAGGGGCATGATCGCGCCCGTCATCACTTCGATGCAGGCGGACTTCGCGTTGAGGGTCAGCGGCGGATCGCCCGCCGCCTGCGTGGCCTGGATGCGAAACCGGCGCGTGCCGCCTCGCGCCGCTTCGCTCTGTAACGCAATGCCATCCATCGCCACCCGGTCGAACGGGGGCGCGTCACGCTCCGCGTAGATGTTCTCGCGCAGCACTGCCCCCGCGCATTGCGCGAGTGGCAGTGACTCGATGGGGAGACACGCGAGGCGGTCCCCAATGAGCGTGTCGGCGTCGGCGGGCGTGAGCAACGTTACTTCTTTTCCTTCTGCTTCGCGTTGTACGCGCGCAGTTGCTCGTTGAAACGGGTCGCGATCTGCTCGTCGGCTTCGACCGCGGCGTTGTGCTTCTGGTCGGCCATCTTCTGGATGTCCGCCTTCTTGGCTTCGCGTTCTTTCTCGTCGGTGATCGACGCGAGCTTCGCGATGGCCTCGTCGGCTTCCTTCTGCAGGCAGGTGTTGTAGGCGCCGATCGCCTGGTCGAACTCCGTCACCAGCTTCTTGCCGGCCAGCATGTCTTCGCGCGTCGCCGTGGCGCCGTCAGGCAGCTTGTCCGGCGGAGGCGGGTAAGTGCACGCGGCGTAAGCGTTGCCGGTCGCGAGAGCCCCGATCAGAGCGATGGAATAGAGCACCTTCATTACATGTACCTCGTATCTCGAGTGTGGTTTTGTGCGAGTTGGTATGGGTCCGCCCCGATACGGCCGGCGGGAATATCTTAGGGGCCGCCCTTACGGGCCGCCAGATCCCCTGAGCCGGGCCAGTTTCAGTCCGCTTCGCCGAGGCCCCAGCCCCCGTCGATGATGATCTGCTGACCGGTCAGGTAGTCCGACGCAGGGGAGGACAGGAACAGGGCGAGGCCCGCCATGTCTTTCGGGAAGCCGACCCGGTGCATCGGTACCGCCGCGGAAACGGCCTTCTGCAGCTCGGGGTTGTGCGCGTGGCCACCGCCGATGTTGGTGATGAAGAACCCCGGCGCGATCGCGTTCACGGTGATGTTGTAGGCGGCAAGCTCGAGCGCGACGTTGCGCATCAGGTGCGCGGCGCCGGCCTTGGCGGCCATGTAGGCCGAGCCGATCACCGTTTCGTTCTTCACCGCGGCCAGCGAGGTGGTCACAATGATGCGGCCCGAACGTTGCGGCTTCATGTGCCGAGTCGCGGCGCGCATCGTCGCGAACACGCCGGTGAGGTTGATGTCGATCACCCGCTGCCAGCGCTCGTCCTCGTAGATTTCCATCGCGCCGGCGGGGTCGCGGGGCCGCTGCGAGCCCACCCAGGCCCCCAGGAACCCCGGGCCGGAGTCGACGCCGGCGTTGGCGAACACGACGTCAATCTTGCCGTGTGCCTGCGCCGCGCGGTCGAACGCCGCGTCGAGCGTGGCATGGTCCCGCACGTCGACGACTTCGCCGCGCACGGTGTAGCCGGCCTGGGTGAGGCGACTGACTTCCGCGTCGATGCGCTTCGCGTCGACATCGAGGATCGTGACCTTCGCCCCGTTGACGGCCAGCGCTTCGGCAAAGCCCAGCCCGAGACCGCTGGCGCCGCCGGTGACGATGACGCCGTAGCCCTCGACTTTGAAAAGGTCCGCAATCTTCACCGGCCGATCCCCCTGTAGTCAGTCGTCGGAGTGTCCCGACCGGAGCGGGCGGGGGTCAAGGGGGGATTGCCCCGGAGTCCACTTCACTGCGCTCCGCGTAGCGCCGTGCCAGCACGGCGCAGACCATCAGCTGCAGCTGGTGGAAGATCATGATCGGCAGGATCACGAGGCCGGCCATGGCGGGCGGAAACAGGATGTTGGCCATGGGCACGCCAGTTGCCAGCGACTTTTTCGAGCCGCAGAAGACGACGGCGATTTCGTCGGGCTTCGCGAACTTGAGGCCGCGGCTGGCAAAGCGGGTGAACAGCAGCACGATCGTCAGCAGCACCGCGCTGATGCCGAGAATCTTCGCGAGCTCGATGGGCTTGAGCGCCGACCACGCGCCCGCGAGCATCGCGGCGCTGAACGCGGCGTAGACGACCAGCACGATCGAGCCCCGGTCGGTGATGGAAAGAACGACGGAATGGCGCTTGGCCCAGGGCCGCAGCCAGCGGCTCACGATCTGCCCCACGATGAAGGGCACCAGCAACTGCAGGACGATCTCCTGCACCTGTTCGAGCGGCGAGATGTCACTGTGCCGCTTGAGCATCCCCGCGACCAGCAGCGGCGTGATCACGATGCCCAGCAGGTTCGACGCGGTGGCCGCGCAGACGGCCGCCGACACATTGCCGCGCGCGATCGATGTGAAGGCGATGGACGATTGCACGGTCGACGGCAACGCGCACAGGAACAGCACGCCGAGCCACAACGAATCGCTCAGAAAACCGGGCACGGCAAAATTCAGGGCGAACCCAAGGATGGGGAATACGATGAACGTCGAGGCGAGCGTCAGGAGCTGCAGCCGCCAGTGCGTCATTCCTGAAATGACCGCCGCACGTTCGAGCCGCACACCCTGAAGGAAAAACAGTAGCGCGATGGCCGCTGTCTTCAGAATGTCGACGATCGTCGCCACCGTTCCGCGCGCGGGCAGCAGTAAGCCCAGCGCGGCAGCGATCAGCAGCGCAATGATGAAAGGATCGATTCGGAAGGCTCGGGTCGCCGGCGCGCCCGGTTTGTTCGACATCGGCACATGGTAATGGGAAAAAAGTCGCCTGCGGCGCTTTTTTCGGACATCAGCTTCGGTGCCGCCGGCAAAAAGCGCGGTTTTTGCCGGCTACTGTTCGCGTAGCTACGCCCGAACGAATTGGCGTCGCCGGGAACTGGTGGGGCCTCCGAGCGTATGTTCAGGCGACGCTGTCGCGTCACACCCGGAGACTCCCGTGAATCTCACCGTTGCCATCGGCCCGCTGATCGCACTGATCGCGGGCATCCTGATCCTCATCGTGCCACGGCTGCTCAATTACATCGTGGCGATCTACCTGATCATCATCGGCCTGCTCGGGCTGTTCGGCGGACGACTGCTGTCGTAGTCGGGCGCGACTATTCGCTCCGCAGCGCGAGCCGTTGCCAGACGCCGGCCTGCTTCACCATGAAGTAGCCCGGAATGCCGGCCGCGGACTGCGACGACTCGATTACGAGGCCGAGCCTGTCATCCAGTCGGATCCAGCAATCCGAGGCGATGCCGTGCGGGCGATCCGCCGGCAGCGCGTGGATCGCGTGCTGGAAGCTGATGGAACCGAGCGAGCCAAGGCCGAACGTTGCGAAAGTTTTCATGAATGCTCCTGCAAAGGATTAGACGCCTGCGCTAACGACGCTCGTCGCGCGGCGGGGTTGGTTGTCCGGTGAGTTTTCCAGCCGGCGGCGATAGTTCAGATGTCGCCGTCGTGCCTGCTCCACGAGCGGTCGCCACACTCGTGCCGTCAGTCGGTAACGGATGAGCAGGTGCCAGAAGAGATTCGAGCGCTTGTAGAGATAGCTCATTGCGAGATAGCCGAGGACGGCGTCCGTATCCTCGGGTCGACGACGCCAGATCGAGCGGTGAGAGAACAGCGTTTCGTAGCACCACGCATAACCGTTCTCGAGCTCTTCGGGCGACATGCGCTTCGGCTGAAAGACCACGTGCGCGGTGTCGTAGAGATCCCAGTTGCGATGGAGGAGGCGGCCTTCGCTCTCGAATTGCCGGAACAGCGGCGTCGCGGGATAGGGCGTGAGGATGTGGAACGTGGCGCACTCGAGCCGGTTCGCTTCGATCCATTCGACCGTGCGCTCGAAGACATCCGGGCCGTCGTGGTCGAAGCCGAGCACGAAGCTGCCGTTCACCTGAATGCCATAGCGATGAAGCGTGGCGACGCGACGCGCGTAGTCCGTCGGTGCTGGCGTTTTCTTGCGCGCGTCGGTGAGGTTGTCGCCGTGCAGGGACTCGAAGCCGATGAACACGCCGGTGCAGCCGGCGAGCGCCATCTCGCGCACGAGTGACGGATCGTCAGTCACATCGATGGTGACCGCGGCGCTCCAGATGATGCCGAGTGGCTTCAGCGCCTGGCAGAGCTTGCGCAAGTAATCCGGTCGCGAGCCGAGGTTGTTGTCGACGAAGACGGTGTAGGGCTGGCCGTCTGCGCGGATTTCATCCGCGACCTGTTCCGGCGTGCGCATGCGATACGGCATGTGCAGGCCGTCGGTCGCGAGATAGCAGAAGCCGCAGCGGTTGTGGCAGCCGCGGGTGGCAATGACGCTCGTTGTCGTGAGGAAGGCTTCGTGCGGAAGGATCTCGCGACGGGCGGGCGGATCGGCGGAGTACGGCCGTCGGTAATCGGCGCGGTATTCGCCTTTGAGCTCGCCGCGCTCGATGTCTTCGAGAATCTGCGGCCAGAGCTGCACGCCATCGCCGATCGCGATGGCATCGGCGTGCGGCTTCACCTCCTCGGGGCACGAAAGAGCATGAAGGCCGCCCATCACGACGATGGAGCCTTGAGCCCTGAACCATTCCGCGATCTCGTAGGCCCGCCGCGCAAAGGTGAGATGCACGGTGATGCCGACGACTTCGGGAACGGGGTCGTTGGGCGGCGGACCCTGGAGCAGGTTCTCGTCCCAGTACTTCACTTCCCAGTGCGCAGGCGTGGTGGCTGCGATGCTCGAGAGTGCGAGCGTGGGAGTTAGCACGTGCTTGCCGAAGCTCGCGCGCGGATCTTTCGGGTAGAACGGGTTGATCATCAGCGCGTAACGCGATTTCACGCGGGCGATCGGCGGCAGGGTGGGAGCGATCAACATGGCCTGCGGCGACCAGGGCGTCTTGCTCTTGTGCATCGTCGTCATGACTCCTGTCGCACTTCTTCATTCACGCGTCCGAAGCGGCGCGCGCGGCCGGCGTACTCCTCGAGCGCCGCCTGGAACTGCTGCTCATCGAAGTCCGGCCACAGGCAGTCGGTGAAGTGCAGCTCGGCGTAGGCGCTTTCCCAGAGCAGAAAATCGCTGAGCCGCTTTTCGCCGCCAGTGCGGATCAGGAGATCGACCTCGCCGGTCTGGCGCGCCGAATGATTCGCCTCGTTCAGCAGACGCTGAAAGCGCTGGGCGGTGAGGTCGTGCTCGCGTCGCGCGCGGCGCGCGGCCTGCAGGATGCTCTGCTGCGCGGAGTAGTCGATCGCGATTCGCAGATGCATGCGCTCGCCGTTGGCCGTGAGCTTCTCGCTCTGCTCGATCGCGCGGAGCAGACTGTCGTCGAGCCGATCTCGCCGGCCGATCACGTTGATGCGGATGGACTCATCCATGCATCGCCGCGTCTCCGTGAAGAGATAACGACGCAGCAGGAACATGAGCCCGTCCACTTCGCCGCGCGGGCGCTCCCAGTTCGCCGCGGAGAAGGCGTAGAGCGACAGCGTTTCGATGCCGGCTCTGGCCGCGGCTTCGACCGTGACGCGCACGGCTTTCGCGCCTTCCACATGCCCCGCGGGCCGTGGCAGGCCGCGCTGCGTGGCCCAGCGGCCGTTTCCATCCATGATGATTGCGACGTGCATGTGTGTTGGAGAGAACTTTGTGTTGCAGAGTGAATGGGCAAATTTTTTTAGCTAGACGCGGCGGGTCGCCTTGATGACGGCTTCGATGTGCTCGAGATACCGGTGCAGCGCCTTGCGGCCCGCGGCGGTGATGCGGTACTCGGACTTCGGGCGGCGGCCCTCGAAAGACTTGTTGCACTCCAGGTAACCGGCCTCTTCCAGCTTGCGGGCGTGCGCGCTCAGGTTGCCGTCGCTCACGTCGAAGAGGGATTTCAGCTCGTTGAAAGTGAGGCGCTCGTTCACCGCCAGCGCGCTCATGATGCCGAGGCGTACGCGCTCGTAGACCAGGCGGTCGAACTTCGCGTCGTCGTTCATCTGGGCCGCGCCTGGGACGGGCACCGGTTTGGACGGCTGTTTGCTGGGTGCGCGAGCCGGGCTGTCGGCCCGCTTCGCGGCGTTGGGTTTACTCGCCATGATTGACTCGACCGATGATGATGCCGGAAAGCAGATGCAGCCCACCGAAGCCGGCACCGAGCAGCACCGTGTGGGCGGAAGAGGGCAGCACGAAGGCCGCGCCGCCGAGGATCACGAAGAGCACGCCCATCGACGCAATGATCGGCAGGCTCCTGGAATGCGTGGCTGTGCTGGCAGCGATCACCGCGCATCCGTAAAGAAGAAGCCATGCGCCCGGGATCAGGCGCTGCATGTCTGCAAGCGACAGCACCAGCGTCAGCACGGCACCGGCTAGCAGCCCGGGGCACAGGCACATCAGGAATCGTCGCAACGGCCCCGTGATCAGCAACCCACCGCGCTGGCTCACTTGCCGCGCGACGAGCGCGCCGCCGAGCACGAAGGCCACGCACGCGGCAACGAGCCACACGGACAGCCAGTAATTCCCGAACGGTGGAACATAGGTAAGCAGGGCGGCCGCGGCGCCGATGGCGCCCATCACGATGCCGGCGAGGCCGGGCACGGCAAGTGAACTCGCCGCATCGATGGAAGCGCGAATGTAAGACAGCGTGCCGAGCGCACGGCTCTCGATAGGCACGGGACGGTTAGTCTGCATGAGGAGTGCCGCGCTTTCCCTGAGCATGGGGCGGGACTCTAGGCAGGCGGCAGTGCGTCGTCAAGTACTCTGCGACGCAAAGTGAGAGGGCTATTCGATCGGGGCAAAAGTGCGACTGCCTCGTGGCAGATAGTGATGGTCCGGGTTCAGCGAAAACGCCACCCGCGTGGCGTGACCGACGATGTTTCGTCGGGGCACGAAGCCGAAGTAGCGCGAGTCCGCGCTGTTATCACGATTGTCGCCCATCATGAAATACATGCCGTCGGGTACGCGCAGGGGCGGGACGGACCGTTCAGCATAGCGGTGGGGCAAGGCGAGGACGTCGTGCTCCGGGCCGAGCCCGGATTCGCGGTAGATCAGCGGGTCCATGGCCATGGTGGCGTCGAGCAGGGTTTGCAGATGGCTCAGGTCGCCTGGGGCGTAGTGCGCGCGCTCGCCATTGATCACGAGCCCGTGGTCGTCGAGGGAGACGACGTCCCCTGGCACAGCGACCACCCGCTTGACCAGCGAGGTGCCGTCCGTCGGCGAATCGAACACCACGATCTCGCCGCGCATCGGATCCCGACCCGGCGTCAGCCGCACCAGCGTCCAGGGCACGCGCACGCCATACACGTGCTTGTCCACGAGGAGGCGATCCCCTTCGAGGATCGTCGGGTTCATCGACCCCGTCGGCACATGCACCCAATCGGCCCAGGCCGACCGAAAGGTCAGCAGCAGGAACGCGAAAATCGCGAAATTTCGATACTCGCGCCAGACGGTGCGCCGTACGGTCATGTGGGATCTCCCTGGTGGCGCAGATAGGACCGCCTGAGCACACGAGTGTTCCCGTTGTGCGCGATGCTTGAGCGTCGCCACCTCGTCGGGGTTGCAGCTCGCCGGTCGGCGCCGTGAGGAGCGCCGTTCCGTTCTGATAGAATCGCCGGCCTCGCGCCCGTAGCTCAGTTGGATAGAGCATCAGGCTTCGAACCTGAGGGTCGGGAGTTCGAATCTCTCCGGGCGCGCCATTTCACCGCCTGCAGCGTCCGCTTCTGGACAACTGTGTGGTCGTTCACTCCGCTCTGCATCACAGTCTGTATGCTGTCCTCGGATGCGTGGGTCTGACGACTGGCCGGGGTCATAAATACAGTCCCGCCGTTCGCCGAACGGCGATGGATATCACTCCACCGCGGCGTCGTAGTCCTGTGCCATGAACTGCGGATCAGGGGGGCCTGGTGCGTTACGAATTACTGACGCCGCGAAATTGGGCAAGCTGGTTCCTGCTTGCCTGCATGCGATGTATTGAGCTGCTGCCTTACGCGCTGATGCTTGCCGTCGGCCGAGGCATCGGATGGCTGACCGGTTGCGTCGTGGGCAAATTCCAGCGCACCGCTCGCCGCAATCTCGAATTATGTCTGCCCGGGCTCACGGGCGCGCAGCGCGAGCAGGTGCTCCGGGAGCACTTCGAAGGGCTGGGGATGGCCCTCTGCGAATCCAGCATGAGCTGGTGGAGCTCCGACGAGCGCATCCGGTCGCTATCCCGGATCGAGGGGTGCGAGCATCTCGATGCGGCCCGCAGCCACGGGCGCGGGATCATCCTGCTCACCGCGCACTTCACGACGCTCGAGATCAGCGCGCGCATCCTGAACACGAATCGCCCGATCTGCGCGCTCTACAAACCGCTGCGTAATCCGGTGCTTGCTGCCGCGTCGAATGCGAGCCGCGAGCGGCGGGCGCGAGCCGCGATCCGCAACGACGACATCCGCGCGATGGTGCGCGCGCTCCGGAACAACGAAATCGTCTGGTACGCCCCCGACCAGTGTTACCGCAAGAAGGGCGCGCAAATGGTGCCGTTCTTCGGTGTGCCCGCGGCGACGAACACGTTCACCTCGCGCCTGGCGCAGATGACCGGCGCGACCATTCTGTACCTGTCGCACGAGCGGCTGCCGGATAGCGCGGGCTATCGACTGGTGATTCATCCGCCGGCGAGCGGGATTCCGAGTCGCGACGCCGTGGCCGACACCGTGCACTTCAACAGTTTCATCGAGGCCGAGGTCGGCCGGAATCCCGCGCAGTACTGGTGGATTCATCGGCGGTTCAAGGGACTCGACGCGACCTATCCCGACTATTACCGGCGCGGCGCGGCCGCGGTCACGCCGGCGGGCTGATCTTCGACAGTCTGGAAGCCCGCGCGAGCAGCGTCACCGCTGCCGTGAAGCACTTCTTTGCAAGCCACAGTCATGTTCGTGGCGTAAGAATTGCTGCACCCGGGGTCACCCCCGAAGACCGAGCGTCGCTGTCATGCCGAAATCGTCCGCCGATGCCGCCGAGCTTGCGCACGTCGATGCGCTCTGGCGCGCCGCCAATTACCTTTCTGTCGGCCAGATCTACCTCTACGACAACCCGTTGCTGAAGGAGCCGCTCGAGCGGCGTCACATCAAGCCGCGGCTGCTCGGGCACTGGGGCACCACCCCCGGTTTGAATTTCGTCTACGCGCATCTGAGTCGCTGCATCCGCAAGCGCGACCTCAACATGATTTACATCACGGGGCCGGGGCATGGCGGGCCCGGGCTCGTGGCGAACTCGTATCTCGAAGGCACGTACAGCGAGCTGTATCCGGACGTTGCGATGGACGAGGCGGGTATGCATCGCCTGTTCCGCCAGTTCTCATTCCCTGGCGGCATACCGAGTCACGTCGCCGCGGAGGTGCCAGGCTCGATCCACGAAGGCGGTGAGCTGGGATATTCCATCGCGCATGCGTACGGTGCGGCCTTCGACAACCCGGGATTGATCGTGGCGTGTGTCGTCGGCGACGGCGAGGCGGAAACGGGCGCGCTCGCGACGAGCTGGCACTCCAACAAATTCCTGAATCCGGCGCGGGACGGTGCAGTGCTGCCGATCCTGCACCTGAACGGATACAAGATCGCTGGCCCGACGGTGCTCGCGCGCATTCCGCGCGAGGAGCTCACCCAACTGCTGGAGGGCTACGGCTACAAGCCGTACTACGTCGAAGGCCATGAGCCCGACGACATGCATCGGCAGATGGCGGGCGTTCTCGACGAAGTGTTCGACGACATCGCATCGATCCAGCGCGCAGCGCGCCTCGAGGGCCGCACGTCGCGACCGACCTGGCCGGCCATCGTGCTGGTGAGCCCGAAAGGCTGGACCGGCCCGAAGAGTGTGGACGGGAAGAAAACCGAAGGCTCGTTCCGCGCCCATCAGGTGCCGATGGGTGAGATGGAGAAGCCCGAGCACATCCGCATGCTCGAATCCTGGATGCGCAGCTATCGCCCCGAAGAGCTGTTCGACGAGCACGGCGGCGTGCGCCCGTTGGTGCGGGACGCGACGCCCGAAGGCCTGCGCCGCATGAGCGCGAATCCGCACGCGAACGGCGGCATTCTGCTGCGCGACCTGCGTATGCCCCGATTCCAGGACTACGCAATCGATGTGCCGACGCCCGGCGCCACCGTCGCCGAGAGCACACGCGTGCAGGGCGAGCTGATTCGCGACGTGCTGAACGAAAACGCGACCAACTTCCGCGTCTTCAGCCCCGATGAAACCGCTTCGAACCGCTGGAGCGCGGTGTTCGAAGCCACCGATCGCATGCTGATGGCCGACATTCACGATGACGACGATCACGTCTCACGTGAGGGCCGGGTGATGGAGATGCTGAGCGAGAACCAGTGTCAGGGCTGGCTCGAAGGGTATCTGCTCACGGGCCGGCACGGCTTCTTCTCCTGCTATGAAGCCTTCATCCACATCATCGATTCGATGTTCAACCAGCACGCCAAGTGGCTCAAGGTGACAGCGAACATTCCGTGGCGGCGGCCGGTCGCGTCGCTCAACTACCTGCTCACGTCTCATGTCTGGCGCCAGGATCACAACGGCTTCAGTCATCAGGATCCCGGCTTCATCGATCACGTCGTCAACAAGAAGGCGACGATCATCCGCGTTTTTCTGCCGCCCGATGCGAATTGCCTGCTGGAGGTGACGGATCACGTGCTGCGCAGCCGGAACAAGGTGAACGTGATCGTGGCAGGCAAGCAGCCTCAGCCGCAGTGGCTCACGATGGATCAGGCGATCGTTCACTGCACGCTGGGCCTGAGCATCTGGCGCTGGGCAAGCTCGGATGATGGCGGCGAATGCGACGTCGTCATGGCTTGCTGCGGCGACGTGCCCACGCTGGAAACGCTCGCGGCGGTCGACCTGATACGCACCCTCATTCCCGATCTGCGAGTGCGCGTGATCAACGTGGTCGATCTCATGCGGCTGCAGCCGCCGCGGGAGCATCCGCACGGCATCTCGGACGCGGATTTCGATGCGCTGTTCACGACGGACAAGCCGATCGTGTTCGCGTTTCACGGCTACCCATGGCTGATCCACAGGCTCACGTACAAGCGCCACAATCACGACAACATGCACGTTCGCGGTTATAAGGAGGAGGGCACGACCACCACGCCGTTCGACATGACCGTGCTGAATGATCTTGACCGCTTTCATCTGGTGATCGACGTGGTCGAGCGCGTGCCGCGGCTGCACACGAGAGCCGCTGCGCTGATCCAGCAGATGCGTGAGAAGCTCATCCAGCACCGGCAGTACGTGAACACGTGGGGTGACGACATGCCCGAGGTCAAGAACTGGAAGTGGTCCGGCACGGAAGTGCACGTCGCGAAGAGCTCCCACCAGGAGCAGGAGTAGAAGCGCGCATGGCTGGCAATCCGCTACCGGTGCTCATCCTCAACACGGGATCGTCCACCTTCAAGTGGGCGCTGCTCACCGATGACGAGCAGTTCGTCGGCACGGGCAGTGAAGAGTGGGAAGCGGACGATGCGCTGACGCGCAAGGCGCAGATCGAAGCGCGGCTGCGTGCGATTCCGCCCTGCAGGGCTGTGGGTCATCGCATCGTGCATGGAGGGCTCGAGTTCCAGGACTCCGTCGTCGTCGATGACGCGGTTCGGCGCGAGCTGGAAACGCTGCTCACGCTCGATCTGCTCCACATGCGCCCGGCCCTGAGTGCGCTTGATGCCGCGCGCGATGCGTTTCCTCAGGTTCCTCACGTTGCGGCGTTCGACACGGCATTCCATCGCACGTTGAGCAAAGCCGCCGCGGGTTATGCGTTGCCAACAGAGTGGACGCAGCGCTGGGGTCTGCGACGATTCGGATTTCACGGTTTGAGCGTCTCGTGGAGCGTCGACTGGGCGCGGCGGAACCTGCAACCGTTTCCGCGACGGCTCGTCGTCGCGCATCTCGGCAGTGGATGCTCGGTCACTGCGGTGCTGGACGGGCGTTCGGTCGACACGTCGATGGGCTTCACGCCGCTCGAGGGGCTCATGATGGGGACGCGTGCAGGATCAGTCGATCCCGGACTGCTGTTGCACCTTCAAACCCATCTCGGTGTCACGGCGCTCGAGCTGGAGGACGTGCTCACCAACCGCTCGGGTCTGCTCGGCGTATCCGGTGTCTCTGC
>Ga0070665_100006292_pt1 | contig 12128 bp, 10 predicted proteins | sample KBSS13metaG_FD_65862 | JGI IMG/M metagenome (GOLD analysis project Ga0070665, IMG submission 65862) | Switchgrass rhizosphere microbial communities from Kellogg Biological Station, Michigan, USA - KBS S1-3 metaG | ecosystem: Host-associated > Plants > Roots > Rhizosphere > Soil ...
GCCGGCTGCTCGCTCATGTTGAACGGCATGGTGAAGGAGATGTGCTCCAGCGGCCGGTTGACGTCGTTGGTCGGCGTCTCCCATTCGGCGTTATAGGTCGGCACCGGCGAGGTCGGCGACAGCACGTAGTCGAACGGCTGTGTCGCCCGCGTCGTCGCGGCCCGGATCGCCATGTAGTTGTTGACGCCCCTGATCACCATCGCGCCCGACACGTCGGCACCGCCGCGGCACCAGTCGGCGATGAACGGCAGCACGCTTGCCTGTTTCGCATGGCTCAGCGCCGAGAAATCGACCCAGCTCCTCACGCGCCAGAACAGGTCCTGCAGATGCAGCATCTCGGGCGACAGGAAGCCGTCGAGCGGCTCGACCGTGGCGCCGGCGTCGGCGAACAGCCGGGCCGCCGCTTCGACCGCTGCTTTCACCTCGAGATCGACCGGCAGGCCCGAGCCGGCATCGAGATGGAGGCCGATCTTCAGGCCCCTAGGCTCGAGCGGACCGGCCGACCAGTCGATGTCGGCGGGCGGCAGGCTCATGTGATCGCGGGCATCGGGCTTCGACAGTTCGGCCATCAGCAGCGCGGAGTCGGCGACGGTCCGCGTCATCGGCCCGACGACGCGACCGAGGAACGGCGGATCGAGCGGAACGCGGCCCAGGCTGGGTTTCAGGGTGAAGATGCCGTTCCAACTGGCCGGCAGGCGTACCGAACCGCCGATGTCCGTGCCGAGATGCAACGGCCCGTAGCCGGCAGCCCCTGCCGCGCCCGCACCGGCACTGGAACCGCCGGGATTCCAGGCGAGATTCCAGGGATTGCGCGTCAGCGGATGGAAGGAGCTGCGGCCCGACGAGAGCATGCCGTAGTCGGGCATGGTGGTCTTGGCGAGGATGATCGTGCCCGCCTCGCGCACCCGTGCCGCGGCGGGCGCATCGGCCGCCGCCGGCACCATCTCCGTCGCGGCCGTGCCGAGCGGCACCGGCACGCCCCGAGTGGCGATGTTTTCCTTGATGGTGATCGGCACGCCGTCGAGCGCACCCTGTGGCGTGCCGGCTTGCCAACGCTTCTCCGATGCCTTGGCTGCCTTGCGCGCACCGTCGAAATCCGGCGCGTAGAGCGCCTTGATCTTCGGCTCCCAGGCTTCGATGTGCTTGACGACGGCGTCGACGACTTCGACGGGCGAGAGTTTCTTGCTCTTGTAGGCGGCCAGCAAGTCGACCGCGGTCATGTCATGGATTGTGGTCATGTCCGCAACTCTACAGAAGGCCTGCTGCCTCCGCGACAGTGGTGACTTCGGTGAACGGCTTGTATTGCGCTTCCGCCTGCTCGTTGCGGCGGTTGACCCAGAAGGCACGGATGCCGAGCACCCGGCAGACCGCCATGTCGAGCGGCTGGCTCGCCGCGATATGCACCACATCGGTCGGCGTCACGCCCAGTACCTGGTGGGCGTGGCGAAACAGCCTCAGGTCGGGCTTGTAGGCACGCGCCTGCTGCGCCGTCACGACCGCATCGAGCGAGAGGCCGAGGCCCGGCAGGCTGCCAGCGATCAGGTCGTCGTCGGTATTGGAGATCGCCGCCAGCCGGTAGCGCTTCTTCAATTCGGCCAGCGCCGCCGGTACATCCGGATGCGCCGGGATGCAGGAGATGCGCGCGATCAAGCCCTCGCTATCGACCGCCTGCGCGGCCAAGCCGGCACGCCGAAGGGCGAACACGACGCTGTCATGCAACACCTCACGGTAGGGCTTCCAGGGCGGCATATCGCGCAAGCGGCGGCCCTCCGCGGCAAAGTCTCCCAGCAGCGCCGCCGTACCCGAGGCCGGCAGACCACGACGCACCAGCATCTCCCGGAAGGCGATCTCCAGCGTCTCGTGCCACTGCACCAACGTGCCGTAGAAATCGAAGGTGATGACGCTCTCGCCCGGCATTCAGTCCTCCGGCTTGCGCTTCTTCGCGTCGGGAGCCGGCGCGGGATTGGTATGCATGACGATGTAGCGCGTGAGCATTGGCCCGAGGAACAGGACGGCGACCAGCCGTACGGTCTGCATGGCCATCACGAAGGAAACATCGGCATTGCTGGAGGCGGTGATGATGGCGATCGAATCGGAGCCGCCGGGACTGGTGGCGAGATAGGCGGTCAGCGGATCGACCCCGGCCCCGTAGACCAGCAGGACGGCGACGAGGCCGCACAGGCCGACCATCGCCACGATACAGACCAGGATGCGCGGCAGGAGCTTGAGGGCGTGGATCAGCAGCGCCCGGGTGAAGCGCAGCCCGATGTTCCAGCCGATGAAGGCGTAGCAGCCGGCAAGCAGCCATGGCGGCAGCTCGATGGTCATCAGGCCAAAGTGGGTCAGCACGATGCCGACCACCATCGGCACCAGGAACGCGCCGGCCGGGATGTTGAGCCGCTGGGCAATCACCGGGCCGATCACGGCGATCGCCATGGTCTCGCCGAACGCCAGCCAATTGACCGGCGGGAACCAGACCATCTCGGGCGCCGCGTGATGCTCGGGATTGACGCCGAAGACCCGGGCCACCAGCGCGGCCGCGGCCGCGACCAGCACGATCCGCAGATACTGCATGAAGGCGACCAGGCGCATGTCGGCCCCATAGGATTCCGACATGATGGTCATCACCGAGGCGGCCCCCGGGCTGGTGCCCCACAGCGCGGTCGTGCCCGGCAGCATCTGCAGCCGGGTCATCAGCCAGCCGATGAAGGCCGAGACGATCACGACAGCCAGCACGCCGAACGTGAAAAGCGCCCAGTGATTCAGGATGTCACCGACGATCGACAGCGGGATCATCTTGGCGATCATGCTGCCGACCACGCCCTGCGCCACGACGAACGGCGCGAGCGGCATCTTCACCTTGCCGTTGCCGGCCGCGAACGCGATCGCCGCGAGCAACGGCCCGAGCATCAAGGCCGCCGGCGCATGCAGCCACAGGAGCAACGCCGCGAGTGCCGCCGACAGGACAACCAGCGCGATCCACTGCAAGGGGACCGCGGTCCTCTTTGCCTGAGTCACCATCTGACCCTAACGAAGAATCGGAGATCTTCCGGACCGCGAGCGTCCCGCTCGCTCAGGCTCATGAGCGAACGGGACGCTCGCGGTCCGGAAGAGCATGAGCGAACCCGCCCGAATACAGTCGACGCTAGCATGACATCACATTCGGCCAGCATATGGCCAGATCAGGTCGCGAACTCCTCCGCCTCGCCGTTCATCTCCTTGATTGTAACGATGAGCTCGGCGGCGGCCGTCGCCAGACGTGCATCATCCGTGCCGCGCAGCACGAGGGAGACGCTGGGCCGGCCGTTGCGGAACGCAGGGTAGGAGCCGATGTCGATGTCCTCGTAGCGCTTCTGCAGCGCGCCGAGCGGCTCGGCGATGATGCCTTCCGGCAGGTTGGTGCGCACGGTGCGCGCGAGGACCGGATCGCCGCCGACCAGCCGGTGCTTCATCGACTGGAACATGCCCTGCGCTACCGCCGGGATGCCGGCGAAGGTGAAGACGTTCTCCATCTGGAAGCCCGGCGCCACCGAAACCGGATTGTCGACCAGGATGCCGCCATGCGGCACCCGCGCCATGCGGCGCCGGGCCGGGGTGAAGAGCGCCGGATCGCCGTAGTGGCGGGTCATGCGCTCGATCGCCTCGGGATGCTCGGAGATACCGACCCCGAACGCCTTGGCGATGCAGTCGGCGGTGATGTCGTCGTGGGTCGGGCCGATGCCGCCGGTCGTGAAGACATAGTCGAACTTGGCCCGCAGCTCGTTCACCGTGGCGACGACGGTGGCCTCGATATCGGGGATGACGCGGCATTCCATGACCCGGACGCCGAGCTTCCCGAGCTCGGTGGCGAGGTACTGGATATTCGCGTCCTTCGTGCGGCCGCTCAGGATCTCGTTGCCGATGACCAGGATGGCGGCCGTGACGGTCTTGGAAGTGTCTGTCATTTCAATAGCCTAGCATGGCCTTGTTCCCGCCGGCATCCGGTGCCAAATAGGACCGCATGACGAGCCCCCGCGACATCGAGGACGACAGCGTCGACTATTGGCGCCGCGACGAACGGACCATCAAGCTGCACGGGCCGGAAGGCTTCGAAGGCATGCGCCGCGCCGGCCGGCTGGCGGCCGAGACGCTCGACTTCATCACGCCGCACGTCGTGCCGGGCGTGACCACGGGCGAGCTCGACAAGCTCTGTCACGAGTACATCCTCGACCACAAGGCGATCCCCGCCCCGCTCAACTACCGCGGCTTCCCCAAGTCGATCTGCACCTCGATCAACCATGTCGTCTGCCATGGCATTCCGGGCGACAAGCGGTTGCAGAACGGCGACATCGTCAATATCGACGTCACCACCATCCTCGACGGCTGGTACGGCGACACCAGCCGCATGTTCTTCGCGGGCGACGTCGGCGTGAAGGCGCGCCGGCTGTGCGACGTGACCTACGAGGCGATGATGCGCGGCATTGCGGCGGCCAGGCCCGGCGGTCATGTCGGCGACATCGGGCACGCGATCCAGACCTACGTCGAGGCCCAGCGCTTCTCGGTCGTGCGCGACTTCTCGGGCCACGGCCTCGGCCGCATCTTCCATGACGCGCCGAACATCCTGCACTACGGCAGGGCAGGCACCGGGCCGGTGCTGAAGCCCGGCATGTTCTTCACTGTCGAGCCGATGGTGAATGTCGGCACCTGGCAGGTGAAGATCCTGAGCGACGGCTGGACCGCCGTGACGCGCGACAAGCAGCTATCGGCGCAGTTCGAGCACTCGGTCGGCATCACCGAGACGGGCGTGGAATTCTTCACTCTCTCGCCGATGGGCCTGAGCAAACCGCCTTACGATCTCACGCAGGCCGCGACCGACCACAAGCAGGCGGTTTCGGCCTGACCGATTCGGCTCAGCTCGGCTGGGCCTCGAGGGTGAGATCCTGGATGCCGGGCTCGGGGTCCGGAGACAGCGTGATCTCACCGCGCAAGCGGCCGTTGGCGCAGGCCATCGTGAAGCTCCCGTCCAGCGCATGGACCGGCACGATCGACTCCAGCCGCCCCACCCCCAAGCGCTCCTTCAAGGCCGCGAGCTCGACGTTGCGCAGGCGCGCAGGCATGTCGAGCAGCAGGTTCCCGGCAAACACCGCCTCGGCGACCTCGATGCGGCCGGCGGCGTAGGCCGCCACGACGGCCTCGACCGCACGCTTCAGCCAAGGGGACGGCGCAGCCGGGGCCCGTGACGGCTGCAGGGCGTGGACGGTCTCGGCAACGGCAAGCGTGATGCGCGACATCGGCGCATAGGTGCGGTTGCCGAAGGCGAAGATGCCGATGCCGGACTCGGGCAGCAGCAGCATGTGCGAGCCGTAGCCCGGCAATCCGCCGGAATGATGCGCCCGGCGGCCGATCTTGGAATCGGCCGCGTTGACCAAGCCGTAACCGTAGGCGCTGGCGGCGGGCGCGCGGCCATCGACGGGGTCGGGCAGGAACGGCGGAGCGTGGAACAGGCTCATCTCGCGCACGGTCGAGCGGCGCACCGGGCCGCTCTCGGGATCGTCGCGCGCGGGCCAGGCGTCGAGCAGGAAAGCGACATAGCGGGCGTAGTCGGCCGCGGTCGTCGCCAGCCCGCCCATCGCGCCGACCTCGCCGTCGGGCTCGAGCCGCTCGCGCGACCATTTGCCTTCGTCGAAGCGATGGCCCCAGGCGAAGTCGCCGCGCGCCGCCTCGAACGCGTCGAAGGTCGTGCGCGTCATGCCGAGCGGCTGCAGGACCGTGCGCCGCACGAAAGCCTGGTAAGGCTCGCCGCTGACATTGGTCAGCACGCGGCCAAGCAGCGCGTAACCGAGGTTGCTGTATTCGAAGGCGAGGCCGGGCGTGCGGGCGAACAGCTTGCCCTCTGCCATCAGCGTGTCGAGCGCGGCAGGCGTCATGCCCAGCACCCGATCGCCCCACGGATCGTCGGTCACGAAGCCGGCGACGTGGCTCAGCAGGTGGCGTACGGTCACCGGCGGGCTGTCCGTCGTCGGCGGCGGGACGGCCGCGAACTGCGGGACGTACCGCGCAAGCGGCGTGTCGAGCGCCAGCCGGCCCTGGTCGCGCAACGACAGGATCGCGAGCGCGGTGATGCTCTTGGTCATCGAGGCGATGCGGAAGGCGGTCGCGGGACTGGTCCGCCGTCCTGCCTCGATGTCGGCCAGGCCGAGAGCCGTAACGTGCACAAGGCGGCCATCCTGGACGACGCCCGCGACGATACCGGGGATGTTGTGCTGCTGGGCGAAGGTGGCGTAAGCGGCGTCGATCTGGGCGAAGGCTGTCGTCATGGCCTGCAGCCTAATCCATGGCTTCAACCTTTTCCCGCCACCTTTCCGCCGCGGTTCTTGGGAATTGTCCGCGCATGGGGAGAGCGAAAAAGGCCGTCGCCGAGTCGGCGGCGCAGCCAACCGACGACGACGCCCTCCTGTCGCTTCTCGCGGCAGGACTTCGCGTGCAGGCTGACGAGGCGTTGTGGCGCGTAAGCGGCAATACGTTGCCGCATCGAACCTTGCTGCGCGAGGCTGGCGGCATCTGGAACCGGCTCGACCAGTGCTGGGAATTCGCGGGCGAGGACCCGACGGCGAAACTGGCCGCCGCGATCGAAGCGGCTCCGGCAGCCGCGGGCCACAACAGCGGCGCGCCGGCAGCACCTGTCCCGCACTATCATGGCCATCGCGGCCGGCTGCGCGAGCGGGTGCTGAAAGCGGGCATCGAGTCCCTGCCCGACTACGAGCTCCTCGAATTGCTGCTGTTCTATGCGATCGAGCGGATCGACACCAAGCCGCTGGCCAAGCGCCTGCTCGAGCGCTTCGGCACGTTGGGCGACGTCTTCGCCGCCGAGCCGGCGCAGCTCCGCGAGTTCGAGATCGACCAGCGCACCCTGGTGCTGTTCCGCGCCGTGCGCGAGTCGGGCCGACGGCTGGCAGAGCGCAAGGTGAAGGACATGCCGGTCCTGACCAACTGGCAGCAGCTCATCGACTATTGCCATGCCGCACTCGCGCACGAGAAGACCGAGCAGTTCCGTATCCTCTTCCTCGACCGCAAGAACGTGCTGATCGCCGACGAGGTGCAGCAGCGCGGCACGATCGACCATACGCCGGTCTATCCGCGCGAAGTGGTCAAACGCGCCCTCGAGCTCGGCGCCGCCGCGCTGATTTTGGTCCACAACCACCCCAGTGGCGATCCCAAGCCATCGCGTGACGACATCGAGATGACCAAGGACATCCGCAAGGCCGCCGAAGCGCTCGGCATCGCGATCCACGATCACCTGGTGATCGGCCGCAAGGGCCATGCGAGCTTCAGGAGCCTCGGGCTGTTGTAAGGCCCGAAATGAAAGCGACCTCGAATGAACCTTGACCGGTCGCATCCGGAGGACGAGTCGCGGGTGTATACTGGACCTCCATCCTGTCGCTACAGCAACGGCCGCACCGGATTCTTGACCGACGGTACGACCTGGTACTACCGTCAGTCATCGTCGATTTGCTTCGAGGGCAGGGTTGTGACGGTAAAATCTTCGATCTCGCTGACCGACGATCAGCATTCCTTCGCAAAGGCCCTCGTCGATTCGGGCCGCTTCACCAGTGTCAGCGCCGTCCTGCAACAAGGCATCGAGCTCCTTCGCGCGCAGATGGAAGATGAAGCTCTGGAGCGGGCTGCATTGGCGGAGATCGTCAGCCAACGGCGTTCGGGGCCATTCTTGTCAGCTACGAGGATGGATAGCCGGTTGGCCCGGATGATTGACAAAAAACGCCGAGCACATGCGGTTCGCGATTGAGTTCTCGGCTGACGCCGAACGCGATTTTGATCTGATCTTTGACCATCTGTTCGAAAGCTACATATCTTTCGGCGAGAGTACCGAAGAAGCCCTGGACCACGCCGCGCAGCGCGTCATGGATATTCGCAAGGCCGTCGACCGGTTGGCGATCTTTCCTTTGCGGGGTACGCCACGCGACGACATCTCGCCAGGGATCCGTCTCCTTGTCGTTGCACGTGCAATCTACTGGTTCGAGGTCGATCAAACAGCGCGCAAGGTCCGCATTCTTGCCGTGTTCTTCGGCGGGCAGGATCACGTCAGACATATGCTCGTGCGCCTTCTCGGCAGAAGCGAGACGCGCTGACACTTCACGAGTATTGTCGCCGAAAGCACTCGCCAAGAACCGAGGCGATGATCGACAAGAGGAGACCCATGATCGAAGGGATCAGCGCCATCACCCTCGGCACCCACGACATGGCGAGCGCCGTCCGGTTCTACCGCGCTTTGGGATTCGACCTGCTGTACGGCGGCGAAGCGGCCGCTTTCACCAGTTTCCGCGCCGGGTCGGGCTATCTCAACCTGACGGCCCAGCCCGAGGACAAGCGCTGGTCGTGGTGGGGGCGCGCCATCTTCTACGTCGCCGACGTGGATGCGCTGCATGAGCGAGCGCTGGCGGCCGGCTACCGGCCCTCGACCCGACCACGCGATGCCGAATGGGGAGAACGCTACTTCCACCTCAGCGATCCCGACGGCCACGAGCTCAGCTTCGCGCGGCCGTTGCGCTAGACCTCGATCTCGGCCCGCCGATTTTTCGCGGTCACCCGTCGAAGCAGGCTCGAAGCAGCCCCAGTCCCGCTTCGATCTGTGCCGTCGGCATGGCGCCATAGCCCAGGACCATCCCTGCTCGCTTGCTCTTGCCTACGGCAAACGTCGACAGGACCTGGACTGCGACGCCGTGCTCGGCCGCTCGCCGGGCGACCGCGGCGATCTGGTCCGCCGACATCGTCCGGGCAGTGGCGGTGAGATGGAGCCCGGTCGTCGACGGAATGAGTTCCAGATGGTCCGCGAAATCACGGGAGACGACATTTGCAAGCATCCCGTGCCGTTCGCGGTAGAGTGCGGTCGCGCGACGGATGTGACGCGCGAAGGCACCGTCATCGATGAAACGCGCGAGTGCCGCCTGCGCGAGAGTCGATGAATGCCAATCGCTGACGAACTTTGCCTTGTGCAGGGCCGCTCGCAGCGATGGCGGCGCCACCAGGAAGCCCAGCCGGAGGGTCGGCAGCATCGTCTTCGAGAAGGAGCCGACATAGACGACCCGGCCTTTTGCGTCGAGCGTCTGCAGCGGCTCGAGCGGACGTCCGCCGAAACGGAACTCGCTGTCGTAATCGTCTTCGATGATGGCCGCGTTGTTCCGCTCGGCCCATGCCAGCAGCGCCTGCCGGCGGGCCAGCGTCAACGTAACGGAGAGCGGATATTGATGGGACGGCGTGACATAGACGGCCCGAACTCCCCGCGGCAGTGCATCGACGATCAACCCTTCGCGATCCACCGGCACGCCGAACACCCGAAGCCCCAACGCCTTGAACAACTGCCTCGGAGGGTCGTAGCCCGGATCTTCGACGGCAATGGCGTCGCCCGGCGCCAGCAGGACGCGCGACAGAAGGTCGAGCGCCTGCTGCGTACCGTTCGTGATGATGACGTCGTCCGCCGAAGCCTCGACGCTTCGAGAGATGCCGATGTGCCGTACGATCGCCGCCCGGAGATCGCGGCGCCCGGCGGCGCACTCGTAAACGCCCGCGGTCGCGGCGCTCGAATGCAGCGCCCGGGTCACCGCCCGTCGCCACTCTCCCTCGGGAAATAGCGAAACGTCGCAAAGCCCACTGCGAAAGTCGAACTGCGCCGGCCTCTCGAACACGGTCGGAAGCTCTATCGATTGCCAGATCTGGCGCGGTCGAAGCACGCCGCTCGATCGATGCGTGGTCTTGTCGTGCCCCGACTGCACCGCCGGTTCGCTGACGAACGTCCCGGCCCCCTGCCGGAACGCCACGAACCCTTCTGCAGCGAGCCGTTCATAGGCCACCGTCACGGTGGCGCGCGCCACGGCCAGCGCCCGCGCCAGCTCACGGCTCGGCGGCAGGCGGTCTGCGGGTTGCAGCCGCCGTTCCAGGATCGCACGCCGGATCTGGCGATAGATCTCGCCGCTGAGGTCCCTGCGCCCGACCAGGCTGACATGAAAGGCCACCACAGTCCGCACCCGAAGGAAATTGGTCTGGTAAAATATGAACGAATTGGCCCTTTGCCAGTCCTGTCGTTTTCTTACGATGCCTTCGCGGCAATCGAGAGGGCGGACAAGGCCCGCGCCGCACACCGTCGCGGTCCCTGGACCTGCCGCCCGACGGCACGGCTTTCGCGATGCCGATCCGGCGTCGCCTGAAACGATGTCGCCCGCGCGCGGCATGACGCTGCACGAACTGCGCCGACTGCAAACGATGGAGGATCCTGATGGACGTCCTGGACCTGGAGAGCCTCGACATCGACGCGCCGATCTTCGATCCCCGGGCCTTTGGCCTCGACGACGAAGAAGCCGAGCTCAACTTCCTCGCGCGGCGGATGGGACGCTCGCGTTTCGCGCCCCGCGCCGCGGCGTATGACCGCGATGCCCGCTTTCCGGCCGAGAATTACGACGACATGCGCGAAGCCGGCTTGCTTGGAATTTGCGTTCCCAGGGCCCATGGCGGGCTCGGCGCCGGCTTCCGTGCCTACGCCACGACCGCCGCCGAGATCGGCCGCTACTGCGCAGCGACCGCGCTGACCTGGAACATGCATACCTGCACATGCCTGTGGACGGGCGCGCTGGCCGACGATCTCGACATGGCCGGCGACGCTCGCCGCGAGCATCAGCGGCGCCGTGCCGTGCACTATCGGCGCGTCGTCGCCGAGGGCGCCGTCTATGCCCAGCCTTTTTCGGAGGGCGGCGCATACGATGGCGCGAGCGGAACGACACCGTTCTCGACCTCGGCACGGCGCGTCGACGGCGGCTGGCTCATCAACGGCAAGAAGGTCTTCGCATCGCTCGCCGGCGCCGCCGACTTCTACGGCATCCTGTGCGGCGAGGCCCGGCCGGACGAACGGCCGTCGCGTCGCGACACGATGTACATGGCGGTGCCGGCCGACGCCCACGGGGTCGAAGTCGTCGGCGAGTGGGATCCGCTCGGCATGCGCGGCACGGTCTCGCGCACCCTGCTGTTCAAGGACGTCTTCGTCGACGACGATGCCGCCCTGATGCCGCGCGGCCTCTTCTTCCAGGCCGCGTCGCGGTGGCCCCACATGTTCCTGACCCTGTCGCCGACCTACCTCGGGCTCGCGCAGGCCGCCTTCGATTTCACAGTCCGGTACCTGCGGGGCGAAGTTCCCGGTGCGACCCAGGAGAAGCGGCATCGTTCGACCAGGCAACTCGCGGTCGCCCAGATGTTCATCACCTTGGAGCAGACGAAGGCGCTGTGGTTCCAGACGATATCCGAAGCACGCGTCGACCCGACGAAGGAACAGGTGCTGCGCGCCCTTGCCGCCCAATACACGGTGATGGAAAACGCCAACGAGCTCGCGCGGCTCGCCGTCCGCACCTGCGGTGGCCGGTCCCTGCTCAGGAGCCTTCCTCTCGAACGCCTCTATCGCGACAGCCGATGCGGCTCCGTGATGCTGCCCTGGACGGCCGAAGTCTGCCTCGAACGGATCGGGCGCGAAAACCTCTACGAGCTGAACGAATGCCAGGGAGAAGAACATGATTAGAGCTGGCCTTGTGATCCTGGCAGCAGCAACGGTCCTTGGAGGCTCCGTCGTGGCCCAGGCGGAGGCCCTCAAGATCGGCTTCCTCACCACTCTGTCCGGTCCCCTGGCCTCGATTGGCGGGCACGCCCGCGACGGCTTCCTGCTCGCCGTCAAGCAGCGCGGCGGCAAGCTCGGCGGCCTCGATGCCGAGGTGATCGTCGAGGACGACGCGCTCAAGCCCGAGCGGGCGCTCCTCCGAACCCAGCAGTTTCTCGAGCGCGACAAGGTCGATTTCGTCGTCGGCATGATCACCTCCAACGTTCTGCAAGCGACGTTCCGGCCGGTCACCGAGAACGGGACCTTCCTGATCGGCGTGAATGCCGGAACCTCGATGTTCGCCGGCGAGAAGTGCAACCCGTTCTTCTTTTCCACCTCCTGGGAGAACAACCAGGTCCCGGAGGCGATGGGCAAATACGCCCAGGACAGCGGTCATCGGCGGATCGTCATGCTGGCACCCAATTTCCAGGGCGGACGCGACGCCATCGCGGGCTTCAAGCACCACTTCAAGGGCGAAGTGCTCGACGAGATCTACGTC
>Ga0070665_100006295_pt1 | contig 12125 bp, 2 predicted proteins | sample KBSS13metaG_FD_65862 | JGI IMG/M metagenome (GOLD analysis project Ga0070665, IMG submission 65862) | Switchgrass rhizosphere microbial communities from Kellogg Biological Station, Michigan, USA - KBS S1-3 metaG | ecosystem: Host-associated > Plants > Roots > Rhizosphere > Soil ...
CTGCCGCTGCGCTTCTGGGGCTTCCTCGACGGCAGCACGCAGGAGATGCTCGACCACTACTATCTGTCGATCACGCTCAGCGGCCAGAAGATGTTCGCCGACTTCGCGCCCATGCCGATCGACCGGCTGATGGGCCGCATCCTGGTCGACCGCACGATGGAGCTGCTGATCACCACGTACCATTCGCGCCTGCGCCGCTTCGTCTCCTCGTCGGGACGCGCACGGATCTCGGGCGTGCTGGTCGAGCAGGACGGCATCTTCGGCGCGCTGCACACCGTCTCGAAGGACGGCGCCCTGATCCATCTCGATCGCAGCGCCGATGCGACGGCGCAGGGCCTGCCGGTGTGGGGCTACGACTTCCCGCCGGGCCGGGTCGCAATCCAGAGCCTGCAGCAGCCCTGGGCGCCGTCCTGGATGGCGGGCCTGATCGATGACAAGCCGGTGCCGTTCGAGGAGACGGCGGCGGAGACCACGCGCGGCAACTTCAAGCCGCCGCTGTGGCGCCGCTCCTGGCTCGGCCGCTGGCACGGGCTCGCCTCGGCCGACATCCGTGGCGGCACGATCGACGTCATGGCGCAGTGGGTGCGCGCGCCGCAGAAGGCCGTGCGCATGGAGGATCTCGGCACGCTGACCCTGCGCTATGCCGCCAATGAACCCAACCTCGCCAACACGCATGAAGGCGCCAGCGCGCAAGCCGGCCTGCCGCTCACCTTCCAGAGCCGCAACCGCGCCATCGTTTTCGCCAAGCCGCACGGCAATCGCGAGCGTTTCCTCGACGCTTTCGACAAGGGCGCGAAGGACACGATCTCGCAGCTCGCCACGGTGATCGGCCTGTGGAACTTCGCCGAAAAGAAGGACTGGGAGGTGTATGTCGGCGAGCAGAAGGTCACGTCGTTCCCGCATCGCTCGACTGCCAGCCAGCGCATCCTGATCCGCGACGGGGTGAGCTACCTCGCGATCCTGCCGATCGCCCCGACGGATCTCGGCCGCGACGCGGAGATCGAGATCGGCCCCGGCGGGAGCGGCAAGGCGCCGCCCGGCAACGCGGTGATCGCGCCGGCACTCACCGTCTCGATGTTCAACCTGCGGCGGCCCAAGCCCGTGCCGATCGGCTCGCTCGACTGGCGGACGCTTGCCGGGCGCACCTACGGCGCCTTCGTGCTCGAGCTGGGCGACGCCGAGCAACACGGCAGCTTCGATGCCTTCGCCCGCCACATCAAGGCGAACACGCTCGCGGCGACCTGGCAGCCGGACCGCAGCCTGCTCGAGGTTTCCTACAGGAGCGGCAGCGACCTGATGGAAGCGACCTTCTCCACCGCCTTCGGCCAGCCGTCGGAGACGCATTTCGCGATCGATCCCGGCCAGCAGGAGAAGGCGATCCGGATGCGCCGGTTGAACGGCCAGTGGCCTTACCTGCCGGCCGGCCTCGAGCGCGACACGACATGGGCGCAGCAGGGCACGACCGGACGGCTGGAGAAGAACGGCGCGGTGCTGACCACAGAACCCGGCCGCAAGGCATATCTCATTGCCGATCCCAGGAGCGGTGGCGTGGTCGCCTACAATCCGCTGCCCGACCCGCAGGTCTGGGTGCTCACGACGAAGGACGGCGCCAGCTTCAAGCCCGCCGGCAAGGTCGGGCTGCTGCGCCTGGAGTACCGGCCGTGGTCGCGCGAGGTCGAGATCAGCCACGCATTGAAGGCCGATCAAAAGGGCGAAGATCTGGCCAGGCGGCTCACGATTTCGGGACTTGCCCAGGCGCCGCGGGTGACCGTGAATGGCCGTCGAGCCGACGTGAGCGGCGCTGCTCCCGATTTCCAGGTCGCGTTGACGCCATGACCCTTTCCCGTTCCGCCTTCCTCCATCTGGCCGGCGCCGCCCTCGTCGCCGCTCCGGCCGCCGCGCAGACAGGACCCCGCATGCACACGCGCAAGATCCCCTCGACCGGCGAGGCATTGCCGGTGGTCGGCTGCGGCACCTGGCAGACCTTCGATGTCGGACCGTCCACGGCCGAGCGCGAGCCGCGCGCCGAGGTGCTGAAGGCATTGTTCGAGGCCGGCGGCTCGGTGATCGACAGCTCGCCGATGTACGGCAAGTCCGAGGGCGTGGTCGGCGACCTGCTGGCCGCAGCCGGCACGCGCGACAAGGCGTTCCTCGCCACCAAGGTCTGGACCCAGGGCCGCGACGCCGGCATCGCGCAGATGAAGGAATCGATGCGGCTGCTGCGCACCGACTGCATCGAGCTGATGCAGATCCACAACCTGGTCGACTGGAAGGCGCACCTGCCGACGCTGAAGGCCTGGAAGGCCGAGGGCCGCATCCGGCTGATCGGCATCACGCACTACACCGAATCGATGCACGGCGAGCTGGAGGCCGTGCTGCGGCCGGGCGGGTTCGACTTCGTGCAGGTGAACTACGCCCTGGACGACCGCGGCATCGAGCACCGCCTGCTGCGCTTTGCCCAGGACAACGGCGTCGCGGTGCTGATCAACCAGCCGTTCGGCGGCGGCGGGCTCCTGCGCAAGCTCTCCGCGCGCAAGCTGCCCGACTGGGCGGGCGAGATCGGCTGCACGAGCTGGGCGCAGATCCTGCTCAAGTTCGTGCTCGCCCAGCCGGCGGTGACCTGCGTGATCCCCGGCACCGGCAAGCCCGAGCACATGCGCGACAACGCGAAGGCCGGGCTCGGCGCCTATCCCGACGACAAGTTGCGGCAGCGGATGATCGAGACGGCGGGCGCCTGAGCGTCGCGCAAGGCGCCTCGCCGACGCGCATGTGATCCCCCCGCCGCCTGACTCTCGACGGTCGCGTCGGCGGGCTACTTGCCCCGGGGCACGATCTCCACTCTGGCGCGTAAGAGGTAACTCGCAGAGCGCCACGCCCTACCTCCAACGTGGCTTTGACGGATTCCACAAAACGTAAGTATGTGCATGGGAAATCGCGTGCTTTTGCAATGAGCTAGCAGCCTGTCGGACTTAGCGGCTGCGACCGGGGGAGTGAGATGTCGCCGCTTCGGGCACTGTTTATGGGCGATGGATCTCTTCTGGTCCGCTGCGCTGAGATCTACGTCCAAACCGGCAATACGATCGCTGGAGTTGTGACGTCAAATGGGGCTGTCGCGGATTGGGCGCGACGCTCCAACATTCCCGTGCTGGATTGGCCTGCGGAAAGCAATCCCGAGATCGATTCCGTTACGTTCGATTATTTGTTCAGCATAGCCAATCTGCGTGTCATTCCTCAGGAAATCCTCGCCCGAGCGGGTCGCTGCGCAGTCAATTTTCACGATTCCATTTTGCCCGCCTATGCCGGCTTGAACGCCCCCTCATGGGCGATCATCGCCGGCGCAACGAGCCATGGAATCACCTGGCACGAAGTGACAGGCGAAATCGACGGCGGCCGTATCCTTCGTCAAGTTTCGTTTCCGCTCACACCTCATGACACGGCTTTCACGGTAAACGCCAAATGTTATAACGCTGCCGCGGAAAGTTTCGCCGCCCTGATCGAGGACCTTCGCTGCGACCCGCCCCACTTCATCGAGCAGGCGGGACCCCGCAGCTATTTCGGACGCAAACATCGGCCGGATGGGGCTGCCACGATCAACCTTGGCAGTCTCGCGGCGTCAATCGTAAGCCTTGTACGTGCTCTCGATTTCGGCGCTTATCAGAACCCACTTGGCCAGGCCAAGTTGTTCCTCGGCGATGAGGTCTTGCTGGTGGAGACAGCTGAGATCACCGCGTCGCGCCCCTCCGGCCCGGCTGGGCGGCTCATCTCGGTCGACCAAGACCGCCTCGTTGTATCCTGCGCGGACGCGGACATCTGCTTTGCAGGACTTGTCGCGACCGACGGGAGCGCGCCACAAGAGATCCTGCGACGGAAGGGCATAGGCCCAGGCGATGAGTTGCCGATCGCCAACAAAGACATTCTGGCGTCCGTCACGCGCTATAATCGTCACGCCGCATCGTTCGAGGCATGGTGGTCGCGCGAGTTCGAGCGGCTCGCGCCCACGGTTCTGCCTTATCCTCAGCAAGCCCGTTTGGGAAAGAGCCAAGACATCCTATCTTTGGCGACTCTTCACGCCGCCCCGGGTTCGCCGAATCCTGAGCACATCGCGGCGGCCTTCATCGGCTGGGTTGCACGCTTGACCGACGCATCGACCGTGTCGGTGTTTTACACCGACGCCACCATAGCGGAAGCATCGCGCGACATTAGGCCTTGGTTCACTGCCGGTGTTCCCCTGACGATGCGGGTACAAAAAGAGCAGTCGGTCGGCGCGCTTATCGACTCCGTTGCGCAGACGATCGACGGCCTTCGCCGCGCTGGGCCCTACTGCCGTGATCTCCCGTTTCGCGTATCCGGCGCTAAGTCGATCGGGGAGCGGCTCGGCGCACTCCGCATCGGGATCGATCTGACGGTGACGGTTCGCGACGCCACCCTCGATTGCTGCGACGTCGTACTTTCGGTTAACCCCGCGAACGGGAGGGCGGCGCTCGCTTTCCCGGGTGGGGCATTCACCGCGGCCGTCAGCCGAACTATGGCAAGGCACTTCGACTTCTTTCTCGGCGAGTTTCTTTACGGGTACGCACGCCGACTCGATGACATTCTGCTGGTTCCTTCGGAAGAACGCGCGGCCATTGAACAATCGAACCGGACGTTGGTGAGCATCTCAGATGCGCACGGGATTATTCAAGAGATCGCACGCCAAGTGCATCGCGCACCGCAGCGGGAGGCGATCCTGTGGGGTGGCCAAACGCTCGACTATGCGGCGCTGTACGTCCGGGCCGCCGTCATTGCCGACCAGCTCAAGGCCTGTGATGCTGGGGCAGGATCAATCATAGGCATCTATCTCGAACGCACGCCCGATCTGATCGCAGCCGTGCTGGCGACCCTGTCGATAGGAGCGGCCTACCTGCCTCTCGACCCGGCATATCCGGCGGAGCGGATCGGATTCATGCTCGAGGATTCCGGCGCTCCCATCGTGCTTACGGATAGCGGCCTTGCCGGCCGGATCGCGCGTGATGGCGTAGTCCTCGTTACGGTGGACGGCTCGAACGTCATGCCAACTGCCGGAGGAGGCGCCGGCCTAGACGGGGCCGTCAGCTCGCCGGACGGCATAGCGTACGTGATCTATACGTCCGGCTCCACAGGCAGGCCGAAAGGCGTGATGGTCACGCACCGCAATGTGCTCAACTTCTTCGCAGGCATGGACGCTCGCATACCGCACGGGGAAGGCGGACGCTGGCTCGCGGTCACGAGCCTGTCCTTCGACATCTCCGTACTCGAATTGCTGTGGACCCTGGCGCGAGGCTTCACGGTGGTGCTGCACTCGACGGCGTCAAGTGTCCATGCAAGACCCAAGGCAAGCCCCGCCCTCAGCTTGTTCTACTTCTCAAGCGATGAAGCATCGGGGAGCGCAGAAAAATACCGCCTCCTGCTGGAAGGTGCGAAATTCGCTGATCGCGAAGGCTTCGCAGCCGTGTGGACGCCTGAGCGGCACTTCCACTCTTTCGGCGGCCTCTATCCCAATGCAGCAATCACAAGCGCTGCGATCGCGGCCATCACCTCCCGCGTGGCAATCCGTGCCGGGAGTTGCGTTCTGCCGTTACACAATCTGATCCGCGCGGCCGAGGACTGGGCGCTGGTCGACAATCTGTCGAGCGGTCGCGTCGGCATATCGTTCGCGGCGGGCTGGCAGCCTAATGATTTCGTGCTCGCCCCGGAAGCGTTTGCCGATCGCAAGAACATCATGATCTCAGGCGTGGACACGCTCCGGCGGCTGTGGCGCGGCGAGAAAGTGCCGCTATCCAATTCCACGGGCGAGATGGTGGCGATTGGTACGCTGCCCCGGCCCGTTCAGCAGGAAATTCCACTCTGGCTGACGGCGGCTGGCAACCCGGAAACATTCCGGCAGGCCGGCGAACTCGGCTGCGGCGTTCTGACTCATCTGCTGGGTCAATCGCTCGACGAGTTGGCCGAGAAGATCAGAGCCTATCGGCTCTCCTGGGAACAGGCGGGGCGGGTCGGCAACGGGCACGTCACTCTCATGTTGCACGCCTTCGTGGGCGAATCGGATGATCTCGTCCGCGAAATGGTGCGCCAGCCAATGAAGAACTATCTCCGGAGTTCCGTGGATCTGATCAAGCTTGCCGCGTGGAGCTTTCCCACCTTCGTCGAGCGCGCGACGGCGTCGGGGCAACAGGCCACCGATCCGTTCGATGCCGCTGGGATGTCGGACGCGGAAATGGATGCGATGCTGGATCACGCCTTCGAGCGCTACTTCGCAACGAGCGGCCTGTTCGGCACGGTGGAGCGCTGCCGGCAGATGGTGGACCGACTGACGGCGATCGGGGTCGACGAGATCGCATGTCTGATCGATTTCGGTGTCCCGACCGAACAAGTCCTTGAGTCGCTGCCGCGGCTGAAGCAACTGATCCATGCCCCAAGCGACAAGCGCCCTATGAACCCAGCCTCCGTAGCCGAGGACATCGCGACCCATCGCGTCTCACATTTGCAGTGCACGCCCTCGATGGCGTCGATGCTTGTCGCAGATGAGCCCGGACGCTCGGCGCTCGCGGGTCTGGATACAATCGTGGTCGGCGGAGAAGCGCTTCCCGTCACGCTCGCCAGAGAGCTTCGCTCGCTCGTGCGGAGTAAGGTTCTGAACGCATACGGCCCGACCGAGACGACGGTTTGGTCCTCGCTCTGCGACGTCGAGGAGGTCGGCGAGTTCGTGCCACTCGGCATGCCAATCGCCAACACGTCGTTGCACGTTCTCGACGCGGCGGGCCGCGAATGTCCGGCTTTGATCACGGGCGAACTCCACATCGGTGGTGCCGGGGTGGCGCGCGGCTATCTCGGGCGGCCGGAGCTTACAGAGGAGCGCTTCGTCCACGATCCGTTCGCCGACGACTCTTCAGCCCGTCTTTACCGCACCGGCGATCTCGTCCGCCGCCATCCGGACGGAGCACTCGAATTCCTCGGCCGCATCGACAATCAGGTCAAAATTCGCGGGCATCGCATCGAGCTCGGCGAGATTGAAGCGCTCCTGGCGAGCCAGCCGGGCGTCAAGGATGCGGTCGTGCATGCGCGCCGGGACGACACCGGGAATCAGCAGCTGATGGCCTACGTCACGCCCTCCTCCGGTGCTGCGTTGGACGGTCAGCTGCTGCGAAAAGGGATCGAGGCCTTTCTGCCCGCAATCATGGTGCCGACGCGCGTCGTTGTCTTGCCGGCGCTACCGCTGACGCCCAACGGTAAGGTCGATCGAGCCGCCCTGCCGGCTGGCGAGACGGCGGCGCAAGACGTGGTAGCCGGCCCCGAAGGCGAGACGGAGGCCTTGATCGCGGCGATCTGGTGCGAACTCCTGGGAATGCCGAACGCGAGCCGTACCGCCAACTTTTTCGATCTCGGAGGCCACTCCCTGATGGTCATTCAGGTGCAGCGCCGACTGCAGGCCGCCACCGGCCATAGCATTCCGATCGTCGATATGTTCTCGCATCCTACGATCCGTGCGCTGGCAGCGCTCATCGACGGCAGGGGGCAGTCGAAGACCGGCGCCGCCGTCGACCTCGGCGTCAGCCGCGCGCGAGCCAGGCGCGCGCTGCTCAAGCGGGCGTCATGATTCCCGCGGCGGACCGGCCTCTCGGCGGATCAGTGGTCGCGCCTCTCCCGCCGGGCAGCGTGGCGGTCGTCGGCATGGCAGGCCGCTTTCCGGCGGCGTCCAGTGTCGCCGAGCTGTGGCAGCTGCTCGATCAGGAACGCGAAGCAGCCCGCTGGCTCACCGACGAGGAGTTGCTCGCGGCCGGCGTCAGTCACTCGGCGATTCGCGATCCCAACTACGTCCGGGCGAGCCTGATCCTGCCGGACATGGAAAGTTTCGATGCTGAGTTCTTCGGCTTCAGCCCGCGCGACGCCGCGATTCTCGATCCGCAGCATCGACATTTCCTGGAGTGCGCCTGGGAGGCTCTTGAAGACGCTGGTCACATGCCCGATCGGTTTCCGGGCTCTATCGGCGTATTCGCGGGCTGCGGCATGCAGGCGTATCTCGCCTACAACCTTCTGTCCAATCCCGAGTTGCTGGAATCAGTCGGCCTGTTTCTCTTGCGCCACACCGGTAATGACAAGGATTTCCTTCCGACGCGGCTGTCCTATCTCTTGAACCTGCAAGGGCCGAGCGTGGCTGTCCAGACCGCGTGCTCGACGTCGCTTGTCGCCGTCCACATGGCATGTCAAAGCCTGCTCACTGGCTGCTGCGACATGGCTCTGGCAGGCGGCGTCAGCATCGATCTCCCGCACCGCCGCGGCTATCGCTATACGGAAGGCGAGATCCTTTCGCCCGATGGCCACTGCCGAGCGTTCGACGACGATGCCAAGGGGACGCTGTTCGGAAGCGGAGCCGGCGTCGTCGTCCTCCGTCGGCTCGAGGACGCAATCGAGAGTGGCGACAATATCCATCTCGTGATTCGCGGTTCCGCGATCAACAACGACGGCGCCCAGAAGGCAGGATACCTGGCGCCGAGCGTCGACGGTCAGGCTAGAGCGGCGGCCGAGGCGTTAGCCGTCGCGGATGTCGAACCGTCCAGCGTGGCCTACATCGAGGCGCATGGCACCGGCACGGCCGTTGGCGATCCCATCGAACTTGCCGCGCTCTCTCAAGCCTACGGCGATCGCGGCAGTGGTGGTCCGTGCGGTATCGGTTCCATCAAGACGAATATCGGACATCTGGATACCGCAGCCGGCGTCGCCTCGCTGATCAAGGTAGCGCTGGCGATGCGTCACGAGAAAATACCGGCAAGCCTCAACTACCGTCTCGCCAATTCTCGCTTCGATTTCACCAAGAGCCGGTTCCACGTCGTCGATCATGGCCGCCCATGGCGGCGCCACGCGAGCCCGCGACGGGCGGCGGTGAACTCGCTCGGCGTCGGCGGCACGAACGCCCACGCGATCGTCGAGGAGCCTCCGATGCGGAGCACGACGCTCGCCGAGCCGGATTGGCAGATCGTGACCTTGTCCGCGCGTTCAGAGCCGGCGCTGGCACGTCTGCGCGACAAATGGCTGCGATTCTTGGCCGAGCCGCCTTCGGACTTTACGGTGGCGAACGCCGCGTTCACCTCCCAGGTCGGCCGGCGCGCCTTCGACCATCGCTGCGCCGTTATCGCGCGCGATGTCGATGGGCTACGCTCGGCGCTGAGCGGGCTGGATACGCGGCGAGCGCTTACAGCCGTCAAAGCGCCCGAACGGCGAATCGTGTTCATGTTTCCGGGCGGCGGTGCGCAGTATCCTGGCGCGGGGCGCGAACTCTACGAGTGCGTTCCCGCATTCCGGGAGGCTGTCGAAGAGTGCTTTCGCGTCATGCCGATGGCGGTTCCGTCCGATCTCCGCAACCTGATGTTCGAACGCGAGGCTGATGACGCCGAGGCAGCTCGAGCCCTCGAGCGGCCGATCCGCTCGCTCGCTGCCCTGTTGGTGCTGGAATATGCGTTCGCCGCGCTGTGGCGCCATTGGGGCGTGGTTCCGGATGCCGTGATCGGTCATAGCGCCGGCGAATACTCGGCGGCGGTGGTTGCCGGCGTCATGACATTGAAGGACGCACTGGGCATCGTGGCTGTTCGGGGCCAGCTCTTCGAGCGGCTCGGATCGGGCGGCATGCTCTCGGTGCAATTGCCCGAATCGAGGTTGCGCGCATTGCTCGGCGACGAACTCGACTTGGCCGCGGTGAACGCCGCCGATCTTTGCGTGGCGAGCGGCGCGGTTGCCGCTCTTGAAGCGCTCGAAACCCGTTTGCGCGCCGAAGACCTCGAAAGCCGCCGTGTACCGATCAATGTCGCCGCGCATTCGCGGCTGCTCGATCCGCATCTCGACGCTTTCCGTGCCTGCGTCCAGAAGATCCGGCTGTCTTCGCCGCGGATTGCGTTCGTGTCCACCCTCACCGGGCAGCCGGCCTCGGGTGACGAGCTGACCGCGCCCGAATATTGGGTGCGGCACCTGCGTCAGACGGTCCGCTTCGGCGACGGCCTGAGTGCCGTCCTCGAGGAACCGGGTGCGATGTTGGTCGAAGTCGGGCCCGGGCAGGCACTTTCGGCTCTGGCGCGGCGGGCGCGCGGCAACCGCAGGCCGGCCTCGGTCGTCGCTTCGTGCCGCAAGGCAGAAGAGCCGGATACCGATCTCGCCTTCGCGCTGAGCGCTGCCGGACAACTCTGGACGAGCGGTAACGATCTCGATTGGGATCGCGTTCGCGGTCACGGCGGCGGCCGCAGGATTTCGCTGCCGACCTACCCGTTCGAGCGGCAGCGTCACTGGATCGAACCCGGTATGACGCGGGCGACCGCTGAAACCAAACCAGAATCCTCCAACATATCCCGGCTCGCCAACTTAGAGGACTGGTTTCATGTCCCCGATTGGCGTCCCACGCCGCTCCCTCCGGCATCGAGCGAACCCAAAAGACAATGCCTGGTCTTTTCGGGCCAGGCCCCGCTCGGACTCGCGCTCGAGAAAGCTCTTGCGGGGCGCGCCGACGTCATCCGTGTCATTCGTCCGGGCGAGTCGTTTGGGCGGTCGGCGGACGGCACATGGATAATCGATCCGGCGTGTCCGGATCAATACGGGCGGCTGCTGTCGGAGGTCGAAGCCGAGGGAGTCCGCCCGGACGGCATCTTCTATCTTTGGGCGCTCGATGCCCCAGGGGCGACGCAAGCTGATATCTTCGAACCCCTCTTTTATCTTTGCCAGGCGCTGCAGCGTCATGATCCCGAGGCACCCATCCATCTGCTCGTTGCGACAGCGGGAACGCTGGCGCTGCCGGGTGAGCAGGTGATCCATCCCGAGCGCGCGACGCTCTTCGGCCCTTGCTGTGCCGCCACGTGCGAAATCCCGATGGTCCATGCCCAACTCGTGGACCTGGAAAGCGATCCGGCAGCCGCTGCTGCCGGCGCACGGCATCTGCTGTCGGAATTCGATGGCCGTGCGCGCGACGGACTTGTCGCCTATCGGGCCAACGCCCGATGGATTCAAAATCTGGTCGGTACGCGGCTACCGAAACCTGCTCAGCTTCCCACACGTTTGACGGCAGGCGGTTCGTATGTGATCACCGGCGGCCTCGGCGGTATCGGTCTTGAGCTCGCGCACTTCCTTGCGACCGAGGCCGCAGGACGCCTCGCGCTGATCAGTCGGCGCGAATTGCCGCCCCGCGCGACATGGCCGGCGCTTGCGTCCTCCGGTGAACCGGACGGAGATGCCGAATGCGTCCGTCGGCTTTTACAGATCGAGGACGCGGGAGCGGAAGTATTGATCTTGCGCGCGGATGTCGCTGACATCGAGCAGATGCGCCATGCACTCCACGCCGTAAAGGATAGCTTCGGCGGCATCACCGCGGTTTTTCATGCCGCCGGTGTGCTCGACGATGCCCCGCTTGCAACGAAGACGGTGGAGGACGCACGCCGGGTAATGTCGCCCAAGGTGACCGGCGGCACCGTGCTCAATGCGCTTCTGCCGCCGGGAAGCGTCGATCTGTTCGCGGTGTTCTCGTCCACCAGCGCGAGTGTCGGCACCCAGGGGCAGGTCGACTACATCGCAGCGAACGCGTTCCTCGACGCACTGGCCGCCTCCCGGCCTGATGGCTTGGCGATTGACTGGGGCATATGGGGCGAAACCGGCATGGCGGCAAGACGTCATCGGACTCCGGTGCCACGCCCCGCCAGCCGAGCGCCGACGCACCCACTTCTCGGCGCCGAAATCAGCCGCTCGGACACGGAGATCCGCTTCGAGGCGACTATCGAACCGCGCTCGAGTTGGGTGCTCGAAGAGCATGTCGTGGCGGGCCGCTCGGTGTTGCCGGGCGTGGCCTATGTGGAAATCGCGCGCGCAGCGATGGGCACCATTCGCCAGAGCCCTATCGAGATGACAAACCTTCTGATCGAGGCCCCCCTGGTCTTCGACCACGGTCAAACGCGCCTGGTCCAGACTAACTTGGCGGCTATGCCCAACGGCTTCGACTTTGTGGTTCGGAGCCGACCGGTGAGCCAACCGCAAGCTGACGGCCATGGCTGGACGAAGCATGCGAATGCGCAAATCCGATTTGCCGACCCGTCAGCCGCGCAAGTCCCGGCGTTGGCCGTACCTACGATCGATGAACTCGG
>Ga0070665_100006296_pt1 | contig 12124 bp, 9 predicted proteins | sample KBSS13metaG_FD_65862 | JGI IMG/M metagenome (GOLD analysis project Ga0070665, IMG submission 65862) | Switchgrass rhizosphere microbial communities from Kellogg Biological Station, Michigan, USA - KBS S1-3 metaG | ecosystem: Host-associated > Plants > Roots > Rhizosphere > Soil ...
AACGCGCCGTTCTGCGAAGAATGCGAAAAATGCAAGGCAGGTGCCTGTGCCATCTGATCGAATTACGCCCAAGGATTGGCTGGCGCAACAGCCGTTGCAGACTGGCGAGCGCCTGTATCTGGTTATTAGTGCGGCGAGTGGCTCCGACGCGCTGAAAAATCTCTACCTGACCGAACCCACCGCCCAGCTCATCCCGATCTGGGGCGGCACGCCCTACTCCACTTGGCAACCGGTGATGCCGTATGTCACCGAACTCAAAGCCAATTCCGCGTTCCTGCCGTGGATCGCTGAAACCGATGCCCTCGATTGGGGCTGGCTGGCGGTGTCGCGTTCCGAGCCGAACGACGTTTTCGAGCATCTGCGCAGCCTGACACAGGTGAAGATGCCGGACGGGACCGAGGTGTTTTTCCGGTTTTGGGATGGGCGGCATATCTATCCGATTCTGCATGGATTGGGGGAGAAGGCTGGGGAAGTGCTGCCGATGTTTGAGCGGTATTTGATTAATGGGCAGTCGCTGGAGGTTGGGACGCGGGTTGTGCCGAACGTGCGGGACTGGCCGTGGTGGGAGGTGCCGAAGCCGTTACTGGATGGCTTGGCCAAGGAAAACCCGACGACGCTGATCAGCAACTTGATGCAGTGGCTGGAAGAAGACCGACCAGACATTTATACCGCTTGGCCCGAGAACAACCTGAAGCTGAAAATCAGCCGTTTCGTGCGCCGTCCGGACGCACCGAAAAACCTTAAAGAAGCACTGTTAAATCACCTGATTCTGGAGCAAGGCTGATGGTCGCAAAGGAACGCATTGCCTTCGTTGACAACCAACTGAAGAATTTCAAGAACAGCCTGACGATTTACCAGAAGCAAACCCATTCCTGGTACGCAAGTCTGGCTGATGAAGTCAGCCACAAGACCGATAAACCTTCCCTGCTGGGTATGGAACGGATCCTCAAAGCCGGCAGATCCTCGACCGCGGTAAGCATGACAGATGACAATTTCAGCGTCGTGGCTCAATGCCCGCTGAAAGGCCCTATGCTGATCGAGAGCAAATTCGAATCTCTTTATGATATTCCCGTGGGGAATATTGAAGTCGAGATCGTTCCAGAGGGTGGCGGCGCCATCAACAAGGTCAAGCTTGATGCTCAGGGTAAAGCCAGTTGGTCAGGTGGGGTCCCGGGTAAAAAATACGTAATCCGTGTTCATAACGAAGTAACGCCAGCGCAGATTGACACACTGTTTGACTCGTACAAGGGACTCAACAGTGAACTCGAAGGTTTTCTGCGCAACAAATGGACCGGGCCTGGCGGATATCGCCAGCAGTGGTCAAGCCTATCTCTTTCCGGCACGGTCATGGCTATTGGTAGCGGCATCCTTGACGGTGGTTGGGAGGCAATTAAAGGCGTTTGGGATGGGATCAAACTTGTCCTGGATATCCTTCAGGACCCCGGCAAGTTTGGTAAAAAACTCGGCGAAGGTGCACAAGAGCTTATCGAAGTAGCAAAAACCGCCCCTGAAGTCATGAAAAAGGCCATGCTTTTGGCCAGTGACGAAGCAGCGCTTTTCCTAATGATGCATACAGCGGTTATTTGGCTGGCTAGCTTGCCCCCAATGAAAACAGCAGGTGATGCCGCGAAAATGACTACGGCGGCAGTCGTCGGCATTGCCATCGATATCGTCATCTCGATCGTTTTGACGGTGGCCGCTGAAGGAACTGGCCTGATTTATCTGGTCGCACGCATAAAGAAATATGGAGAAATCGTCCTCAACGCCGTAGTTAATTTTGTTAAGTCGATCTTCGAAATTATTAAGGGCTTCATGGCATACGTTACCAAGTATGTTCCAGTTGCGGCGCGCGGAATAGGAAGGCAGATTAAGCAAGGAACAGTGCAAGTTCGCTTCGATGGAAAATCGAATGCTCGGATAGGAACTGCGGCGCACGCTGACGATGCATCTAGACAAGCCACGACCCCCGCTAATAAAAGCGCGGAGCCTGTGTCCTGTACGCGCGTCGACAAGTGCCCGGTTTCGATGGTTACCGGCGAAGAGTTATTGACGCTGACCGACGGTCAACTCGACGGGCTACTGCCATTTGAGTGGACGCGTCTCTACAGAACCAGCGCGGTGGAAATCGACTGCGGCTTGGGTTATGGCTGGAGCCATGCCTTGGCTCATCGCATCGAAATCAATGGCGATGAAGTCACCTGGACCGACCACGAAAACCGCTCAACCCCCTTCCCACTTCCAACCGAACAACGCCCGGCCATCACCAACAGCCTCTCGCGCGCGGCAATTTTCCTCGGTGACGATCCATCGGAACTGATTCTGGCCCAGGCCGGCAAGCGTCCATCGTTCTACCACTTCCGCTTTAACAGCAGAGGCGCCACCCTGATCGCCATTAGCGACAGCTATGGCAATAGACTGCACGTCACACGCGATATCCATGGTCGTATCAAACGCCTCGACAACGGCGCCGGTCGCGCCTTGCTTCTGCGCTACGACCGAAAACACATCGTCGCGATCGACTATCAGCAGTTCCTGCCCGCGGATAATCTGGAAGACGCCTGGAATACGGTGCAAACGCTGGTCACCTACAGCTATGACACTCAGCATCGTCTGATCGAGGCGAAGAACGCGGCCGGTGAAGCCGAACATTATCGCTACAACGAACAGCACGTCATTCTCGAGCGGCAACTGGCGGGCGGCGCTGCGTTCTACTGGGAGTGGGAGAACCAAGGCAAACTGTCTCGTTGCACACATCACTGGGCCAACTTCTCGCAGATGGAAGCGCACTACGCCTGGGATGACAAAGGCAGCGTGACTGTCACTAACGCCGACGGCAGCGAGGAGGTGTACACCCACGATGATCAGGCGCGACTGATCAGCAAGATCGACCCGGACGGTGCCGAGCATCTCAAGGCCTACAACGACAAAGGCCAATTGATCGCGGAAAAGGACCCGTTGGGCGCCGTCACCGAATACCGGTACGACGACAACGGCTTGATGACTGCCGTCATCCCGCCGGAAGACGAAGCCACAACGTACGAATACATCAACGGCTTCGTCAGTGATGTTCATCGCGGAAAAGCCAGTTGGAAGTACCAACGCAACCGTCAGGGCGATATCACCCAGCAAATCGACCCGGACGGCAATGCCACGCTATACAGCTACGATCCTCAGGGCCGCCTGCTGGAGATTCGCCACCCGGACGGCAGTCGCCATCAACTCGGCTGGAACAACCTCGGCCAGTTGCTGGAAGAACGCCTGCCCGATGGCGGCCAGCGCAAGTATCGCTACGACGCGCTGGGTCGACAGATCACCCGCCAGGAAGAGTCCGGCGCCATTACCCAATACCAGTGGGACGCCGCTAATCGCCTCGCCCAAGTTACACTGCCGGGCGGTGCAACCCGTGCGTTTACCTATAACGCCTACGGTAATGTCACCGCTGAACGCGATGAACTCGGCCGCATCACTCGGTACGAATACGCCGACAACCTGCATCTGGTCTGCCGCCGCATCAATCCGGACGGCAGCCAACTTCGCTATCGCTATGACAACTCTCGTCTGCTGCTGACTGAAATCGAAAACGAGCGCGGCGAGCAATACCACCTCGACTACTACGCGAACGGCCTGATCCAGCAGGAAACAGGCTTCGACGGTCGTCGCACGGCTTACGAGTATGACCTCAACGGCCAACTGCTGAAGAAAACCGAGTTCGGCGACGATGGCAGCGAACTGGTCACTGAGTATCAGCGCGATGCGGCTGGCCGGCTGCTGGTGAAAACCCTGGCCGATGGCGAAGAAATCCACTACAGCTACGACGCCCTCGGTCGCCTCGTAAACGTCGACGACGGTCATTGGCCGCTCGCCTATAAATACGACCTGCAAGACCGCCTCATCGAAGAACACCAAGGTTGGGGCACCCTGCGCTACGAGTACGATAGCGTTGGTCAGCTCAAACACTGCCGCCTCCCTGACGGCAGCAAACTCGATTACCGTCACCAACCGGGCGGACAACTGAGCAGCATCGACCTCAATGGCTCGCGCCTGACCTCTCACCAGTTCAGTGCTGGGCGCGAACAAAAACGTCAGCAAGGTTTGCTGCTCAGCCAATACCAGTACGACGAACAAGGCCGCCTGCAAGCCCACACTGTTGGCCAGCGAGACAAGAACCTGTTCCAGCGTCGTTATAATTACGATGCCAACGGCAACCTCGCTGGCATTGATGACAGCCGCAAAGGCAATCGCAGCTACCACTACGACCCGCTCGATCGACTCATCAGCGTGCGCGGTGCTACTCCGGAAAGCTTCGCCCATGACCCGGCGGGCAACCTGCTGGGCCAAAGCAATGAAGGCACAGCAAACCTCGCCAACGTCAAAGGCAACCGCCTGCTGATGCAGGGTGATCGTCACTACGAGTACGACGCGTACGGCAACCTGAGTCGCGAACGCCGTGGCACAGGACAGAAACTCGTCACCGAGTATCGTTACGACTGCCAGCACCGCTTGATCGGCGTTAGCCTACCGGGTGGCAGCACTGCAACCTACAAGTACGATGCCTTCGGTCGACGTATAGAAAAAACCGTCGACGGCCACATCACCGAATTCCTGTGGCAAGGCGAACGCCTGATTGCCGAAAGCGCCGAAAACCGTTACCGCAGCTACATCTACGAACCGGGCAGCTTCCGCCCATTGGCGATGCTCGATGGCGAAGGCCCACGTAAAGCAACGCCGTTCTATTACCAACTCGACCACCTCGGCACACCGCAGGAGCTCACCGACTACAGCGGCGAGATCATGTGGTCGGCGAAGTACCGAGCCTACGGTAATCTCGCCGCGCTGGACGTCAGCGAGATCGATAACCCGTTGCGGTTCCAGGGTCAGTATTTCGATGCCGAGACAGGGTTACATTACAACCGGCACCGCTACTACAATCCGGGAACTGGACGGTTTTTGACGCCGGATCCGATCAAGCTTGCGGGTGGGTTGAATAGCTACCAGTACGTGCCTAACCCTACGGGGTGGGTAGACCCTTTAGGTCTAGCTAGCGGCCCGACAAATTGTCCACAGCCTGTCCCAGGCGGAACATGGAAATTCAATTCTGAGGTTGATTTAGACTGGAGGGGTACACCTGGGACGTCATACCAGCAAATGCACAAAGGATTGGACGAGGCATTTACTCGAACAGGCGTGCCTAAAAACGAATTTTCAGTTACCAAATGGGGCAAAGACCAATATGGAAAATCTTACCCAACAGAATGGCGCGTATTAGAGGGCAGAAATAAGGGTGCAGAAGTAAACATAGATGATCCTCGCCTCGTTCCTTCTGGTGATGGTCCGGCAGATCCTCATGTCGGTTACCAAACGCCAGGTAAGCGTGGAACAGGTGGGGCTGTTAGAGGACACATATTGTTAGAATCTGTGCCTGTATCACGCGCGAGAATTGGAGATCCTCAATGAACTACCTAGAAAAAGAAATCGATTCGGCATTATCAGAGCAGAACTTAGCGCATGAGAAAGTACGCGAGAACGAACTATCTAAATTGATCATGAAGCTAACGGCATCATTTTTTTCTCCTGAAACAAAGGGCCTCGACCCTTTTTTCTTGAGGAGCCCCCAAAAAAAACACGATCCAGACTTCTGGAAAAAAGTAGACATTCTCGAAAATTTTGAAAACCCCTTACTAATAGTTCAGGACAGTAAGATTCACGCTTGGAAACTAGCAACCTCTGCAGATCTTAAAACGCTATTTTCCGAAACGACTGGATTCCCATTCTGGATAGTCGACGATAACTTCAAAGTGCTAATCTATATGGATGATCATGATTGCGTTCATACCAGCGATAGCACTCAATAAAAACAAATCGACTCTAGGCAACCGAAAGAAATAAAGCAAGGACAGACCACGACTCCTTATCTTAAACGGGGCAGATCTCAGTTTTTACATCCATAATCTGCCGTCGGGGAACTCACCTCTTTCTCGCTATTTAGCGTGATCCGTCCCTGAACAACATGAACAGCAAGGTTTACGAAGAATATAACTACTGGCTTGGAGCAAATGAAGACTCAAATTGGAATGAGTACATTACTGAACAGGTAGCTCATGGAGTTTAAGGAAATTAACGCCATGGACTGGCAACAACTTAATGAATCAATTCTTTTAAAAGAGGAATACTGGCAAGAAAGAAGCGCTGCTGCTCTCGGAGAGTTGCGATCGCCCGAAGCGATAGAGCTTTTAAAAAAAACTTCTTGACTCTACGTTCTCCGAGGTGGCAATCGCCGCAGCTTCCCAACCTGATTGAACTGAAGCAGTTATTGAGGAAAAATACTCTAATAAAATTCAGCGAATCATGAGTAGAAAACGGGACAGACCACGGTTTCTTTTTTTGTATCTATAATCTGCCCTTTGGAAACTCTCCTCTTTCTCGCTATTTAACGTGGTCTGTCCCTGTAACGCCTGGTATTGGAAAGAGGAAGTAAATTAAAATGATAGTTGAGCTTGATGGATTCTCCATCTCATCTGAGCAAGAATTCCATAAGCGGATAGCGTCTGCTTTTTCTGTTACTCAATACTATGAAAACAATCTTAATGCGCTCTGGGATCTACTCAGCACCGATGTAGAGCGCCCAATTGAATTAATTTGGACAAACTCAAAACATTCAGAAGAACTAATGGACGACTCATATAGAGAAATATTAATTATTCTTGATCGAGTCAAAACTCAAGATGAAGACTTTGGACCGGATGAGAATTTTAGTTACCAACTGAAATAGTAAAGCTGTAAACGGGAAGCAGACCACGTTTTATTTTGTCTGAAGGTGGTCTGTCCCTGAATAACATGAACAATTGAAAGGCCCTCAATGGAATGCTCTTTGGCAGAAGATGTTCCACCCCGGAAACAAAGGGGGCTTTGCAGATGGAAAGAAATAATTACGGAGGGCTGACATGAAGTTCGACTGGAGTTCTTTTGGGATTGAACAGGGATCCTCAGTGGATGCCAATACGATTTCCCAAGTAGAAAAACTACTTAGTGTAATTTTCCCAGAGTCCTACTTGGACTTAGTTACATATTCTGACGAAGCCTCTCCTGAGGTGTCTTCATTTTCATATGACGACGAAGGAACTTGCATAAGCGAGTTCTTTTCATTTTCGCCCGACGCAACCCCGTATACCATCTCATGGTACTCAGGGGCAGAAAAACCCCCAGGGCTTCCGAATGGATTGGTCCCTATCGCACGGGATGCGGGCGGTTACCTTGTTTGCCTGAATTTCAGTACGCCCTCAATTACGGTTGAAATTTTTGACCCAAATTCAAGTAAAACCCACTTAATTTCTAATAACTTTGATGATTTTATTGATTTATGGAGTGAGTAGAAAAAGGGACGGAAATAACCGTACGCATCCGCGCTCCGACTTTGCGTACATCATGCTAGGTAGTTTGGAGAGACACAGTGCATTTAACCTTATTTAGAAATAGCAAAGTTTCTTTCTTACAGCTACTAAACGATGCTGCTGTTCGCAGCGTAAACGAGGGACAGACCACGTTTTCTTTTTCTGAAGGTAATCTGCACTTTATGAGCTTCTGACCAAAAAGGACCAAAAAGGGGACAGATTTATTTTCTAAAAAATGAAAATAAATCTGTCCCCTTTTCTCTGTGAACATACCTCTAAGCAAATTTTACGACTGCGAAAAACTTCCATGCCAACCAACTTTGAAATAGCTTTGAAAAAGAATTAACTCCCTGACTATTTCAGAGGTAATGGCCAATATTTCACAAGAGACCCCGACTGGGGAACCCAGTTGCATATCATAAATTGGCAAGGACTATGCGGCTATTTAAAATCGCTAGAAAGCTCGATCGAAATATTGAGAAATTCATTTAGCGTATACTTAAACTCGGTTGAGTTTACAAAAAATGACGCCAGCGACCTGCTTGAAAACATTGGCTGCTATTATTACCTAAGAAATAAACATCCTTTCTTGTCAAAATATGGATTTGATCTTGTACGCGATGCTGCTGATAGTGAGAAACAGAAAATTTCACATACCATGACCTTTCTGAGAAAAACAATCGAAGCCAACAATGATGTTCAACACCTTGAACTCTATAATCGCCGCATGAGAAAACTCATTGATGACGGCGGCCCAACCAATATAGAGAGCCTCTAATTCTTTAGACGGAACCCACTGTAAAAAGGTGACCAAAAAGGACCAAAAGGAGGACAGATTTATTTTCTAAAGTTAAAATAAATCTGCCCCCTTTTTCTGAATGACGCTGATTAATCACTTATGAAAATCCATCTCAACATCGATGACCTGCCCGCCTACCCATACCCTACAAACTTCCTCCATTTTGCATCCACTGACCCAGAAACAGACATCGAACCTTGGTGGCTGCTGGTATACAACGAAGGTAAAATCAACAACTGGTACAAAACACTCAAACAGCTTTATCCAAAACGCACATTGATCCCCTTCGCCAAATTCAACGCGAATGATGACATCGCCTGTTTTGATGGAGAGGATCTTTCTGGGCAGCCCCATGTGTTGATAATTCATGCTTATGCGTCAGAGGGCTGGGAACTTCACGCCACCTACGCTAGCTTCGATAAGTGGCTAGAAGAAGCCATGGTGCAAAATGCCGAGTGGCTCAACGAGGACTAAAAACTTTAATCCCGACAAGCCTGGTATTTGCTTTAGAAAAAACGAGAGAACCGCAGGCAGCCCCTGAGAAATCTCGTTGTTTAACCTCTACTCCCCCGGACTGAACAATCAAAGGACTGTACCCTTGAAACGCCTGAATCGCCCATTTTCCATCCTCCTCGCCCTCACCTTCTCCCTTAATGCGACTGCACTGTCCCTTCGCTCCGAACAACGCCCCGACGGCACCACGGCCCTGTTACTTTCAAATGAACCCGCCGCAGAACGTGCGCCAAAGCTCAACCAGGATCCAGCGGTGCGCACTGCACTGGTCAATTTTTTTGGCTATCAAACCGGTAGCTACACCAACGACAACACGATGATTGTGCAGCAAGTTCTGGAAGCGCTTGATTCGGAAATGTCGACGTTTGCGGACGGTGTGCCGGCCGGCAGCAAAATGATTACTGCCATGGATGATGGCAACAATGGGTTTGAGCGCGGCGCATTGTTGCTTAACGACAAGGGCCAGTTGGTCGCTGTCGGGCTGGTCAATGGCCACTGTACGGTCAAGTCGCGTGAGGAGGCTTTGACCTGTAATGATGCCCCGCAAACCGTGCTGACCATTTTCCAACCGCAAGGCGCTAAACAAGCTGATGCCGAATCTTTGATTGGCTGGAGCAAACAACTGCCTCCGATGATGGCGATATGGGCGGAAAGTGATGATCCGGAGCGCCGAGCCAACGCGCAGAAAATTGCCAGCGTTGAATACGCTGCAACCAAACCGGAACAGGGAGCGTGGACCGCGGCACAGTTACCTTCCGACTTTCCCAAAGCCATGCTGGCGATGCTTCCGCAGCGGGCTCACCTGATAGGTGCTGGCGCCCACGGTGTTTTCACGACGCCGGGGATGGAGGGCACGCCGATTGAAGGTGATTGGGACAAAATAGCCGGCCGTCCACGACATGAGTTCGAAGTCATTCTCCGGACTTTTACAGAGTACGCGGACGTCATCGACTTCTATCAGCAGCATGCGAAGGATGCCGAAATCAGCGGCAACCAGAGAAAGGCACTCGTTGAAGGCTATATTGGTGGCGGCACCTACAAGATTGAAATCAGTAATAGAAAAGACGAAGGCACAGTGATCACGCTCTCTGCTTGGCGACAAGAAGTCTGATTTATCCAAATAAAAAAAGGGCGATACCACGATCGCCCTCTTTCAAATCAAGATACCCTTCCTTTGCACATTAAAGCTTTTGCAGCTCTTCTTTAGCTCCCGGGGCACTGCGGTCAATTGCTTTGAGTATCCAGTATTTGGCCTTGGATTTGCTCTTGGGCAAGCCGCCGCGCCCTTGTGCGTACATTTTCCCAAGTGCCAGTTGCGCCGTGCCAAGATCTGCATCCGCTGACTTGCGGTAAAGCTTGGCCGCGTCACGCTCGTTCCGCGCCGTACCACGTCCCTGCTCCAGCATTTGCGCCATTTCGAACTGCGCGTATTTATCGCCTTGAGCTGCTGATTTACCGAACCAGCTAAACGCCTGGGCCTCGTCCTGGCTTATGCCACGCCCTGCAGCGAGCATCTTGGCGAAGTAAAACTGCCCTGATTTATCACCAGTCTCAGCGTATTTTCGATACCACTTCGCCGCAGCTACATCATCCTGCGCAACCCCATCGCCTTCTTCATAGATGCTTGCGAGCAGCATGTAGGCCAGGGCATACCCACCCTCTGCGGACTGATGGTAATACGCTAATGCCTTGTCCATATCCTTCAGATTCTTAATTGATTGACCACCTCTGTGGTAAAGCTGCGCCAAGCTGAACTGCGCTTTGGCGTTCCCCTGCTCCGCAGCTTTCAGATCCCAGTAAACACCTGCGTCTTCACCCTCAACGCTTCGATCCCAACGAAGTTCCTCAGCCAGTCCGACTTGCGCTTCAGCATTACCTTGCTCTGCAGCTTTGCGGAACCACACTTCCGGCATGCCTGGCGACCATTGCTCAACCACCCCGCAGAGGTTCTCCTGAATGGCTTTGCCAAACTGAGTCTGCGCGTCAAGATCGCCCGCAACTGCTTGCTCATGCAGACGTTCCGAGTTCGGTGCGCATTTGCCTGCCTTCATGCCGTCATACAAGTCGCGCGGCGCTTGTGCCCATGTGTTGCAAGCGATGACCATTGAAAACAACGCAGCACCCGCCGCACCGACGGTTTTGAAACAGTTACTCATTTTTTACTTCCTTGTGGCTTAAGAATTCCAACAAAAAATATGGCGAAAAATACTACTTCGTTTCTAACATCTGTTCTTCAACTTCGTACTTAACCACCACCCGATTCCGATACAACCTCACCCTCTCCACCAATTCCCCAACCTGCCCCTTCTCCCGCACCTCCCGCCAAATCTCATTCTCCCGATACACCCGCGCGCCCTCCCGCACAAACCGGTGCGCCTCTTGAAACACGTGATAGCGATATTCTCTCACCCGATCACACAGCAACTCCCCTTCGAGTTGTGTCTCGCCGACGTTCAACTTGAGCTGAAAGTGCCGATCCGTCGGGTTGTGCAGCACCAGATCAACATAGTTGTAGAAAATCGCCGCCCCGGATCCGAACGGCAGCACCCGCCCTTCATCCGGAAACGGGTCGAAGCTGTGGTTGGAGCGCTCTACCACCACCAGCGGAGAATGAATGGCCATCCAGTGGATCAGGTTGCTCAGTTGGCAGATGCCGCCGCCGACACCGCGTCGAGCCTCGCCGAAGGACAGTTCCATGCCTTCAACGTAGCCGCGCTTCAAAGTCGGGCGGCCGACGAGGCGGCAGAAGGAGAAGTGTTCGCCGGGGGCGATGATGACGCTGTCGATGGCGGCGACGGCGAGTTTGAGGTTGATGACTTTGTTGTGTTGCAGGGCGAGGTCGGAGTCGCCGAGTTTGCGGATGAGTTTCGAGGTGTGTTTGAGGTAGCGAAATGGCAGGCGCTCGGCCGTGGCGACGGGGCGTGCGTAGCGTTTGCTGGAACAGCGCCAGGCAATTTGGCGGAACAGTCTTTTTTGCCACACGCGCAGCCAGTACAAGCCCGGGTGGTAGAGGGAAAGTGGTTTCATCCGTGACACAACGGCGTGCGCCGTTTCTTCCTTGAACCGTGAGGGGGCGCGCATTTTATCCGGGAATGACCGGCAGCACCCCATGCATTTCATAAGATCAGTCGTCTTTCTTCGGCATACATTTACCGTCACATCCGCAAATTAAGGTTCGCCTAAGGTTGCATCGCTACGATCGCGGCCAAGAAACCTTGTTGCCCTTGAATCGCAGATGAGTCCTTCCGACATGAAAGCGTTTGATTTACCAGCCCAGCCAGCGTCGAATTTCAGCCTTGTCCTGGTAAATTACAAAACCCCGGACATCACTAAAATGTGCCTCGAACTTCTGCGCGAGCACGTCCAGGAGCAACGCATTCCGGTGTGGGTGGTGGATAACGATTCGGCGGATGCCAGTCTCGAT
>Ga0070665_100006299_pt1 | contig 12121 bp, 10 predicted proteins | sample KBSS13metaG_FD_65862 | JGI IMG/M metagenome (GOLD analysis project Ga0070665, IMG submission 65862) | Switchgrass rhizosphere microbial communities from Kellogg Biological Station, Michigan, USA - KBS S1-3 metaG | ecosystem: Host-associated > Plants > Roots > Rhizosphere > Soil ...
CCGCATTGCGGCATGGGCGTGACCAAGGCCGGCGCCGACGCCGTGGCGCTGGTGGCTGCCCTGCAGGGGTTCGACGACGTGGTCGCCGCACTGCAGGCCTATGAGGGGCCGCGCGTCGAATCGGGGCGCTTCATCGTCGGCCATGCGCGCGCGCTGGGCGCCTACATGCAGGCGCAGATCCGCACGCCGCAAGAACGCGAGATGGCCGAGCGTTACCGCACCCCGGAGGCGGTGATGAGGGAAACGGCCGTCCCGCCGGTGGTCCATTGACCCAAAGGCACGTCAAGACACACTGCTGCGCAAAGCGGAGCTACCCTGCCATGAACGAATCAGACAAAGAGCCAGTCTCCGACGATCGTGAGCCTTCGCTGCGCAGCGCCACGTTGTCGGATGTGTCTGCCCGGCGCGTGCCGCGGTCCGAGAGCGTCACGGCCGTGATCAGGCACCAGGTGCGCACTGGCGCCGCGGCAGATTACGAGCAGTGGTTGCGCCGTATCGTGCCGATCGCGGAGCGCTTTCCGGGGCACCGTGGCGTCCATGTCATCCATCCGCCGAGCGGGGGAGGGCTGTACACGGTCACGATTCGCTTCGACTCGCTCTTGCATGCGGAAGACTGGTTTCAGTCGGCTGCCCGGCGCGCTCTGCTCGAGGAGGTGGGGCCCCTGCTGGCGAGCGACGAGGAGGTGCAAACCGTGACCGGGCTCGAGTTCTGGTTTCACACCGACGCCAGTCAGAAGGCGGCCAGGCGCTACAAGCAGTTCCTGCTCACGCTGGCCGTGATCTTTCCGCTGACCCTTCTCGTGCCCGTGCCGCTGCGTTGGCTTTCCGAGTGGCTGCCGGTGCTTCGCAATTTCTACGTGGCGCATTTCGCCTCGGCGGCCGTCGTCGTTGCATTGATGATTTACGTGCTGATGCCGCGCATCGTCCGACGCGTCGCAGGTTGGCTTTACCGTTAAGCGCCCGTCGCGCAGTTACCGGACCACGGACACCTGCATCGTCAAGCAGTCAATGCGGGGCAAAAATCCGCTCGCAAAACACCACCTGGCTTGGGGGCAAATTTGCGCAGGCGTCCTACGCCGACAACGCGAGCCTGCCCGAACAATTGTGTCTCCCCATCCCGTGAACCGCAGCGCCGACTTTTGCTGGCCGGCTGCTGCGTTGGTTCTCAGGGCCACAAGCCCCCAACCCGACAGGGACACTCCACATGAAGATTTCCGTGCTCGTACCGACTTATCGCCGACCCCATCAACTGGCCGAGGCGCTCGAGAGTCTGGCGAAGCAAGACCGCTCGCTCATTGGCGAGATTCTGGTCGGTGACGACAGCCCCGAGTCCGTCTGGGAAGCAAACCGGGCAGCCATTGCCGCGAGCAGTGTCGCTTCGCTGGTTCGCTATCTGCCGAACGACCCGCCGTTGGGCAACTACCCCAACCAGTGCGGGCTCGGCGATGCGGCCCGCTACGACCACGTGATGATCCTGCACGACGACGACCATCTGGTTTCGGGCGGCATGGATCGGTTGGCACGCGCCTGCGTGGCCGAGACCGACCCGCGGGTGAAGATCTGGTTCGGCCGCGAAGACATCATGGATTCGGCCGGTCATGTCGATCCGGTCCGTTCGCAAGACAACGCGCAACAGTTCGGCAAGGGCGGTCCGGCGTGCGCCAAACCGGTGTGGGACTGGTGCCTGACGCAATCGCTTCCGCCAAACTCGGCGCTGATGGGTCGGGAAACCTACCGTACGTCGATGCGCGGCGGACGCGACGGCAACGCGGGCGACTGGGGGCTGCATGTGCGGCTGGCCAACACCGGCGCGTGGGGCCGCTTCATCGGTGAGACGGTGTCGCGCTATCGCACGCAGCCCGCGTCCATCACCGCGTCGGGCCACGGCATCGACGTGCACTGCATGTACGAACTTGCCAATCAGTTGCAGGTGCCACGAGACCGTGCGGCGCAGAAGCGCCAGATCGTCCGCGCCTTTGCCGAAGTGGCGACGGTGCGCTACCTGCGTGAGGGCGAGCGCCGACGCGCATGGCGGTGCTTTGCGGCCGATTGGCCCTGGCGCCGCCGCCTTTCCCCGCGTGGCGTGTGCACGCTGGCAATGTTCGTCACGCCGTCCCGCGTCCTGCAGGCGTTGTTTGAACGCAAGGTGGTCCGCCGAGGCGCGGACGACAACGCGGAATCCGTCCGCGCACCGCTGACCGCCTGATTGGCTGCGCGCCGGAAACGGCCTACATGCGTCCGCGCATTAGGCCAGCGTGGTGCATCGGTCTTGTTGTCTAGCCTGCTCCACGGAAAACCACCGAGGCCCACGATGACGACAGACACCAGCAATTTTCTTGAAATGCGCCGCCGCGGCCTGCTGGCAGGCGGCCTGGCGACCGCGGCCGGCGCCTTGATGGCGGCGCCGGACGCCCATGCGCAGCCGGCCCGTGCGGCCGCTGCGGCCTTGCCCGCGCAGGTGCCGACGGTACAGGTGGCGCTCAAGGTCAACGGCCGCGTGCACTCCCTGACGCTCGATACGCGCACCACCTTGCTCGACGCGCTGCGCGAGCACATCCAGCTCACGGGTTCGAAGAAGGGCTGCGACCACGGCCAGTGCGGCGCCTGCACCGTGATCGTGAACGGCCGGCGCATCAACAGCTGCCTGACGCTGGCGGCCATGCACGATGGCGACGAGATCACCACGATAGAAGGGCTTGGCACGCCGGGCAAGCTGCACCCGATGCAGGCGGCGTTCGTCAAGCACGATGGCTTTCAATGCGGGTACTGCACGCCGGGGCAAATCTGCTCGGCGGTCGGCACGCTGGCCGAAATCAAGGCGGGGATCCCGAGCCACGTGAGCGTCAACATCACGGCGATCCAGAGGGCAACGCCCGAAGAGATCAAGGAGCGCATGAGCGGCAACATCTGCCGCTGCGGCGCGTACGCCAACATGCTCGAGGCGATCCAGGAAGTGGCGGGGGTGCCGACATGAAAAGCTTCACCTACGAACGCGCACAGACGCCGGCCGGCGCCGCCGCATCGCTCGCCAACACGCCTGGCGCCAAGCTCATTGCCGGCGGCACCAACCTGCTGGACCTGATGAAGCTGCAGGTCGAGACGCCCACGCACCTGATCGACATCAACCGCCTCCAGCTCGACCGGATCGAAGACGCGCCCCATGGCGGCCTGCGCATCGGGGCGCTGGTGCGCAACACCGATCTGGCGGCGCATGCGCGCGTGCGGCGCGACTACGCAGTGCTGAGTCGCGCGTTGCTGGCCGGTGCGTCGGGTCAACTGCGCAACAAGGCGACCACCGCCGGCAACCTGTTGCAGCGAACGCGCTGCCCGTACTTCTACGACACCACCAAGCCGTGCAACAAACGGCAGCCTGGCGCCGGTTGCTCCGCGCTCGGCGGCTTCGACCGCAACCTGGCGATTCTGGCGACCAGCGACCAGTGCATCGCTACGCACCCCAGCGACATGGCGGTGGCGATGCGCGTGCTCGACGCCACGGTCGACACGGTACGCGCCGATGGATCGCAGCGCACGATCCCCATCGCCGACTTCCATCGGCCGCCGGGCAGCACGCCGCAAGTCGAGACCGCACTTGCACGCGACGAGATCATCACGTCGGTGACCTTGCCGGCTCCGCCAGGTGGCAAGCACCTCTACCGCAAGGTGCGCGACCGCGCGTCGTATGCCTTTGCGCTGATCTCGGTGGCGGCCGTGGTGCAGCCCGATGGACGCGGGCGCTTCGCGTACGGCGGCCTTGCGCCCAAGCCGTGGCGCGTCGAAGCGGCGGAGCAACTAACCGATGCGAAGGCCATCGCGCAAGCCACGCTCGCGGGCGCCCGCACCAGCGAACACAACGCCTTCAAGCCCATGTTGGTCGAACGCACGCTGGCTTCGGTGCTCGCGGAAGCAAAGGGTTGAGGTCATGAAATTCGACCAACCCGCCACCCGCAACCCGATCGACCGCCTGCAGGTCGTTGGCCAACCGCACGACCGCGTCGACGGTCCGCTCAAAGCCACCGGCACCGCGCCTTATGCCTACGAGCGCCATGACGTGGTCGCCAACCAGGCCTACGGCGCCATCCTCGGCGCGGCGATCGCCAAGGGCCGCATCACGCGCATCGACACCAGTGCCGCCCGCGCGGCGCCGGGCGTGATCGCCGTCGTGACGTACGAGAACGCCGGCAAGGTCGGCAAGGCGAAAGCCATCACCGCCAGGCTGCTGGCCGGCCCGGAGGTCGACCATTTCGACCAGGCCGTGGCGGTTGTCGTGGCCGGCAGCTTCGAGCAGGCGCGTTCGGCCGCGCAACTGGTGCGGGTGGACTACCAGCGCACCGAAGGGCGCTTCGACCTGGCGCGCGAACGCGAAGTAGCGGTCAAGCCGAAGATGGACGATCCGCCCGACACCGCCGTCGGCGACTTTGCCGGCGCGTACGCGCAAGCGCAAGTCAAGCTCGACCAGACCTACACCACGCCCGACCAGAGCCACATGGCGATGGAGCCCTTTGCCAGCATCGCGTCGTGGCAGGGCGACAAGCTCACGGTGTGGACGTCGAACCAGATGATCGACTGGGCGCGGCGCGACCTGGCCGAGATCTTCGACATCCCCAAAGACAAGCTGCGAGTGGTGTCGAGCTTCATCGGCGGCGGCTTTGGTTCCAAGCTTTGGGTGCGCAGCGATGCGGTGATGGCGGCGCTGGCCTCGCGCGTGTCGGGTCGACCGGTGAAGGTGGCCCTGGCGCGGCCGCAGATCGCCAACAACACCACGCACCGTCCGGCGACGATCCAGCGCATCCGCCTGGGCGCGGCACGCGACGGCAAGATCACCGCCATCGCGCACGAAAGCTGGTCGGGCGACCTGCAGGGCGGGGCGCCCGAAGCCGCCGCGATGCAAACCCGCCTGCTGTACGCAGCGGCCCACCGCATGACAGCGCATCGGCTCGCCACACTCGACCTGCCCGAGGGCAACGCCATGCGCGCGCCAGGCGAGGCACCGGGAATGATGGCGCTCGAGATCGCGATGGACGAACTAGCGGTCGCGCTGAAGATGGACCCGGTCGCGCTGCGCATCGCCAACGACACGCAGGTCGATCCTGAAAAGCCGGGCCGCGCCTTCTCGCATCGCGACTTCGTCGGGTGCCTGCGCACCGGCGCGCAGCGCTTCGGCTGGGACCGCCGCGTCGCGACGCCCGGCCAGGTGCGCGATGGCCGCTGGTTGGTCGGCATGGGCGTGGCCAGCGCGTTCCGCGGCAACCTCACGATGAACTCGGCCGCACGCGCATCGATCGACGCGCGCGGCAAGGTCACGATCTCCACGGACATGACCGACATCGGCACCGGTAGCTACACCGTGATCGCGCAGACGGCCGCCGAAGTGCTGGGCGTGCCGTTGTCGCAGGTCGAGGTGCGGTTGGGCGATTCGGATTTTCCGGTGTCGTCGGGTTCGGGCGGGCAGTGGGGCGGCAACAGTGCGACCGCGGGCGTCTACGCCGCGTGCATGAAGCTGCGCGACGCCATCGCGCGCAAGGCGGGCGTGCTGGCGGTCGATGCGCGCTTCGAGAATGGCCGCATCGTCTCGGGCACGCGCAGCTTTGCGCTGGCCGACGTCGCGGGCCGCGCCGGCATCACGGTGGAAGACGGCATCGAGTTCGGCGATCTGGCCAAGACCTGGGCGCAGGCTACCTTCGGCGCGCACTTTGCCGAAGTCGGCGTCGACGCGTCTACCGGCGAAGTACGCGTGCGGCGCATGAGCGGCGTCTTTGCGGCGGGGCGCATCCTCAACCCCAAGACGGCGCGCAGCCAGGTGATCGGCGCGATGACGATGGGCCTGGGCGCGGCCCTGATGGAAGAAGCGATCGTCGACACGCGCCACGGCTACTTCGTCAACCACGACCTGGCCGAGTACCACGTGCCTGTGCATGCCGACGTGCCCGTGCAGGAGGTGATCTTCCTGGACGAGGTCGACGACAAGTCATCGCCCATGAAAGCCAAGGGTGTGGGCGAACTGGGCCTGTGCGGCAGCGCCGCAGCGATCGCCAACGCGGTCTACAACGCCTGCGGCGCGCGGGTGCGGGACTATCCGATCACGCTGGACAAGATCATCAGTTCGCTGGCGTAAACGGCCGCGTGCGTGCGATAACGCAGGGCCCAGTTCCATAGCCAGCGCGGCAAAAGCAACGCCACCACGGTTGCTGCGCCGCGCGCCGAGAACCGCTGCCGCCAAGTCCAGTTCGGCGAAAGAAAGCATCGCCAGGCGTTCAGGCGTTCGCCTTCCCTGGCGTAGCGGATCGTCGCGACCGGCGCCAATGCGGCAAACCTGTGTCGTTTGTCTGCTGTCGCCTCGGGAGGCACCACGAGATGCTCGGCGTGCTCGTGAAAAAGATGCACATCCATGCCGCGTCCTGCGGTCGTGACAGACCCGGGCTGAACTCGGTAGGCCGATACGTTTCTGGCGATGTAGCGCGCCCACGTCCCGCTGTTAGCGAGTCGAACGTAAAGCGCCCAGTCGCCGACATTGCCATCTCGGGGTCCCTTCATGTGGCGAAGGTACATCTCTGTGGCGATCAGGAAAGCGTTCGGCGGGATCGACTCGGTGAGGCACCAACGCCACATCGGCCTGGCCTCGGCATGGCCGCCTTTTCCGTACTTGGAGGCGTTTTCGGCCGTGCGCGTGTCGTCGATCCGGCCGCTTTCGTCCATGATGAGGTTGCTGCCGAACCACAGCACCACGCGGGGGTCGGTTTCGATCGCGCAGGCGTCGACCAACGATCGCAAGGCTCCCTCGCAAAGCAGATCGTCGTTGTGCAGGAAGAGCAGATGCGAGCATTTGGCCTGCTGACCGAGAAAGCACTGGTTCGGATAGGTGCCTTTGGACGGTTCGTGCGGCAGGTACTCGATCAGGTCTGCCAGCCCGCTGGCAGCGATGGCCGCCTGATTGCGCTCCCAGTACGCACGCGGGCTGTCGTCGCTGACGATGATTTCGCCGATGAGCGAGCGGTCTTGCAATGCGATGCTGGCCAGGGCCTCGCCGAGCTGTTCGGGCCGTGCGTAGGCCGGTATGAGAATGGAGATCTTCACGCGAGTGTGGAGGCCGCCTGCGCTTGCCTTGTGAGAACGCGGCGCACCGCGCTGATGACATCCGAGACATCCTGATCGGTCAGCTTTGCCGAGATCGGCAGCGACACGGTTTGTCTTCCGACGGCTTGAGCGTGCGGCGTATCGTCAGGCTGCCAGCCGTACGAGTCCTGGTAGAACGGGTGCTCGTTGAGGGCAACGTAGTGCACCCCCACGCCGATCCCCTCGGCCGTCATCGCATTGAGAAAGTCGTCGCGCGACATGCCGCAGCGCGTCTCGTCGACTTGCACGCTGTAAAGGTGATAGCCATGGCGGGTGTCGGCGGCAGCCGGCGTCGGCAGGATCAGCGCAAGCCCGGCCAACTCCGTGGTGTAGCGCGCCCAGATCGCCTCACGCCGCTTCCAGTATGGCTCGACGCGCTCGAGCTGGCGCAGCCCGATGGCCGCCTGCAGGTCCATCATGTTGTACTTGAAGCCCGCCGCGACCACGGCGTAGTGCTTGTAGCCGTCGTCGCTGAATCGCTTCCAGGCGTCCTTGCTCATGCCGTGCAGTCCGAGGATCTTGATGCGGCTGGCATCTTCTGCCTTGCGTGCGAACACCATGCCCCCTTCGCCCGTGACGATGTTCTTTGTCACGTAGAACGAGAAGCAGCCAAAGTCGCCGATGGTGCCCACGCTTTGGCCTCGGTACTCCGTTTCGATGGCATGCGCGCAGTCCTCGATCACTTTCAGATCGTGCTTGCGCGCGATCTCCATCAACGCGTCCATCTCGCACGGACGTCCGGCGAAGTGCACTGGAACGATGGCCCGTGTGCGGCTGGTCAGCTTGGCTCGTACCTGGACCGGGTCGATGTTGAGCGTGTCGGGCTCGATGTCTGCAAGCACCGGCGTCGCACCGGCGTGGATGATCGCGTTGACGGTTGCGCAGAAGGTGAGCGGCGTCGTGATGACTTCGTCACCCGGTCCGACGCCGGCGGCTAGTAGTGAAAGATGCAGGGCTGCGGTACATGAGTTGAGGGCTACTGCATGATCGGCGCCGCGATAGCGCGCGAAGTCGCTCTCGAACTGCGCAACCCGAGGACCCGTCCCCAACCAGCCGGAGCGCATGACGGCCTCGACCTCTTTGATGTCCTCTTCGTCGAGCTTCGGTGCGCCGAACACCAGGAAATCGGCTTTGCTTCTGACAGGCTTGAATGGCTCCATTGACAAACTGACTCCAATCCACATCGGGTGATTGATCGACTCAAGAAAAGTTGAAACTCAATGACGCATCCCTGGCGAACTCGCCAAGCGTCAGCAGGTTGGCGCTGACGCCGCCCCAGAGTGCTGCGCGAGACGTCGACGCGGCGGAACGTTGGGCGCGCCAGTACTCGACCGTCCGCCGAAGTCCTTCGCGCATTGGAATCTCGGCGCGCCAGCCCAGAACGCGCCAGGTGGTTTCTGCATCTGCAACCTGAAGTCGTTCCAGCGGTCGTGCGCAGGCGCCGAATTCCGGTTGGCGGGATGTCGGCACCAAGGCTGCAATTTCGTCGGCAACGGTGGCGAGCGGCACCGCTTGCCCCGAGCCCACCTCCAGCGTCCGGCCTTCGATCCCGGGCGTCGTCGCTGCCTTGATCAGGCCGTCGATCACATCGTCGATATAGACCCAGTCGACGCCCTGAGAGCCGTCGGCGATCTTTGGAGACTCGTCGTCCATGAACGACCTGATCATGTAGGGGATGACCTTGCTGGGCGCCTGACCAGGCCCGTACACCATGAAGGGACGAACCACCACAACTGGCAACGCAAACACCTGATGAAACATCCGTGCGTACATCCCTCCTGCGGCTTTCGCGGCGGCGTAGGGGGAGCAGGGCGTGCCGTGGTCACCGATCAGGGCAGGCTCCTGCATGGAGCCGGTGGTGACGACGCGCTGAACCTGCGCGCGAACGGCCGAGGTCAGAACGTTGACGGTGGCCACCAGGTCGTCTTGCAGGGTGGGCAAGACCTTGTCGAGGTCGGGCGCACCCCACGCGTGGGATGTCATGTGAAAAATGATGTCGGGTTTGATCGTGCCAATGACACGTTCCACCGCAGCAGCATCGGAAGCATCGGCCTTCCACCATCGGATGCCGGCAGGCCCGCCAATTTTCGGCGGCAGTGCGCGAACCAGGCCGTGGAGCTCTGCGCCCGAGGTTTGCAACGCGTCACGCAAATGACTGCCCAGGAAGCCCCGCGCGCCTGTGATGAGGACGCGCTTCCCGGCCAAGGGAACGGGATGTCCGGTCGCGCCGCTCATGACGCGTGCCCGACACAGCGACCTGCAAAGTTGAAAAGCATTTCACATCCTCCTGTCGAATCCGGACGGCTCACGCCCGGTGGCTCAATTCGCGCAGCACGGGCGCGCCATTGGTGCAGGGTCGGACATACCACTCGCGCTCGACATCGAAAGAGCGAACGCACCTCGCCGCACAAGCGGTTTGGATTTGGTCGTGGGAAATCAAGAAGCGAGCATCCGTAAAGCGGATGGCACGCTTTGCGTCAGCGGTCCGACCTGTCAGAGAAATGCAGAGGGACGAACCCTCGCAAAACGCTCATGGCGGTGTGACGGAGAAGAAGTGGCCCAGCGGCAACTCGGAACCGCGGAATGAAACCTCGGTTCTGTAGTTGATGCAGGGAGAAATAGCCACGAAAGTAGTATACGAAGTTCAGACAAATTGTAAATAACTTCACAGGGCGTACGGGATTACGAGCACGGTTCGACGGGTGTGCCAGCCGACCCGGCCCCGCCTGTAACGACTTGTCGGCTATCGATCTGGATCTTCGGCTCGGTCGAGGATGCGTTCACTCGCCGGGGTCCTTGCGCTTGGTGCGGTGGTAGCGACCCGTGCCGCCCGACAGCACCGTATCGGTCGCGAGCACGGTGCCCGGTTCGTAATCAGGCTGCCCTTCGATGCGTTGGTACAGCGGGGCGAAATCGATTTTTGCAAGCTCGAGCAACTTCTCGAGGTTGTCGATGACGAAGTAGCTTTCCTGGAAGTCGTCGATGCGGTAATTGGTGCGCATCACGCGTTCCAGATCGAAGCCGATGCGGTTGGGCGATGCGTCGTCCAGCGAAAAAACCGTTTCGGTGAACGACGACGCGATGCCGGCGCCGTAGATGCGCAGGCCATCGCGTTGCTTCAACAGGCCAAACTCCACCGTGTACCAGTACACGCGCGCCAGCTTGTCGAGCACGCCGAGCTTTCGGGCACGCAGCCCGCCTTCGCCATAGGCCTGGATGTAGTCGGCAATCGCCGGGTTCATCAGCATCGGCACGTGGCCGAACACATCGTGGAAAACGTCGGGCTCTTCCAGGTAGTCGAGCTCGTGCGGCTTGCGGATGAACTGGCCGGCCGGAAAACGCCGGTGCGCCAGGTGCTCGAAGAACACCTCGTCGGGCACCAGGCCCGGCACCGCCACCACCTGCCAGCCGGTCTTTTGCATGAGCACGTCGCTCAGGCGGCGGAAATCAGGGATCTCGTCTGCCCCGATCGGCAAGTTGCGCATGCCTTCGACGAACTCATCGCAGGCCCGGCCTGGAAGCAGCTTCGATTGCCGCTCGAACAGTGTCTTCCACACGGCGTGCTCGGCGCCGGTGTAGGCGCTCCAACCCTGGTCGATGGTCCAGTCCGCGCGCTCGGGCCTTGCGGCATCGCCGGCCGCGAGGCCGTGCTTTTCTTTCGCTGCGTCGGTGTCGAGTTGGATGAGTTGATTGAGCATGGAATGTCTCCGGCGGAAAGGAAGCGTTCGAGCGATCCGATCAGCTCGTCTGCAGCACGCCGCGGCGCACCTGGTCGCGCTCGATCGACTGGAACAGTGCCTTGAAGTTGCCCTCGCCGAAGCCATCGGCGTAGTCGCCCTTGCGCTGGATGAACTCAAAGAACACCGGCCCGCCGAAAGCCGTCTCCGAGAAGATCTGCAGCAGCAAGCGCGGCGTGCCACCTTCGGTCGTTCCGTCGAGCAAGATGCCGCGCGCCTGCAGCTCGGCGATTGGCTCGCCATGGCCCGGCAGGCGTGTCTCGAGCATCTCGTAGTAGATGTCGTTGGGCGCCGTCATCAGCGGCACCCCGGCCATGCCCAGCTTGTCGATGGTCTCGAGCAGGTTGTCCGAGAGCAGGGCGATGTGCTGGATGCCCTCGCCGTTGAACTTCATCAAATACTCTTCGATCTGGCCCGAGCCCTTCGACGACTCTTCGTTCAGCGGGATGCGGATCTTGCCGTCGGGCGCCGTCAGCGCCTTCGACGTCAGGCCGGTGTACTCGCCCTGGATGTCGAAGTAGCGGATCTCGCGGAAGTTGAAGATCTTCTCGTAGAAGTTGGCCCAGAAGGTCATGCGGCCGCGGTACACGTTGTGCGTCAGGTGGTCGATCACCTTCAGGCCGTGGCCCGGCGGATGGCGCTCCACGCCATCGAGAAACTCGAAGTCGATGTCGTAGATCGACTTGCCGTCCTCGAAGCGGTCGATCAGGTACAACGGCGCACCGCCGATGCCCTTGATGGCCGGCAGGCGCAGCTCCATCGGGCCGGTGGCGATCTCGATCGGCTGGGCGCCCAGTTCCAGGGCCCGGGCATAGGCCTTGTGCGAATCCCTCACGCGAAACGCCAGGCCGCAGGCCGAGGGGCCGTGCTCGGCAGCGAAGTACGCCGCGGGGCTGTGCGGCTCGCGGTTGACGATGAAGTTGATGTCGCCCTGGCGGTACAGCACCACATCCTTGGAGCGGTGCTTGGCCACCAGCTGGAAGCCCAGCATCTCGAAGAACGGTTCCAGCGTGTCGGGCGTGGGCGAGGCGAACTCGACGAATTCGAAGCCCATCAGGCCCATCGGGTTGTCGAAAAGATCGGTCATGGGAGTCTCCTTCGTGGTCGGTGAATGCGGGATGACTGATGCTATTGAACAGCAACCGCAGCATTCCTGCGAGTTGGGGTTTGACGTGGACGCAGGCGCAGGATTCCTGCAAGATTGCGCTCATGCCCGCACCCATCGAACTCGATCAAATCGATCTGCGCGTGCTTCGCGTGCTCCAGGCCAGCGG
>Ga0070665_100006300_pt1 | contig 12119 bp, 18 predicted proteins | sample KBSS13metaG_FD_65862 | JGI IMG/M metagenome (GOLD analysis project Ga0070665, IMG submission 65862) | Switchgrass rhizosphere microbial communities from Kellogg Biological Station, Michigan, USA - KBS S1-3 metaG | ecosystem: Host-associated > Plants > Roots > Rhizosphere > Soil ...
CGATAACCAGATCAGTAAACGTCACCTGCGCCGAATCCTGAAGGCTGTAATCTGTCCCAGTGGCTCCAGACTTGAACCCGCCGCCGTTAGTGTCATTTCCAGTGGTACGAACGTCCCACTCGATTGTGCTCGCCAGGGCCATCTTAGGACTTGTTGACCGTCAGAGTGAACGAGGAAACCTGCACCGCGGCGCCGGATTGGATCGCCACGCTATTCAGGTTCATGTTGGCTCCTGATGTACCCACAGAGCCATCATGGATCACAGTAGTGCCGTCTGATTTCAGCGCACGGTACCACGTTGCGGTACCTGTGGCGTTCGCACTCGAATCTTGCGTGATGGCGTTGGCGGTGGCGACGCCAGCCACAGCCGCGCCGAACGCTGTTGCGCCGAAGCGCAATTCCGCGAGTAGCACCTGCGCGCCTACCGCTGTATCGGCGTCCGCTGCCTGAGCGCCGTCATAAAGTCGGAGGTACCCGGTGTTCAGGAGTGCCGCCATTGCATCGCACGCGGCGTTCGCGGCTGCATTGCTGTATTTTGGGGTTAACGCCATCTCTAAACAATCCTCGATTTGCGGACAAATAATCGCGATTCTTCAGCCGTGGCCACCGTTCCGGTGCCTTCCCACCGATACGTCCACGTACCGGCTTCCGTTATGGTCAGATCGTAGTAATACGCGCCGGCTGCAGTTCGGTCGATGCTGGTAACTGGCGATGAATACGTGTACACCGCCGTCGTTCCTGCGGGCGATTTGACGCGCAGCGTTACCGTCGTAGGATCCGTGGCCGTTCCGCTAGATTGCGCGAACTCGGACGCGAGCCGGATCGTGTCGCCTATGTCGTATGTCGCCATTGAGTTTCTTAGAATGCGTAGATCTGCTGATTCACGCCTAGCAGAGCATCCACGCCCAATTCCAGGGGCACGCTTTGCGACGCTGCATTGTTTATGCCGATGACAACGGCATCCCTGTGCGAGTACCAATGCGAAATCAATAGCCGCATGGCAACCTTGATACTGTACGGAACAATAGGGGAATCCGAAGAAAGCCCAACAACGTAGTCAATCGTTACAGGGTTAGGCGCGTAGAGATCAACGTCGGGCCAGCTATAGTCTTCCCCGAAGACCACGACACCTGGAGTGCTTACTACATCTACCGAATAGGAGTCTCCATCAACGGTGTGACTGCCCGTAGAATCGGTGTACGTCACAGAGACGATCGACTGCAATGGAGTTGCCCGCGGCAGTTCTATCCGCTTCGTGCTGCACGGCCAATTCGATAAGGATACGCGCAGTGTTTGCTCGTAAAAGGCGTATCCCTTTCTCCACTCGCAGTATTCTCGAGCGGCCGAGATCAGATCGGTGATGTCGTTGTCTTCGGTGTCACCGTCAACCTTCGTCCAGAGCTTCGCCTCATCCAGGTCCACTGGCTCAACGGTTGGCGGGACGATAATTATTGGAGTCACTGGAGTAAGTTACTGCTTGGCAGATTTATTGGAGAACGGACCAAGCGCTTTGTTCTGAGGCGCAGATTCCATTTTCTTGGCAGCCGCGCCGCGCATAGCTGTCCCGCGCGCCTCGAGAATCGTCGCGATCTCTTCAGTTGTCTCGAATTGCTCACCTGGCGATATGTGGCCATAGTCGCCTTTAGTTTGGCGAATCGCCGTCATCTTTACGTTTTGCATGGTTTGTTTTAGGTCTGAGTGGAAGATCGGGCCAGCCGGAAAGCACTGGCCCGAAATGTTAATCAAGAGTCCAGGCGAACTACAGAGATCCGTACACAAACGCGGCCGGCCGATACACCGCCAAAGCGATGCGCTCTTCCGCCCTAATGGCCACTTTGTTCTCTGTAAAGAAATTCGCGTGCTCGGTCGAAACATCAACGGTCGCTTCTTGCCGATCGAAGATTTCCGCACCCATCGAGAAAGCACCGACCAAGAAACGGCCCGAGGTAATCGCCGTGGTGACTACGATCGGAGCATTCCACAGCCGCGGAACCTGCGCCGCGCCAGGATCACCGAAGACGTAGTTGCCCTTATTGGCGCCGCCTTCTTCGGTTTTGACCAAGCGGATATCTTCCCAGTCGTCAGGGTGGAGAACCACGCCGTCAACCGGATATTCCGCCACGCGCGCCTGAGTCATTGCGTGGCTCAGTTTGTCAATCGCTGTGTCACCCGCGACGTTGCGGCCCGTTTCATAAGCCGTCGCCTGGGTGATCAGCCCGTTCAGGTGCTCGCCTGTGCCGTCGCCGCTGAGCAATTCCTGCTCTTCCACCAACTTCAGCCCGTACCGCAGCCGACGCTGGATATAGTTCATCAGCATCGTCATGTCGTCCAGTACCTGACGGGTGGCCGGAATCCAGTGAGCGATGGTTCGAACAGTCGCCGTCCCAAGGGTGAACGTCAAGGCCGCTTCTGGCTTGGCGCTGCCTTCAACCTGCGGCGAGGCCGCGTTGGTGAAGACGTTCTCCTTCGGAAACTCGATGGTGCGTTCGGTTGTCGGCGTTACGGGAAGCAAGTCGCGAATCCGCAACTCACGAACGACCGGTTCAACAAATCCGACGCGACGTGCTTGAGGGCCGGCAGTGCCCACGGTTGTGGTCGTGATGGTTGTCTTTTCGCCAAATTGCGGAAGCGAAGAGTCCTCGAACCACGATGCGAACTTCTTCGAAGCGCCGCCACGATGCCAGCCGCGGCTCTTGAAGCCTTTGAACTCGTCCGATTCGATGAATAACTCTGCCACTGTCTTGGACAATTGCGGCAGTTCATCCATTCCGCCCATTGGTTTGCGGAACTTCGCCTCAAGATCGTCCATGCGGACGGCAATCTTCTCGAGGGTTTCTTTGGTTTCGCCATTGACTGAGCCGTAGTTCTTGACTTCTTCGGCCATCTTCGTAACAGTTTCCTTGTACTCCTTGATGGAGCCCATGATTTCGTCACGAACTTGTTTTACATCGACTGGCAAGCCCGCGTCTTTGCGAGCAATGTTGCCGGGAATATTCAGCGCCATGAGATTCATGCGCTGTTGGTCAGTTAGCTGACGCATGTAGATAGTTCTCCATTAATTTCGGATTTAAGATCGAGTAACCAGGAGTGGTCTGAAGCCGGCTCTAGGTCGTCCTGCTTGGCGGCTCCGGCTTCCTCAGTGGCGTCTTCGCCGGCTGAATCTTCCAAGAGTGCCGAAAGTTTTGTGATTGCTTCTTCAATCTGAGAGCGAGTGGTGGAACTGATACGCCGTCCCGCTTTCGCTTCAATCAGATCGGTGAGCGTTTTTCCTTCCATCAGGGCGAACCATGAGGGCAGGAGATCAAGATATTTTTCGCGGAATTGGTCGATCGCGGAGACAACCTGCTCGCGTCTTTCCTCGAGCGATGCCTCCGACTTCAGGATGATTCCGTCAAGCGATGAATCCAGCGCCTGCATCATCTGGTATCGGGCCGACCAAGTTTGAATATTAGAAAGATCGCCGTCGAAGTCGCCGGGCTCTCCACTTGCCTTGACACTGGACAGATCCACTTGCGCCAACTCGAGCATGGGAAACGTAACCAGGGAGCCTTCAAAGAGCTTGATCTCTTTCAGGCGCCGGATTTTTCCATCCATCACGGATTGCTTGGCCTCGTAGCCAATACTCATGCCGCGGAGTGCGCCGGCCTTCATCAGCGCAAGCGCTTCCCTGGCGCGTTCTACGGCCAGTACAAGCCGTCCTTGCACCTTCAGCGCTGTCGGAGTGTCCTGGAGTTCGAGAATGCCGATTGGCTGCTTGGTGTCGTGCTGCCAGAGCAGCGGGATTTCCGCGCCGCGCTCAGCAATCGATTTGTTGAAGGCTCCGCGCTCAACGCTGTCGCCGCCAAGGTCCACAACGCCGTAAACGCTGAGTTCCCCTTCAAACGTGCCGGCCGCTTCATCAACTTGCTTTAAGTCGAGAGAGTAAGAACGATTCTTTTTTGTCATGTAAACATCCCCTTCACGCGAACTAAGCGGGAGTTACCCGCGGCGGCCGGTTTAACTGCAGGGTCTTCCACCGGCTCTGGAGCCGTCTCGCCAGTCGCCGCGTTGACTAGCGTTTGCATGTTCAGTTGAATAAAGTGCTCATCGCCACCCTCGATCGGGTTGAGCCCAATGAAGGCGCGAATTTCGTTGACGGATAAGACGCCTTTCTCCGCGAACTTGGCAAACCCTTCGGTCTGCGTCTTGAAATCGCCGCGAAGGAATCCCTCGATGGAGTGCTCCGCAGAGAATCTGGCACGCTCTTTAACCGAGATGCAGCGCAGGTTGATCGCCTGCTCCCAACGCACCAGCCACGGCCGCAACGTGTTCGTGTAGTACCCGTTGTTCTCGTTCTCGATGTTGGTGAAATTCGCCCGCGACAGATCCGCCAATTTGTGAGGCGGCATGCGGAAGTACCGGCAGACTTCCAGGAGCGCGAAGTTGCGCTGCTCGAGAAGCTGTGCGTCCGTGTTGGTGGACGCCATGCTGTCTACTTCAATCCCGTCGTGCGCCACCGCAACGCCGTGCTGCTTTACCGCTCTAACCCAAGCCTCACGCACTCCGGCGACTTCTTCCGGCGCCATCTTCTTTGGCGACTTCAGTACGACTCCCGGAGTTCTGTCGTTGGAAAAGAAACTGTGTGCGTATTCCTCTTGATCGCGCGCCAGTCCCAAAACTCGCCGGGCGAATTTCAGGAACGATGCGCCGTTGACCGTGCCGAGGCTGAACCCGCGGAGATGGAACATCTCATCGGGATACAAAGTCTCTTCCGGCTCATTGCCATCCTTGAAGATGTAAACCCGCTGCTTCCGGCTGTCGGTGTCGATCGTTACCTGATGGTTCTGAACCTGCCACAAAGCAATCAGCCGGCTCTTGTCACTCGTCGCCCAATCGGATTTGGCGAAAGCATCGCCACAGAGCGCCGCCGTCGATGTCATTCCCTCGCGGAACTCAATCGCGGTAGTCTCTGGGTTTGGCGAATCGTGCAGCAGGCGATAAAGCGGGTGACTGCGCGCTTTGTTCTGCGACTTGCCATCCGCCGAACGCTCCAGGACATGAAGCGGTAGCGAACCAACATCTTCCCCAAGGATCTTGACGCAGGCAAAAACGGCTGAAAGCTGAAGTGCGGTGGTTTCGTTGAGTGGCCCACCGCTCCAGCCTCTCGAGATGCCGCGTGCGGCAGCGAGCTTGTCATAGCCGTTCGAGAGATAGAACTCGTCCGCTAGGTTGAAAACGGTTTTCGCTTCCATCGCGTCGGCATGGCCGTGCGATCGGAGAAGCGCTCCGAGTGTCTCAATTGGCATTAGGATTTTATTTCGGATTACTTACATCACCGCAGTGGCGGAATTGGCCCAGACTGACGGGCCTTCCACCGGCTGCAGCAGATAGCGCTGGAGCGCCATTACAAGCGCCATTGCACCGTCTATGCGCTTAGGATCGCTAGCCCGGTTTGGCTTAACTGGCCGATAGTTGTCAAGCCCATCACTTTTCACGGAAACGCAGTCTATGTTCCACTTCATTACCGGGTTTCCGGCATGGCGGAACTTCTTCTGCATCGGCAGTTCCTTGAGTTTCTTGGTCGCCTCACTCAGCGTGAGAAAGTTCTGACGAACAGGCACGACATTGACGCCCTCATTATCCAGCTCAATGACTAACTGCGTAGCCATCGCCGGATCATAGGCCAGCTCCCGCATCGCGAAGCACTCATGTGCCCAAAGAATACGTTTCCTTATCAGGTTCTGATCGATGACGTTGCCGGAGCAGGTCTCGATGTATCCAGCCTTTACCCAATCCCTATAGGGGACCTTGTCCTTGATCTCTCGTTCCTTTACCGTATCCTCCGGCATCCAAAAGAATGGCAAGATATCGTACGTTCCGTCAGTATCCGGGAATACCAACACTAGGGCCGAAAGATCGATCGAAGATGAAAGGTCAAGCCCTGCATAACACGGCCGCTCGATTAATGGGCGCGTCGGTTTGTCGCCAGTCGCCCAGACCGATGGGTGAATATACCGCTTTGCCTTCTGACCCCACAGATTCAGGTGGTATCGGCAGAAATCGCTGAGCTCGGATTCGCCCTTGTTCTTCGCTTCTTCGTAAATCTCCCGGATCGCCTTGATAGGAAGGAATCCACCGTTTACATCCAGACTCGGGATAGCCTTGGCCCACACATCCGGGTCCGAGATGTCATCCTCCTGCCCAGCACCCCAGATGCGGCCGTAGTAAGCCGGGTTCTGCTCGATGACGCCTTCCAGCATGGAGCGCACGTACTCATGCTCTTGCCAGCACAGCGGGCTTTCGTCGGGCACGCCGGCCGTTGTGATGATGTACGTTAGCGGCTGCCGCCTCGCGATCTGACCTTTTCGGAGAATCGCCCAGAGGTCAAGGGCTTTTTGGCCCTTCCAGCGGTGAAGCTCGTCAATAATTACGCAGTGCGGGTTGACGCCATCATGAGAATCACCGTCGCAGGCAATAGCACGATAAAAGCACGTCGGATCCGTCCGACTGACAATCACCTTAGTCGAATCAATGATGCGATATTTTTTGTTTAGGTAAGTTGACTTGCGGACCATCGCGGCCGCAACCTTAAAAACCAACGATGCCTGATCTTTGGTCGAAGCCGCGCTGTAAACCTCACATCCGGGCTCACCGTCCTGATCCAGTACCAGGAGCGCCACGCCAGCGGCCGTCTCAGACTTGCCGCACTTCTTAGGTACTTCGTCGTACCAGGTGCGAACTACACGATACCCCTGCTCATCGACTGTGCCGAACACATGGGAAATCCCTTGCTCCTGCCAAGGAAGCAGCAGAAATGAATCCTGCCCCTTGATGGCGTGCTCGCCCTTGGTGTGCTTCAGGACCGATTCAAAGAAATTGCAGGCCCGGTCAGCCTTTGCTACATCGAATGCCACATTTTCACGCTGTTCTGTTTCTTGGTGTGCTCAAAGCCGCTTCAATTCTGGCGAGTTCGTCATCTTTCGCCGCGCCGATATTGATTCGCGTTCTCGCAGCCGGCGTTAATCCAAAATGCGAGCAGAACTCCCTGAACTCTTTCCTTGCATTCGCTGCGATCGCAACCTCCGGCCGCTGCATCGTGTACCCGTTTTGACCAGCCTTAGCCGTCAAGCCGTCCTTGTCGATGACTTTCTGCGCCTTTCGGTACGTTGCAAACGCTACGCACGCCGTTTCGAGCGCCATTCCATCCACCGCGTAGTCCAATTGCATCGTTGCAAGCTGATCCGTGAGGAAATCCCAGGCTTCCGCAGCGTCTTCCTTGAGATGCGCCGGCCGTTCATTGAACCCGCGGATCGGCTGCGGCTCAGATGCCGCCTTGTCGCGCAGGTTCTGCCCGCCTTTGTGGCCTGGATCCCCCGCCGCGATGTGCAATCCGGTTGGTTTTGGTGGTCTTCCGCCTGGCATTTTGTTTTGCTTAAATTAAGGCTTCCAGCGCACAGAGAGCGATGCCTCACAGCAAGGGCATTTCATGTGATGCGTGGTCGCCATCTTCAGCCCACTTCTTGATACGTGATGTCCATCGCGTGCAGTTCGCGCTTCAGTAAGGCAGCGATTTCGCAATCATCGCAATCGACAGTCAATGCAACCTCGGCCGAACGCTTCAGATCTTCAGCCGTTTCACTCAGGCGAAAAGCGCCCATTTTCGAATGGCCGCACTTGAACAGTCTCTTCACTTCTTTGTACTTGGTTCCGCGAATGTCGTAGATTCTCATGGTTGCTCGCTAAATCGTGTCAAGCCCTATCGCCTAAACAGAATCATTAGGTTACGTTTTATAGAATCAAACTCGATGGTAGGCTTATCTCTATTCCATCAGAAACGAATGCCGTAGCCGTTAGGCGTAGGCATGAGCGCAAACTGACAGCGACATCGCGCCTTTTTTTTTCCTTCCGGCTTCGCTAAAACCCACCCTTCTGAGTTTTAAGGGCGTTCAAATCGTAGAGGCACGACGGTTTGGGACGAAAAGTTGCAGCGATTGACCCCACCCCTCCCCTAAATCTCAAGCGTTCCGATTTGCTTTCCATCCATGCGAACTTTGAATTGCTGGCTCGAGGTGGATTCGAATTGCGCATCATCAACACCCTGCTGCAGCGATGCCCGCATCTCCGCGAACAGCGCGCGCCACAACTCAGAGCCTGGCGTCTCTTGAGCGATCCCAATCAGGTAATCCAGTAACTCTACCTTGGCCTTCGCCTTCTGTATGTTGTTCTGAACTTCGTTTTCTACAGCTTTTCCAAGTGTCACGTTAACCTCTCGTGCATACGCTTTCGCGCATCGTTTTCCTGCTATGGCAGGATGAGCATAAAGTCTGCAGGTTGCCAAGATCGAGCCTAAGATCAGGGCGCGATTCGATCGTCAAGCGGTGATCGGCTTGCAAGTGGCGTTCGTTCGATAGCTTGCGGCGGCGTAGTTCCTCGAGTATGTCTGCTGTCGATGCTTCGGCTCTAGCCTCGCGCATCAGTTGCACCATGTCTGGTTCCCAGCCGCAATCAACACAGCGCCATCCGTCTCTCAGGAATGCCTGTATGCGAATGCGCTGCCATGCGGCATCGTATCCACGTTCGGTACTACTTCCACGATTGCTATCGATCTGTTGATTCTTCACGCGCTTGCAGTCAATGCAGTAGCCGTTTGCAGTGGCCATCTTCGGGCAGCGGAAGCCGCGGCACGGCTTCGATGGCAGGTTCGGCATTCAGCTACGGCAACACAGGCTGATTCAGGGATGAGAACAGCCCTGATGCACGCAGCAGCCAGAGTACAAGTACGATAACCACCACAATGTTCAGCACGTTCTTGATCATGGGTTCCATCGGTACGTGTCGGTTAATCAGATACATAACGAACCCCAAGACCACGATCAACAGAATCAGCGTTAGTAAACTCATGGGTTCTCCTTATCTGGCGCAGGCTCGCTTGAGTGGCATGCGTTTAGCTTGCGTTGAAATTCAAGCACCTTGCCTTCTTCCTCAGCAATCGCTTCTTCGCCTAAGAAGTCAGTAGATCCATGAGCAACTGCCCATAGCGTTGGCGATACAGTGCGGCCTTCCATTGCAGCAAGCAGATGATGACAGAGCTCATGCATGTACGACATCTTCCAGATATCGTCTCCGTATCCTAGATCACGTGCACGCTGCAGATACTCCAGATCGTTCTCATGCGGCACGGATGGTACGCGCGTGCCATCTCGAAATACTGTCTCGGCATAACGCCGCGATGGATAAACCCAAAAAGTCGCCATCCCGAATTGAAACTCGAGCGGCTCTTGTGACACCTGATAAGATACGCTGGCCATGAATCGCCCTTCCCTCGATGGGCGTAAGTGGTATGACCGGGCCAGAGTGCTGAAACACTTGGGCCCGGTCGTTTGCTTTGTTGCGAGATTAAACCGGAGCAGGCGTATCGGTCGGAGGCGCAGGAGGCGGCTCGTTCGGATCGACCGGAGGCGCGGGCTCAGTCGGCGTTCCCGGCTCAGTGGGTTCGGTCGGATTCGCAGGAGCATCCGGCACAACGTCATCAAGCGCCTGCATGGCTGCCTTCTGTTCGTTCACCGCACCCTGCAATTCGTTCATCTTCGCGTCGAAGTCGGCTTCGTCGGTGGCTGCATCAGCGGCAAGCGCAGCGGCTACGGCTGCTTCTACTTCCTGCTGCTTGGCAAGCAATTCATCCAGCTTCGTGCGGATCTCGGCTTGAGCCTTGGCCGCCTGCTGCGTGTTGGCCTGGATGCCAGCCTTTACGTCATCAAATTTACCCATGAGGTCTCCTAGTTGGTTGGTTGTGTGGTGGTGCTGGGCTGTGGTTTTGCATCCCAGTTCGCGAACATCGTGTGCAATCTGCGCAGTTCGGTCGAACATGCCCAGAAAGGCTCGCAGTAAATCGATTAAATTTTCCATCTCGGTTTTGTCAAGTCCCGTTGCTAGAACCGCTGCTGAAAAATCCAGACACCCTTGGTTGCCGAAAACTATCTGCCCTTCGTCTGAAAGGTATTCAAGGATCTGCCTCGCCCGCGCTGGATCGCGCATCTGATTCCAGTTCGGCCAGCCGCTATTGGCGAATGTCATCGATTGGTGGTACGTTGCTCAGCTTTTCGTCCACTACTTCCTGCGGCCGATCGCTGCCTTTGCCGGCATCCTTGGAAACTAAGCCCTTAACCTGCTGCAAAACTCCGTTGATAAGAAGGAATATCGCGCTGTGCATCGCGAGATGCTGCACTTCAGCAGGGCTCAGCAAGCCCGACATGGCGGTGCGGTATGCTTCCCACGCCGGCACGAGGCCGTTCACAAGCTGCGCAAATCCCACCAGCGATGTGCGCCAGTTCGTTTTCAGGTGGTCAATCATGGCTTGGCCGCAGAGTAGTGCTTAGTGAATTGAATGCTAATCTCAGGCAGCAATCGACCTTCCTCGATCTCCTCAAAGGAGTCGCTTTCGACGGCCATCATGAACAAATCGCGCGTTGCATCGACGTGAATGCCAACACATTTGGCGTCTTCTGGCATCCCGTTAGCAGAGAGCGTGTAACTGCCATCAACCTTGCATAGCTCTATGAGGGTCTGCGGCGTGAGCCGCAGAATCGCGCGTTTATGCTTGCGAGGCTCCGAATCTGGGATTGCAATCATCGGATCAAAGCCGCGGCTTCTTTTGGTGCGCCCACAATAGGCACAACGCGATGCAACCCGCCGAAGTATGTATCGTTCCGCACGTGCCGATACGTGCCTGGGCCGCTAACTGCGTGCGTGCGGCTATCCATCCCGGTGGCTTGCGGCGTCGGCTTGTAGCGCATCTGGCCCACGAAAAGCAGCAGCGCCTTCATTGGAACCAGCAGCGTCACCGCGCGCTTTTCCTTGCTGCGCCATTCAGCATGGCCCTTGAGGGTGAGCATGTTCGCCTCTTGCTTCGTAATGCGAAACACCTGCTCCCATCGTGCTTGGCCGTGCTTCTTTCCATTTCCACGGCAAAATGCAAGCCTGAAAACTTGCACAGACGACCGATTCTTCATGTTTTTGGGAAAGGGACTGAAAGGCATGTCAACGTGAGGGCACAAAATGAGCCTCCGAAGACCTCTCGCCTCGATCAACTAAAGCGAGACACGCAGGACCAACAACGCCGCCCGCCCGGCTGAGCCAGCAACTCGCGCCTTAAAAATCGAATCGGGAGTTTCCTGCCCAGAAAACCCCCGACGCGACAGTAGACGAAAGGAAGCAAGCAAGTAACAGCATCTTACCTGTAAACACGCTAAGAATCAACAGGTTGCGTAAATTGGCAGGGTTCGGTTACAGCGGCTTACAGGGGCTTACTCGGGCGAACATAATGCCGTGGGTTTGTTTTGGGATGCAGGTTCCAACTCCAGCGCTTCCAGCGCCAACTCAAGCCGCGCCGCGCAGTAGCGATGCACGGTTTGCCCGATCTGCTCATTGGCCGCTGCCGCCACCCCGAGGCTCGCGTGCTCCTCCGCTATGAGGCGCGCGATTGCTTCCCGTGGCGTGTTGGTCATGGCCTGCGTTGGTTTACCTCGGGCGGAGCCTGATCCATCTCTTTGACGAGATCCCTGCATCTTTGCTTGGTGGATTCAGCCAGTGAATCCCAGAAATCCATCGATCCGCCGTTTTGCCTTGCGTATGCGTTGCAATAGATACGCATAGCCAACATTGCCGGCTTGTGCGGGTTTAGATTCCGCAAGTCCCTTTGTCGCTCTGTCACTTCATCCCTCCCTCAAGCATGCCCGCGCCGACGCGCTCAAACCAGCGCCAGAAATCCGCCACCGGCAGCGAACGAAACGGCTCCTCGCCGTCGCGTGCGAACGCCATCACGTCGCGCGATTCCGGCCATGCCGTGCATTCTTCTCCGGTCTGGATCCAGCGCGCTCGAAACGCCTTGCGATGCGTCACCATTTGCCGCGCCTTAAAATGTAACAAGCGTTGTAACCATAATCGGCCTCCACAGAGCACCAATGGCCAACTTGCCCGCGCAACGTGTTGATATTTCTCAGCATGTTACGCCACACAGCGCACATGGAAACTCACTTTTAATGATGTGGTCGCGGGTTCGAGCCCCGCCCGACTCACCACTTCTAACCCCTACAAACTTCAAGTAGTTCTTCAACGTCAGAGTAAGCGATTTAGCCGCGACT
>Ga0070665_100006301_pt1 | contig 12117 bp, 10 predicted proteins | sample KBSS13metaG_FD_65862 | JGI IMG/M metagenome (GOLD analysis project Ga0070665, IMG submission 65862) | Switchgrass rhizosphere microbial communities from Kellogg Biological Station, Michigan, USA - KBS S1-3 metaG | ecosystem: Host-associated > Plants > Roots > Rhizosphere > Soil ...
ATCGTGCCGAGCGAAAACGGCCCCCGCCACGCCGAGCTCCCGCTCGACAACCAGGTCATCTCGTTCCCCTGATCTACACCGGCCGCAGCGACCCCTCGTAGCCGGCGAGCAGGTAGCTGATGAGGAAGCCCTGGTCGCCTGCCTCCGCGAGGCGAGCTTTGGCGTCCTCCTGGATCTTGAGGAGCGACGCCAAGGCCTCCTCAAGAGCGGCCATCGCTTCCTGAGCGCCGCGCTCGTCCACCCAGATGGTGTCCTGCCCGAGCATCGCATCGTCCCTGGACTCGAACGTGCCCTGGTCGATCGCCGCCCCGAGCGCGAAGACCCCCGTTTTCAGTGCGCTCGCCGCCAGGGTCCGTCTCAGGGAGGAGGGCATCAAGGAGTACTCCAACTCCCACGCCTCCAAACGTTTGGCCGGGCCGTAGATCTTTTCCAGCGAGCCCCGTACCGGCCGTTCGTCGACCTGCTCGATGAACCCGAGAGTCGCCAGCTCCCGCATGTGGTACGAGAGGCGTTTGACATCGATGTCAGTTTCCTCGGAGATATCCGTTGCCGAGCATCGACGTTCCGGCGAATGCATCGCGTAGAGGATCCGCACTCGCAATGGGTGTGACAGGGCGACGGCCATCGCCATCGTCCCGGTCGGAACTTCGCCGGCTTCACGGCTCGGCCGCGTTTCATGCGTCGTTCGTCGCTTGCGCTTCCTCGACCGCCCCTCGCCCGGATCGTTTGGACGAATCTCCGCCACTGATCTGCCCTCCCTAATTGCTCGTACCTAATTAATTCGGTTGGCAGCATTTCACTTTTAGGTCGCATGTTGCAACGTTTTGTCTGCTTCGGTGCAAGCCTTTTCCCCGATCATCTGACTCTCACCAAAAAAGGATCCAAGGGAGGGGGTGAGCTTGTGACTACCGTGGCCGTGAAGCAGACCACGCCGGCGATCAGCACCGTCAAGGCGACTTGATGCGCTAGCGCGCTACCTCGATGAGACCCGGCCGGGCTCGAGGTTCTCCGTCACACGACCACTCGCACTCACCCGTAGCTCTTCCCGCGCGACCTCCTCGCCGAGGTAGACGCGAAGCACCAGGTACAGCATCTCGGGGACCATCTCGCCGAGGTCGACCTCTGATCCTTCCTGCAGCTTCTGGGTCAGGAGGTTGAGGATCGAGCCGACCGCCAGGAGTGATGCGCCTTCGGGCACCTCGCTTGGATCGGGCGCGGCCTCGCGCCCCTGCTCGATCAGCCGGGCGCAGAACATCGCCACCTCTTCGCGGCGGACCCGCACCATCTCGTTGCGCGTCCTCAGCACGCCGGCCGAACCGAACTCCATCAGCTCCGGACTGGCACCCATCCAATCGCCCGCCGCATATGCCGCGGCGCGCAGCGCATCTCGCCACTCCTCGTGCCGGTTGAACGCGGCGCCCACGGCGCGCTCGAAAGAGGCGATGAACCGCTCGTAGGTGTCCACCAGACACGCGTCGAAGCTCGTGAAGCGGCGATCGAACTCGGCCCGCGGGACGCCCGCCCGTCGGGCGACGCGTTCGGGATCCCGGCCCTCCGGTCGCTCCAGGACCTCGGCGACCAGCGCCAGCGCGAGCGGATCGCCGTGCGGATCCGGCCGAGGCTCCGGAGGCAGGTCGAGGGGGTGGATCACCGGTCGACCGCCACCTGCTGGGACCGCTCCAGCTCCTCGCGCGCCGCCCGCTCACCCTTATAGGTGCGCACCACCGCGTACATCATCTCCGGCACGATCGCGTGCGGTTCGATCGGGCCGCCCGTCTGCAGGCGGAAGGTGAGGAGCTGGATGATCGAGCCGATCGCGAGCATCGCCGCCGCCTCGTCGACCTCGATCTCCGACGGCTCGGTGCGGCCGAGGTCGATCAACCCGCCGCAGAAGACGAAGACCTCTTCGCGGCGGACACGACAGAGCTCGCTCTTCATCTGCAGCACCCCGGTCATGCCGAAGCCGACCAGAGCCGGGTTCGCCTCCATCCAGTCGGCCGTCTCGTAAGCCGCGGCGCGAAGCGAGTCGCGCCAGCTCGAGTGGGCGTTGAACGCGCCGCCGACCCGGCGTTTGAAGCAGGCGATGAAGCGTTCGTAGGCATCGAGCGCGCAATCCTCGAGCGTCGCGTAACGGTCGTAGAACTCGCTCGCTGTGACATCCGCGCGGGCGATCACGCCGGCGACGTTCGATCGCGCCCCGCGCTCGAAGACCTCCTCGACCACGGCCAGCGAGATCGGATCCCGGTAGGGGTCGGGAATGGGAGCAGGCGGCAACTCGACGGGCGCGTCCACGGCAGGTGGGTTCAGGGTAACCGCGTGTTTGCGGTAGGGGGGTCGCGCAATCGAGCAGCTTGCGAGTGGAGCGACGGCGTGGTGCTGCGGCGTGGGGAGGCGGGCTCCCCAGGGATGGTCGCCCGCCTCCCGCACACCGTCGACGCGATGCCCACCAGGGAAGAGGGGCATCGGTGCCCGCCTCGGGCGGCAGGGTGGGCCGCCGGGGTGAAGCGAGGCGCCTGGGAGGGAATCCCAGTGGCGGCACTATAGACCGATTGAGATCAGCCGTCTACAAACAAAAGGGAAAGCCGGTATGTTCGGCGCGATGCGGATCCGGCGGGGGCCGAGTGAAGGCGACAGTGGTCACCGGCTGCCTCCGGCACTGGCGCGATTGCCGACGGATCGGGGCCGTCTGCGTCGTGAGTTCGTCGAGCGGGATCAGCGGGACCGGATCCTTCTCGCGGCTCTGAACGTCTTCGGCACAAAGGGATTCGCCGCGGCGACGATCAAGGACCTGATCGAGGAGGCGCCGGTGTCCCGGGCCACCTTCTACAAGCACTTCCCCGACAAGGACGCGTGTCTGCTCGCCTTGGCGAAGGAAGTGCTGGGCTGGCTGGAGGAGGAAGCGCGCGCCGCGGCTCTCGAGGCGGCGGACTGGCCGGCGGCGGTGGTTACCGTCACCCGGCTCCTGATCGAGCTGTTGCGGGAGGACCCTCGCCTCGCCCGCCTCTGCGGGATCGAGCTGCTCCTCGGGGGAGCGGAGGTCCGGGCGCGGCGGGACGCGGCGCTCGACGCGATCGCCGAGGGGCTTCGCCGCGGTCGCACCGAGCGACCTTGGGGGGAGCGGCTTCCCCAGACCTTGGAGGCGTTGTTGGCGCAAGGGGGCGCGGCGCTCGCCGCGAGCAGGCTCGCCTACGGCTCGACCGCGCCGGCGCCGGAGCTGGCGGATGAAATTGCCGAGATCGTCCTCATCTCCTATCTCGGAGCCGAGGACGCGCGGCGGGTGGTCAGGCCTTCTCGGCCTCGGCGATAGCGCGCCGCCGGCCGAGGAACGGCGCCAGCAGCAGTTCGACCAGCTGTGGCGCGGCCTCGCCGAGTGCCTCCTCGTCCTCTGCCGCCTGCACCGCGCCCGTGAGCACGGCGGCGATCGAGCCCTGCATCGCTTCCAGCTCGAGCGCGATCCCGTCGCCGCGGGCCTCCGGGTGCCCCTCGGTCAGCTCGTCGACGAGCGCGGCCAGGAAGGCGCGTCCCCGCTCGGCGATCTCGCCGCCGGCGCTCGGCGGCGCCGCCAGGCTGAAGCGGACGAGGTCGGGGTTGGCGCCGAGGAAGTCGAGCAGCGTCGTGACCCGGGCGCGCACCTTCGCGCTCCAGCTTCGGGCTTTCTCGCCGCTGTCCCGGATGGCTTCGAGCAGGTGTCGTTCGAAGAGCTCGTAGGCGGCGCCGAAGATCTCCTCCTTCGTCTTGAAGTAGCCGTAGAAGGTGCGGCGGGAGACACCCGCGGCGGCGGCGATCTGGGTGACGCTGGTCTCCCGGAAGCCCTGCTCGGCCACCGCGGCGATCGTCCCGGCGATCAGCCGTTCGCGCTGGTTGCGGGTGACGAACTCCCGCGAGAGTCCGTGGCGTCCCGGCGGTAGCCGCCGGAGCTTGCCGTCCTCGTCGGTTCCCGTCTCCCGCCTCGCCACGGGCGGCAGGCTATTAGAGAACGGCGCCGGCGGACCGTCGGATGTTCATATTGGGCACAGCCCGTCTCACTCAGGCGACGGAGCGGAGGATCTGGTCGGCCCGCGCCGCGCCGAGGTACGGCTCGAGCGCCATCTTCGCCATCCGCGGCCAGAGCTCCTCGGGGTCCTCGATCCGCTCTTTGGCGAGGCGGCTCTGCAGCAGCCAGGCGAGGCCGCTGGCGGTCGCCTCCTCGAAGCTCGCGGGCAGCGCGTCCGCGGCCTCACCCTCCTTGCGCCCGGCACGAAGGAAGCCGGCGATCTCCCCGAGGGTGCGGGTGTAGCGCCCGAGCGCGTCGGCCCCGCCGGTCTGCGCCTCGAGCAGGACGACCCGCGCGGCGAGCGGCTTCTCGCCCGCGAACTCCACCACGGTCCGAAAGCCGACCGCGCCCCGTGTGCCCCAGTCGGCCCCCACTGGCAGCGCCTCCGCGAGTCGCTCGCTGATCTCGTCCATCACCCGGTCGTACACGGCGACGAATGCGTCTTCCTTGCCGTCGAACTCCTTATAAAAGCCGCCCATCGAGATCTTGCCGCCGGCGATCAGATGGTCCACCGTCGCCGCCTGATACCCGCGCTTCGCGAACACATCCGTCATCCGCTCCAGCACCTGCTCCCGCCGCTCCTCGCTCCGCACCTTCCGCGACACCTGCCGCTTCTCCACGGACTCACGCGCCAGTGCGGGGGGCATGTCGGCCACGTCCCCACAATAACCGCCCCATAAGCCTGACGACTACTCAATAACCACTGTCTGTCTTCCCTTTGTAGACATGTGACCTCAATCTGTGTAAGGTTCCGCCATCTGCCAGGGAGGCAGAGGGGAAAACGCCACGCACGGCCGGTCAGGAAGAGGCGGCAGCCTCCACGATCCGGCTTCGCTCAGGAGGAGATACGTGAGAAGCCAACAGGCACTGCCCGCTGGACCGTTCGACGACCGCGACGAGATTCGTGGAGGCGGTGCGTCCTCGCTCCGGATCGTCGGCCTCGGAGTCCTAGCCTTCCTGATCCTCGTCTCGCTCCTCGGTGCCTCCGCGGCACGCGCGGCCAACAGCTTCGTGCCCGCCGGCGAAATCACGGCGGGCGAACTTACCGGCCCGGCGCGGATTGCCGTCGACCAGGCGACCGGCAACGTCCTCGTCGTCGACAGCGCGAAAAATCGCGTCGACGTATTCGACTCGAGCGGCCCCGGGGCCGCTCTTCTCACCACGATCGGTGAAGCGGACCTCGCCGGTCCCTACGGGATCGCGATCGACCAGTCGAACGGCGATGTCTACGTCACCGACCCCGGCAACGAACTGATCCGCCGCTACGCGACCGACGGACTCCCGACCCCCACCTACACCCTCGACGCGAGCTATACGGGACCTGCCGCTGGAAGCGGATCCGGTCAGGTCGGCTCCTTTGCCTCGGCGATCGCGGTCGATCCCACCGACGGCGATCTCCTGGTCGCCGATCGTGGTAACAACCAGGTCAGCCGATTTACCTCCGCCGGTGCCTTCGTCTCCTCCTTCGACGGCTCCGACTCCGGTAGCGCCTTCACTCACCTCGAAGACGTGACCCTCTCGCCGGCGGGCAAAATCTTCGTCTCCGACGGCGAAGCCGCCGCGGGCGAACCGTCCCGTGTCCTCCGCTTCTCCAACGCCGGGGCATTCGAGGCAACGCTGAGGGGATCGGCGGCAAGCGGCGACGCGTACCTCGCCTACGACGCAGCCGACACCGAGTTGATCGTCGGGGATGCGCGCAACTGCTTCTTCTGTTCCGTCGCGTTCCACGTCCTCGACCCGACGAGCGGCGCCACTCTCTTCGATGTTTCGGTGCCGTCCGAACAGCTCACCGGCCTCGCCCTGGACCCGGGGTCAGGCCGCCTTTACGCTGCCTCCCTGCAGGGAGAATTCTTCGCGCCCGCCAAGGTGGCGGTCCTCGCCTCGCAGATGCATCCCGGCCTGGCAATGAACGCCCCGACTCCGGTCACGGCCTTCAGCGTCCATCTTTCCGGCACGGTCAACCCAGAAGGAATCGCGACCGAATACCACTTCGAGGTCTCCAAAGACGGCGGCACCACCTGGCAGAAATCACCCGACGCCAGCGCCGGCGAAGGCACGTCGCCCATCGTGGTCGAAGCCGACCTCGCGGTCGAGCCCAACACCGCCTATGTCGCCAAACTGGTTGCGACCAACCCCGAGGGGGCGCAGGACGAGACCCCGACGCAGCCCTTCGCGACCGTGGTCCAACCCCCCGCGGTCGTGACCCAGGCTGCCGGTGACGTGCGGGAAACCAGCGCGGCGATCAACGGCACGATCAACCCCTACGGCCTGCAGACGACCTACTACTTCGAGTACGGGCCGACCACCGCGTACGGGACCAAGGTTCCGGCGGGGATCGAAGGGACGGCCGGCCAAGGGCGCGTGCCCAAACCGTTCAGCCGCACGCTCTCCGGTCTGACGCCCGGCGCGACCTACCATTTCCGACTGGTCGCGACCAACTCCGTCGGTACTTCACTGGGGTCTGATCAGGCCTTCACCACGCCAGGGGCAGGGACCATCGCGACCCGCGCCTACGAGCAGGTGACCCCTGTCGACAAGCAGGGATCTGCGCTGTTCCCGCACCTTGGCTTCTTTGCCTCCTCTGACGGCAACGCGATCTCCTACCTCAGCAAGACCGGCTCGAAATCCTCAGCCATCTTCGTCCGGGCGGCTGCCTTCCGGGGCGAAAACGACTGGGGCGACCGAATCGATACCGACCCCCCGATCGACGAGGGTCAAGGAGCCTTCCTGACCCACCTGACCATGGCCGTCTCGCAAGACTTCAGCCACGCCTTCGTCGTCAGCAATCGGGCTTTGACCTCCGAGGGGGCGGGCAACACGGCAAACCTCTACAGAGTCGACCTGTCTTCCGGTTCCTACGAATTCATCGGGGGCAGTGAAGTCGCGGGAAGCTTCAGCAGCTTCACCGGTACCCAGACGACCAACGTCTTCCAGGCGGGAGCGCCAGACCTCAGCTGGATCGTCTTCTTTTCCCGTAATCCCCTGTTGCCGGGTGCACCCAGCTTCGGGCTCTATCGCTGGAGCGTTACCGATGGCCTCGAACTCATCTCGGTGCTGCCCGACGGCGAGCAAAGCTCGGCAACGCACGCCACCGCCTACTCGAGATACGACTCGGTATCGGCCGACGGGTCACGGATGTACTTCGGGGCCTTCGGCGGATCCGAAGAAGGCGTCTTCTTGCGCGAAGGCGACGGACCGACGAAAGCGGTCTCGGTGTCACACGTTCCGGGCGATCCGACGACCCCCCAGCGGGCATTCCTCCTCGGAGTGAACAAGAGCGGGCGATACGCATTCCTCGTCTCCGATTCGATACTGACCAGCGACACGCCCGGCGACGGAACCCAGACCGAAAACCCGGGCCACCTCTACCGATATGACGCTTCGAATGGAAGCCTCGAATATCTCGGAGTCAATGCGTATACCTATCCACTTGCTGGGCCGGATGGACTTAGCTTTGGAGCACTTGGAGTTGGAGACGACGGCGAAACCGTGTACTTCAACGAAAGGAACGAAGCCGGCGGTCTTGGACCGTTCTCCGTCTGGCACAAGGGTGTGGTCCACAACATTCTCCCCGGGAATCTGGACTTGACCGATGAGCGTCGGAGTCCGAGTGGGCGTTACTACGTCTTCTATCGGACGGTCGAAGGAGTGGCGCAAATCGCCCGCTACGACGCCGAGACCAACGAGACCGTCTGCGTGTCGTGCCTGCCGGACGGAACCTCTGCTCCGGGACAGTTGCCGGCCGCGGGAGGCTTCGACACCGTAGTCAGCGACCAGCATTCGCGGTCGGTGGACAACAGCGGCACCGTCTACTTCGACACGGTCGAATCGTTGGTACCGGCGGATGTCAACGGGGTCCGGGATGTATACGCGTGGAACGGCGGGACGCCGACGCTCATCAGCCCCGGCACCGGCCCGTTCCCGGCTGTCTACGCCGACGCGTCCGCAGACGGCCGAGACGTGTTCTTCACCACGGATGAGCAATTGGTCGGTCGCGACAACGACAGATCGACCGATCTCTATGACGCCCGGGTGGGCGGCGGATTTGCCTCCCAGAACCCGCCGCCCCCGTCCCGGTGCAGCGGCGATGATTGCGTCGCCACTCCTCCGGCCTCGACCGGCGAGTCGTTCGCTGCAGGGTCGGAAACCGTGAACGGCCCAGGGAACGTGAAGGCTGGCAAGAAGAGCCAGGCCTGCGCCAAGGGGAAGCGCAAGATCAAGGTCAAGGGCAAGTTGAAGTGCGTCAAGAAGCACAAGGCCAGCCAGAACAAGAAGCACAAAGCCAGCCAGAACCAGAAGGGGGGCAACCGATGATCCGGGCCCAGAGGATTTTGCGTAGAGCTCTGATCTCGCTTGCCGCGTGCACGGCATTCGCCTGCATCACCGTGCCGAACGCCCAGGCCGATCTCAACTTTGCGGATACCGGCGTCTCACTGAACGCCATCGGTGGCGAGCATGATCGCCAGGCCGGTTCACATCCCGACTTCAGTTTCCGGTTCGACGTGCAGTCGATCGAAACTCTTCGGGATGGCATTCAAACGGTGTCGCCGGCGGAGGCGGTGCGGGATGTCGATCTCGAACTCCCGCCCGGGCTGGTGGGTAATCCGACGCCGTTTCCAGCCTGTCCGCCGGAACTCTTGGTCGGGGCCGATCCGTCCCACTTCAACCTGCCCAGTTGCCCCACCGAGAGCCAGGTCGGGCTCGTCAAGCTCTTCCTCAACTTCGGGAGCGTGGAAGTGGGCCTCTTCAACATCGTGCACGGGCCGGACGTTCCCGCGAGATTCGGGTTCAACTATCTGGGCGCGGTAGGGACCATCACCCCACGCGTCCGCCCGGGTGACTACGGACTCTCCGCCGGCAGTTTTCAGATCTCACAGGGTCTGCCGGTGTTCGGGGCAACGGTGACGTTCTGGGGATACCCTTCAAGTCCGGCGCACGACTCCGAACGCGCCGGTGCGGATCCGTTCATCGTCGGCAACTCGTATCCGTCGGCGGCCCCCAAAGTTCCATTCTTCAGCAATCCGACTGCCTGTCCGGACAGCGCACAGACGTTTACCGCTCGTGGGGACTCATGGGAGCACCCGGGGGTGTTCGACGTACGCCAGATCGGCGCAGATGAAGAAGGAACCCCCTTCATCTGGGAAGGCTGTGAAGACCTTCCTTTCGCCCCTCAAGTGGAGCTGACCGCAGGAAGTCGGCTCACCCACTCGCCCGCGGGACTCGATTTTCATCTTGAGTTGCCACAGAGCGAAAGCCCAGAAGGCAAGTCCACGTCCGCCGCCAAGCGGGTGGCCCTCACCCTCCCGGAGGGAATGTCGATCTCACCGTCGGTCGCTGCTGCGCAGAGCGGCTGCACCCAGGCTCAAGTCGGGCTCGGCACGAACGATGCGCCGACCTGTCCCAGCAGTTCCAAGATCGGGGAGATCCAGCTCGAGACGCCGCTGCTCGACGAAGCGCTGCAAGGCGAATTCGTCCTCGCGGCGCAGAATGACAATCCGTTCCACGCCACCTACGCCGTCTACATGCTTATCGATGGGCCTGGCTTCTGGCTGAAGCTGCCGGGTCAACTGCTGGTCGACAGGCAGAGCGGCCAGTTGCACACGGTCTTCTCGGACCTGCCGCAGCTTCCGTTCGAAGCGGTCGACGTCCAGCTCAATGGGGGTCCGAGGGCACCGCTCAGTACGCCCAATAGCTGCGGCACCTACAACGCCCGCACCGAAATCACGCCCTGGGCCCGACCAACCGAACCAGTGGTGCAGGACATCGCGATGCAGTTCAACGAAAACTGTTCAGGTGGTGGCTGGAGTCCCAGTCTAAAAGGTGGGACGGCGAACCCGAGTGCCGGTAAGCGCTCGCCGTTCTCGATCCAGATCACCCGTCAGGACGGCGAACAAAATCTTTCCCGCCTCGACATCACCCTGCCGAAGGGACAGCTGGCGAGCCTGAAGGGCGTCGCCGAGTGCCCGGAGGCGCAGGCTGGTAGCGGGCAGTGCCCGGCCTCGAGTCAGATCGGTGTCGCGAGGGCGGCGGTCGGCGTGGGGAGCTCCCCGCTGCAGGTCCCGCAGCCGGGCAAGGCGCCGACCGCGCTCTTCCTCGGCGGTCCTTATAAGGGGGCGCCGCTGTCGGTGATCGCGCTGGTGCCGGCGCAGGCCGGGCCCTTCGACCTCGGCAACGTGGTCGTTCGGACGGCACTCGAAGTGGATTCGACGACCGCGCAGGTGACGGCCAAGTCCGATCCGCTTCCGCAGATCATCGAAGGAGTACCGCTGAGCTACCGGGAAGTTCGCATCGAACTGACGCGGCCGGACTTCGCGGTCAACCCGACCAATTGCGAACCGATGCAGATCACCAGCACGCTCACCTCTGTCGGGGGCGCGCAGGCACGGCCGTCGGTCCCTTACCAGGTCGGAAGCTGTGCGTCGCTTGCGTTCGGTCCCAGCCTCCAGCTCGCGATGAGCGGCCAGACCAAGCGGGCCGGTCACCCGGCGCTCACCGCGACGCTGAAGGCCCCCGAAGGTCAGGCGAACATCGCCTCGACGACGGTGATCCTGCCGAAGTCGTCATTTATCGATCAGGGCCACGTCGGCAACCCGTGCACGCGGGTCCAGTTCAACGAAGGCAAGTGCCCGGCCAAGTCGGTGCTCGGTACGGCGGTCGCCCACTCGCCGCTGCTGGACAAACCGCTCGAAGGTCCGGTCTACTTCCGCTCCAACGGCGGGGAACGTCAGCTGCCCGACCTCGTCGCCGACCTGAACGGCCAGATCCACGTGGTCCTGGTCGGGTTCATCGACTCGAAGAAGGTGGGCAAGGAAACCTCGCTGGTGCGGACGCGGTTCGCGAGCGTGCCCGACGCCCCGGTGTCGAAATTCGTCCTCAGATTGAAGGGCGGCAAGCGGGGGCTGATCCAGAACTCGGCCAACCTCTGCAAGGTGAAGCCGAGGGCCGAAGTGAAGATGGGTGGACAGAACGGCAAGACGCACGACTTCAAGACGCCGATCTCCACGAAGTGCGGCAAGAAGTCCAAGTCCAAAAAGTAGCCCCAGGTTGACGGGCCGAAAAGTCCTCTATATCTGGACTTTTCGGCCCGTCAACATCGTCACCCGGTCGGGGTGATGAAGAGGTTGCACCAGACGTCGGCGATCTCCTCGGCGGAGCGGCGGCCGGTGGGCTTCAGCCACTGGGGGGCGTAGTTCACCATTCCCAGGAGGGCGAGGAGGGCCAGGCCGCGGTCCTCGAAGGCCATCGAGCCGTCGGCTTCGCCGGCGACGAGGACGGAGTCGAGGATCTGCTCGAAGGCTTTGCGTTTGCGGCGGACGGCTCGCCATTGGGGCTCGCGCTCGATCGTGTGGCGGGTCTGGGTGAAGACGAGCATGTGGGGGATGTGGCTCTCTATATGTAGGAGCCAGGCGCGGAGGAGTTGGCGGAGGTGGGCGTCGGGGGTGGCGTCCGTCGACGCGATGGCGCGGGCCTGCTCGAGGAGGGGGTCGAGGAGCTCGTCGCAGATGGCGATGAGGAGGCCCTCCTTGCTGGCGGTGTAGTGGTAGATGCCGCCCGCCGTGAGGCCCGTCGCCTCGGAGAGGTCGCCGATCGAGGTTTGCTCGTAGCCGCGTTCGGCGAAGAGGTTGGCGGCCACGTCGATGAGGGCCTGGCGGCGTTCGTCATAACGGGCGCGGAGCGCGGGGCGGGTAGGGGGATTGGTGGCGGGCACGCGGACCTACTGTTGCAAAAACCGAGGACTTCCTCGGAAACCGATCAGTCCCTCGGTATTGTGGAGGTATGAACTTCGACCTCTCCGACGAGCAACGCCTCATCCGTGACACCGTCCGCGACTTCGCCCGCGCCGAGGTTGCCCCGGTGGCGGAGGAGCTCGACCGCACCAAGTCCTTCCCCTACGAGATCGTGGAGAAGCTCGGCGGCCTCGGCCTGATGGGCATCCCGTTCCCGGAGGAGTACGGGGGAGGCGGCGCCGACACGCTGTCCTACGCGCTGGCGGTGGAGGAGCTGGCGCGGATCGACTCATCGGTCTGCATCACGATGGCCGCCCACACCTCGCTCGGGACGATGCCGATCTACCTCTGGGGGAC
>Ga0070665_100006302_pt1 | contig 12113 bp, 14 predicted proteins | sample KBSS13metaG_FD_65862 | JGI IMG/M metagenome (GOLD analysis project Ga0070665, IMG submission 65862) | Switchgrass rhizosphere microbial communities from Kellogg Biological Station, Michigan, USA - KBS S1-3 metaG | ecosystem: Host-associated > Plants > Roots > Rhizosphere > Soil ...
TGCCCTCGGTGATCGGCATCGGCCTGTTCGGCTTCACGCTGTCCTGGGACGAACTCGCCCGCTCCAGCCAGGCGATCGGGGCGGTGAATACATTGCCGCTCGATCTGCAGGGCCTCACCACGACAGTGACGAACCCCGACATCTATGCGCTTGGCACCGTGATCTCGGCCGTGTCGTTCACGGTGATCACGCTTGCGCTCGGCACCATCCACATGCTCAACAAGCGGCAGGCGGCCAAGGGCTCGGACGCCGGCAAAGGGCTTGTCTGATCGCGATGCGGCTCCACGTCGTCAATCCCAACACCACGGCGTCGATGACGGCGAAGATCGCCGCTGCGGCGCGCAGCGTCGCCCTGCCCGACACGTTGATCGATGCGCGCCAGCCGACGATGGGCCCGGTCTCGATCGAGGGATTCTACGACGAGGCTTTCGCCGTCCCCGGCATGCTCGGCTGCATCCGCGAGGCCGACCGCGACGGCGCGGACGCGCACATCATCGCCTGTTTCGACGACACCGGCCTCGACGCCGCGCGCGCCGCCGCCAAAGCGCCGGTGATCGGCATCGGCGAAGCCGGATTCCACATCGCGAGCCTGATCGCGGCGCGCTTCGCCGTCGTGACGACGCTCAGCGTCTCCATCGTGCCCATCGAGCATAACTTGCGGAAATACGGCCTCGCTGAGCGCTGCGCGCGCGTCCGTGCCGCCGAGGTCCCGGTGCTCGCGCTGGAAGAGCGCAACACCGAGGCGCTCGCAAAGATCTCGGCGGAGATCATCGCCGCGATCCGCGAGGACCGCGCGGAAGCCATCGTGCTCGGCTGCGCCGGCATGGCCGATCTCGCCAATGAGCTAGCCGCGACGCACGGCCTGCCCGTCGTCGACGGCGTTGCAGCAGCGGTGACGCTCGCCGAATCGCTGGTTCGGTTGGGGTTGAAGACGTCCCGGCTGGGGCCGTATGCGGCGCCGCGGTCGAAGACCTATTCCGGGCCGTTTTCGCCGTTTCAGCCCTAATCCGTCCGCTTGGCCCAGCGTTCCGTGGGCAAATCAAGGCGCGCGGCAAGCTTTTTGAGCCTCAGCCTCTTTTTCGTCCCAATTGTTGCCGAACAGTAACACTTTCGGGGACACCCCGGTTGCCGTTTCGGGCTGCCGGTCTTCGCCACTCACCAAGTTTCAATTTGGGGCTTTGTCAGCGATGATCGATCTCGCAGAGGACACACCGTCCAACCCCCTGCTTCGCCTTGGCGCCCAGCCGATCGCGCTGACCGCCGCCGCGCTGCTCCTGCTGATCGCTGGCGTGACCTCAATCGCGATCTGGCGTGCCTACACCGGCGCTGCGCCTGAGCCCGACCGGGTGGTGGCGTCGCGGCAGCTCCAGGCCCGTACCGCTCAGGCTTCGGAGCAGCTGGTCGAGAAGACCAAGGGGCTGGAAGCGACCCAGCAGGAATCGATCGACCAGCTTCAGGTCGTGCAGGACCAGCTTCAGAGCATGAAGCGGCTGATCACGGCCCAACAGGCAGATACCAAGCGCCTGTCGGAGCAGGTGACCACCCTGAACGAATCCATCGACAATTTGCGCCAGTCCTTTGCCAGCGCCCGGGCCACCGAGGTCGAGACGCCATCGGTTACCCGCAGGAAACCGGCGCGGCATCGCGTCCACGCCAGTGCGCGCAAGCGCTCGCGCGGCTGAACGGATCACCGTCGAGCGCGACTTTAATTTTTTCGACTTGTGAACTGGATCACATTCGCCCGTATGATTCCGCGCGATGCTGGCCGTCACCGGATGGCGTGAGCCGATTTCAATATCCGGGGCTGGCAAGGTCGTTGACGGTATATTGCGTCAACGGCCTTGTTTTTTAGTGGGCCCGCAGGCCTCCTCGCCTCACTCGCAGACGTCGACGCGACGGTATCGCCATCCTGACGGCGTCATGACCCGCTTGCGCACGACATAGCAGCCGCCATAACCGCCATCGTCGTAGCCGGTACCATAGTAAGCGGGACCGCCGTAATAGGGGTATCCGTAGCCGTAATAACCGCCGTAGTAGCCGGCGCCGGCGATGCCTGCGCCAATCGCGAGTCCAGGCCAGAAGCCGCCGCCGCCCCAGTGGCCGCCGTGGCCCCAGCCACCGCCATGACCCCAGCCACCACCACCGTGGCCCCAGCCGCCTCCGCCATGACCGCCGTGACCACCTGCCTGTGCCGCCTGCGGCAGCGACAGCCCGACCGTCACGACGGCCAGCGCCGTCAACATCATCTTACGTAACATTCACTCGATCCTCCGCGTGGACACGCTCCACGCTTCAACGCAGGATCAAGCTAACGTCACACAGGCACTCCTGACAGCCTCCCTGTCTCACTTCCGCGCGAGCGTCAGCAACCGCGGCAGATGCTTTTCAGCTTCTTGTCGAGCATCCGGTTTTCGGCATTCACGGCCGCGTCGCCGGAGCCGCCCGTGCCGGTCCCGGTGGTGCCTCCACCGGACGATTGGGCTGTGCCCAGGCTGTTGGTGCCGGGCGCAGGAGCTGGAGAGTTCGCGACACCTCCGGCCGATCCCGCCGAGCCTACGCTCGATCCTGCAGCGCCTCCGGCGGATTGCGCGAACGATACCGCCGGCACTGCCGCGAGACTGAGGATCACGATCAAGGTCTTGGTCGAAATGGTTGCGGACGAATTGGCCATCGGGAATTCTCCTTCGGCAGTCAACGGTCCTGACCAGGACCCGTTCCGGAACAAATCCCGCGACATCAGCTTGAAATGAGGAGCAGCACGATCATACGCAACTGATCGCGTTCGACGACGACACCTTCGACAAACTGAAGCAATTGGGACGCGACAGGATGGCGACGTTTCAGGAGCTCGCGGACGAGGCCTTCTCCGATCTCTTGAAGAAGCACGGCATCCCGATCGACCTCAGGGACGCGTTGCGCAAGAGCGCGCGGCTCGGCACCGCGACGAGCAAGACGACGCCGCGTCCCAAAACCAGAAAGGAAAAATCACGATGACCGATCGCGACCCTTTTGCGGAAGGCGAGCGCGCCGCGCGCCAGAACATTCCGGCGCAAGCCAATCCTTACTCGGATGGCAGCGACGAGCATGCGCTGTGGTCTGCGGGCCATGAGAAGGTCGCAGGCAGCATCGAAGCACGCGAATCCGAGGGAAGCTGACGCCTAGGCCGCGACTGCTCCCGCCGTCTCGGTGCGGTCCTCGACCATGGTTACGAACATGTGGGACTCCTCGCCCGCGCCGCCGATCTGGACCCGGCGGGCCGAGATCACGCGGCGCCCGTGCGTGGGATTGTCGATGGTATCGATAATCGGCTCGAGCTGCTGCTTCTGCGCGAGGAGCTGCTGGTCCCGCCGCTCGATCAGTTCTGCCGCTTCCGGAGAGAACAATTCCCGCGCCGTCTTGCCGATGATCTTGCCACGCGACAGGCCGATCATCTTCTCGGCGGCCTTGTTGACGAAGACGTAGCGCTGATTGCGCGCATCCTTGGCGATGATGCCCTCGGTCACGTTCTCGATGATGGTGGCGAGGAAACGCTCCGTCCGCTCGAGGATACGCTGGTGCTGGCGCTGTTCGGTGACATCCTCCTGCACCGACACCCAGCCGCCGCCGTCCATCGGCCGCTCGTAGATATAGATGATGCGGCCGTCGTTCAATGTGACCTCGTAGGCAGCCGGCTCGCGCTTCGCAATCCGGCCAAGAACCGCGGCAACATATTTCGGCACGTCGACGCTCAATAACCCGCTCTCGACCCGATGCCGGACAATCTCCTCGAACTGCGATCCCGCCTGGATCGTCTCGGGCAGGTTGTACATCTGCCGGTAATTGCTGTTCATCGCCACCATGTTTCCCTTGCCGTCGAGCATGATCAGGCCCTGCGGCATGCTGTTGATCGCGGCCGAGAGCTGCCACTTCTTGGCCTGGTACTTGTCGTTGAACTTGTCGCGCTCGGTCATCGCCGCGTCGCGTGCCTGCGCGGTGCCGACCTCGAGGTCCTCGAGCTCGAAGATGCGCGCGACGGCATCGCGGAAGTTTTGGACCGCGCGCGCAAGGTGCCCAATCTCGTCGTGACGACCGAGATGCGGCACCGTGCTTTCGATGTCGCCTTGCGCGATCCGGTCGGTCGCCTGCGTGATCTCGGCCAGCGCCCCGACCACCGAGCCCCGCATCACGACGACATTCAGCCCCGCGAGAAGGAGGGCCGCGAGGCCGAGGACAAACAGATAGGCACCGGCATAGCGGTTCGAGTTGGCGAGTTCCTCGGCCTCGCGGGCGCGCTGCCGATAAATCCGTTCGAGCGCCTCGAGATCGCCGTTGAGCTTGTTGCGCAGCGTCCGGTTGACCTCTTTGTCGCCCCATTCGCGCGCGGCCGCCGGGCTGATCTCCAACCCGCGCCGCACCAGTTCCTGGCGCAATTCGATGAACTGCGCGATGCGCTGTCGGAAGCTCGAGACTTGTCCGGCGTCGTCGTCGCCGACGGTCCGCTCCATGCTCTTCACAGCCTCCGCGAGCTCGCGGCTACGGCGCGTAAGACCGTCGGCGAACGGCTTCACCCCGCCGCGATCGGCCGACATATAGATGCCGCGCGATTCCATCACGATGGCGTAGATCAGCGCGTTGATGTGTCCGATGTTGATCGCAGCCTCCGCGGAGGTGGCGTGCATGTGCCGATAGGTCGTCTGCAACCGCACCGACTGGATCGACATCACGAGCAGGAAGGTGGTGACGATCGCCAGAAAGCCGGCGATGCTGTAGACCTTCTCCGCCACGCTCAGCGTGTCGGCGCCGCGCGCGAAACGAACGAATTTCTTCAAAAGTCGGGTTCCGGCATCGAGCCGGGAGCCCAGCGCCGCTGCGCCCATGGCGCCGCTCCTCCTGGTTGAATACGCTCCAGGATAGGCAAGATTGCGCTAGCGGGGACTTAAAGTTCCGATCGGTAGTCCTACGGTGCGAAACCACAGCGCCTCGGACTCGGGGCGCGGCGCGATCGTCTCAGCCGATCCTCTTCAGCCCCTTCTTGAACCGCGGGCCGTTGGCCACGTAGAACCTGGCCGCGCTGCCCATCTTCTGCACCTGGGCGTCGTCGAGTGTGCGGATCACGCGGGCGGGCGAGCCGATGATCAGGGAGCGCTCGGGGAATTCCTTGCCCTCGGTGATGACCGAGCCGGCGCCGACAATGCTGTTGCGCCCGATCCTGGCGCCGTTCATCACGATCGAGCCCATGCCGACCAGCGCGCCCTCCTCGATGGTGCAGCCGTGCAGGATGACGTTGTGGCCGACGGTGCAGTTCTTGCCGATGACCATGGGGAAGCCGAGATCGGTGTGGCAGGTCGAGCCGTCCTGCACGTTGGCGCCCTCGCCGATCTCGATCCACTCATTGTCCCCGCGCAGCACCGCGCCGAACCAGACGCTGGCGCCCGGCTTCAGGCGCACGCGGCCGATCACGGTCGCGGTCTCCGCGATGAAGTAATTGCCGTCGGCGGGAAGATCGGGCGCCTGCCCGTCGAGCTCATAGATCGCCATGGAGGTCTCCTGTCACGATGAGACTGGCATAGCGAAACGGCGGCGAAGAGGCAAAGGGCCGCCCGCGCCGGGCAGCCCTGCGAGGCGTCAGTCCAGGACGCCGGTCGCGCGCAGCGTCATCAGGAAGAAGGTGCCGCTCATCATGCTCCAGAAGCCGGCAATGACGGTCGCCATCATCACGAATTCGAAGCGGCGGGCTTCCAGCCGCATGCCGCGCAGCGTGTTGCGCATGATGATGAAGGGCGCCGCGAACACCAGGAAGGGCACGGCCGCGAACGTCTTCGGCGCCACGCCGTCCTGCAACAGGCCGAAGCCGGCCGGCCGCTGCGACACCGCCTGGTATCCGTTCACGAGCGCGCCCGCGAGCGCGAAACCAATGAAGATCGAGAAGAATGTGTTGAGAGCTTCAGGTGTCATCGGAACGGTCCGCCCTTACGCAACGCCGGAGCCTTCCTGTGACAAATCGTGCCGGTTAACGCTACATTATCCTTAAGCGAAGGTTAACGGCGCCGCCCGGCCCACGCAGAGCCCTCCTCGGGGTCCGGCAGCCGGAACCTTCCGCGAGATCGCCGCCGCATGGCATATTCGCCGCTGATTCGTCGGCCATCGGCCGACTTCAGGGTCACGCGTGCTTCAATCATGACGGTGTTTTCGGCAGCCTCCCCTCGCTCTTCCCGCACCCGGGCGCATGTCGTGCCGATCGTGCTCGGCGGCGCCGCGGCGGTGTGCGCCGTCGCGCTGGTCGCCTATCTGTTGTGGCCAACCTGGGGAACGGGCGGCGCGAGCGCCCCGGACAAGCTGCCGGTCAGCGTCGGCGGCACGCTGTTCAACCTGCCGGCGGCTGCGATCCGGATGAAGATCCAGCGCCATTCCGGACCGCAGGAACGGATCGATCTCGACTTCCTCTATCCCTCGCTGGAGCCGCCCGGCGCGCCGAAGCATGTCACCGCCGACACGGTGGAGGCGGCGATGCAGCCGATCGACCGGGTGTTCCTTTCGATCGCGGCTCATCACGATGCGCTCGCGCCCGAACAGCGAACGGCCACGATCTATCCGCGCTATCTCGACCAGGCCACGGCCATGCCGCAGGACGGGCTGACGATGCGGATGTTCCGCGCCGAGACGCCCTATGGCAGCGAGGACTTCTACTCCGCGGCAAGCCCCGCACTGACCGCGCGCTGCACGCGCGATGCGGCCACGCCCGGCATGTGCCTGTCAGAACGCCGCGTCGGCGGCGCCGACCTCACCTTCCGCTTTCCGCGCAGCTGGCTGTCGCAGTGGCGCGACGTGGCGGAAGCGATGGACCGGCTGACGGCGCAGCTGCGCGGGCGGAAGGGCTGAGCCCGGCCGCTCAACGCAAAAATACGAAAACAACCCCATGCACAGTAGCCATGCCCCTGTGACGACTTCGCATTTTTTGGAATTCGTCTTTTTCGAATTCCAACTTGACCCGTCGGGCAAAACAGGCGTATGGTGCCACCATCGCGCAGTCGGTTTGAACGTTCCGCCCGACCTCCTTGAGGCCGATCACGCGGCGGCCCCTGCCCGGGCCGGCAACATCCCGCGTTCGGCAAGAATCTTTGCGAACCGGTCGACATCCTCGATTGTATTGAACAGGCCGAACGACACGCGGATGCCGTCGCGCTCCGGAGACACGCGCACATTCCTGCTGGCGAGATAGTCGGCGCACGTATCCGCCGGCAAATCCAGCACGTAGATGTGCGGCGAGCGATCGGCGCGCGCGCGCGGCCCGACGAGGCGGATGCCGAGATCATCCAAGCGCTCGATCAGACGGTCGCCGAGACCGTAGAGATGCGCCTCGATGGCGGATGGACCGACGCTCTCGATCAGCGCGAGCGAGGCGTCGAGCGCGTGGATGTCGGGCAGATTGAGGTTGCCGATCTCGAACCGCCCTGCATCCGCCTTCGTCGTCATGTTGTCGGCGCGCGCGATGTAGTCGCCCGGCGGATGAGCCAGGCTCGACATGGCCAGATAGGCCGGCTGTAATTCGTCGAGCCCCTGCCGGCAATAGAGGATGCCGAGGCCCTGCGGCACCAGCAGCCCCTTGTGACAGCCCGCCCCGATCAGGCTTGCTCCGCTCGCCACCGCATCGAGCGGGACCACGCCGATCGACTGCATCGCGTCGATGACGAAATAGAGCCCCTTCCGGGCGCAGAGCGCGCCGATGCCATCGATGTCGAAACGATGTCCCGCGTGAAAGGTCACGTGCGAAATCGAGATCGCGCGTGTGCGGGCATCGATATGGGGCGCGAACATTTCGGCGCGTGCCGTCTCGCCTGTCAAAGGCACGAAGCGGACCTCCACGCCCCTGCGCCGCAGATTGAGGAAGGCATAGGCGTTGTTGGGATGGTCGCCTTCGACCAGAAGCACATTGTCGCCCGCCGCAAGCGGCAAGGCATTGGCGGCAATGTTCATGCCCTCGGATGTGTTCTTGGTGAAGGCGATCTCGGCCGGCCCGGCATTGAGGAGCTTCGCCACGCGGGCACGCACCTGCTCGACCCGATCGAGCCAGACCGGCTTGGGGCCACCGAATTCACTGCCTTCCCGATAGAAGCCGAGCAGCGCCTCGCGAACACTGCTGGCGAGCGGCGTCTGATGGGCGGAATCGAGATAGAGCAGGCGCTCGGTCACGGGAAACTGGCTGCGGACCGCAGCAACATCGTAGGGACGGTTCATGATCAATGGCTCTCGTGCGCGGGATCAATCGACGAAGGACGGAATGGGATGGGCGTTCGCCAGATCCTTCAGCCTGCGCAGCCGCGCGGCATCCACGGGAGCGCCTTGGCCGGCGCGCAGAATCTCCGCAACCTCGCGGCCGAGTGTCCTCGCCTCGGCGATGTCGAGGCCGCGGATCGTCAGCGCGATGCTGCCGAACCGGAACGCGGTCCGCGCCTCGCCTGAGAGCCCCGGCGCACGCATGGCGTTGCCGATCACACCGTAAGCACCGAGCCCCGCGACCAATTCCGGCTGCGTCCAGCTCTCGCCGGTGTAGGCCATGATCATGTGCGAGTCCGTGCCGCCGGTGTAGAGCTCAATGCCGCCCTCCTCCAGGCCCGCAGCGAACGCCTTGGCGTTCGCGACGACGTCACGCATGAGCTGCGCGAAGGCCGGACGCGTGATCATCTCCATCTGCACCGCCCGTGCCGCGATCATGTTCGAGGCGGCCGGGCCTTGCAGGCCGGGATAGATTGCGGCATCGATGGCAGCCCCAAAACGCTCCCTGGCGAAGACGAAGGCGCCATTGCGCGGTCCGCACAGCGTCTTCTGCGTCGAGCTCGTGGACACGTCGGAGAAGGGAACGGGATTGGCATGGAGGCCGGCCGCGATCAGCCCGGCGACATGGGCGATGTCGGTGAAGAGCAGTGCATCGACCTCGTCGGCGATGGTCTTCAATCCCGCGAAGTCGATCTCGCGCGGATACGAGGACGGGCCGGCGAGCAAGACATGCGGCCTCGTCTTGCGTGCGAGATCGCGGGCCTGGTCGAGGTCGACGGCGCCCGTGCGGGTCACGCCGAATGAAACCACCTCGCGGTTCGCGCCGGTGATGTGACGCATGGCGCCGTGGCTGACATGGCCGCCGGCGAGCTCGTCGAAGGTGAGCAACCGGGCGCCATCGTCCGGCAGGATCGCGCGCAGGACGGCGACATTGGCGATGGTCGACGACAGCGCCTGGACGTTGACGTATTCGGCGCCGAAGATCGCCTTCGCCCTGGAGATCGCGAGGTTCTCGATCGCATCGAGCTCTTCGCAATTGGCGACGCTGCGCCGGCCAGGCAGCCCCATCGGCGCGCGGTTGACGAGATGGGTGCCCTCGATCTGGCGCAGGCCGAGCGGCGCATAGGAGGCGGACGCGATCATGTTGAGGGACAGCGCCTCCCGCTTGCGGTCCTGGTCGATCAGCGCGACGACGTCAGCACCGGCCTGACGGGCATCGGCGCCAAAAAAGCTGTGCCAGTTGAGGTCGGCGGAATGGGCCTGGGCTGCGCCCGTCGAACGTGACATGTGTCATCCTCTTTTCCAGGTGATCGGAATTCTGCGTTGGCTGCGGCTTCGTCAGTGACGGAGCACGCGCGAGAGAAAGGTTCTGGTTCGTTCATGCGTCGGACGGTCGAAGATCTCGGCCGGGGTGCCGATCTCCAGGATGCGGCCGTGATCGATGTAGACGACGCGGTCGGCGACCTCGCGGGCGAAACCCATCTCGTGGGTCACGATCATCATGGTCATGCCTTCGCGCGCGAGCTCGCGCATGACGTCGAGCACCTCGCCGACCATCTCGGGGTCCAGCGCCGAGGTCGGCTCGTCGAACAGCATGATGTGCGGCTCCATCGCCAGCGACCGGGCGATTGCGACGCGCTGCTGCTGGCCGCCGGAGAGCTGGGCCGGAAGCTTGTGGGCGTGGTCGCGCAAGCCCACCCGGTCGAGCAGGCGCAACGCGTTCGCCCTCGCCTCGTCCGGCTTGCGGCCGCGAACGCGGATCGGCGCAATCGCGACGTTGTCGATCGCGCTCATATGCGGAAACAGATTGAACTGCTGGAACACCATGCCGACACCCCGGCGGATCCTGGCCAGCTCCTTCTCCCCGCCGATCGCACGATCGGCCTCGGTCGGCATGCTGAAGCCGTCCACGGTCAGGCGCCCGCTCTGGTACATCTCCAGACCGTTGACACAGCGGATCAGGGTCGATTTCCCCGAGCCGCTAGCGCCGATGATGACGACGACTTCACCGCGCCCGACGTCGAGATCGACATCCTTCAGGACGTGGAATGCGCCAAAGGACTTGTTGAGATGGCCGATGCTGACGATGGCGTCGCGCGACGGCAGGGGCGCAAAACTCTGGATGGCGGTCATCGTGATCCCCTTGCGAGATGAGCTTCGAGGCGGCGCGAGGCGTAGGTGATGGCACCGCCGATGGCGAGATAGACGGCGAACAGGAAGACGTAGATCTCGTAGGTCCGGCCGCTGTTCTGGGGATCGGCGAGGATCATCTGTCCCGCACGCAGGAAATCGGTGAGGCCGATGATGAAGACCAGCGTTGCGCCGTTGAAGATGTCGAGGATCTGTCCGACCAGCGAGGGAACGACGACCCGCAGCGCCTGCGGCAGGACGATGTCGACATTGAGCGCCCAGTTGCTCATCGCGAGCGACCGCGCCGCCTCGATCTGGCCCTTTGGGACCGCCTGAAGTCCGCTGCGGACATATTCGGCGACATAGGCGGCGAAGAACAGCGCAAAGCCGGCCATGCCGCGCAACAGGCCCGGCACGGACGTATCCGGCGCCAGCAGCGGCACGATGATCCAGATCCAGTAGACGACGAGGATCAACGGCACCGACCGCATCGTCTCGATATAGGCGGTCGAAATCACGCGCAGGCTGGTGATGCGGCTCTGCCGTCCCAGCGCAAGCAGAATGCCGAAAGGCAGGGTCAGGATCGACACTGCGATCGTCAGGACGACGCTGAGCAGCAGACCGCCCCAGACCTCAAGGCCCGGCGGCGCGAGCACGATGAAGATGGCGACCACGCCCGCAAGAAGCCCGGACAGGACGATGCGCTGATCCACGGCCGAACGATGGGCGCCGATCCACGCCGCAATACCGAGCGCAGCGCTGGCGGCCGTGAGCATGCCGGAATGCACGTCGATCGCGGCTGTCACCCCTGCCGCGATCAGGATCGCGACCGATGCAACGACCGTCAACACGGCGCCCCCCGGGCGGACCGAAAGGCCGAGGCCCGCGCCGAACATCGCGCAGAGCGTCGTAACGGAGAACCACGCGCGCCACAACTGGTCGGCGGGATAGATGCCGGTCATCAGCACCTTGAAGCTGCCGCCGACGACCTGCCAATGCGCCTCGACCAGCGCCCAGTGGCCAAAGGCATAGACCGCCCAGGCCAGCAGCGGAATGACGACGAGCGACAGCGCGGCATCGAACGGTTTTGCGAAGAGATTGCGGTGGACCCAATGCAGCGCGACCGTGGTCATAGGCCCCTCCGTCCATTGACGCGCGCGTTAATACCGTTGACGCAGGCGCTGATGATCCAGCTCAGCGCGAGGTAGGTCAGCATCACGATGACGACGCCTTCGAGGTTTCGCCCGGTCTGGTTCGAGACGGTACCGTAGACGTTGAACAGATCGGGGAAGCCGATGGCGATCCCGAGCGAGGTGTCCTTCGTCAGGCTGATGTACCGGTTGGCGAGGGACGGCAGGACGATCCGGAAGACCTGTGGAAGGATGATGTCGCGCAGCGTGTGGGACCGCGACAATCCGAGCGAGGCAGAGGCTTCCCATTGCCCCTTCGGCAGCGACTCGATCGCACCGCGGACGATCTCGGCGACATAGGCGGAGCTGTTGACGACGATCGCGATGAGAAGCGCCGTCATCTCAGGTGAAATGGCAAAGCCGCCGCGCGCGCCGAAGCGCGTCGCGACCGGCAGGTCGAGGCCGAGGGGGAAGCCGACGACGGCGGTGACGATCACGGCGACGAGCGCCGCCGCCAACAAGATCAACCGGAGTCGCAGCCCGCGCAGAACCACGCAGGAGACGACCAAGGCGAAGGCCGTGGCGAGCAATCCCCAGGAG
>Ga0070665_100006303_pt1 | contig 12112 bp, 9 predicted proteins | sample KBSS13metaG_FD_65862 | JGI IMG/M metagenome (GOLD analysis project Ga0070665, IMG submission 65862) | Switchgrass rhizosphere microbial communities from Kellogg Biological Station, Michigan, USA - KBS S1-3 metaG | ecosystem: Host-associated > Plants > Roots > Rhizosphere > Soil ...
CCAGGGATGTTTGCGCACGACGCCGGCGGATATGGTGCTGACGAGGCCCGCACTGTCCGGCCTCGATGGGTTCTTCGCCGCGAGAATGCGGAAACGGCATTAGCTGCTTTGCCGATTCACAATGGCGCGCCTTTGATCTAAATTCTCCTCCGGCGGATCGAACATCCCATGAGGAGGGGACTTGGCGAGCGCGGCTGGCGGCCCGAAACGTCTGTGGACGCTGGTTGCGGCGGAGGTCTGGCGCCGCACGCGCCGCCGCCTGCGCGCGGGGCCACGCTACCGCTGGCGCTTCACCGGACGCGCGCCCGATCGCATTCTCGTCGCGCCGCCGGATCTCAGACTCGCTGATCCGCAGGTCGCACATGAGATCTATTCGGGACGCTTCCCGCTGTCAGGCCATATGGTCGAAACCGGAGGGGAGTCGCCGTTCCAGATTTCGGTCGCGGATCGCGGCTGGCTAAAATCGCTGCATGGCTTCCGCTGGCTGCGCCATATGCGAGCTGCCGGCACGGATCTGGCGGTCTCGAATGCACGGGCGTTGGTGGCGGACTGGATCGCCGTCAATGGCGGGCGGATCGAAGGGACTGCCTGGGATCCCGGGACCGTGGCCAAGCGCATTATCGCCTGGCTGCAGCATTCCAACGTCGTGCTGCAAGGCGCGGACATTCGGTTCTATCGGGTTTTCCTGCGCTCGCTGGCGGTGCAGATCCGCTATCTGCGCTGGGCCGCGCACGGCATGCCCGACGGCAAGGAAAAGCTGCGCGCGCGCATCGCACTGGCCTTCGCGACCCTCTCGCTACCGACATCGGCTGGTGGACTGCGCAACGTCACCCGCCAACTCGCAGAGGAGCTGGATCGGCAAATCCTGCCCGACGGCGGCCATGTCTCGCGCAATCCCCTGACGATCATGGAGCTGCTGGCCGATCTCGTCCCCTTGCGCAAGACCTACGCCAGCCAGTCGGAAGCAATGCCTGCCGAACTTGTCAATGCCGTCGAGCGCATGCTGCCGGCTTTGAGGTTTTTTCGCCATGGCGACGGGTCGCTGGCGCGTTTCAACGGCATGGGAGCGACGATCCAGGACCGCATCGCGGCGTTGCTGCACTATGACGAGACCAGCGGTGCGCCGCTGCTGCATGCGCCACACTCCGGCTACGACAGGCTGGCTCTCGGCGACACCATCGTCATCGCCGACACCGGCATCCCGCCTCCGGCGGAGCTTTCGAACTCCGCCAGCGCTGGTTGCCTTTCGTTTGAGATGTCGGCTGGGCGGCATTGCGTCGTCGTCAATTGCGGCATCGACACCTATGGTCCGGCGGACGTTCGCCCGCTCGGTCGCGCCACGGCCGCGCATTCGACGGCGACGCTCAACGACACGTCACAAGCTCGCTTCAGTCATCCGAATCGCTTTGCGACGCTGCTTGGCAAGCCGTTGCTTGGCGGACCGAGACATGTGTCCTGCCAACGGGACGATACGGCCGACGCACAAGGCTTTGCCGCCGCGCACGATGCCTATCTGCAAACGTTCGGGCTCTATCACGAGCGCCAGATGCGATTGTCAGACGGCGGCAGACTGCTTGTCGGCATCGACCGTTTCTACAAGCCGGCCGGTGCGATGCCCCTGGCCGGCGATCGCGACGCGGTTGCGGTGCGTTTCCATGTCCATCCCGACATTGAGCTTTTCAAGGAAGGCACGGCACTGATCCTCGTCGCGCACGACGGCATACGCTGGCGGTTTCTCTCGCCTGACGTCATGCCGATCGTGGATGAGACGATCTTTTTTGCCGGTCTGGCTGGACCGCGCCGCAGTAAGCAGATTGTGCTCGCCGGCCGTGTTTCCGATTTTCCGGCCATTCGCTGGCGCTTCGAGCAGATCGCTCGATGAGGCGGTGAACTGCCTGCACTTGCCTATTCGCGAATGACGAAGGCTGTGTTAGGGGCGCGCGTCGAAACCGGAATTCTGCCCATGGCCGTCGTCTCGAAGAAACTGCCCGCGCCCGATCTGGTGGCCGTCCGCCGCGCCCTGATCTCGGTGTCAGACAAGACCGGGCTGATCGACTTTGCGCGCGCGTTGCACAAGGCCGGCGTACATCTGATCTCGACCGGAGGCACCGCGAAATCGATCGCTGCGGCCGGCATTCCGGTGCGCGATGTTTCGGAATTGACCGGCTTTCCCGAAATCATGGACGGTCGCGTGAAGACGCTGCACCCCGGCGTGCACGGGGCGCTACTTGGAATACGCGACGATGCCGAACATGCGGCTGCGATGGAGGCGCATGGGATCGAGGCGATCGACCTCGTCGTCGTCAATCTCTACCCGTTCGAAGAAGTGCGCCGATCCGGCGGCGACTATCCGACGACTGTCGAGAATATCGATATCGGCGGCCCGGCGATGATCCGCGCCGCTGCCAAGAATCATCCCTATGTTGCGGTCGTTACGGACCCGGAAGATTATAGTTCGGTCCTTAATGCGCTCGACCTCAACTTCGGCAGCCTGAGCTACGAGTTCCGTCAGAGGCTCGCGGCAAAGGCCTATGCCCGCACTGCGGCTTACGATGCCGCGATCTCTGGCTGGTTCGCCGACACGCTCGGCATTGAGCATCCGACCTGGCGCGCTTTCGGTGGCAGGCTGGATTCGGTGATGCGCTATGGCGAAAATCCGCATCAATCTGCGGGGCTTTACCTTACGGGCGAGCAACGGCCGGGCGTAGCCAATGCCCGCCAGGTGCAAGGCAAGCAGCTTTCCTACAACAACATCAACGACACGGACGCAGCATTCGAGCTTGTCGGTGAGTTCGATCCAGAAAAGTCGGCGGCGGTGGCGATCATCAAGCACGCGAATCCCTGCGGCGTGGCGACAGGCGCAACGCTTGTGGATGTCTATCGCAAGGCGCTGGCCTGCGATCCGGTATCGGCCTTTGGTGGCATCATCGCGGTGAACCGCCCGCTAGACGCGGCGGCGGCCGAGGAGATCGTCAAGGTCTTTACCGAGGTCATCATCGCGCCGGACGCGAGCGAGGAGGCGCAAGCGATCATCGCGGCGAAGAAGAATCTGCGGCTACTGTTGACGGACGGTGTGCCCGATCCCCGCGCGGCCGCCCTGACGGTGAAATCCGTGTCGGGCGGACTGCTTGTGCAGTCGCGCGACAATGCCGTGGTCGATGACATGAAACTGAAAGTCGTCACAAAACGCGCGCCGACCGACGCCGAAATGGCCGACCTGATGTTTGCGTTCAGGGTGGCAAAGCACGTCAAATCGAATGCCATCGTCTATGTGAAGGACGGCGCAACCGTTGGTGTCGGGGCAGGGCAGATGAGCCGCGTGGATTCATCGCGCATCGCGGCGCGCAAGGCGGAGGACGCTGCCGAAGCTGCCGGGCTTGCCGAATCGATGGCAAAGGGTTCCGTGGTCGCCTCGGACGCGTTTTTTCCGTTTCCGGACGGGCTGCTGGCGGCGGTGGAAGCGGGCGCTACCGCGGTTATCCAGCCGGGCGGCTCGATGAATGACGACAAGGTGATCGCCGCTGCCGACGAGCATGGTATCGCGATGGTCTTTACCGGAACGCGTCATTTTAGGCACTGATTGCGGAGCCGAAACGATATGGCTGGCGTTTCGGATTTTCACATAAGGCTTGCTCGGCCATCCGACCTGGATGCGCTCTACGCGATCTGCCTGGCGACCGGCGACAGCGGCGAGGATGCGGCCGCGCTCCATGCTGATCCACGCTTGCTCGGGCACGTCTATGTCGGGCCTTACGTGGTGCTGGAGCCTGATCTAGCGTTCGTCGTGGAGGACGGTATAGGCGTGGCCGGCTATGTGCTTGGGGCGGCCAACACCGCTCTGTTCGAAGAACGGCTGGAGCGGGAATGGTGGCCGTCGCTTCGGGCGCAATATGCCGATCCGACCGGGTCTGACCCGTCGACATGGTCATCCGACCAGAGGCTGGCCGTCCAAATCCATCATCCCGGCCGCACGCCGCCCTCGGTGATGGGGCGCTATCCGGCGCATTTGCATCTCGATCTGCTGCCGCGCATCCGCGGCAAGGGTGCTGCGACGGCGCTTCTAAACCGTTGCTTTGCCGAAATGAAATCGGCAGGCGTAAGCGCTGTGATGCTTGGCGCAAGCCGCGCCAATCACCGTGGCGTCGCGTTCTGGCAAAAATCTGGTTTTGCCGAGATTGTCTCGCCGGATCTCGAGTCCGGCGAGACAATCTGGATGGGTCGCGACCTCTGAGGCTCAAAGCTTCGGCAGCTTCGGCCGCACGGCGAGTGCGTCTTTAATGACTTTTTCCACCGCCTTGCGACGTGCCCCCGAGAGCGGCTGGCGCGGCATGCGCACGCGGTCGTTTGTGCCGATGGCATGCACTTCCGCGAGCTTGATGTTCTGAACCAGATAGGTCGACACGTCGAGGTCGAGCAGCGGGCGGAACCAGCGATAGATCTTCAGCGCTTCCTCGCGGCGGCCCTGCTTCATGAGTTGGTAGATCGCCACCGTCTCCTTCGGGAAGGCGGTGACCAGACCCGCCACCCAGCCGATCGCGCCGACCGACAGCGCCTCGAAGGCCAAGTTGTCGACGCCGGTGAAGAGGTCCCAGCGCTTGCCGAAATGATTGATGATCTCGGTGGTGCGACGGATATCGTCCGACGATTCCTTGATCGCCACGAAACGGTCGTCCTTGGCAAGCTTTTCCATATCGGCGACGGTCACGTCGACACGGTAGGCGAGGCGATTGGAGTAGATCATTACCGGCAGATCGCCGGCCTTGGCGACCGCCGACAGCGCGGCGACCGTCTCTTCCGGATTGGTGTGATAGATCGGCGACGGCACAATCATCAGGCCATCTGCACCTTCCTTGGCTGCGCGCTTGGCCAGTGATGCGGCCTCGCGGGTGCCCGGCTCGTTGATGGTCAACAGCACCGGCTTTTTCCCGGCTATTTTTTGTGCCGTCTTCAGCACTTCGATCTTTTCGTCAGGGGAGAGCATCGGGCCTTCGCCCAGTGAACCCGCAACGATGAGGCCATCGACGCCGGCGTCGATCTGCAGTTGGAAACAGCGCTCCATCTCGGCGTGATCAAGCTTGTCCGTCTTGGTGAATTTGGTCGTGACTGCAGGTAAAACGCCGGCCCACATATTGGTCTCTCCTTCTGATATATCAGCCGTATATCTGCCGATTTTTGCCTTGTCAACATTGTTTTTATGATGATATATCAGAAATAAGGAGTCGCCATGATACCCACCCGACCGGAAGCACCCGTAGCGGCACAAGCTTACCGCGCGCTTGAGCGCCTGGTGGTTACGCTGGAGCTGGCGCCGGGCAGCTCGGTCACGGAAGGAACACTCATCGACAGGGTCGGACTTGGCCGCACGCCCGTGCGCGAGGCGATCCAGCGGCTGGCCTGGGAAGGGCTGATGGAAATCCAGCCGCGCATCGGCATCCGCATAGCGCCGCTCGATCCTGCGGACTGGCGGCGCGTGCTTGAAGCGCGGCGCGGGGTCGAGATCCTGCTGGCGCGGTCGGCTGCTCGCCTGATCACGCGTGAATTCGCCGACAATTTTCAGGCGGCGGCAGTTGCCATGCACGACGCCGTACTGGCCAAGGATTTGGCGGGCTTTCTGGAAGCCGACAAATCCTTGGACGACGCCTTGACGGCGGTGACCGACAACGCCTTCGCTGCGCGCCTAGCTGCGCCGCTGCAAACCCACAGCCGGCGCTTCTGGTATCGCTACCGCACGCCGAACGGTCTGGCGGAATCGGCGGCAGGCCATGTGGGCGTCATTCACGCCATCCTCGCGCGGGACGAGGATGCGGCGGGCGAGGAAGCAGGGCGGCTTATCGACCTGCTGATGCGACATGCCCAATCGCCCGTCGGATAATCAGCGCCGCGTCAACCCTTCCCAGGATTCTCCTCCGCTTCAAAAATTTCGCTCTCCTGTGTCGGGATGGGCGTCCGGCGCTCGTCCTCGTGGCACCAACGATTGGAGAGCGACATGAGTGAAACGACGATGACACGGATCGGATATGGGCTGTCCGGTTTGTTTGTACTGTTCATGCTGGGCGCGTCGGTGACGCCGAAATTGCTCGGCATGGCCGTTGCCGATGAAACCATGGCCGCGCTCGGCTGGCCGCCGGGATACGTCTTGCCGATCGGCATTCTCGAACTGACGCTGACGCTGCTTTACATCTATCCGCGCACCAATGTGCTGGCCTCGATCCTGTTCATGGGATTGCTCGGCGGCGCCATGGCGACGCAGATCCGCGCCGGCAGCCCGCTGTTCAGCCACCAGCTTTTCAGCATCTATCTCGGCCTGTTCATGTGGGGCGGGCTGTGGCTGCGCGATCCAAAATTGCGCGAGCTGTTCCCGTGGCGCAGGTGACAAGAAAAAGGCGCGGTGGTTGCCGCGCCTTCCCAAAAGATCAGTGAGTTGCCAGATCAGTTCATCGTCGGGATAACGAACTCCGCGCCGTCCTTGATGCCGGACGGCCAGCGCGAGGTGACCGTCTTTGTCTTGGTGTAGAATCGGAAGGCGTCCGAGCCGTGCTGGTTCAAATCGCCGAAGCCAGAAGCCTTCCAGCCGCCGAAGGTGTAGTAGGCGATCGGCACCGGGATTGGCACGTTGATACCGACCATGCCGACCTGCACCTTTGACGCGAAGTCGCGAGCGGCGTCGCCGTCGCGGGTGAAGATCGCAACGCCATTGCCCATCTCGTGGTCGTTGGCCAGGCCCAGCGCGTAGTCATAGGTCGGCGCGCGGACGACCGAGAGCACAGGCCCAAAGATCTCCTCCTTGTAGATGCGCATCTCCGGTTTCACGTCGTCGAACAGGCAGCCGCCCATGTAATAGCCGTCCTCATAACCCTGCATCTTGAAGCCGCGGCCGTCGACGACAAGCTTCGCGCCTTCTTTGACGCCGATGTCGACGTAACCCTTCACCCGCTCCAGCGCCTGGGCGGTGACCAGCGGGCCGAAGTCGGCGCCGGAGTCGGTCGAAGGGCCGACCTTCAGGCTCTCGACACGTGGGATCAGCTTGTCCATCAGGCGGTTGGCGGTGTCGTTGCCGACCGGAACCGCAACCGAGATCGCCATGCAGCGCTCACCGGCCGAGCCGTAGCCTGCGCCGATCAGGGCGTCCACGGTCTGGTCCATGTCGGCATCGGGCATGATGATCATGTGGTTCTTGGCGCCGCCGAAGCACTGCACGCGCTTGCCTGCCGCGCAGCCGCGCGAATAGATGTAATGCGCGATCGGCGTCGAGCCGACAAAGCCGATGGCCTTGATGTCCGGATCGTCGAGGATGGCGTCGACCACTTCCTTGTCGCCGTTAACGACATTGAGGACGCCCGCCGGCAGGCCGGCCTCGATGAACAGCTCAGCGATGCGCAGCGGCACGCCTGGATCACGCTCGGAGGGCTTTAGGATGAAAGCGTTGCCGCAGGCGATCGCTGGCGCGATCTTCCAGAGCGGGATCATCGCCGGGAAGTTGAACGGGGTGATGCCGGCAACGACGCCGAGCGGCTGGCGCATCGAATAGACGTCGATGCCGGGGCCGGCGCCGTCGGTGAACTCGCCTTTCATCATGTGCGGTGCGCCGATGCACACCTCCACGACTTCCAGTCCGCGCTGGATGTCGCCCTTGGCGTCAGCGATCGTCTTGCCGTGCTCGCGGGCGAGGATCTCGGCCAGCGAGTCGTATTCCCTATTCACCAGTTCGAGAAACTTCATCAGCACGCGGACGCGGCGCTGCGGATTGGTTGCCGCCCAGGCCGGCTGCGCCGCCTTGGCGTTCTCGACGGCCGCGCGCAATTCGGCGGTGCTGGCCAGCGCCAGCTTGGCGCGGACGGCGCCATCCATCGGCTGCATCACGTCGGTGCTGCGACCGCTGGTTCCGGCGACACGCTTGCCGCCAATGAAATGTCCGTAGTCGAGCATCTCTCTCTCCCTGATATTGGCCCTGAAATTGGATGCTCGCATTGTCGCCCTTCCGTCAGGAAAAGCAACGCGAGCAGAATCCTAACCGTTGTGCATAAACTAAAGTTCGATTGAAGATCGTGCTTTAATTTTTGTAGATAGCCAAAATGGAGGGCGAGCAATGAATTGGGACGACGTGCGCATTTTCCTGGCTGTCGCGCGCGCTGGGCAAATTCTCGGTGCGGCGAAACGGCTGGAGCTGAACCATGCGACCGTGTCCCGGCGCATTGCCGCGCTCGAAGAAGCGCTGAAAGCAAAACTCTTTCGCCGGCTGACAACCGGTAGCGAGCTGACGCCGGCGGGCGAGCGGTTCTATGCCGTGGCGGAGCGCATGGAATCCGACATGATTGCCGCCCGGGCGGAGATTGCCGATGAGGGAGAAGACATCACCGGCACGGTGCGCATCGGCGCGCCGGATGGTTTTGGCGTGACGTTTCTCGCGCCGCGGCTTGGTGAACTGACAACGCAGCACCGGCAGTTGAAGATCCAGCTTGTGCCCGTGCCGCGATCTTTTTCGCTGTCGCGGCGCGAGGCCGACATTGCGATCACCGTGGAGCGGCCGACCGAAGGACGGTTGGTCGCGGCGAAGCTGGTGGACTACGCACTCGGCCTCTACGCGTCGAAAGCCTATGCCGATGCGCATGGATTGCCAGCGGAACGCGGCAAGCTCGCCGGCCATCGGCTGATCGGCTACGTACCCGACTTGGTGATCAACCCGACGCTTGATTATGCCGCCGAGTTCAGCCCGAGCTGGGACGCCAGTTTTGCGATCTCATCGGCATTGGGGCAGGTCGAGGCAGTGCGGGCCGGGGCAGGGATCGGCATCCTCCACACCTATATCGCACGTGCCGCGACTGATCTCGTACCGGTTGTCGCCATCCCGACGATCCGCCGTTCCTATTGGCTGGTCTATCATGAGAGCGTGCGTTCGGTGCGTCGCATCCAAGCGGCCGCGAGCTTCATCGCCAAAGCGGTCGAGCGGGAGCGTGAACTATTCGTCTGACTTCGACAGCACGGCTGTCAAAGCCGGTTTCTGCCATCAGCGGTTCTTGTTTTTCTGATTGGCGTCGAAATTCTTCTTGTAGTCGATCTTGAACATACCCTGGTCGAGCTTCACGCCTTCCTGGACGTTGAAGATCATCACCGTCGTATCCTTGCCTTTGGCATCGGTGATGGTCCATTGCCGCAGCTCGTTCGACTTCGGATCAAACATCATGGTGATGGTCGAGTTGCCGAAGATACGCTTGTCCGACAGCTTGATCGTCGTGAGGTCGTCGGCCTCCTCAACGCTTTTCACCTGCCCGCCCGATAGATCGATACGCTCGTCGAGAAGCAATTTCAGCGGCGTTTTGGACAGCGGATAAAGATCGGAGGTGTTGAGTTTGCTGTTCAGGATCACCACGGATTCACCGTCGGAGACAACCTTGTAGGCCGAGGGTTTTTCGTAGTTGAACAGGATCTTGCCCGGACGCTGAAGGAAGAACTTGCCACCCGTCTGTTCCCCGCGCGGTCCGAACTGCACGAATTCGCCTGACATCGACCGCACCGATGAGAAATGATCGGCGATCTTTTGCGCTGCGTCCGAGGCTGCGTGCGCCCGCTCTATCAGCGACAGGCCGGGGATAGCGCCAGCCAAACCGATGCCGACGATGGCCGCTACCAGCCCGAGCAAGCGGCGGCGGGTGGGTCTCTCGATCGCCGTCTGGATTTTTTCGTCAGTCATATCGGCATCCGCCATCAGGATTTTTGTCATAACGCTCGGATACGCACGCAGTTGGGCTTAAGTTGGGCCCGGTCTTGACTGCCAGAAATTCTGATGGAACGTCTGAACCTGACATTCGCGATATCCGCGTGATGTCGGATGAATTGCGAATATCAGGATTCGTTCCACCAGCCGGTCACATTTTGTCGTCTTCGGTCGGCACCAGGATTTCGCGCTTGCCGGCATGGTTGGCCGGGCCGACGACGCCTTCCTTTTCCATGCGTTCGATGATCGACGCCGCCTTGTTGTAGCCAATGCCCAAGCGGCGCTGGATGTAGCTGGTTGAGGCCTTGCCGTCGCGTAGCACCACGGAGACGGCCTGATCGTATGGATCGTCTGAGTCTTCGAAATTGCTGTTGCCGCCGCCGCGCGGCGAATCAGCTTCGCCGTCTTCGTCGTCGTCCTCGGTGATGGCGTCGAGATATTCCGGTACGCCCTGCGTCTTCAAATGCTTGACCACCTTCTCGACCTCGTCGTCGGATACAAAGGGGCCGTGGACACGCTGGATGCGGCCGCCGCCGGCCATATAGAGCATGTCGCCCATGCCGAGCAGTTGTTCGGCGCCCTGCTCGCCCAGAATCGTGCGGCTGTCGATCTTCGAGGTTACCTGGAAGGAGACGCGGGTCGGGAAGTTGGCCTTGATCGTGCCAGTGATCACATCGACCGATGGACGCTGCGTTGCCATGATGACGTGGATGCCGGCGGCGCGCGCCATCTGCGCAAGCCGCTGGACCGCGCCTTCGATGTCCTTGCCGGCCACCATCATCAGGTCGGCCATCTCGTCGATGATGACCACGATATAAGGCATGGCCTCGAGATCGAGGTCCTCGGTCTCGTAGACTGCTTCACCGGTCTGCTTGTCGAAACCCGTCTGGACGGTGCGCGAGATGCGCTCGCCTTTCTTCTTCGCCAGCTCGACGCGCTGATTGAAGCCGTCGATGTTGCGCACGCCGACCTTGGACATCTTGCGGTAGCGGTCTTCCATCTCCCGCACGGTCCATTTCAGCGCGACAACCGCTTTCTTCGGGTCGGTAACGACGGGTGTCAAAAGGTGCGGGATGCCGTCATAGACCGACAGTTCCAGCATCTTTGGATCGATCATGATCAGGCGGCACTGTTCCGGCGTCATGCGGTAGACCAGCGACAGGATCATGGTGTTGATCGCCACCGATTTACCCGAGCCGGTGGTGCCGGCCACCAGAACGTGCGGCATCTTGGCGATATCGACGGTGACTGCCTCGCCGTTGATAGATTTGCCGAGCGCCAGCGCCAGCTTGTGTTTCGATTCCTCGAAATCCTTGCTGGCGAGGATTTCGCGCAAATAGACCGTCTCGCGCTTGGCGTTCGGCAGTTCGATGCCGATGGCGTTGCGGCCAGGCACGACCGCGACGCGGCAGGCGATGGCGCTCATCGAACGCGCAATGTCGTCAGCAAGGCCGATCACGCGAGACGATTTTATCCCGGGGGCAGGCTCGAGCTCGTAGAGCGTGACGACGGGGCCTGGCCGGACATGGATGATCTCGCCCTTGACGCCGAAATCCTCGAGCACGCCTTCGAGCAGACGGGCGTTCTGCTCAAGCGAATCCTTGGACAGGGACGGGTCCTTGGCAACGCTCTTGGCTTCGGACAGGAAATGCAGCGACGGCATCTCGAACTTGCCGGATCCGATGAAGCTGGTCTGCGCCTCGCGTTGAATACGGGCGCCTTGGACGGGACGAGGGGCGGGATTGTCGACCCTGGCCGAGCGCGCGCCGTCCGGTGTACGGAATTGCCGCACGGCCGCATTCTGGGCCGGTATGGCGAATCCGTCACCGAAAGCGCTCGGATCGGCATCGTCGTCATACTGGAAGTCGTCGGCATCGTCGGCGGAGTCGTCCGGACCGCGGCGCTCGGCCACCATCTGGGCGAAGAACTCCGGTTCGACCCGAGCTCGTCCGCCGTGGCTGACGCGGGTTTCCTCCATTTCGGCCAGTTCGACTTGCTCCGCAGCGCGCCGCCAGCCACCACGCTCGGAACGGGCGGTTTCGAATTCGTCCTGCCGGTTCTCGCGCCAGGCCGCGAGCTTGCGTCGCATAAGCGAACGCGCGGCCAGGTAAGAATGGACGACGGCGCCCCACATGGCGAGCGGGCTGCGGCGGAAGCCGCCTTCGTCGTCCTCTTCCTCGTCATCGTCGATATCTGGATCGGAGACCGCCTTCTTGGCCTCGATCTTTTCGGGCAGTGGCCCGCGTGCGATCAAAGCTGACGCGTAGGCAAAAAGTGCGGCGGTCGGCAGGGCCAGAATCACCGCGATCAGGCGTGCAATCCAGCCTTGCGGATAGGCGCCGATGAAGAGCGCCGGCAGTTTTAGCACCATGTCACCAAACACACCGCCCAGGCCGGTCG
>Ga0070665_100006305_pt1 | contig 12109 bp, 7 predicted proteins | sample KBSS13metaG_FD_65862 | JGI IMG/M metagenome (GOLD analysis project Ga0070665, IMG submission 65862) | Switchgrass rhizosphere microbial communities from Kellogg Biological Station, Michigan, USA - KBS S1-3 metaG | ecosystem: Host-associated > Plants > Roots > Rhizosphere > Soil ...
GCCGGAGTGGCTGACGTCCACGGTCACCGCGTTGGCTCGTTGCTTTTCTTTGTCTTCGTCCCATTCCACAAGAAACTTCACGCGCGAGATGATGCGCTTGTGTGAGCGCATGCGCGCCCAACGATCCTCTAGACTGTTCTTTTGCATGTGCGGGGTGATTGCCACGGAGACCTCTCTGCGGATAGATTTCGTCCGGGGGCAGGGGCAAACTCGAAAATAGTCCTATGGGAAAGCCAGGTCAATGGTACTTTTTCGAAAAAGTTATCCTGGGACCCAGGCGCTCGTAGCCTGGTTTGGCAGCCCAACGCAGGGCTCCAGACGGCGCAAGTGGGACCCCGGCCGTATTTATTCAACTACTTACTACCCCGATACGGAATGGCAGTAACGTAACTCCAGCGTTTTGCACACTTTCGGCCAGACACTGCCAGTCGCCGCCACAGCTCGGAGCTGAAGCGTTGCTATCTATGTGAAAGAAAAGCGCCTTCTGCGGCAAAAATTCGGCTCTTCTCGTGCACAGAATAGATCAAACGTGTGGGTCGGCTTCTCTCTGTAAGGCACTTGGGGTCCTACCTGTACCCGTTGATGCGTTCCGAGAAGTCCCCAACAATTTAGTTTTTTGCTTACTGAAGTTTTGCTGCTCTACCCCAGCACGGGCAGGCAAACCGGCAGTTTGTCCGCGCTAAGGGTGTATCTTCGCTCGACACATGGCTTGTGTTGCCACTCGCCATGTCCAACCCGCTTTCAATTCTTTAGATCAGGCCCCTTCGGACCTTAGGCCCCTATCTTGAAGTGCGACCCTATTTGCCCTACTAAGGAGAAAGACCAACATGCGAACTCGGATTTCTAGAATCATTCGATGTCTCGGAACGACGCGTCAACGCCTATTCCCCGCGTTGATAGCTCTGATGCTTGCGATGACAGGCGCCATCGCAATTGCGATAAGTTCCAGTTCACCGGGCGGCGGCGTGGACGACACTGCAATCTTCGAACTCGATGGCAATGCAGTAGACGACACGACGGTCTCTGGCGGAACTGTGGCCGCGCCTGGCGACGACTGGCAAAACGTGTATCACAGCGCCATCAATTCCGGTACGCCCAAAGCCAAGTCATCGGTGGTTTCATTTGTGGGCGATACCGTAAATGCACAAACCGATTCTTCGTTCCTGGGAACATCGTCTAAGGACACGCAGGACATTCCCCAGTGGAACTGGACCGGCTCGAAGGCGCAAGCCAAGGACGATATCGCCCATGCTTTCGCCGCAGCATACACCCTGACGAATGGTCACACCGCCATCTATGCGGGAATGGACCGGTTTGATGGAAGCGGCGATGCAACGGCAGGCTTCTGGTTTGTACAGGACGGTACCTTCGACCTTTGCACCGGCGCCGGCCAGGGCTCGCAGGGTCCCAATGCTGCCTGCACTGCTGCCGGAAAGTTTGCGGGAAAGCACACCGTTGGCGACCTTCTGCTCGTATCGGACTTCTCCACGGGCGGCGCAGTATCCACCATCAACGTCTACGTTTGGAACGGATCCGGAGTCGACCTCGACGCGTCGCGCTCAAATGCAAATTGTAACCTCACGACCGGCACGAACACCATTTGCGGTGCGGTGAACAGCGTGGACGGCGTGCCAACGGGCGACTGGAGCTTCGTGGATAAATCCAAAAAGACGACCTATCTGGAGGGCGAATTCCTGGAGGTCGGCATCGACCTGACGGCCATTTTCCCAGGCGGCACCCCGTGCTTTAGCACCTTCTTTGCCGAGACTCGTTCCTCGACTTCACCTAGCGCCAGCTTGAGCGACCTGACCGCGCCAGTGAGCTTCCCGCTTTGCGGAGCGAGCATCACCAAGGTGTGCACGACTGCGTCGATCGCTTCCGACGGAACGACGGTTACCTACAACTTCGGCGGCAACGTCAAGAATACCGGAGTCGCCGGACTTAACACCGTAGTCGTTACCGACACCCCGACTCCGCCAGCTGGCGCCTCAGTAACGAACGTGACTGTGGTCGGGCCCGACCTGAGCGGCCAGCCAACACCTGGAGTACTAGCTGCAGGCGCAACCGTTCCCTACACCGGCAGCTTCCAGATGAACGCACTTTCCACCTCATTCCAGAACAAAGCAACGGTGAACGCGAAGACACCGGGTGGCACAGCAATCGCACCCGCGAGCGGCTTCTGGCTCTCCGGCAACGACACTCTAACCGGTTCGTGCGCGCCCGCACCATCTGGAAAACTAGCGCTTACGAAATCGTGCTCGACAGCGATTGCCAGCGGCAATCCTCTCTCGATCACGGTATCCTTCAGCGGAACGGTGACCAACAACGCGACGGTACTGGTCAGCCAGATCACCGTCACCGACACGCCCGCGGCCACCATTACCACTAGTTGCGGTGCCCAAGCCGCCAGTGCTTGCTCCGGCAGCAACGGCAGCCTGGTTTTGGCGCCGGGCAAGTCCGCAACTTACTCTGGAAGCTACACCACCAGCGTATGCAGCCCGACGGCAAACGGAAACGATGGACGCTGCATCTTCTCGGATACCGTCCACGCCACTGGCGTCGGTGCGCTTGGCGCCGGCCATGCAGTCGACGCGACCGACGTGAGCGCCACGTGCCCGCTGTGCCCAGCCGGCACTTGCGCCCCCTAATCAACGCGCCAATCGTTCTCAGGCGATATCTTGCTTGAGCTGAAAACGACAACCGGGGCGGTGAAGAAATTCACCGCCTCACCTTTTTAAAAAAGAAGAATCGAAATAAACAGGATTCGGTACTTACAAAATCAAAATGAGAACCCTGCTCCGAATTTCGACGTTTGCCATTCTGCTGACTTCAGGCTTGTTTGCACAGCAGCCCGATCCGGCCGTTCCGTCCGCTCCGGCAGCTCCTGCCGCGCCGCATTATGATCCGATGCGAAATGCGTCCGCGGATATAGCGGCGGCAATTTCTGAAGCGCGCCTGTCCGGCAAGCGAATTATCCTGGAAGTCGGTGGCGATTGGTGCCCCTGGTGCCATAGCCTGCACAAATTGTTTGAAGAGCATCCCGATCTTCAATCGCTCCGCGATTCCAAGTACCTCATCGTGCCCGTTTTCTACAGCCGCGAGGATAAAAACGAAAAGGCGCTTTCCGATTTTCCCAAGGTCAGCGGAATTCCCTATTTCTACGTTCTGGAAAGCGATGGAACTTTGCTGTGCGCCCAGGACGCGGTCGATCTGGAGACCGACCACGTTTACGACCCGCGCAAAATGAAAGACTTCCTCACGAAATGGTCGCCAACATCGTCTGGAAGCCTAGCGACCACCAAGACCCCCAACCGGACAGGCCTGGGTGCAAGCCGCGATTGAGTGGATCGGAAGCACGAAGTGGGCGCTGGAATCTACTGAACCGAGAACGACAGAGTATTGCCGGTGGCGGCAAGCGTGCCTGCTGCTTTTCGGGACGACGACCCGGTTTTTGCCTGAGCTGTTACAGAGTAGAGTCCAATGGCGGACCGTTGGTTCAACTTGTAGCTCCACGCAGCGACGCCGTTCGAGTTTGTGGTCGCGTTCTGCGTGGCGGTGCTCCCTGTTGGTGTGGTCACAATAAACGTCACGGTCGCGCCCGCGACTGGTGTTACCCCGTTCGTCACGATCGCGCTCAATGGAACTGTTCCCGGCCGCGAAAAACTGGTTCCCCCTATGGAAACGGCCACACTTAGCGAAGGTGGCGCCATTACAGTGGCGTTCGCTGTGGCGGAGCTGTTTGCAGCGACGTTCGCCGCAGTCAGGTTCACCGCATACGTTCCCACCGGAGTTCCTGAAGGGGCACCTTTACCCAGCGTGATCGACGCGGACTGTCCTGGATTTAGAGTCACGGCCGAAGATGAGAGCGAGGTGGACCAGCCGGCCGGCTCGGACGACCCGAAGGCGATGGTGCTCGGCGAACATCCCGACGAATCGTTATTCGTAACAGAAACCGAGTAGTTCGCGCTCTGTCCGGGATAAATGCTTGGGTCAAGCGGAGAAACAACCAGCCCGGGCGCGGAGTTCGTGCACGATGCTGCGCCGTAGCTTACGTTCAACGTCAAGCCGGTTGGGGTCGCGCTCTGCACCGAAAGAGAAAGATTGGTGTAAGGGTCAGTCCAACTTTGCCCCGCCGCGAGCGCCGGATAGTCGCCGTAGGTATCGGTTGCGGTGAAATCCAGCAGGTCAGTCTGCGGTCCGGTAACCGAGTCCTCATAATGAATCACGGCGCCGGAGAATAACTGTGTCGGCGAAAGTTTCGAGTCGTAGCCCCCGACAGGTTGCCGGTACTCCACCCAGAGCCATGCGTCATTTCCGGCTCCGCGCTGAATCTTCAGTGCATTCAAGCCCGCGGGATTGCTCTCAAAAGGGGCCAATGTGTAGGTGCCGCTGCTCTGAACGGTTTGGAAATTCGCGCCGCTGGATTCCCAGTTCAGCCTCTCCGCCTTGTGGTGCGATGCGTATTGGCCAAAATTCGGATAGCCCATGGCGGAAAAATGATCGCCGTACTCAGAAAGAGTCCCTGTCGATCCTAACGGCCCCAACGGCTCGGAGCCGAACTGCCGGAGCCTGGCGTGCGCCAATCCCAGCTGATGGCCAGCCTCGTGCGCAATGAGAGGCACTCCCTCATCGGCCGTCGTCACGTGATTCCAAACCAGGAGGCTCGTCGAAAGAGTGTAGGTCCCTGACGAAGTCGTCAATGTGTAGCAGCCGATGGACGAAAGACCCGCCCATCCGCAAGAAGTGGGCATGTCCGGAAATACAATGAAGACCCTGCTGTAATTCTGAAAATTAACTCCGCCGTTCGCTGCAGCGTCCACTGCATCGGCGATTAACTGCTGCACACTCGCACAGGTATAGGAACCGCCTAAGGTGTACCAGCCAAAAACGCTGCCGGTGGCTCCCGTTTGCCCGTAGGATGCATCTGTCCAATAGCCGTCAAGCGATGGGCTTGCTCCAAAAAACAGCCCGCTCATGCTCCCTTGTGTCACGCCTGCGGGAGGCGTCGTCCCCGGGAAATTCACCAGCAGTACCGCCGAATTTTGCGCCCCGGTTGTGCCGCAACTTGCCGCGGGCAGCTCCGTTCCCGTCACCGTTCCGCCTACGGCTGCCATTGTCGTGGTCAGCGCAACGCCGGTAACCTGCAAGATCTTGCCGCACTGCAGATCGGCTGGTTGCGGTCCGGCAAAATGCACATCAAACTCCTGGCCATTCGCTTTTAGCCGAATCGAAGTTTTCGAGGTCTTCCGGACCAGATCGTCGCTGATCGTCACTTCCGCTGGTCCTTGCCACGTGCCATGCTTTTCGAGCAATCCCGCGGATTCCGGAAACTTCGCCGCCAAATCCGCCAGCAATTCCGGCGAGAATGCGAAAGACAATGCGGCGCCCGGGTTCTCCTGCATCAGCACCTGCAATGCTGCGGCGCGTTTGGCCAATGCCGTCGCCGCCTGGCTATGAATCGCACCGGTGACCGATTGGTTCTCCTGCGCCTGTCCGTGCAATTGCAGCACGCTATTGTTCAGAGCGCGCACTTGCGCGGCTCGCTCGCTCTCTCGTGGGTTTGCGGAGGAATTGCCCTGCGCAAAGGCTCCGCTCACGGCTATGGCAGAGACAAAAATGGCGGTCAGAAGTCGGAAAGGTAGGTGAAGAGCTTCCCGCGCGCCTTGGGCCCCGTTGCTTACTTTCATAACGCCCCCTCAGGCTGCTTCTAGCCTAGGTCGGGCGTACCGGTACTTCTACTGGTCGTTGGGACAGAAATAGGACAGGCGTCTGTTCGGTACACGGCCTAAGGAGATTCTTGGATGGGAATATGGCGGGAGGTGCCGCTACCCTATGTCACTGATTCGGCGAGACTAATCGGGTTTTGCACGAACCGCCAGTTGCTCTTCGATCACCTTTTCAAAAGCCGCCTCCGGCAAGGCGCCACTTACAAAAATGCCGTTGATGAAGAAGCCGGGCGTACCCGTGACACCCGCGCGCATCCCTTCCTGGCTGTCCTGTTGGATTTGTTCTTTGTACCTCTCGCTGGACATGCACGCAATGAATTCCTTCTGATTGAGCTGTAGCGTTTGCGCCTTCTTCAGCAAGCCGTCGCGATCGAGATTGCCCTGGTCTGCGAACATCAGGTCATGGAGCTCCCAGAACTTCCCTTGCTCTCCAGCACAACGTCCGGCCTCCGCTGCTCCCATGGCCATCGGATGAATTTGCGGCACCGGAAGATCGCGGAACGCCAGCGCAACAGTTGCAGGGTATTTGGCCAACACATTCTTCAGAGCGCCTTGCACCTGGCCGCAATAGGGGCACTGAAAATCGGAAAACTCTACGATGATTACTTCTGCCTTGGGATTTCCCCGCATTCGCGCCGGATCGAAACTGACTTCAGTGCGCGGCGGCGTCAGGAAAATAGATACTCTTGATTTTTCGCGCAGCCGTGCGGAATACTCCTGGCGCGCCTCCTGAACCCGGGCTCTTTTCAAGGTCTGCTGGATCTGTCCTTTGACTTCCTCCAGCGGCTTGTTGAATTGTTCCTTCTGAACTGCATAAATGGCGCCGACTTCAGCCTCGGTCGCCTCCGGAACCTTGCCGTCCACCTCTTGCTGCAACAGCTTCTCGGTAGTCATGCCACGTTTCTTTGCTTCAGCTTCCAACACTCTTTGGCCTATCAAAATATCGAGAGCCTTCTTTTTGATCTCGTATTCCTGTTCCTTTAGGGGGCGCAACTGGCCTGCTATATACGGTCCCAAATCCGTTTCTGCAATCGCTTGACCCTCCACGGTTGCAAGCGGCTTTTCTGTCTTTGCGTTTTTTGCGTCGGGAAGTGGACTTGTGGTTTGCGCCACAATGTTCGGCGCCATCGCGCTCAAGAAAAAAGTAATCCCCAAAAAGCAGAAGGGTTTCATGGCTGGTTCCTTCTTGAAGAAGCGGAGTTTACCGGGACTATCTCCTAGAGAACGGCCCAAGTCAATGTTCTTTGCTTTGCCTGCTGATGCCTGCCCACCCAGGCGCCAAGCGCTCCAAACCCCTCTTTTTTTGCTTGCGCGGCTCACTGCAGCGGCGTAGTTTTTCTCCGACGGCCGTGCAGTTTTAAGTCTTCAGGCAGGACTTCTTTCCCTCTGCGCTCCTCCGCGTACTGTCTGGATTCTTAGGTCAGGGTTTGTAAACAAACCCCGAAACCCGGCCTCCCAGGAGGATCCTCATGCGAAGTCGTTGGTGTGTATCTCTATTTGTGTGTCTGGTCTTACCATTCGCCGCATCGAGAGCCAGCGCGCAGGACATACTGGTTCCCGCCGGTACCCTGCTTCGCTGCACGATGAACGAACCCAACTTTTCATCCGCCACAGCCCAGGTGGGTGATCCGGTATTGTGTCACCTCGGCTCAGTGCAGCAGTTCGGGCACAATGCCTTTCCTCGCGGCGCTTACATGACCGGCCATCTCGAAGCTTCAAGAGATCCCGGCCACTTTTGGGGTAAAGGCTACCTAAAAATTGTGTTCGATAGGATCGGCACTCCCACCGCCGACATTAATGTCTCCACCAAAATCATTGGGACGCGCAACTACTCCGTGAACAAGGAGGGCGACATCAAAGGAAAGGGACATCCTAGGCGCGATGTCATCGAGTGGATGATTCCGCCGTTGTGGCCATGGAAACTCATCATGCTGCCGGCACGCGGTCCTCGTCCGACTCTGAAGGGCGAGCAAATCCTGACGCTACGCTTGATGGAGGATGTCACGATTCCACGTTCTACTCCGGCGTACAACTCGCGCGACTGGCGGCCGCCCCATGCGCAATTGCGCGACCAGCCGGCCGCATACCAGCCACGCCAGACGACACCTTTCAACAACGCTCCCATTATGACCAACACCGGTTTTGTTACCTCCGTTGATCCGGTCTTCCGGCAGTTGTCACAGGCGCAACCGGAGCCCCCGGCAGCGGAAACTGCTCAATCGCAACCAGCCGCACCTATGCTGATGACGCAGGCAAGTGATCCGCGCACGTCATCTTCATCGTTGACGCTCATCGCTTTGAGGAACGAAAGCATCTGGGCCGTCTCGGAATATTGGCTCGCCGGAGATCGCCTCGACTACATTCTGCCGAGCGGCGCGCACGAATCCTGCGCGTTGAACGACGTCGACCTGATGCGGACAACACAGCTCAACGCGGAGCGTGGAAAGGGCGTGACTTTCGCCACTGCTCCAGCTCATCAGCCAACGCTATAGATAAGGTTGCGGAATCCGCGCACAAAAAAGCCGGCCTGAGAAAAACCAGGCCGGCTTTGTCACGCGAACTACAGGGAGTTTAAGAACGCGATCAGCTGCTGCTTTTCCTGGTCGGAAAGATTCATCTGGAAACGCTGATTGTAGAAGTTGACCAGTTCCGTCAAGTTCTGTGCGGCGCCATTGTGAAAATATGGCGCGCGCGCCGCCAAACCGCGGAGGATTGGCCCCTTGATTCGGTTCACGTCGCTGCAGAGTCCGGTCAGCAATCCCTTGCCGGGATCCGTAGTGTAGATAGGCACGGACGGTGCGCCAGCAGGGGCGAACGGATTCGGGCAGCCCGTAATCTCAAACACCGGCAAATCCGGCATGCTGAGCTGTGCGAGCCCGCTCGCAATCAGCGGATCGGATTCGTTTGCCGAATCGTGTCCGGTGCTGATGTCTAAAGGCAGTGGCAGCGAATGATTTCCCACGTTTGGCGTATCATGGCAGGTCGTGCAATTGCCCATAATCGATGCGGGTTTGCCGAGAGCCGCGTTGTCATTCAAACCGCGTACGCTCGTAATCGTCAACGGATGCGAATTAAAAATCGTTTGGCCCGCTGCAATGTTTCGCTGCGCCTCGTTTTTCGAGTTTGTCCACGCATCGAACAATGTCATGGCCGTAGGACTGAACGGTTCGCCGGACGGATCAGCTCCGAGCGAATCATTCGTCCCCGGATAGTATTCCGCATTCAACAAACGCTCTGGACCACCTTGCGCACCGTGTTCGGAAAGCACACCCGCCTGATGGTCTGCCACCTGGCTGCTGTAAAGCCCCAGCTCGAAATTTACGATCTCGGTTTGTTGCGCATCTGTTGGCGGATTAACAGCTTGGGCGTGCCCCGTCGTAGCATCAATAGCCTGCTGCTTCAGGTCCGCGATCAGATTATTCATGAACGTCGCTTCGTTGTTCAGCAGCAATGTCGAACTTTCGCGGCCATCGAACATGATCGTGCTCAGGAAGCGCAAGTTCGTCGTCGGCAATGGCCGGCGATAGATAGAAATCGTCGTCGCGCCCGTTGTGGGGTCGGTCGTAACGGCACAGCCATAGGGATCGTGCGCCGCCTTGATTTGGAACTGCGGATTTGCAGCAAGTGTGATCGGAATTCGAATTAGGCCCGCACTCAACAAAAGGCTGTGCGCCGCCGGGTCATCCGGACGCGGCGAATTTGGGCAATTCGCTCCGTCAAATTCGGCAAACAGCGGATCGCGGCCTTTCGTCCGGTGAAATCTTTCCTGAATGTTGTCCGTGCTCAATCCCATGGCGTTCGCCGCTATGTGGCAGGTTCCGCAGTTGCGGCCGTTCGTCCCGAGGTCTTCAAAAAACGCATTCTTTTTGGCGTTCGTATCAATTTTTCCGGCAGTGTTATATGTCGAGACAAATCCTGTCGGATCGAGGAACGGCAGCAGGTTTGGAATTACTGACCCGGCCGCAACTCCCGCCAGAATAAGCACAGCGGTCAGAGCCAGAGTACGACGCACTCCGAAACACACAAAGCTGGACACAAACTTCGACTTCATTTAGGGTTCCTCCCGGCTCCGAGCCGGTGCGGTTCCGGCGGCAAAAAGCCAGTCACGATGGTTTTAGAACTTGCTAACCAGGGAGCTTGGGACACAACCCACTCCCCTGCTTTGACTCTTAAAAGGCTCAAATACCCCTGAAGATTGGGGCGAGAGTGCGCTCTTCTAGAGCCATTGGCAATGCGCGGGGGGTAGTTTCGTGGTGGAACAAAGGTGACAATCCAACTCACTCATTTCATTGGTTTTGTGCTAATTTTTGTTAGAAAGAAGTAAAAAAATTGGCTCTCAATTCACCCCAGAATGTCACGGCCCCGGGCTCTGTTGTTCGGTTTGGCGGCGCGTTCGAGCTGCGCACCCGCACTCGTGAACTCTATCGCAATGGAATCCGCCTAAAACTTCGCCCCCAGCCTTTCCGAGTGCTGCAGATTCTGGTGGAGAACGCCGGCGAGGTCGTGACCCGCGAGGAGTTTCAGAAGCAGCTTTGGCCCTCCGACACCTTCGTCGATTTTGAGCACGGGCTGAACAGCTCAGTGAAGAATCTCCGGGCGGTTCTGGGCGACTCGGTCCAGGAACCTCGCTACATCGAAACCATTCCCAAGATCGGCTATCGCTTCATCACTGCCGTGGAGCGAGCTCCGTCTGAGGACTCCGGGGTCCATCGTCTCCCTCCAGAAGCGGCAGCCTTTGAGACACAGGCCGCGCCGCCAGCCGAAATCGCAAATATTGGCTCGACATCACCGGTATCACGCCGGTGGACTAGCGTCCTTGCTTTGTCTGCCACGGCGATTCTTGTACTAGGCGGCTACTGGTGGCGCCACTCGCGACGCCCTGTGGCCAATGCGCCGGCTCATCTCATGATGGCGGTGCTGCCGTTTGAAAACCTGAGCGGCGATCCCTCGCAGGAATTTGTCACCGACGGCCTGACCGAGGAAATCGTTGCGCGGCTCGGCCAGGCGGACCCCAACAAGATCAGCGTCATCGCGGGCACTTCCGTGATGCAGTACAAACATTCGGATCAGCAGGTTCAGGTCGTAGGGAAGAAGCTCGGCGCTCAATACGTGCTGAAAGGTATCTTGCGGCGCGACGCGGATAGTGTCCGCATCACGGCCGATCTCATACGGGTTAGCGATCGCATTCCGGTGTGGTCACATGAATACCAGCGCGGGGCAAACAGCCTCAACGAAGTTCAACAAGAAATCGCCGTGGAGACCGCCGACGCAATTTTCCTGGTGCTGGGCGAGCAGAAGCATGCCAGCTCTGTCCAAGCCGGGGCATCCAATTCGCCGAACCAATCCGAGGCTTATCTTCATTATCTAAAGGGCCGTTTTTTCTGGAATCGCCGCACCGAGCAAGGTTTCGAACTGGCCATTCGCGAATTTCAGAGCGCGATCGACAAGGAGCCGGCGTACGCACAGGCGTACACCGGACTGGCGGATTCGTACCTGCTCTCCGCATCGTACGGTTGGATTCCGCCCAAAGTTTTTATGCCGAAAGCGCGTGCGGCCGCTCTTCGCGCGATTGAGCTCAATGAAGGCCTCGCTGAAGCTCACACTTCTCTGGCCGCGGTCGCGCAAAACTACGATTGGGACTGGGCTACCGCCGAGAAGGAATATCGCCGCGCTATCGAACTGAATCCCAACTATGCTACGGCGCACCATTGGTATGCGGAATGTCTCGCGCTGCAGGGTCGCTTCGATGAAGCGTTCGCGGAAATCGGCAAAGCGCGCGAACTTGATCCCTTGTCCCTGATCATCGCCGCGGACTACGGCGCAATTCTATATTTCTCGCGCCAGTACGGGCCGGCGATTCAACAGTTTCACACGGTGCTGGAAATGGATCCCGATTTTCCGCGCGCGCAGATGATTACTTACGCCTACGTGGAAGAAGGGCGTTTCCCCGAAGCACTGCACATTGTTGATCGGTGGAAGACTGGCGAGAGCGGGGCGTGGGGCTGGCCGATGAGCGCGTACATTTACGGCCGGTGGGGAAAACAAAGCGACGCCGAACGGGCCTTCCAGCAAGCACTGAATTTGAGTCGCAGAGCACGGCTTGAGCCTTCCAGCTACCTGCTCCTGAATATCGGCTTAGGCAAAAAGCAAGAAGCTCTGGACTGGCTCGAAAAAGCTTGCGCCGAACATACCGCGAACATCGACGCGATCAAAGTTGATCCGATTTACGACCCCTTGCGGAACGAACCGCGATTCCACGCGGTTCTGAAACAGATCCACCTCGAGTAGCGAATCGTTTCGTACTCACTGGAAAATTTGTCCGATGCGTACGCGGCGTCGCGCAGTGGCGCGCCGCCAAGATTGATTCCGGCAAAAAGTGCTGA
>Ga0070665_100006306_pt1 | contig 12109 bp, 19 predicted proteins | sample KBSS13metaG_FD_65862 | JGI IMG/M metagenome (GOLD analysis project Ga0070665, IMG submission 65862) | Switchgrass rhizosphere microbial communities from Kellogg Biological Station, Michigan, USA - KBS S1-3 metaG | ecosystem: Host-associated > Plants > Roots > Rhizosphere > Soil ...
ACAGCGGCATTGTCCGCGACGATGCCGAGAATCAGGCGCAGCGGCGACTCGTGCGGATGGAACAGCGTCCACAAAATGATCGTCAAGGCAATGGCAACAAATCCCTCAAGGAACCAAACCATATGGGACAAATCTGCACTGGGATTGGACAGACTGAGCAGTCGCCACATGAGGGCAACGAGAACGGCAGTACCGATACCCAGGCGCAGGCTGGCCTGTTCGAGTTCGAGACGCGGTGCGAGCGCGATCATATCTGCCCACCCTGTCCGACTGGTCAAGCGCGTAATAACCATTGGTATTGTCTCCCCACGATGTTCTCGGCCCTGCGGCCATTGTGAAGGCGCGAGACGTCCGGCGCTAGCGCGACGGGTTGTGGCGCAGCCGCGCACGCACCACAAGTGGACGCGGCATAACTCTTGCTGCCGACCATTGGGTGGGCAATAGACGGCGCGCGTGGGCTGGGAATGCTCCATTGTTCGTCACAAGGTGCCGCGCCGCAGGTTCGTTGGGGAAGTAGAGCGTGCCCGACTAACAGGAGCGCTCGGCGCTAACCGACGTCCAGAACCAGCTACGGAACCGGCCGTGCTTGTGCGTCACAGATAAGTAGACGATTGCGGTCGATCCCCGATGCTTAACCCGGGCCAGGCGCCATCACCTTTGTTCAATAGGATCGTAACTTCTCGGGAAGACGATCCGGAGGGAAGTGCCTTCGCCTGGCGTAGAGTCCATCTCGATGCTCGCGTCGAGCAACTCGCACAGACGCTTGACGATGGATAGGCCGATGCCTTCGCCTCGCTCTTGATGGACCGGACGGGCGTCCACAGTGGTGGCGTCCGGCGGAGAAGGGTCATCCGCTGCTCCCTTGATACCCGTGCGCGCTGTCTCATCGACCTGGCGCGCCTCCTCAGTGGCTTCTTCCAACGCGGCCGCCATAGGGGCGCCAGGCCCAGCATGAAAACCTGGGCCGGTATCCGTAACGCACAGCATCCAGCGACGGGCATCGTTTTGGCGGCTGTCTCCCCAACTCACCGTAACGCCGCCCCGAGACGTGTATTTCAATGCATTGAGCAACAAGTTCTGAGCGATACGCTGCGCTTTCACGGCATCGCCTTCTACCGGTAGCGTGTCCGGGCCGACGTCTTCAAGAAGAGGCCGCGTTCTTCCGCCATAGGTTGCATTCGTTCGCACAACTCCCGCAGGACCGTCGCCGCATCGAAGGCCCTCACCTCTCGATGTTCATGTCCCGCTTGCAGCCGCGCCAGGTCCATCACATCCTCGAGCAGGGAATATAATGAAGAGACGTTCTTTTGCAATATGCGGAGGAATTTGTCGCGCGAAGGTACCTCTGCCCCTTGCAAGGCCAAGCCAGCGGTCACGTTCATCACAACTCCTACATTGCCCCGCAAGTCATGCGCAGCCTGTCGCCATAGTTCCGCGCGGCTGCGTTCCAGTTCCCGCACTTGCTGCAGCGCTAGAGCCAGGTCACGGACATGCCCCTTTGCTTCGATCTGCTGTAGCTGGAAGTATTTCGCGACGCTCTCACTGGCCCCCTCAGTGCACAATTCCGCCCATACGCGCCGTGCGGTGGACATCACGCCAGGGTCGACCCCGGCATGAGACGATGCGTAACTCTCGAGTTCATCACCCAGGCACAATTGCAATCGGCCCCACTCCCGCGTCACTTCACGCAAATCATAGCCTTGCTGCCAGCGTTGCAGCCCGTGCGCGGAAGCGTCCCCTTTGTCCGCTTCTTTGAAGGCGGCGGTCTCCTTGACCGTCAGCACGCGCAGCCTTCTCCCGAATGCGTCCAGTAGAGCCGGAATATGATCGTCCAACTGCGCGCGTGGGAGCGATGCGCCGGTAGCCATTTCCGGATCGCGATCTATGGCCTTGCGCCATGCTCCCAGGATGGCCTCGCGCCGCGCCTCCAGGTACGAAGCGAGGGCCGACAGTTGTTCATCAATAGTGCGGGCGGAATCCATCGTTCAAGAGGCAAATGGCTGCGTATGTTTACAGGTCACCCGAGGGGGAAGTCTTGCGCAGTTACAACAAGTCCCGAAAAATCCAACTTCTTAAGATTCTGTTTTGTAAACCAAGCAGCCTATTGATCTGCGCCATTGCGGAGTGCTTCCAACGCTTGAGGATTTGTTGCAGTCTGAGACGAGGTCTTTCAAGAGATCAACAATGGGCTGATTAGGCTTCATCTTGGCGGCAGTGCGCAAAATGAAATCACAAGAACAATCGCCAGCGCGTGTCAATATCCTGTTTTTTGTGTTCGCGCGAGAGCTTTGTCGCGCAGGCCTGGCACTCGAAGTATTCGATGCGACCTTCGGTAAGCTCTTTCACGAAATACGCCCTCAACGAGACATGTGGCTCATTGGCGATCGACGAGCCGATCAAGGTTCGGCAGTCGAGGCAAGTTTTTCCGGTTGTCATTATGCGTTTCTGCGTGGCCTGGTCCACAATGGTACCGGGCGCGGCCTGACAACCAGCCGACGGCGCGCACGAGACGCGTCGTCATCGCGACCCGTATCATTCATCGTCAGCTCCCGGCTCGCGTTGCCAATAGCAGCAACCGCGCGCAGCGTAGCCATCGTTCGAGGGTCCGGCGGCCTCGCGCAAGCGATGTGGCCGAATTGGGGTTCCTCGCGTGTAGCGCGCGCGACAGGTCTTAGCACTACCGTTACTTCTTGAACTGCGAGGACGCTTTATCTAGGGCATTCTTCATCGACGCCCAGGCAGACTCCATTCCAGCCTCCATGTTCTGCCACGCCGATTCACTTGCGGTACGCATTTCCTGCAGTTTCTTGTGTGCGATGTCTCGGTTGGCGCGCATCGCCTTAAGCTGCTCGTCGTATTTGACACGCGCGTCGGCGCTGATCTGGTCCCTCTTAGCCCTCAGCTTGTCGACCTCAGCATCCCATTTCTTGATTTGCGATTCCATTGCGTCGAAGTATTCGTCTTTCTTGCTCATAGTGAGGAGTCCTTTGGTAGGTAGATGGCAATCCGTGGGTGCGCCCCGAATGCGGATGTGCGCAAGCTCGATAACTTAGAATCTACGTTCGCGACTGTCGTTAGTACGACTGATTGTGGTGCAGCCGCGCACTATGCACAAGCCACTTGTCGAGCGACTGCTCGATGTTGCCCACGCTGTCGGAAGCGGTCCCTTGGTGCTCCCTCACTATCACATAGTTCGCGACGGGCCAGCTGTTTGAGAGATGCGAATGGTCCACGGTAACTCGCATTTCAGCGATCTTGAGCCCATGGCTTTCCTCGACTTCCTTAATGATCTTACTCATTGCCGCACCAGCTTTCTGGCACAAATCCTTTTCAGCCCTCGCGTACCGGGCGAAGGTTTCCGTATCGATCGACATACCGAGACTCTCTCTAATACGCCGCCCTCCGGAGCAGCGTGCCATGTAAGAGTTACATTTACATGGCCAACGCGTCGGTGCGGTGCCGCACGCTGCCAAGAAGGTCTACGCCCCTCCCGTTATTCTTGGTGGCACGTCGCTATGTACGTCACCGCATAGACCACACCTAGCGGTGCAGTCCATCATTTCTGTGAAGTTCGCGTGCTGGTCAAGGAAGCGCGAGTTTGTGGGCTTCGTCCGCCGATTCGGATAAACGACCCGGCGCTTCACCTGTTCCGCGGAACACCGGAGAATGGCATGGACAAGGAGAGCAAAGATGGCATCACAACACAGGTCGCGACCAATCTGGACCCGATTACGGGAGCCGCTGGTGCGCATCCCGTTGGAGTTGGACTTGGGGCTGCGGTAGGTGGTATCGCTGCGGGCGCGGCGGCTGGCACGGTCGCTGCGGGGCCGTTAGGCACGGTCATAGGTGCAGCCGTCGGCGCGATCGCGGGCGGACTTGGCGGCAAGGCGGTGGCCGAGCATTTCGATCCCACCTTGGCAGGAACTACGCCGTCGGAGGATGACCTTCGAACGACCAGTCTCCCCCGCTTGGAATAACGAGAGTCAGCTTCGTCCCGGCAGATCACCGCCCGGATTGTGGCGGACGCCTGCCTCCAACGAGACGACGGGTTGTGCTTCAGCGCAGCACCAAGCACAACCACGTCGCTAACTCAGAGCGACCTCAGAGCGGACGCCACCCCTTGCCGGCACCGTTTGTCTTATGCTCGCGCGAAAGCCTAGAGCCGCAAGTGTGGCATCTATAGTAGTCGATGCCACCCTCGGCAGTTGCTCGCACGTGATATATCTGCAACGAGTCGTGCCGCTCAATTGCCGATGCGTCAATCAGCGCCTCGCAGTAGGTGCAAGGCCCCTTCCCTTCTAGGGAGTTCCACCGCATAGCGCGATATGAACTGCTGCCGCCGCATGGAACTCCGCAATCGTTTCCGCGCTCTTTCCTAGCGCACGCAGATGCTCAAGCTCCTGTTGGCAGAGTCGTTCCAGTGTCTCCCGCTCCGCTCCCGGCTTCGCCATACAACGTACTTCGCGCAACATCCAATCCACGCGCTTGGCCGCGTTGACCCGTCGTCGAGGGCGTCCTGCAAGCTTGAAACCGATATTTTTCTTCAGCGCGGCAGGCATCGGCGTGATGCTTGGTAGGCTAGCGAAGCAATGGCCAAACAATACATCCGCGGATTTGGCCGCCACAAGTGCCGGATGGCCCAGCGTAATAGGGCCATTTGGACCGGTATCGACGAGGACTTGAAAATCATCCGGCAGGAATTACCTTCGCCCTTGGCGGCAAGATCGCCGCGTTACAGAGGAGGTAGCCATGGATGACTCGCGACGCCGGGCGCCTGGAATGCGCAGCCCGTATGAAGACGCAACCGCGAATACTGGCCGTTTCGGTTTGCTACCGAGCTTGCTGGAAGAGTTTTTCCAGCCGGGCTACGGAGCCGGTCAGGGCAAGAGCTTTGCGGTTGACATCGAAGAAACCGAAAACGCTTACCAGCTTACGGCGGATTTGCCAGGCTTAGACAAGGGAGACATTGGCATCGACTTGCACGAGAACACCCTGCTCATATCGGCCGAGCGCAAGGACGAGCGGGCTACGGATGGGCGATTGCTATGGCAAGAGCGCACTGTAGGCAAGCTATCTCGAACCATCCAGTTGCCGCAAGCTGTGGATGCCGATGCGGTCAAAGCGACCTACGTGAACGGCGTACTTCAGCTTACGATGCAGAAGCTGGCGGCAACCAAGACCAAGAAAATAACTGTCGGTTGAGCTTTCAACGCCCGGGGCGTACGTGGACCCCGGGCGTCATTTGTTCTTATCCAAGCGCAGCCCGCTACATTCAGCACCGGCTGCCAAAAGCGCGCATTACAGAAGACTGGGGTTGCTCCGCCATACCGCCCACGTGAGCACCGAAGCAAAGCTCACCCACAAGAGGTATGGCACCAATAGCAGCGCAGCCAAGCGACCGGTACGCCAGAAGGCCACTACCGTGGCCACGATGAGCGCCAGTAGGACGAAGACCTCCACTGCGGCCAGCGCGCCCCGATGCCAGGCGAAAAACAACCACGACCAAAGCGCATTGGCCGCAAGCTGCGCACCAAACAGACCCAGCGCCACTCCCTTGGAACCGGGCGACCGCCACACAAGCCACGCGGCAACCCCCATGAGCGCATACAGCGCCGACCACACGGGACCGAATACCGAAGCGGGGGGCGCCCAGGATGGCTTGCTTAACTGTGCATAGAACGATGCAGCGTCAACGGAGGCAACGAACCCCAGTGCACCTGCCGCGAATGCAGCCAACAGCCACCCCAGCAAGCCAAACAATTGCGATGACAGGGAACGCGGCGTCATTCGGAGAGAAAAGACCTAACCAGAAATAGGTTGCGACGACCGGCCAGGATCATCAAATATGAGGTGTGTGGCATGCAAATCATGCCGCCAGTCTACTGCAGCGACCCAAGAATCTCGACGGCCTACGAGATCAGAGCAACCGCCAGCGCACTCGGAGATCGTTATGCCTGATTGGTAATCTGCGTCCTCTTGCGGGCCTTGCGCGACAACAATAGGACGTCTTCATCGCTCGCCAATCGCAGACAGAGGGCCCGAAACGCTTCTAGAGTTTTCTGCAGCTGATCTAGCTCTTTGGCGGCGGCCGGGAGATCAATTGTGGTGCGGGTCCGAATTGGATACATAGATAGAATTACATTGCGACGATGCTCCATGTCCGTTCGTCGTTAATCATCGAATAGATTACGAGCCCCGCGCCAATACCATCTAAACTGCGAGCGCGTCGAAACTTTGAACCAACCAAAACCAAGAGTTTCTGCTTCAATGTTGGATCGATAAGTGAGAATGCATCTTGTCCGAGTATGCGACCGCTTAAGATGCGTGCTTTGGAATACGGGACGCTGAAACAGCTGATCTAGCAATGGGACCGCGAACTGAGAGCGAGTAGCTGCAATCACTCGAAGCTTAAGTGATTCATACAGAGCTTATACTTGGCGCCCCGTCCATTGCCCTTGCGTCAATGTGCGTCGTTGCAGCCATCATCGCGCGCATTTGCTTTCTACGGGACATCAGGTCTCTGGATGGTTTCGGAAGATGTCGCACTTGCAGCAGGAATCTACGCGGCGACATTATTGTTGCGTGCCGGCATAGTTCGCGGCTGGTTCAGACCCCCGGCGTCTGCCAATGTCTTGGCGCTCCGTACAACTGCGACATTCGGTTACGTTGTTTCTCTTCTTTTCGATTCCCGCCGCCTCCACCAAACTAAAGAATGACGGCCCCTTCGCGGGGCCGTTTTCTTTTAATCCTCATCGTCCTTAGCGCCCTGACAGTCTCAGCATCGAAGGTCGCAAAAAAGCCCGCACGCGGCGGGCTTTTTGGGTAATGGTTGCGCGGGCTAATTGACGTTTTGAGTGGACAAGGCTGTCTTATCCGGCGTCAAGACACCGCTCGGCTTGACCGTGCTGACGGCCTTCTTCGGCGTCGTAGTTGCCGGGCTCTTTTGCGCTACGACGGTCGGTTTCTTTGCGACATCTGCCGGCGCCGCGGCCTCGGAATCTTTCATCGAGTAGTCACAGGCGAGGGCGGCGCCTGAACTCACCCCCAGTGCGGCTACTGCCAAGCTGACCAGAAACGTCTTCATGAGAGATACCTCCTTGCTGTCACACGTTTCGATAATCTGCACCTACACTGACGCAGCGTCAAGGGGATTTTGCCAAACCGCAAACCGAGCCCGGGCCTTGCAATCCGTCAAAAGGGGAAAGCGGCAAGGGCCCGCCATGCGGCCCTGACTGGGAGATTCCCGCCGCCTCCACCATACCCGGTTTTCCCTTCGGGCGATTGGATTGACACCGAGCCGGAATACCGTGCGTAATGCGCTTTGAGGCGGGGTGCGCCGTCGCGCCCGGATCCGCGGTCAAGCCGCGGCCGCCAGCAGGGAGTATCGTGACGCAAGCTTCCACGGCAGCGGGCATTTCTGAATCTCCTACAGAGCGGAGCAGTCCTCTCTCCGAGGACCTCGTGGTCCGCGACGCAGAGAACTTTTCACTCGTCCTCGGGGGCCCGCTTTACCAACTGCTGCGTCGGGCGCACTTGTCCGACGACGCACTGCAGATGGCGCGCCAGCGTGTAGCCGTCATCGCGCTATTGGCCTGGTTGCCGCTGCTCGTTCTCTCGGCGCTGGAAGGACATCTCTGGGCTGGCAGCACGACAGTCCCGTTCTTCTTCGATCTGGAAGTCCACATTCGATTCCTGGTGGTGGTGCCGCTGCTGGTCATCGCCGAGCTCGTCGTGCACCAGCGTCTGCGTCCGGTCGCGCTCGGGTTCCTCGAGCGCAACCTGGTTCCCGAGTCCGCGCGGACGCGATTCGACGCTGCGTTGCGGTCGGCCTATGCGTTGCGCAACTCGGTGTTGGCTGAGGTGCTGCTAATCGTTGCGGTGTATGGCATCGGCGTGCTGATCGTCTGGCGCCATTACGTTGCACTCGATACGGCGACTTGGTACGCCACGCCGTCGTCTTCCGGCTCGAAGCTCTCGTTCGCTGGTATGTGGTTCGGCTACGTGAGCCTGCCGTTGTTCCAGTTCCTCCTGATTCGCTGGTATTTCCGGTTGTTCATCTGGACGCGGTTCCTGTGGCAGGTGTCGCGCATCGAGCTCTCCATCGTTCCCACGCACCCGGACCGCTTCGGCGGGCTGGGATTCCTGTCGAACACCGTCTACGCGTTTGCGGTGCTCCTCCTTGCGCACGGCGCCATGGTTGCCGCACAGCTCGCGAACCGCATCTTCTTCGTCGGCGCCTCGCTCATGCAATACAAGGTGGAGATTGCCGTGATGGTTGTCTTTCTGCTTTGCGTGGTTTTCGGCCCGCTGCTGGTCTTCGCGCCGCGGCTTGCCCAGGCGAAGCGGACGGGACTCCGCGAGTACGGCACGCTGGCGGAGCGCTACGTGCGCGAGTTCGATGTCAAGTGGCTGCGTGGCGGCGTGCCCGCCGGCGAGCCGCTGGTCGGCAGTGCCGACATCCAGTCGCTCGCCGATCTGAGCAACAGCTTCGAGGTGGTGCGGAGCATGCGGGTCGCACTGGTGACCAAGGATGCCCTGATCCAGCTCGGAGCCGCCGCGCTTGTGCCGATCGCGCCGCTCGCGCTGACGATGATGCCTGCCGAGGAGCTTGCAAAGCGTCTGTTCGGCCTGCTGTTTTAGTCCGCGCCGCCGGCGGTCGTCCCCCGTTCCAGCCAAGGAGCACGCCGCAACTGGTCAAGTCCGCGCCACGGCGCGTGTAAGAGGGCTCGGAAAAAAAGAGACGCCGGTTTGGCGTCTGAAGGTACGCAAGGCGGGCCTCCGCGCAGCGTTTGCGGATGCCTAGGGCGGATCGCTCAGCGGTTCTTCCTGCCGGGGTTATCGGACGACTGCTCCACGCTATCCGCGTCCTTGTGACCCGCTCCCGTGCCGCACAATGCGACGTGGACCTCGGCAGCGGCTTCAAATGCCGCGATCGCATCGGGGCTCGCACCCAAGTCCCTCATGCGCGCGATTTCCTGCTGCAACGTCAATTCCAGCGTCTCGCGAAAGGTGGATGCGTCAGCTTTGCAACGCGCTTCACGCACCACGCAGTCCAGATGCTTGGTACCGCCAAGCCGAAACTGCCTGCGTTCACGGGGCCACATGGAGAGCACCTGCTGAGATGCCGGGGACCGGTGCCGCAGCATTGGAGGGTTGTGATCGTCGCACGGCGGTGATGCCTTTCGAGTAATCCATCGTCGAATGCCCGATAGCGTAAGGACCGAATAAAAAAGATGTCAAATCAGTATTCCACCGCACCGATAATGTGCTGTTTCGCGCTCTCCCCATTCTGGCGATGTAGGCCGATCACCTACGCAACTGTCGGATATAGGCTGATATACACATCGACCCGGTGGCCGTATGGTAGGCGGGTGCGCGCTGCGGGTGGCAGTGGGTACGATCGTCCGAGGCCGTCCTTGAGCCCAGCCATGAACAGAGCCGCCACGCCGTTGCAGGTTTATGTCGTCGAGGACTCGGACATCATCCGGCGACTTCTGACCTCGGCGATCGAGTCGGCCGGCGGCGAGCTAGTGGGCGCCGCCGATAGCGCGCGGCAAGCGATCCACCAGCTTCAAGAGCTAAAACCCCATCTGATTCTGATCGATCTCGTGCTCGCCTCCGGCTCGGGATTCGAGGTGCTGGACGCGCTCCAGACCGGTGGCGTGGCCCGCGGCGCGGTCGGCGTGGTTTTTACCAACCATGCGGCCACTGAGGATCGGGAGCGCAGCTTTCTGCTGGGAGCGTCGTATTTCTTTGACAAGTCGACCCAGGGCCATCAGGCCCTAGAGCTAATCAACAAGATGGCGGCCGAGCGACGAGGCCGAGCGTCAATCCGGGCTGATCCTGAGGTTCGTAACGGCCAGGGTTGACGCGGTCGCCGGGGGGGCGCGAACATGGAGCTGGGAGTGAGCAAGGAGCTGTACAAGGTCATGGACGCCTTGGCGGCGCTGAAGATCGATCTCGAATGCGAGTCCAACCTTCCTGGCGACGCGATGGTGCTGTCGGCGACCAGATCGCGCGATGCCTGCGCCGCATTGGTCAGTGCGATGACCGCGATAAAGAAGCTCGCCGCCATGCTTGACGGAGAGCCTCGGCAATAGAGCGCACACCATGGTTGGCGAGCAGGCGTCGCGGTTCGACCCGCGCCTTCCGCAAACCAGTCTGCCTTAGCGCAGCCGGTCCCTTCCACAACCACGGGGCATGGCGCCCGCACTCGTCGATGAATGCCGTGAACTGAGAACGGTTCACCGTATGCGCGAGTCGCTCGACCCTGGCGTACCACCCCGGGTGAAAATGTGTCGCGTATCCTTCGCCGATACCTGCCATCGTCAGCAGTTTCCGATTGAGTCGAACCAGCTCGGCATTCTCGAAAGTGTCGTAGTCGGTATTGCGAACCGTTGTTCCGGTCCAGAAGCCGGCGGCGCGGAGCAATCCGGCGAGCATCGAACTTCCGGTCCAGCCGACAGTAAGAATCACTACGTTGCATGGAGGCGCTGGAGAGACGGTTTCCGCACGCACCGTCGGTCTCGCCAAGGTCTCGACTGCCAGAGCTGTCTCCATTTAGCCTCGTCAAATCGGTTCGAGAGGAAGGCCGGCGCGTTCTCCCGCGCCTGCACGGAAGCGCGTGCTTTGGCCGACCGCGAGCTGAAGAGGCTAGCCGCCGTGTGTTTCAGCGGCGTGAAAATGCTGGGCACATTCAACCGGCCATCCGAAGGGGATGCGCCGAGCTTCTCGACGCGATGTGGGCGTCGATCAACGTTTTGCTTTGCGCGTTATTAACTATACTGACGCCGATGAGTTCCCGAATCGCCAAACGGCTCGCCAGCCGCGAGGACCTCGGCCTGGACAAGCTCGAATACGCCATCCTGCGTCGTCTGCGCACACCGCAGCAGATCCAGGCTTTCGTCAACGCGTTGCCCATCAACCACGAGATCGGCGGCGAGACGGTATTCTCGGTCCGCCAGGTCCTTGCCTATCGCCGTGCGCATTGCATCGAAGCCGCGTTGCTCGCTGCCTGCGCGCTCTGGGTGCAGGGCGAACCGCCGCGAGTCATGCGGCTGGACTGCGACGCGAGCGATTATCCGCACGTCGTCGCGCTGTTTCGGCGCGGCGCGTGCTGGGGTGCGATCTCGAAATCGAATGGCGTCGCGCTTCGGTATCGCGATCCGATCTACCGCAGCCTGCGCGAACTTGCGATCTCGTACTTTCACGAATATTCGACTGCCGGCGGCCGCAAGACATTGCGCAGCTACGCGGTGCCGCTGGACCTGCGCCGCGTCGATCCCGGTTTGTGGATAACCGCCGACGGATGCTGGGAATTGCACGACCAGCTCGAACGCAGGCGTCACTACCCGCTTATTTCCGCCGGGCAGCGGAAATTGCTTTCGCGGCGCGATGCGTTCGAGCGCGCCTCTGGCAAGATGGTCCAGTTTCCAAAGGGAGCCCGACAACGATGAAGACGATACGCTGGGGCATGATCGGCTGCGGCGATGTCGCCGAAGTGAAAAGCGGGCCGGGATTCTACAAGGCGGATCACTCGTCGCTGGTCGCGGTCATGCGCCGCAACGGTGCGCTTGCCGCCGACTACGCACGCCGTCACAGCGTCGCGCGGTGGTCCGACGACGCTGAGTCCATCATCCAGGCCGCGGACATCGACGCAGTTTATATCGCGACGCTGACCGACAGTCATCGCGAATACACGCTGCGCTGTGCGCACGCGGGCAAGCCGGTTTACGTGGAAAAGCCGATGGCGATGCGGCATGCCGAGTGCCTGGAAATGATCGAGGCGTGCCGCGACGCCGCTGTGCCGCTGTGGGTCGGCTACTATCGCCGCGCGCTGCCGCGTTTCCTCAAGGTCCGGGACCTGGTGGAAGGTGGGGCGATCGGACCGGTGCGCATGGTGATCTCGCGCCAGTTTGCGCGCGCCCCGAAAATCGCTGACGGCGATGCGCTCCCGTGGCGCATCGATCCTGCGAAGAGCGGCGGAGGGTTTTTCTTCGAGGCGGTCTGCCACACGCTCGATTTTCTGGATTTCTTGTTCGGCCCGATCGCCGAGGCGCGCGGTGTCGCATCGAACCAGTCCGGGGCCTATCGTGCCGAGGATACGGTC
>Ga0070665_100006307_pt1 | contig 12108 bp, 5 predicted proteins | sample KBSS13metaG_FD_65862 | JGI IMG/M metagenome (GOLD analysis project Ga0070665, IMG submission 65862) | Switchgrass rhizosphere microbial communities from Kellogg Biological Station, Michigan, USA - KBS S1-3 metaG | ecosystem: Host-associated > Plants > Roots > Rhizosphere > Soil ...
GTCGTCAGGCCGTAGACCATCGAGGCGACGCCCGATCCGACGCCGATGGCGTCGTCGTCGACGAGTCCCTTGGCGACGGCGGCGCCAGCTCCGGCAGCGAAGTCGCGCGCACAGCGGCGCCAGCGATCGTCCCCCGAGACCACCGCGGCCGCGGCCAGGAACACCGCCGGGCCCAGCGAGCCGTCATAGAGATGATGCCGGCGCGGACCGGTCTCGTCCATCAGCGCCCAGCCGGCGTAGCCGATGCCGTGCGGGGTATTGAGGCCGCGGTCGACCAGTTCGCGGGCGATCCACAGCGCGTGGTCGACGAGGAAGTCGGGCGAGGTGACGTCGAGTTCGGTGTCGGCGGCGTGCTCGGGCTCGGTCGCGTAGCGGCTGTGGATCGTCTCCGACAGCGCGTGCCGGATGCGAACCAGCTGCGCCTGCAGATCCGCCGGCGACAGCGCCGTCACCCGATCCTTGACCGCGGCCAGCCCCGAACGGGCGTAGCGCTGCTCGATCAGCACGCGGCGGCCGACCCGGACGGCGGTCTCGTCGGCGAACACCGAGAAGTGCGGGACGTCGAGCCCCTCGAGCGCCTTGCGCTCGGCGACCAGGACCGGCCAGACCTCGGGCGCGTCGTGCGATCCGTTGACGGAGCGGTTGAGCGCGTCGAACGCCGTGCTCCAGCGGCAGCCGTCCTTCTGGTAGCGCGGCCGGCCGAGGAGATAGAGGAGAGAGGCGTACTGGGTGGTCGGCCGCGGCAGCACACGGACCGGCGTGCGCGCGAAGGCCGCCAGAGGACCGTCGGGGGCCAGCAGCGCGGTGCGATGCGCCAGCAGCAGCCGGTAGGTGGCGTCGAAACCCGCGAGCAGATCGGCGGCAAAGGCGTCCGGCGCCTGAATCGCTCCGTCGAGCCGCACCGCGTTGCGGACGCGGGTGGTGAAGGTCGCGTCGTCGGTGAAGTGAACGGTGTCGGCGTCGAGATCGTGCCAGATGCGGCCGGACAGCGCGGCGATGCCGGCGCCGGTGCCGCGCAGGCCGCCGACGTCGAACACCTCGCCGCCGTTCGACTCGACCATCGTGACGAGGCCGGTCGTCAGGCAGCTCTCGCTGTCCGCGGCCGGCGACGTCGTGCTGGTGCTGCCCGCCGCGGCGACGGCTTCGCCGCCCGGCAAAGCCGGAGCCGAGGCCGCGGCGACCTTGGCGACCGGCTGCAGCAGCATCTCGAGATCGATCAGGACCGGCCCGCGGCGGGTGGCGATGACGTTCTCCATGTGGAGATCGCTGCCACGCAGCACGTGGGTGAGGCAGACGAGACCGCCGGCGAGGGCGAAGTAGCCGCGCACCTCGGCCTGGCTCGAGCAGGTCTCCTGCTCGACGAACTCCACCCAGCCGTAGTCACCGCGATCGAGGACACGCAGAGCCAGGTCGGCGAACCCACGGGTGATGTCGGCGCGGGCGTTGCCGGCCAGGGCGTTGACGGCGAGGGCGTTGTCGGCGCTCTCGGCCGGCGCCGGCTGCGCCGCCACCCAGCGCAGGAGTCCGCCATAGGCGGCATCGAGGGCCAGGCTGCGCGGCTTGTAGACCACTCGCAAGCCGGAGGCGAACGTCAGCGCCGAGACGCGACGACCGCCGTGATGCGCGTCGGACAGCGCCGGCTCGATGTCGACCACCAGACCGGTGTCGGTGCCATCGCCGAACGTCGTCGCCAGCGCCTCGCGATCGATGACGATGCGCGACGCGAGCTCCGCGGTGGCATGGACCCAGCGGCCGATGATGACCGCGACCTGGCGCGCCAGCACCGGATAGGCGACGAACAGCGGCACCAGGCCGTCGGCGAGCAGGGTGTGGACGAAGGCCTGGTAGCCGCCGCGCTCGGCGGTGCGGAACGCTTTCAGCTCGTCGAAGATCGCCAGTTCCGCGGTCCGCGCCAGCGTCCGCAGCAGGTGCCGTTCGAGCCGGGCCAGCGCCGCCGGCGAAAAGATCGCGGGCGGAAACTCGGCGGCCAGGCCGCGTCGCGCCACCCGCAGCATGGGAACCAGCAAGTCGAAGAACGGCGGCAGCTCGGCGTCGCGGCTCGCTTCCGGCGACGGTCCCGTCGCCGAGTGCGTCTTGGCGGAGGAATTGGCGTAGAGCTCGCGCTCGGCGAGCGGACCGGCTTCGAGGTCGGTGACGGCCTGCCGGGCCGCCCCGACGATCCCGTCGATATACGAGAGCCATTCGGGCTCGACGATGGCGACCGGCGGCTCGGACAGCGCCCGGGCGACGTCGGTCATCGACAGGTCGTCCCAGGTCAGGCGGCGTTCGAAGGCCGCTGGATCGCCGGGCGAAAAGGCCTGGATCCAGGCCCGGAGAACGCCGAGCGCCTGTTCGGTGGGAGCGAAGGCGTCGGTTCGACTGGCCTTGCCGGCCAGCGCGAAAGCGGTGCGCTCGAAGACGCTGGCGGCCCCGATCGCAATCTGGCGCCGCTCGTCACCGGTGAGGTGGGTGAGCTCGGACAGCGACTCCACAGAGGCCACCCTCGTCACGGCTTCAGGTCGTGATGGCGCAGGAAGTCCATGAACCGCTGGTAATCGGTCGCCGGCAGGCGGAACAGCTCGAGCACCTTCCGGTAGTTGCCTCCAGCGGCGGCCAGGCCGCTGCGGACGACCGCCTTCACCTGCGACCGGTTCAAGTCGCGGTTCATGAAGGCTTCGTAGACGGTGGTCCAGAATTCCTCGCCGAGGTCGACCACCCGTTCGTAGGGCGTCGGTCCGTCAGTGCCGGCCGCGCCCGGCTCGCCTTCCTGCAACTGGAAGGTGAAGTCGTCGGGCTCGATGGTCGAGGAGTCGGCCATCGCGTAGGCCGTCTTGACCACGCCGATCAGCTGCCGGACATTGCCCGGCCACGGGGCCTTCTCCAGGACCCGCATCGACGCCGACGAGAAGCGCTTGGCGACGCCGTACTGGCGGGCCAGGCGGGCCAGCCAGTAGTCGGCCAGGAGGCGCCAGTCGTCGCCGCGCTCGCGCAACGGCGGGATGGCGATGTGGAACTGCCGCAACCGGAACAGCAGGTCGTAGCGGAACTGGTTGGTCATCACCAGCTGGTTCAGCGGCCGATTGGTCGCCGAGACCACCCGGACGTCCACCGTCCGGGACCGGGTCGCACCGACCGGTCGGAACTCGCCGGTGGCCAGCGCCCGCAGCAGCATGACCTGTGCACTGGCATGCAGATCCGCGATCTCGTCGAGGAAGATGACCCCGCCGTCGGCTTCTTCGAAGGCGCCCTTGCGATCGGCGACCGCGCCCGTGAAACTGCCGCGGGTGTGGCCGAACAGCTCGCTGACGGTGAGGTTGCCTTCCTGATATTGCGGACAGTTCACCGGCACGAACGGCGCTTGCCGGGCGCCGCCGAACAGGTGCACGGCCTGGGCGAAGAACTCCTTGCCGGCGCCGCTCTCGCCGGTGATCAAGACCGGTTCGCGGTATTTCGCGATTTTTTCCAGCTTGGTCAGCGCGTCGTTCAGGCTGGGGGCGAGGCCCACCAGTTCGATGGCGCGATCCGAGCCGAGCCGATCGATCGACAGCGCGCGGAGGCGCATGGCCGGCGCGCAGAGCGAGCGCTCATCAGCCATGACACCGCCGGGCGTGACCGCTGGAGCGGCCGTGAAGGAGGAACGCATGGCGACTGCGGGTCAATTATCGACGGTCCCACAACCGGATGACGAAGGGCGAACGGATCGCGACTGCCCGGCCCAGGACTGCCCTACCCCGAAGATGACGTGGCCTAGCCCGCAAGTGACGGGATCTAAAACGGTGGGTACGTGATGCCCTTGACCTCGACTTCGGTCTTCACGTTCCGGACCCCTTCCGGGATCTGGTTGCACGGGAAGATGAAGCCGGGGGCCTCGATCTGGTGCGTCTGGCCAGGCTGCAGATCCTTGATGAAATACAGGATCGTGGACAGCGGCTCCGCCGGCGCGTTCGGTCCGGGGGGCGCATTGAACGCCGAGAACTTGATGGTGACGTGCACCGCCACACTGTTGTCGTTACGAGCCACGCCGGTGACGTGGCAGCAGCACAACCCCGGATTACCCTGCGAAGGCTTCAACCCGAGGTTCGAGACCGGCACGGCGCCGAGCGACGGACCGACCGGCGCGTCTTCGCAGGCGGCGATTCCGAGGGCGCACAGACCGATCAACACCGACGCCCCGAGCAGCCGCGAGAGCTCACGCATCATATACAGACCCACAGAAACGCCCCGGAGACTAACACACGGGGATGCCGCCCGCAATCGCGCGGACCGGAGCTGACGGACCCGACACGCGGTCACCTCCGTCCGCCAACGCCCAGTACTAACGGACCTCGCTCATCATCCGAACACGACGGGTACACGCGGTGATTCTGGTAGAATCCCGCCGCCCCGTGGCCGTTCTCGACGCACGCGTCCGGCGCCTCGCGCTTGGTAACCGTGCGCAGGCGTCGTGGCCGTCGGCGTTCGGGTCACGCGGATTTGGCGTTGAGTGTTGCGATGAGCCACACCCGCGCCGTTCGCGGGCCTGCGGCTCGCATCCCTTCGGCGACAGTCAGGTCGGTTGCAATGAGGAGTCTCGTTATGTGGAGCAGCGTGGCGCGGCGTCCGCGTCGCATCGTTCGTGTCCTTGGCTTGGTCGTCGTAGGCCCGGTGTCCGCGATGATTCTGGTCGGTGCGACCACCGCTCAGGCCCAGGCAGTCCCCCGGCAGCCTCCTGCTCCCAATTCGCCGGCGCCGACCAGCCAGCCTCCGGCGCCTGGAACCACGAGCGCTCCGGTGACCACCGGACAGCCCGGGACCGGCGGCGCGCGCATCAAGCCGGTGACCGAGGTCACCCAGATCGAGGCCGCTCCGGTCATCACCTTCACCGCTGATGGCGTCAGCCTCGAAGAGGCGCTGCGCCTCACCCTGCGCCACGATTCGACGATCCAGTTGAGCGCGGCCAGCGCCGACCGCCTCGCCGGCTTCGCCCAGGAACAGGCCGGCGTCTTCGACACCGCCATCACCGGCGGCATCGAATACAGCTACCGCGTCCAGGAACTGACCGAGTCGCGCAAGGAAGACGAGCGCAACAAGCGCCGCAAGCTGGACGACTTCATCGACCAGGCCGGCCCGGACGTCGTGGCGACGCGCAGCACGGTCAATCTGCTGCGCACGATCCTCTCGCTGCCCCCCGGCAGTGAAGCGGCGCAGGTCGACCAGCTCGCCGCCGTCAGCCCCAACCTCGGCTCGCAGCTGAAGGTGTTGAACGCCCTGATCGCCTCGAACCCGTCGCAGGCGGCCAGTCTCCAGCAGATCCGCACCGACTTTCTGAACGCCGCCTTCGCCGGCTTCGACACCAGCCTGCGCGACCAGGAAGAGCAGCTGCGCCGGGCTCGCCTGAATCGCCAGGATCTGGGCGACGCGCCGGACGACGAGGTGTTCCAGAACACCCGCGCCAAGGTCCAGTTCTCGAAGCTGTTCCGCAACGGCATCCAGGTGGCGCCGTTCGTCGACTTCACCTCCGAGGGCTCGAACTTCAAGGGCAAGGAGCGCAAGGCGGAGTTCGGCGGCAAGGGCCTGAACGACCTCTACACGACCCGCGTCGGCTCCGACTTCCTGCTGCCGCTGCTGCGCGGTCGCGGCGGCGAGGCGATGGCCGCCGGCGAACGCGCCGCGACGATCGAGGCGCAGGCCGGAACGCTCGACGTCGAGCACCAGCGCGCCTCCAGCATCCTGCGGACCGCGCAGGCCTACTGGGAGCTGCGCGCCGCGCAGGAATCCCTCGCCATCCTCGAGCGCTCGGCAACGCGTCAGGGCGACCTGCTGCGCTCGACCAACACGCTCGTGACCGGCGGCGAACTGGCCCGCGTCGAGCTCGCCCGCTCGCAGGCCGGCGAAGCCCGCGCCAAGGCGCGCGTCCTCGACGCGCGGCAGCGCCTCTACGACGCGCGCATCGAGCTGGCCTCGGCGATCGGCGTCGCCAGCAGCGGCGCCGACGCGACCCTGCCGACCGCGGCCAAGGATCCGTTCCCGGTGGCGCCGGACGCCGCCGCCCTGCAGCCGTGGATCGGCGCGACGGCCGCCGCCGGCCAGCGCCGCGACGTCGAAGCGGCGATGCGCCGCGAGGAAGCCGCCGTCATCCTGCAGCGCAACGCGGTCACCGAGCTGCGCTCGCGTCTGGATCTGTCGGCCTCGATGTTCTACACGGCGCTCGGCGAAGTCGGCGACGTCGCCACCGAGGATCAGGACAACGACGGCCGTCCGATCTACCGCCGCGACGGCGTTGGCGAATCGCTCGATCGTTTCGTCGGTCCCAGCTTCACGCTGTCGCTGAACTACGAGAAGCCGCTCGGCAACAACACCGCCAAGGGGCGCCTGGCCTCGCGTGAAGCCGAGCGCCGGACCCGCGCCATCGAGACCGCCGACCTGCGTCGCCAGGTCCGCCTCAACGTCGGCCGCACCGCCGCGGCGCTGTCCGAGACGATCAATCGCCTGAAGCAGACGCAGGCCGCCTCGCAGTACTACGATCAGACGATCACCGGCGAGCTGGCGCGCTTCCGCGCCGGTGAGGCGACCCTGATCAACACGATCCAGACCGAGCAGCAGGCGACCGAGACCGACCTGTCGACCATCGCCGCGCAGCAGGCCGTCGCCAACCTGCTCGCCCAGCTCCGCTTCGAGAGCGGCACGCTCGTCACCAACTCCACGGTCAGCGCGCCGACGCTGGTGTCCCTGCCGACGGCCGCGGGGAGGACTCGATGAAGAGCCTCCCGCTCGCCGCGCTGAGCCTGGCGCTCATGCCCGCGGTAGCGGGCGCCCAGGCGACGCCGCGGCAGCCCGCACCGCCAGCGACCACCCGGCCGCAGCCGGCCCGGCCTCAGCCGGCCCGCCCACAGCCGACGACGCCGGCGCCGGCCCCGACACGCCAGCAGCCGCCGGCGACGAGCACGCCGCCGCCCGGCACGGTGAACCCGACCACCGGCCAGCCGCGCCCCGGCCTCCAGCCGGTGCAGACGACGCCCGCCGTCGCCCTGCCGGCCGTGACCGGCGTCATCGGCACCGAGGCGATCGCGACCCGTCCGTTCACCGGCGGCAAGGCGCCGGGCCCGCAGATCACGCTGTCGCAGGCCATCGATCTGGTGCTGAAGTACCAGCCGCGGCTGGCCCTGGCGGCCCAGGACACGCTGACCGCGCAGGCCCAGTTGCAGCAGGCCAACGGCCTGTTCGACACGACCTTCTCGTTCGAACCGGGCGCCGACTACACGCAGCAGCCGGTGGCGCCGGGCTTCCTGCGCCAGCAGTCGAACAACCGGACGCTGATGAAGCAGCTGCACCTCGGCTTCACCCGCGCCAACCTGCAGCTGCGCGACATCCTGGCCAACTCGAAGGCCCCGCTGCCGCGCTGCCCGCTCGACTTCAACTTCCAGTTCGCCACCGACGCCATCACCCTCGACGGCCTCGATCGGTCGGAAGTCGCGGTCCTCGGCATCAACCAGGATCAGTTCCCGTTCGTCATAGCCGACCTCGAACAGTCGCTCGGCGTCGACCTCCGCAGCTTCTGCAACGGCTCGCTGAACCAGGACCCGCTCGACGCGATCCTGTTCGACCTGAGCTACGGGCGGCTCGTCGCCATCGACCAGGGCCGGCCGTTCGGGCTCGAAGGAATCCTGCTGAGCGGCGTCGAAGCGCCCAAGGAAGCGGTCCGCCTGCTGGCCGAGATCAGTGAGGCGGTCGCCGCCCGCGCCCGTCTCGCCCTCGAGCGCCTCGGCCCGCTGCCGAAGGATCAGTTCACGCGGCACGTCAGCCTGCGCACCGCGCTGAACAAGCCGCTGCGCAACGGCATGACGGCCAGCCTCGAGCTGCTGCTCGAAGCCGAAGAGAACAACTTCCGCGACAAGACGCTCGATCCGACCTTCGGCGGGGCCGGCTTCCCGCCGCGCTTCCCGTCCAGCCTGACGTTCGGGCTGGTCGTGCCGCTCGGCCGGGGCAAGGGCAGCGTCAGCGTCGCGGCGCAGGAGCGCGCCTCGGTGTTCACGGTCCGGGCGCGACAGGAGCAGAACCGCCAGATCGCCACCGAAGAGGTCTATCGCACGCTCCTCGCCTACATCCGCCTGATCGCGGCGCAGGAGAACCTGAAGCTGGCGCAGGCGTCGGCCGAGCGGCAGAAGACGATGGTCGGCCTGATCGATCTCCGCGTCCGCGGCGGTGAAGCCGCCCGGGTCGAAGGCTCACGCGCCCAGGCGCGGGCTGCCGTCGTCGAATCGTCGGTCGCCGGTGCGCAGGCCGAACTCATCGACGCGCGCATGAGCCTGGCCGAAGCGATGGGCATCGACGCGGCCAGCCTCGGCGAGGCGCCGGCTGCGTCCGACAGGTTCGCCGACGTCCGGGTCGATGCGCCGGCAGTGGCCGGGCTGATCGCCTCGGCGATGGATTCGCGGCGCGATCGGCTGGCTCTCGACCAGGCCCGCCGGGCCTCGGCCGAACTCGCGGCTGGCGCACGGGCCGACACGCGCCGCGTCTACGACGTCAACCTGAGCGCCGGCATCGCGCAGGCCTACGAGAGCGAGAATTTCCGCTTCCTGCCGGACGAGCGCAACCCGATCTTCAGCGAGCTGAACGCGCCGACGCAGTTCGACGACACCAACCGCTACTACTCGCCCCGGGGCTGGTGGCGCGGGTTGAGCGGCCGCTGGGAGCCGTTCGTCACCGCCTCGATCTCGTTCGAGATCCCGCTCGGCAACAACGCCGCCAAGGGCCGCCTGGCGCAGGCGCAGGCGACGCTGCGCTCGTCGGAGATCCAGTACCGCGATCGGACCCGCCTGATCGGGGACAACATCACCGGCGTGGTCGAGACACTGAAAGCCGCCGCCGAGGGCGTGCAGCGCGCGCGTGAAGCGGTCGAGCGGACGCAGTCGACCTACGACGGCGCCTTCGCCCAGCTCCGTGCCGGCGAGGCGACGCTGATCGACACGCTGACGACCGAAGAAGAGCTCCTCGGCGACCAGACCGAGCTGCTGCGTCAGCAGCAGGTCTACCTGAGCACGCTGGCCCGCCTCCGCTTCGAAGCCGGTCAGCTGGTGAGCTTCTCGGGCCTCGGCGAGGCCGCCGAATCGCTGCGCTTCCTCCCGACCGATTTCGTCGTGCGCTGACGGCTACTGGACGCGGCCGGATGGCCGGCCGCGTCGCGTTCGGATTCCCTTCAGAGGCTCTGCGGCCATGTCAGAAAACCCCCTCTTCCGGAAGGCGGCGCTCGACAAGCTGGCGTCCCCCGAACGCCTCGACGTCCTGATGCAGGTCACCTCGCCGATGGGGTGGATGGCGTTGACCACGGTCGCCGGCATCCTGATCGGCGTCATCGTCTGGAGCATCCTCGGCTCCATTCCGGAACGGATCGACGGCCAGGGCGTGCTGCTGCGCGGCGGTGCCAACAAGGAAATCCGCTCGACCGGCTCCGGCACGCTGGCTTCGCTCGACTTGAAGGAAGGGCAGATGATCACGGTCGGGCAGCAGCTCGGCACGATCTCGGCCGCCGGCAACAACGAGGAAGTGAACGTCGCCCGGACCAAGGTCCAGCAGCTCGAACAGCAGCGCCTGAGCAGCAACTCCGACGCCGGCCAGACCGAAGCCGCCGCCGAGGGCCAGATCGCCCGGCTGCGCGGCGACCTCGAACTGAAGCGCCTCGATCTGCAGCGGGCCCAGGCCGAAGTGGCCCGCCTCGAGCCGCTGGCCGCCGCCGGCGCCATCACCGCCCAGCGCATGGACGGCGCCCGCAGCCAGGTCAGCGCCGCCCAGTCGCAGATCACCAGCCTGAACGGTCAGATCTCGGCCGAACAGAACCGCGCCCGCTCGGCCCGCTCCGGCGGCGCCGGCCTCGAAACCCAGATCAACATCGCCAAGGCCGAACTGCAGCGGGTGCTGGCCCGCGTCGGCTCGCAGGAGTCGCTGACCAGCAGCGTCGCCGGGCGCGTCATCGAGGTCCGCAAGAACGTCGGCGACACCGTCGCCGAGAACGACGTCGTGGCCACCCTCGAGGACGCCACCGCCAACGTCCAGGTGATCGCCTTCGTCAACGCCGACGTCGGCCGCCGCATCCTCGCCGGCATGCCGGCCGAAGTCTCGCCGACCGACGTCAAGCGCGAGGAATACGGCTTCATGCTGGCCAACGTCTCGGAGCGCGGCGAGTTCGCCGCCAGCGACGCCTACATCATGTCGCGCATGCGCAACGAGGCCGTCACCAAGAAGCTGACCGGCCAGGGCACGGTCATCGAAGTGCGCGCCGCGCTGAAGACCAAGGCGTCGACGCCGAGCGGCTTCGAGTGGTCGACGTCCGGCGGCCCGCCGACCAAGATCGGCGGCGGCACCCTGGTGTCGGTCAACATCGTCGTCGCCCGCAAGGCGCCGATCACGATGGTGATGCCCTTCCTCCGCAAGACCTTCGGCGTCGCGCTAAGCGTCTACTGAGCCCCGGAACCTAGAGCAGGACATGTCGGACGACGCCGTCGTCGAGGCCGAAAAGCCCAAGGCCATCCCGCCGCCGCCGCGCAAGCGTGTCAAGACCCCCACCATCCTGCAGATGGAGGCGGTCGAGTGCGGTGCGGCGGCGCTCGCCAAAATCCTCGCCTACTTCGGCCGCTGGGTCGCGCTCGAAGAGCTGCGCCACGAGTGCGGCGTGTCGCGCGACGGCAGCAAGGCGAGCAACGTGCTGCGCGCGGCGCGCAAGTACGGCCTCGACGCCAAGGGCTACAAGTACGAGGAAATCGAGAAGCTTTACACGCTGCCGTTCCCGGTCATCCTGTTCTGGAACTTCAACCACTTCGTGGTGCTGGAAGGCTTCGGCAAGGGCAAGGCCTACCTGAACGATCCGGCGCAGGGCCCGCGCGAGATCTCGATGGCCGAGCTCGACGGCTCCTACTCCGGCGTCGTGCTGACCTTCGCCAAGGGCGCCGAGTTCCAGAAGGGCGGCCAGGCCCCGAACATGCTGCCGGCGCTGCGCCGCCGCCTGGTCGGATCGGAAGGCGCGCTCTTCTACGTGATGATCTGCGGCCTGCTGCTGGTCATCCCGGGCCTGGTCATCCCGACCTTCACCCGGATGTTCATCGACGACTACCTGGTCGGCAGCCAGGAGTGGATCGTCCGGCCGCTGCTCTGGTTCATGGCCGCGACCATCGCCATCCAGGCGATCCTGACGTGGCTGCAGCGCTACTACCTGCTGCGCCTCGAGACCAAGCTGGCGCTGGGCACCTCGAGCCGCTTCTTCAACCACATCCTGCGGCTGCCGGCCGCCTACTTCGGCCAGCGCTTCGCCGGCGAGATCGGCTCGCGCGTCCAGATCAACGACGACGTCGCCAAGATCATCGGCGGCCGGCTCGCGACCACGACGATCGACAGCATCCTGACGATCTTCTACGCGACGTTGATGTTCCTCTACGACGCGAAGCTGACCTTCGCGGTGCTGCTGCTCTCGGCCTTCAACATCGCCGCGGTCAAAGCCGCCAGCCGGGCCCGTACCGACGCCAGCCGGCGCCTGAAGCAGGACCTCGGCAAGCTGCAGGGCACGGCCATGAACGGTCTCAAGATGATCGAGACCCTCAAGGCGACCGGATCCGAAGGCGAGTTCTTCGGCCGCTGGGCCGGCTACTACGCCAAGTCGATCAACACCACCCAGCAGCTCGGCGTGCTCGGCCAGATCGGCGGCGCGGTGCCGCCGTTCGTGCAGACGGCGACGACCGCGGCGGTGCTGGTCCTCGGCGGTCTCAAGGTCATGAACGGCGACTTCACCGTCGGCATGCTGGTCGCCTACCAGACGCTGCTCGGCAGCTTCACCCGACCGCTCGCCAGCTTCGTCAACTTCAGCTCGTCACTGCAGGAACTCCAGGCCGACATGAATCGCCTGGACGACGTGCTCCGCTACCCCGCCGACGCGCAGTATCGCGACGCCGGGCCCGAGCAGGAAGCCGGCAAGGCCGGCGCGGCCACCGCGCCGGTCGGCGCCGACGGCAAACCGGCCGGTGCGCCGGCGATCATCCGCCCGCCGGGCGCCCGGGTGAAGCTGTCCGGGCGGGTCGAGCTGCGCGGCATCACCTTCGGCTACAGTCCGCTCGACAAGCCGCTGATCTCGGACTTCAACCTGCT
>Ga0070665_100006308_pt1 | contig 12108 bp, 11 predicted proteins | sample KBSS13metaG_FD_65862 | JGI IMG/M metagenome (GOLD analysis project Ga0070665, IMG submission 65862) | Switchgrass rhizosphere microbial communities from Kellogg Biological Station, Michigan, USA - KBS S1-3 metaG | ecosystem: Host-associated > Plants > Roots > Rhizosphere > Soil ...
CAGGCAGGCCTGAAGGCCTGCACTACTCTTTGCAAGACTCCTGTTCAAAAATGGCTCGCTTCACCGGAAGATCCGCCCCACCCCCAGATAGGTCCGCCAGCGATTGTCGAAGCCGAACGACTCCGCGATGATGACGGGCCCGATGATCGTATCCATCACGAGACCGACGCCGCCGTTGACGCGCCAGCTCATTTGCGACCAGTCGTTGAACGCATCGCCGTTCTCCATCCAGCCGCCGGCGTAGATCGGCCCCCCCATGAAATCCGGCAGCCGTCCCACCTGTCTGAACAGACCTCCGCTCGCGACGTAGAAATGATCGCCGCGGATCTCACCCGGACTGTACGCGCCGAGCCGGAATGGCGCGCCGAGAGTGAATTGCGATGTGGGCAACGGACGACTGTCGAACGAGGTGCCCAGTCCGCCCGAGACGAACACGCGGTTGCGCGCGCCAAGGCTCCAGAATCGATTGGCCGCGCCCGATAGCTGTGTCAGCGACGGCGCGTTCATGGTCGTTTCCTGAAACGTGAGGTCGGGACTGTCGAAGATGTGCGACAGCTTCACTTGCGACAGGACCCCGATGCTCGGCACGACGGCGCTGTCCTGCGTGTCCACGCGCCACAGCGTTTCAAATCCGGTTTCCTTGCCGCTCAACTCGGGAAGACCCGGGTTTCCTACCTCAATCGATGCTGACGAGCGTCCGAGGTACACGCCGACCCGCAGGTCGCTCTTCGCGCCGAGATTGACGCCGCCGTTCAGGCCGATCCGCGCCTTGGTCTGACCGTAGCGGGCGATCACCGCGTCGTCGCTGATGAAATTGAACGTCAGCGTGCCGACCGCCGCATACGGGGCGATGAAAAACGGTGTCGAGCCCAGAGGCCGATACCACTCGACGCCGGCACTCGGATTGGAACCAATCGTGCCGTCCACCCGCAGTTCGGCGCCCGACCCGCCGACGTCGAATGCCAGGTAGCGTGCCGCCGCCGAGATGTTGAAGTCGCTCGACGTCGTGTTCTCGAGATTCACGCCCAGCATCAGGAACGGCGGCGCGTACGACTTGGGCCGGCCCAGTACCCGCAGGCCGAACCCTCGCGCCCCGTCGTGAACGAGCCGCCAGGTGATCGTTTCGTACCGGTCCAGCCCGGAGACGATCGCGATGTCGGCTTCGACGGCGTTGATGTCGACGGGCACGTTCACGTGCCGAGCGAGCAGCGCGTCCAAGTGTTTCGCGTCGCTCGCGCTGAAGCCTTCGAGGTCGACGAACGCAGGCACAGGCATCCCGGTGCGCCGGCGCGCCTGGCGGGCACGTTGCCACGCCTGGAACTCCCCTTCGCTGACGGCGAGCGGCAGCAGCCGATCGCGCATGGCCTCGGCGGCCCGGTAGCCTTCCTCGATGAGATCGGCCGCGCGGCGCCAATCGAGCGACCCGTACTGCTTGAGCGGCACGTCGATCACCACGTCGGCCGACGCCAGCGCACGCGTCGTCGAGGCGCGCATCATCGCGTCGAGCGTGCTCCCGGCGACGCCGAGCATCGTCTGGCTCACACCTTCGGGGTTCGAGAGGTCGCCGACGTTGACCGCGACCACGCGGTCCGCGCCCATCGCCTTGACGACGTCCGCGGGGACGTTGTTCATCGTACCCCCGTCGACCAGCACCTGGCCGTTCAGCAAGGACGGGGGAAAGATCAGCGGCAGCGACATCGTCGCTCGCATCGCGTCAGCGAGCGATCCGCGCCGCACCACGACCTGGCGCGCCGACAGCAGGTCGACCGCCACCGTGCGAAACGGCGTCGGCAAATCGTCGAAGCTCTCCAGCTCGAAGTACGGCGCGGCAATGCGGCCGAGCATCAGCTCGACGTTCTCGCCATTGTTCAGCGCGGTCGGTGGCACGATTCCGCCTTTGAGGCCGAACTCGAGGCGGGACGGATATGCACGCGCGTCGGCCTTGCGCCGGATGTTCTTGTACGCAAACGACGAGGCACCGAACAGCTGATCCCAGTTCAATCCGGCGATGAACGACTGGAGTTCGGCGGGGTCCATGCCGCTGGCAAACGCGCCGCCGATCAGGCCGCCCATGCTGGTTCCGGCGGCCATGTCGATCGGAATCCGATGCTCTTCGAACCACCGGATGACGCCGACGTGCGCGATGCCGCGCGCGCTTCCCCCGCCAAAGGCGACGCCGACTGTCGGCCGCCCGGCCTGAGTCACGACTCGCCCCGGCGCGAGATCATCGGCCGTCGACGGCGATGCGTTCGCAGGCGGGCGCTGCAGCGGCGCCGCGCACGCGGCGCAGACGAGGGCCAGGAGGGCCGCTGTCACACCTCGAACTCGCTGGATTCGCAATCGCATACTCACAGTCCCCTGCGCGCGAGACGTCTGTGATCCCGATATGCCGCGTTCGGCGCCATGTACGATAAACCGCGACGCGGGGTTATTGGCCACCATTTCTGCCTCGACCGGAGCGCCGCGCGTCTGCGGTGTCGTCTCAGAGGTTTCGTCTCAGAGACGGCTCCGGAAGACTCAGCCGTTGTTCCGTGTAGAATCGTCGCCTGCAGGAGGCCTTATGAGAATAGCGGCGATTGGATTGACGACCATCCTCGTGCTCGCATCCGGATCCTTCGGGCCCGCGAACGCCGACTCAACCGCGCCGCTGCTCGTGCCTGGTTACGAGGCCGCGCGCGATTTGCCGGGCGCGCGCGAACTGCCGGATCCGAAAACGGATTACAAGGTCGTGTTCGCCGACGGGCAGGACGCGAAGAACCCCGGCGACGTGAACCCGATGCTGCCCACGATCGCGACCTACGTCAACACGCTCGGGAAGTTTGGCGTGCCGGCGGAGCATCGCCACATCGTCATCATGTTCCACCAGCGAACGCCCGATATCGACATCGTGATGAGCAACGAGGCCTACAAGGAGCGATACAACAGGGACAATCCGAACATCGCCCTGATCCACGCGCTCAAACAGGCAGGCGTCGACATCCGCGTCTGCGGCCAGGGATTGATCGGCCGAAAGATCGATCCGAAGCAGGTCAACCCCGACGTTCAGATCGATCTCTGGGCCATGACGACGCTCGTCAACCTGCAGCTGAAAGGCTACGTACGCGTGGGTTGAGCGCCGACGGGATGTGATCGCAAGTCAACCGCTTTGATTTCGAGGAGGATGCCCGTGAGCGTCAGCGTCAAGATCGTCCCGTTTGTTGTCGCGTGCTTTCTGACAGCCGCACGCCTTGGCGCCGCCGACGGCGTTCTCATCGTCCAGAAGCACACCAGCGCCGGGACGACCGACACGAGCCAGACGCAGATCGAAAAGACCCGGATGCGTTCCGAGCGGAGCATCGCCGGCAAACCGCAGATCATCATCTTCGACGGCACCGCGCAAGTGATTCGCATGATCGATCCCGACAGGAAAACCTATCGGGAGATGACGAAAGCCGACATCGATCGTCTCGGCAGCCAGATGTCGGGCGCGATGGCCCAGATGCAGGAGCAGATGAAGAATCTGCCGCCCGAACAGCGCGAACGCATGGAAGCGATGATGCGCGGGCGCGGGCTTGGCGCGGCGGCCGTCAAGACCGAATACCGGCGCAACGGCACCGACAAGGTCGGCAAGTGGACGTGCGATAAGTACGACGGATACAAGAAAGAAGAGAAGGTGACCGAAATCTGCACGGTGCCTGTCGCGACGCTGGGACTGACCGCCGCCGATTTCGAGATCACCAAGCTGGCCGCCCAGTTCTTCCAGCAGCTCACGCCGCAGCTTGGCGAGCAGATGCTCTCGATCGGCAGCCCGGAGCAGGGCTTCAGCGGCATTCCCGTCAAGACCGTCGTCACCGTCGGCCAGCGTCAGGTCACGTCGGAAGTAACCGAAGTCACCCACAAGACCTTCTCGAACGACGACTATGCCGTCCCGGCCGGGTATCAGAAGCAGGAACTTCCCATGGGACGGCGAGGACGCCAGTAAGGAACCTTCATGCCGCGGACACCGAAATCTGACGCGTCCACAGCAGATCCGCTCGATCTCCGCGAGCGATGCTGCGTGGCGCCGAGCCCTCAACTGCGCGAGCGGATGGTCCAGGAGCTCCATGCGCTCAGCGAGGCGCGTGACGTCAATTTCGGCGGCCGCATCGTCGTCGAACCGCAGAAGCGGACCGGATTCAATGACGGAATGATTCTGCCTGGCTCCGAGTACCCGCTCGGCACGCCGCGCAGCGTCGTTCGCTCGGCGGCGGCGTTGCGCAGCCCCCTGAGAGGATCTGTGCGCGTGATCATCGTGCTCGTCGATTTTTCCGACGAGCCGATGAAGAAAACGCCGGCGCACTTCCACGATCTCTTCTTCTCGACCGGAACGATCCCGACCGGCAGCGTGCGCGAGTACTACACCGAGGTCACGCACGGGCTGGTGAAGCTCACGGGCGAGGTCGTCGGACCGTATCGACTGCCCCGGACGCTCAAGCAATACGCCGGCGGCAAATCCGGCACGGACAATCCCGAGCCGAACGCGCGGACGATGGCACGCGACGCGGCGAAACTTGCGGATCCCGACGTGAACTTCGCACCGTACGACAACGACGGCAACGGCTACGTCGATGCCTTCATCGTGGTTCACGCGGGAGAAGGCGCCGAAGAGACCGGCCGCAAGAACGACATCTGGTCGCACAAGTGGGTCTTCGCCGGCGGAGCCCTGAACGCTGACGGCACGAAGATCTTCGGCTACCTGACGATTCCCGAGAACTGCAAGATCGGCGTGTGCGCGCACGAGCTCGGCCACCTGCTGTTTGGCTGGCCGGACCTGTACGACACGGACGGATCGAGTGAAGGCCTCGGCAACTGGTGCCTGATGGGCGGCGGCAGCTGGAACGGCAACGGCGACATCCCGGCGCATCCCTCCGCCTGGTGCAAGGTGAACCAGGGCTGGGTCGCCGTCTCCAACCGCAAAACGAACAGCAAGGCCACCATCAAGGACGTGAAAACCAGTCACCGGGTGCAGCGGCTGTGGATGAATGGGACGAGCGGCAAGGAGTACTTCCTGATCGAAAACCGCCAGCGGACCCTGTACGACCGGACATTGCCCGGAGACGGGCTGCTCGTCTATCACGTCGACGAAACGATCGACAGCAACGACGACGAACGCCACCCGTTCATCAAGCTGCTGGAAGCCGATGGCCGGAACCAGCTTCGCGACGGCGCCAATCGCGGCGACGCGGGCGATCCGTTCCCGGGCAGCGCGAAGAACGTGACACTGACGGCCACTTCCACGCCCGATACAAAATCGTACGGGAAGCTCGACACTTGTGTGACGATCAGGAATATCAGCGCGAGCGCTGCGACCATGACGGCGTCCTTCGCGGTCAAGTGCGCGGCAGGCTCGGGGGCACCCAAGCCGTCTCGAAGACGGCCTTCCCGGCCCGCGCGCAAGAAGGCTCGAGGCGGGAAGCCGAAAAAGAGGTAGCGTAGCGGCCGCGAAGCGGGGGCTGCGGTGCAGATTGCCGAAAACTGGTCGCGCATCCGGGGCCGGGTGACGGCGTGGCAGCCACCGCGGAAGAAAGGAGAACCCGGCACGCTGACGATCGCCGTATCCGGCGTCGAGGACGTGGTTTCGCACGATGGGTCGCGCCATCGCAACATGCTCGCTGACGCCGCGGGCAAGACGATGCGCGTCATCGTCCCCGCGAGCGCCGCGACCCACGTCCAGGCACGAAAGGGCTCGACCGCGGTTGTGGAAGTGCGCCGGGGAAAGTCGCCCGATCGAGTGTTTGCGCATCCCGATCACATCACCGTCACGCCATGAGCGTTCCCCTTCTCGTTCTCCTCGTCATGCTCGCGCAGACGGCTGCACCCGCGTCAATCAATGCCGGCACCGACCTCTTCGAGTCCACGAAGCAGGGACAGGCGGCCAGGGTCAAGGAATTGCTCGCAAAGGGCGCCAGCGTCCACGCCGTCGATCGCCGCGGCTTTACTCCGCTCATGTGGGCGTGCGCGAGCGGCAACCTTGCGGTGGCGACCCTGCTGCTCGAAAACGGGGCCCGCGTCGACGCGAAGGCGAAGGACGGCCTCACGCCGCTCATGCTCGCATCGGCCAACGGTTTCATCGACGTGACACGCGCGCTGATTCTCCGGGGCGCGGATGTCAACGCGGCGAGGAACGGCGTCACCGCGCGCCAGCTGGCGGTTGCGCGCGGCCACGCCACCGTCGCCGCGCTGCTCGAGGAGGCCGAGGGCTTCGGCAGCAAATTGTTGAGAGCCGCCGCCGAGGGCAACGACACCGGTGTCCGTCAGCTGCTCGCGTCCGGCGCGCCAGTCAATGTCACGGACGAGCGCGGCCTCACCGCGCTGATGATGGCCGCGCGCAACGGGAACCTCGGCATGATGCAGGCGCTCCTGTCGAGAGGCGCCGACGCAACCGTCCGCGACGCCTCAGGGCAAGGCGTGTTCGAATGGGCCGCGCAGTCGGACATCACGAGCAAGTACGTGACCGCGTTCCTCGTGGATCACGGGCTGTCGCGCGAGACGGCCCGCGCGCCGGCGGTCATTGAATCGCCGCAGGTGAAGGTCAGCCTCGAGACGCTGGCCGGCCTCCTCTCGCGGATTCCGCCGGCTTCTCCACCGCTGCGAACGGCGCAGCGCCGCGCCACCACCGCGCTGCAGCAACTGCAGGCGCTGTCGTCGAACTGGCCCGCTGAATCGCCCGACGACTACCGCGACAATCTGTCGGGCGACGTGAAGGCGCTCGAGGCCGCGCTTGCCGCGGGAAACGTCGATGCGCTGGTCGTCACCACGCAGGCGGTGGCCGAGGATCTGGAGATCAAGCTCGAACATTGCAATCGGAGCGGCGGAAAGCTGGGAGGATCCGTCACGGTCCGCGTGCGCACGGTCAAAGGCGGGGACGAGATCACGAGCTGGCAGGTCTTCTACATGCCGCGGGTGTTCGAGGCGGCCGCGAATGCGAGCCCCGATCTGTTTCCGCAGCTGAGTAGCCCGACTGAGGACACGCTGGTGCCCGGCCGCTACGTCATGTGGGCGCGCGATCCGGTGTCGACGCGCGTCGGCGAACGCACGGTGGTGAAAGTCGGCGAGGGTAAGAAGGAGCTGCTCCTGGACCTTCCGGTTCCGGCCGCTCCGACGCGATGACGGGCGGAGCCCGATGGTCGGGGCGGCAACGGCGCCTCGGTCTCGCGGCGGCGGCGGTGACCCTTGCGGCGATCGCGGCTGCGATCGCCTCTCCGCCTTCGGCGATCGCCGACAGCTCAGGAGCCGGACGCGCCTTCGCAGCGCTGTCGTCGGCGGCCATCGTTGCGATCGCGATCCTCCCATTCATCGTGTGGCGTGAGGCCTCGAGGCCAGCGATCTGGATCGCCACTGCCGTCGTCACGCTGGCGTTCGGCATCGGGTCGTACTCCGCCGCCGGATACGTGCAACGCACGTGCACGGCGCGCTATGCCGATCGATCGATCGTCATCGGCACACAAATGACACCGCTCGGGACGGCCTACCAGCAGCAGAATCCCGAGCTGTCGCGAGACGAGCTGCTGTTCGACTCCGCTGGAGTGGCGGAACGCCTCTGGACATCGGACTCGATCGGCAGGTGTCGCGGGTACCTGGGTACGACCTACTTCTTGTGGGTTCCCTTCCTGGTGGTCTGCCTGCTCGCGACAGCGCAGGCGGTGCCGGCCACGGTACTGTCGCCCGTGCGCTGGGAGACGGTTACTCCGATCGCAAGCGCCGCGCAGCCGATCCGGTACGACGTCTTCCTGAGTTACCGTCACGACGGTCCCGATATGGCGTTTGCGCGTCAACTGCTCGACTCGCTGGAGTCCCACGGCTACCGTGTGGCGATCGATGAGCGCGACTTCCCCGCTAACGCCAGCTTCCTGCTGGAAATGGAGCGCTGCGTGCGGCAAAGCCGCTTTACCGTCGCGGTGATCTCGTCGCGCTACCTGCTGAGCGACAACTGCCAGGAGGAGGCGATCATCTGCAAGGTGCTCGACATGGGCGATCGCCAGCGCCGGCTGATCCCGCTGCTCATCGAGCCGGTCGCCATCCCCGCCTGGCTCTACGGCATCGTCGGCATCGACTGGACCAGGGCGGATCCGCTCGTCGATCCATTCGACAAGCTCAGAGCGACGCTTGGTGCGCCGGGCATCGATCTGGCCACTGGAGCCCGGGGGTGAGAATCGACGTTTCGCCGGCGCCGCACGGCTTCGCCGTCGTGCGCGATCTCTTCGCGTTGTACATCCACGACATGTCGGAATTCGTCGACCTCGACGTGGACGAGGATGGCGCCTTTGCGATCCCGGAAAGCCTGGCCAGCTACTGGAAGGGGCCGGACGCGTCCGAGCGGTTCCCTTTTCTGATACGCGCCGAAGGCAAGCTTGCGGGATTTGCGCTGATCCGCCGAATCGCCGCGAACCCCGTCACGTACGACATGGGCGAGTTCTTCATCCTCCGGAAGTATCGCAGGACCGGGATCGGTCGCGCCGCCGCGCGCGAACTGTTCGACCACTTCGCCGGCGCGTGGGAAGTCCGGGAGCTCCCCGCCAACACTTCCGCTCAGGCGTTCTGGCGCCGGGTCATCGCCGAATACACGAACGATGCATTTACCGAGGGACAGGAATTCTTCGCGGCACACGGACGCGAATTCGTCGTGCAACGGTTCCGGTCGGGTCGTTGAGAAGAACAGGTCACAGCTACGCCGCGCCGCCGGACGTCGATGGAGTTCAGTCTCGACATCACGGTCAGCTTCTGCCACGCGTGACCGCGTCGCAATCCGCGCAATCCGCGTAATCCGCGGATAAAACCGCTTCAAGCAAGGAGTTCGGCGAAGAACGGATTCAACATCCGGCCGTCGGGATCGACTGTTCGCACCCAGTCGCTCAGCTTCTTCCAGCGATCACCGTACGCCGCCACGACATGTGCTTTCTTGACGAACGGGCTCTGGTTCAGCAGCGGCAGCCCGCCGCGCTCGGCGGACCATTCGTTGAACGCTTTCAGGAAGGCCGCCCATGCGTCCTTGTCGATGTCGCCCGGCGCGTGAATCGGGTCCAGCGAGATGATGTCGCCGTCGTGCGTGTACGACAGCAGCGAGCTGCTGTCCTGCCGGATGAAATACGAACCGAGCGGCATGTTGCATCGGAAGCCGTGCTGCTTGAAGTACGCCTCCGCGAACACGACGTAGTCGTTCAGGTTCTTCACCCATGCGCTTCTGGGAAAGGCCCAGAACGTGAACGCGTATCGAGCTGACTGCGGCGTCTTCGAGTAGTTGATCATCTTGTCGGGATCGTAGAGTGTGAACCCGCCCGTCGCGCTCAGCAGCTGGTAGAAGCCGAGCTCGATCCCCGATTCGAGATCCTCGAGCGCGTTGGTCGCTGCCGCCGGCGAGTGCTGACGAACCAGCCGCCCGCTGAAGGCGGCGAGGAAGCTCCAGCCGAAGCGGCGCGCGTCGGCGATCGAATGGTGACGCAATTCCGTCGCGCGATTGCGCGTCTGGATGACGACCTTCCGCCCGAGCGTCCAGCACACCATCGCCTCGTTCGACGCGATCACTCGATCGACCTCGTCCTGGGTCAGCGCCGCCACTTCGTGCACGTGATAGTCGAACCGCACGATCTCCAGCGGCTTGATTCTGAAGGTCACCTCGTAGACGATGCCCGCCAGGCCATAGCTGGCGCGGATGAACGGCAGGAGGTCCGGATTCCGATCCTCCGACGCTTCGTCGAGCGTGCCCGACGGACTCACCCACTTGACGCCGATGACGTAGGAATTCACCTGACCGTGCGCCACGCCGTCGAGCGCATCCTTGGTGTGGCAGCACGCGGCGGATCCGACGGTCATGTTGCCGATCTCGATGTTCAGCATGAACTGCAGGTTCAGCGCCCGCAGCGCGGTCGCCGCATCGATCATCTGCATGCCCGCTTGCGCGGTGAACGTCATGTTCTTCGCATCGATCGACACGACCTTCGCGAGTCCCTTCATGTCTACAATCGTGCCAGGCGACGCGGCGCACGGCGTGAGGGAATGGAAGCTTCCCATCGCCCGTACGGGGCTCGGATAACGGTCACGCTGCTTGAGGATCGTCTGGAGCTCCTCGACACTCTCGGGACGAACCAGTTCCTGCGGGGTGCTGACGATGCTGCCGTCGTAGCTGGAAACGGAGTTGCTCATTGCGATGGCCTCCCGTTGCGAGCGCGGCCTATCCTAACCTACATACTTCGGAGATCCACCTGTCACGAACACCGGATGAGCCTGTCTCGCAGAGGGCTTCGGTATAATCGCAGCGCGGTCGGAACGACTCGAGGCGCACGGCCTGCGCGTCGGCATGCCCAGAATCTTCATCAACTACCGTCGAGACGACAGCGCCGGATACGCAGGACGCATTCACGATACGCTGGCGTCCGCCTTCGGCTCCGACTCCGTGTTCATCGACGTCGACGACATCAAGCCGGGCGTCGATTTCGTTTCGACGATCGAGGAGCGCATCGCCGGCTGTGACGTGATGCTCGCGCTCATCGGCCACCGTTGGCTGGATTCGCAGGACGCATCCGGACACCGCCGCCTCGACGATCCGGCCGATTTCGTGCGCGTCGAGATCGAACGGGCGCTTGCCCGTCGCGTCCGTGTCATCCCGGTGCTGATCGGCGACGCGTCGATGCCCGGCCAGACCGATCTCCCGCCGGACATGAGCCAGCTCGCCACGCTGGAGGCCATCGCCTTGAGCGACAGCCGCTGGCAGTACGACATGAGTAAGCTGGCGAGCGCCATCGGTGAACCGGTGGCGCCGCCGCGTGGGAGAAGCGCGCGTTGGGTCTGGGTGGCGCTCGCCACGCTCGCGATCGCGGGAGCGGTCTGGTGGCTGGCGCCGTGGGTCACGAAGCCGTCCCACGATGTCTCGGGCCGGTGGGTGGCCGACGTCCGCTACGACTTCGGCGGAACTCATGCGGAGGCATTCATCTTCCGGGTGACCGACGGCGCCCTCGCGGGGACGGCTTCGTTTCTCGGCGTCGCGCGCGGCATCGTCGACGGGCACGTCAAGGGCGCGACAGTGTCATTCAAGACGCGGACGGATGAAAATGCCGGCAGCGAGACCCGGCAGACGGAGCACCACTACACCGGGACCGTGAGCGGCGACGAGCTTCGCCTGTCGATGGAAACGATGGGCGGGTTTTCACCGCACGCGCCGATCGATATCGTCGCCACCCGGACCGGACCTGCGACGAACACACCCCGTTAGATCGTTCACCGTACATTCGAGGAGCATGATGAATCTTCAGGAAGCAACCGCTCTGCTCGCCCACACGCCAGCCACGTTCAATGCTCTGCTGCGCGGCCTGCCCGACATTTGGACATCGCGCAACGAAGGCACCGGCACCTGGGCGCCGATCGAGATCGTCGCTCATCTCATTCACGCCGAACGCACGGACTGGTTGACACGCGCGCGAATGATTATCGACTCCGGCGAGAGCGCGACGTTTGCGCCGTTCGTGCGCGACGGACAGGTGCAGGAGATGCAGGGCAAGTCGCTCGAGCAGCTGCTCGACGAATTCGCGCACGTGCGATCGGCGAGCCTCGCCGAGTTACGCGGGCTCAACCTTCAGCCCAAGGATCTCGATCGCCGCGGCCGGCACCCCGCACTCGGCTCCGTCACGCTGGCGCAGTTGCTCGCGACGTGGGTGGTTCACGATCTGACGCACGTCCACCAGGTCTCGCGCGTGCTGGCGCACCAATATCGCGAGGCCGTCGGCCCGTGGAGCGGATACCTCGGCGTGCTTCAGTGTGCGGGTCACAGTTCCTGATCATCGATGCGAACGGAGGAGAAGGAGACAACGGTTTTCACACAGAGCAACAGAGTAACGGAGGACGAACGGAGGCATGTGCGCGACCGGAGGCCGGCGAAGCCGGCCTCGCTGCCGGACGGAACGAACACCGTAAACACAACGCCTATGACGCAAGCGAAGCGCTGATGCGAAGGTGCGTTGTGTTTACGGCGTTCGTTTCGTCCGGCTGCCCGCGTTGCGGGCCGGTCGCGCACCCTGCTCTGCTCGTCTCCGCTGCTCCGTTCCTCTGTGTGATCCCGTTCCCTCCGTATCCTCTGCCGGCTCCACGAATTCTGTTGCG